>JAESFO010000154.1_pt1 | contig 169796 bp, 150 predicted proteins | sample 9269421 | NCBI WGS metagenome assembly JAESFO01 (sample SAMN14502839, study PRJNA617101) | algae metagenome | isolation source: Nostoc desertorum CM1-VF14 and co-occurring heterotrophs from rocky... | place: USA: Clark Mountains, San Bernardino, California | collected 2000-06-05 | reverse complement strand
CACCCCCGCCCTCTCCCGGAGGGAGAGGGAGTAATGCAGCAGCCGAGCGAAGCGAAGGCTCTGGCGGTATTCAGGGCCGAGCGCAGCGATGGCCCGTGGGAGCCCCACCCCCTTCTGGCTGTGCCGAGGAGCGCAGGTGGAGGCGGGATCAGGGCCGCAGCTGTTTGAGCGAAGCGAGTTCTGCGGACCCCCGCCTCCGCCGAGCACCGCAGGTTGCCCGTAGCGAAGCGAAGGGACACAGACAGCAGGGTCGCCTTTTCTTTGGCTACTTTCTTTTGGCGAAGCAAAAGAAAGTAGCTCGCCCGCCGGGGCGAAACCCGGCCCCGGAAAAACAATCGAAAAAGAACACATGCTGACCCCAGGCTCGCCTTTCCCCCTCGGCGCAACCCCCACGCCCCAAGGCGCGAACTTCGCCCTGGCCGCCCCCAACGCCGAAGCCGTCGACCTCTGCCTCTTCGACAGCACCGGCCAGCACGAGCAGCAGCGCCTGCGCCTGCCCGCCTTCACCGACGGCATCTGGCACGGCCAGCTCCCCAGCGCGCGCCCCGGACTGGTCTACGGCTACCGGGTGCACGGCCCCTGGTCCCCGCGCGAAGGCCACCGCTTCAACCCCGCGAAGGTGCTGCTCGACCCCTACGCCCGCGAGATCGTCGGCCGCTACGACGGCAGTGACGCCTTCCTCGGCCACGACCCCGCCGACCCGACGCAGCGCAGCACGCGCGACAACGCCGGGGTCGCGCTCAAGGCCCGCGTCACCGCACAGGACGCCGCATCGCCCGCACCGGGTCACGCCCGCATCGCCCCCGGCGACCGGGTGCTCTGCGAAATCCACGTGCGCGGCCACACGCGGCTGCACCCGGCCGTGCCCGCGCCGCTGCGCGGCACCTACGCCGGCCTGGCCGAGCCTGCGGTGCTCGACCATCTGCAGCGCCTCGGTATCACCACCTTGAGCCTGATGCCGGTGCAGCACCGTGCCGACGAGGAACGGCTGCTCAAGGCGGGGCTCAGCAACTACTGGGGCTACAACACCATCGGCTGGTTCGCGCCCGAGGCGCGCTACTGGAGCGGCCGCGCCGGCACCACGCCGGCGAGCGAGTTCCGCGCGCTCGCCGATGCGGTGCATGCGCGCGGCATGGAACTCGTGATCGACGTGGTCTACAACCACAGTGCCGAGACCGACGAGTTCGGCCCCACGCTGTCGCTGCGCGGCATCGACAACGCGCTGTACTACCACCTGCTCGCCGACGACCGCGCGCGCTACGCCAATTGGACCGGCTGCGGCAACTGCCTGCAGCTCGGCGAACCGCGCGTGCTGCAACTGGTGATGGACAGCCTGCGCCACTGGGCCTGCGCGCTCGGCGTCGACGGCTTTCGCTTCGACCTGGCACCGGCACTCGCGCGCGGCGCCCACGGCGCGTTCGACCCGCGTGCGCCCTTCCTGGCCGCCGTGGCGCAGGATCCGGTGCTCTCGCGCACGCTGCTGATCGCCGAGCCGTGGGACATCGGACCGGGCGGCTACCGGCTGGGCGAGTTCCCGCCGGGCTGGCTCGAATGGAACGACCGCTACCGCGACACGCAGCGCGGCTTCTGGCTGCGGCAGGGCCGCGACGGCGCCGCCGGGCTCGGCGAATTCGCGCACCGGTTCACCGCGTCGAGCGCACAGTTCGCGCACGGCGGACGGGCGCCCACGGCCAGCGTCAACTTCATCACCGCGCACGACGGCTTCACGCTGCGCGACCTGGTGAGCTACGAGGAGCGGCACAACCTCGCGAACGGCGAGGGCAACCGCGACGGCCATGCGCACAACCTCGGCAACAACTGCGGCGTCGAAGGGCCGAGCGACGACCCCGCCGTGCGTGCCGAGCGCGACCGGCTGCGGCGCGTGCTGCTTGCCACGCTGCTGCTGTCGCAGGGCACGCCGATGCTGCTGGCCGGCGACGCGCTCGGCCACAGCCAGCAGGGCAACAACAATGCCTATTGCCAGGACAACGAAACCACGTGGCTGCAGTGGGTCGGCGCGACCGATCCCGCGAGCGACGCCGCGCGCATGAGCACTTTCGTGGCCAGGCTCACGGCGCTGCGGCGCGAAGCGCCCGCGTTGCGCCGCACGCAGTGGTGGCCGTCCGACACGCCGCCCGGCGTGCCCGGTCTACGATGGCTTCGGCCCGACGGCCAGCCGATGGCCGAGGCCGACTGGCACGCCGGCACGGCCCTTGCAATCCTTTTCGAGGCCACCGCGCCCACGGAATCCGCCTGGCTGGTGCTTGTGAACGCGGGGCCGCAGGCCGCGGCGTTCGTGCTGCCGCCGGGCCCATGGCGCCGGCGCCTCGCGACCGACGCGCCGGAGGACGCGGAAGCCGACTGCGCCGACACGGTGGAAATTCCCCGTTCGAGCCTCTGGATTGCAGGGACACGGGGCCAGCCGGCTGATGCTAGGCTGATCGCAAAAAGCCACGACGAACCACGAAACGACAACGCAAGGGGACACGGAACATGAACAACGACGGCAACACCACCCAGGCGCCGCTCCAGGCCCACCAGCTGGTTCGCCGCACCATCGCACTGGTGCTGGCCGGCGGCCGGGGCTCGCGGCTCAAGCAGCTGACCGACCGGCGCGCGAAGCCGGCGGTGTACTTCGGCGGCAAGTTCCGCATCATCGATTTCGCGCTCTCGAACTGCCTCAATTCGGGCATCCGGCGCATGGCGGTGGTCACGCAGTACAAGTCGCACTCGCTGATGCGCCACCTGCAGCGCGGCTGGAGCTTTTTGCGCGCCGAGCTCAACGAGATGGTCGACGTGCTGCCCGCGCAGCAGCGCACCGGCGACGAGCACTGGTACCGCGGCACCGCCGACGCGGTGTTCCAGAACCTCGACATCCTGCAGACCCGCTCGACCAAGCACGATTACGTGGTGGTGCTGGCCGGCGACCACATCTACAAGATGGACTACTCGATCATGGTCAAGGACCACGCCGAGCGCGGCCTGGGCTGCACGGTCGGGTGCATCGAGGTGCCGCGCATGGAAGCCACGGCCTTCGGCGTGATGGCCGTCGACGGCGAGCGCCGGATCACGGACTTCCTCGAGAAGCCGGCCGACCCGCCAGCGATGCCGGGCCATCCCGACACGGCGCTCGCCAGCATGGGCATCTACGTGTTCGACTCCGCATACCTCTACCAGCTGCTCGAGCAGGACGCCGCCAACCCCGACTCGAGCCACGACTTCGGCAAGGACATCATCCCGCGCGCCGTGGCCGAAGGCCGCGCGCTGGCGCACCCCTTTGGAATGTCGTGCGTTACGCGCGCATCACGCGGTCCCGGGGCCAAGGCCTATTGGCGCGACGTGGGCACGATCGATGCTTTCTGGGCAGCCAACCTCGACCTGGCCTCGATCACGCCCGAACTCGACATCTATGACACGGACTGGCCCATCTGGACCTACCAGCGGCAACTGCCGCCCGCCAAGTTCGTGCTCGACCGCGACGGCCACCATGGCATCACGGTCAACACCATCGTCTCGGGCGGCTGCATCGTCTCGGGCTCCAAGGTCAGCAGCTCGGTGCTGTTCTCGGGCGTGCGCGTCCATTCGTTCTGCGAGGTCCACGAAGCCGTTCTGCTGCCCGACGTGGAAGTGGGCCGCGGCTGCAGGCTCACGCGCGTGGTGATCGACCGCGGCTGCGTCATTCCAGACAACATGGTGATCGGAGAGGACGCCGCAGCCGACGCCGCACGCTTCGAGCGCACCGAGGCCGGCGTGGTGCTGGTCACGCGCGAGATGCTGCAGCGCCTCCCGACCGCTGCCGCCTGAGCCGCCTGCCTGCACATCCACCGCATGCGCATTCTCCAGGTCAGCGCCGAATTCTTTCCCCTGCTCAAGACCGGTGGCCTCGCCGACGTGGCGGGCGCACTGCCGATCGCGCTGCGTGCCGCGGCACAGGACGCGCGCGTCCTGCTGCCGGGCTTTCCGGCGATCCGCGCCGGGGTCCGGGGTCTCGCGCCGGTGGCCGAGATCACGGCGCCCTGGGGCGAGCGCTCCATGCTGCTCGCGGGCGAGATCGCCGTCGCCGGCGCCGGGGCGCCGATTCCCGCCTACGTGGTCGATGCGCCCGTGCTCTACGACCGTCCCGGCAATCCCTACGAAGACCCGTCGCGCCAGCCGTACGCCGACAACCATCGGCGCTTCGCGCTGCTGGGCTGGGCGGCGGCCCGGCTCGCGCAGGGCCTCGACCCTGCGTGGCAGCCCGAGGTGGTGCATGCGCACGACTGGCATGCGGGCCTGGCGCCCGCCTACATGGCGTTTGCACGCGGCAACGGCGGGCCGCGCGTGGGCAGCGTGTACACGGTGCACAACCTCGCCTACCAGGGGCTCTTTCCGGCCTCCGACTTCGCCGGCCTCGGGCTGCCCGACGCGGCATTCCACCTCGACGGGCTCGAATACCACGGCCAGCTCTCGTTCATGAAGGGCGGGCTCCATTACGCCGACCGGCTCACCACCGTGAGCCCCACCTATGCGCGCGAGATCCAGACGCCCGAACAGGGCTGCGGCCTCGACGGCCTGCTGCGGCGGCGCAGCGGCGTGCTCGACGGCATCCTCAATGCGGTCGACGAAAAGGTCTGGAACCCCGCGAGCGACGCGGCCCTGGTGCAGGGTTTCCACACGCCCGAAGGCCGCCACATGGCCGGCAAGGCGCGCTGCAAGGCCGTGCTGCAGCACCAGCTCGGGCTCGCGGGCCGCGCCGATGCGCCGCTCTTCATCCTGGTGAGCCGGCTCACCGAGCAGAAGGGCCTGCACCTCGTGCTCGACGGCCTCGACGCGCTGCTGGAACAGGGCGGCCAGCTCGCGTTGCTGGGCAGCGGCGAGGCCTGGCTCGAAGCGGCCTTCCGCGCCCGCGCGGCGGCGGCCCCGCATGCCGTGAGCGTCACGATCGGCTACGACGAGACGCTCGCGCACCAGCTCTTCGGCGCCGGCGACGTGACGCTGGTGCCCTCGCTCTACGAGCCCTGCGGCCTGACGCAGATGTACGGCCTGCGCTACGGCAGCCTGCCGCTGGTGCACCGCATCGGCGGCCTGGCGGACACGGTCGTCGACTGCACGCTCGAAGACCTCGAAAGCGGCGACGCCACGGGCTTCGTCTTCGAGCGCTTTACGTCAAGCGACTACCATCGTGCGCTTCGCCGCGCCTTCGCGCTGTACCGGCGCGCACCCGACTGGCGGCGCGTGCGCGGCAACGCGATGCGCAGGCCCGCCGACTGGGCCGCTGCGGCGGCCCACTACATCGGCGTCTACGAGAAGGCCCTGCGATAGCGCGCCGACCCAACCGCCTCGCCTCCGGCGAGAACGACACCCAACCACGAACACCCATGACGATCAAAGACTTCGCCTACGACCATCCCGACCGCGACGTCGCCGCGTTCAAGCGTGCGGTCGCGAACAAGCTGATCTACGCCGTCGGCAAGGACCCCGTCGCGGCAAGCCAGGACGACTGGCTGCACGCCACCGCGCTCGCGGTGCGCGACCAGCTGGTCGAGCGCTGGATGGCCACCACCCGCGCGAACTACGCGCAGGACCTCAAGCGCGTGTACTACCTGTCGATGGAGTTCCTGATCGGACGGACCTTCACCAACGCCCTGCTGGCGGTCGACCTCCACGACACCGTGCGCGAGGCGCTGGCCGACTTCGGCGTCGATATGGCGCAGCTCGCCGAGCGCGAGCCCGATGCCGCCCTCGGCAACGGTGGCCTGGGCCGGCTCGCGGCCTGCTTCCTCGATTCGATGGCGACCCTCGGCGTGCCCGGCATGGGCTACGGCATCCGCTACGAGTACGGCATGTTCCGCCAGCGCATCGTCGACGGCCAGCAGGTCGAGACGCCCGACTATTGGCTCACCCGCGGCAACCCCTGGGAGTTCCAGCGGCCCGAGGTGAACTACCGCGTGCGCTTCGGCGGCCACGTGCAGAAGCGCGACGGCGGGGGCGGCGCCGACTGGGTCGACACCCACGACGTGCGCGCGGTCGCCTACGACACCATCATTCCGGGCTACGGCACGCAGGCCACCAACACGCTGCGCCTGTGGTCGGCGCGCGCCACCGAGGAGATCGACCTCTCGGCCTTCAACCGCGGCAACTACATGCAGGCGGTCGAGAGCAAGAACCACTCGGAGAACGTCTCGCGCGTGCTGTATCCCGACGACTCCACGCCCTCGGGCCGCGAGCTCCGGCTGCACCAGGAGTACTTCTTCTGCAGCGCGAGCGTGCAGGACCTGCTGCGGCGCTACCTGCGCACCCACGACAACTTCGACGCGCTGGGCGACAAGGTCAGCATCCACCTCAACGACACGCATCCGGTGCTCGCGGTGCCCGAGCTGATGCGGCTGCTGCTCGACGAGCACGGCCTTTCGTGGGACGCGGCCTGGACCCAGACGCAGAAGGTGTTCAGCTACACCAACCACACGCTGATGCACGAGGCGCTCGAGACCTGGCCGGTCGAGACGCTCGGGCGCATCCTGCCGCGGCACCTGCAGATCATCTACGACATGAATGCAAGGTTCCTCGCCACCGTGACGCAGAAGGCCGGCAACGACGTCGAGCTGCTGCGCAGGCTGTCGCTCGTCGACGAAGCCGGCGAACGCCGCGTGCGCATGGCCTACGTGGCGGTGCTCGCGAGCCATTCGATCAACGGCGTCTCGGGGCTGCACTCCGAGCTCATGAAGCAGTCGATCTTCGCGGACTTCGCGCGGATCTTTCCCGAGCGCTTCAACAACAAGACCAACGGCGTCACGCCGCGGCGCTGGCTCGGCCAGGCCAACCCGCCGCTCGCGAGCCTGCTCGACCAGCGCCTGGGAAAGGGCTGGCGGCGCGACCTCTCGCAGCTCGAGGCGCTCCGGCCGATGGCCTCGCAGCCTGCGTTCGTGCGCGCGTTCCGGCATGCCAAGCGCGAGAACAAGCTGCGCCTGGCCAACTGGGTCGAGCAGAACATGGACATCGTGCTCGACACCGACGCGATGTTCGACGTGCAGGTCAAGCGCATCCACGAGTACAAGCGGCAGCTGCTCAACGTGCTGCACGTGATCACGCGCTATCACCGCATCCTCGATGCGCACGATGCGGGCAGCACGCTCGACATCGTGCCGCGCGTGGTGGTGTTCGCCGGCAAGGCGGCGTCGGCCTACCAGATGGCCAAGCTCGTGATCCGGCTGATCAACGACGTGGCGCGCGTCATCAACGACGATCCGCGCGTCGGCAAGTTGCTGAAGGTGGTCTTCATGCCCAACTACAGCGTGAGCCTGGCCGAGGTGATCATGCCCGCGGCCGACCTGTCGGAGCAGATCTCGACCGCCGGCACCGAGGCCTCGGGCACCGGCAACATGAAGTTCGCGCTCAACGGCGCGCTCACCATCGGCACGCTCGACGGTGCCAACGTCGAGATGCGCGACAACGTGGGCGAGGAGAACATCTTCATCTTCGGCAACACCACGCCCGAGGTGGCCGACATCCGCGCGCACGGCTACCAGCCGCGCGAGATCTACGAGGGCAACGCCGAGCTCGAGCGGGTGCTCGATGCGATCCGCGACGGCGCGTTCTCCCCTGGCGAACCCTCACGCTTCCAGGGCATCTACGACGCGCTGGTGAACTGGGGCGACCACTACCTGCTGCTGGCCGACTACGCGAGCTACGTCGCGAAGCAGGCCGAGGTCGATGCGCTGTACCGCGACGCCGACGCGTGGACGCGCACGGCCATCATGAACGTCGCGGGCATGGGCGCGTTCTCGTCGGACCGCACGATCGCGCAGTACGCGCACGAGATCTGGCGCACGAAGCCGGTGGTGCTCGACTGAAGCCGGGGTTTTTCTCCCTCCCCCGCTGGGGGAGGGTTGGGGTGGGGGCACAGCGGCGCATCCAGCGGGCGCTCTGACTGCCCCCATCCCGACCTTCCCCCGAAGGGGGAAGGAGCAAAGACGGTTCAGCGCGGCTGCGCGGCCGGGTCGGCCTCGGTCACGAAGCCGATGCGGCTCAGGCCCGCCTTGTTGGCGATGCCCATCAGCACCACCACCCGGCCGTAAGGCACGGTCTGGTCGGCGCGCAGCTGGACTTCGGTCTCCTTGCTGTCGGCCGCCGCCTGCTGCAGCCGCTCGGCCAGTTGCGCGTCGCTGACCGGCTGGTCGTTGAAGAACACCTGGCCCGCGGCGTCGACCGAGACGCCGACGAACTTCGGCGTCTCGTTGGGCTGCCCGGCATCGGTCTGCGGCAGGTCGAGCTTGATCGAGCTCGCCATCAGCGGCGCGGTGATGATGAAGATCACCAGCAGCACCAGCATCACGTCGACCAGCGGCGTCACGTTGATGTCGGACAGCGGGCGCTGCCCGCCGGCGCCGGTGGCGCGCCCGCCGCCAGCGGTGCTGCTGCCGAGCGAAGTGCGACCGAAGGCCATGGTGCGAATGCGCCTAGACCGGCATCGGCCGCGCAGGCGGCGGCGCGGCCGGTGGCGGCGGGCTGCCGAAGCTGCCGAGGAGGTCGTGCGCGAAGCCTTCGAGCTCGGCCTCGATGCGGCCGATGACGCGGCCGAACACGTTGTAGGCCAGCACGGCGGGGATCGCCACCGCAAGGCCGAAGGCCGTCATGACGAGCGCCTCGCCGACCGGGCCGGCCACCTTGTCGATGGTGAAGCCGCCCGTCTGGCCCGCGATGCCCGAGAGCGCGCCATAGATGCCCCAGACGGTGCCGAGCAGCCCCACGAACGGGGCCGTCGCGCCGACCGTGGCAAGCAGGATCTGGCCCGACTGCAGGCGCCGCAGCGCGCCGTGCAGCGCGCCGCGCAGCGCCCGCGTGAGCCGCTGGTTGCGGTCGCCCGCGATCGCGCCGAGCGTGCCCGTGCCGCCGGCCGCGTCGGCCGCCACGCTGCGCAGGGCCTCGACGGCCGGGGCGACAAGCGCGGCGCGGTCGAGGGCGCGCAGCTTCTGCTCGGCATCGGCCAGCGTGGCCGACTGCCAGAAAGCGGCGATGCTGCGCAGCACGTCGCGCGTGCCGCCGCGCAGCAGCCAGGCCTTCCAGAGGATCGCGACCCAGCTCGCGATCGACATCGCCAAAAGCAGCGCCGCCACCGACCGGCTGACGCCGTCGCCCTGGGTCAGCAGCTCGAGGACGCTCATTGGCCGGCCGTTCTACTGGGCTTCTCTCAGCGCAGCCCGAGCACGTCGAACATGTCGAACAGCCCCGCCTTCTGCCCGGCGAGGAAGCGCACCGCGCGCAGCGCGCCCTGTGCATAGGTCGAGCGGCTCGCGGACTTGTGGGTGATCTCGATGCGCTCCCCGGTGCCCGCGAACAGCACCGTGTGGTCGCCGACGATGTCGCCGCCGCGGATCGCCGAGAAGCCGATCGTCGACGGATCGCGCTCGCCCGTGATGCCTTCGCGGGCATAGACGGCGCATTCCTTCAGGTCGCGCCCGAGCGCCCCGGCGATGACCTCGCCCATCTTGAGCGCGGTGCCCGAAGGCGCATCGACCTTGTGGCGGTGGTGGGCCTCGATGATCTCGATGTCGTAGCCGGTGGCGAGCGCCTTGGCGGCCATCTCGAGCAGCTTGAACGTGACGTTGACGCCCACGCTCATATTGGGGGCCAGCATGATCGCGACGTCCTTGGCGATCTCGGCGATCTCGGCCTTCTGCGCGTCGCTGAAGCCGGTGGTCCCGATCACGGCCTGCACGCCGAGCTCGCGGCAGATCGCGAGGTGCGCGAGCGTGCCTTCGGGGCGGGTGAAGTCGATCAGCACCTGCGCATCCTGCAGGCCGGTGCGCAGGTCGGCCACGATGGGCACGCCGCTCGTGAACCCCAGGAAGGCAGCCGCATCGGCGCCGATCGCCTCGCTGCCGGCCATGTCGAGGGCGCCGGCAAGCCGGCAGTCCTGGGCCTCGCGCACGGCCTCGACCAGCATGCGGCCCATGCGGCCCGAGGCGCCGGCGATCGCGACGCGGCGCAGGGCCGGGGAAGACGAAGTGGAGGAGATGGAGTCAGTCATGCGGATTCAGCCCTTTGAACTTGGCATGGGAACGGCAGGCCCTGCCCGGAAGGTGTGCGGGAAACCGTCGCCGGCTGCCTGGCGCGCGGCTGCAGCGTCGTTCCGCGCCCTGGCCTCTTCTCTTCTCAGCGCGAGGCTTCGAGCGGAGGGTAGGCGGCGGGCAGCGGCGGCAGGTTCGCGGCCGCGGTGTCGGCCTCGCCCTTCTTCTCGTCGGGCTTGGGCGCGAATTTCTTGAGTTCTTCTTCGGTGGCCTCGAGCTGCGGCACCTTGCTGCTCTTCTTGCGCGTGTCGAGCGTGGCGACGAATTCTTCCTCGCTGGGCATCGGGTCTCCTTCGTAGCGGTCGAGCACCTCGCCGTTGAAGAACACGGTCAGCCGGCGCTCCTGCGGATCGACGCCCTGGCGGCGGATGGTGAAGACGTAGTCCCAGCGATTCGTGTGGAAGACGTCGGTCAAGAGCGGCGTGCCGAGGATTTCACGCACCTGCTGGCGCGACATGCCGGGCTGGAGGGCCTCGACCTGCTGCTTGGAGACGAAATTGCCCTGGACCACCTCAACCTTGTAGGGCGTGATGGCCGTGAGCGCACCCCGCGTGCGCTCGCTGAAGCCGCTGCAGGCACTGAGGCTGAACGTCACGGCTGCGACGGCCGCAGCCAGCAGCCAGGAACGGCGTGGAAGGATGGCAGGCATTGGGAGAGAAAGGAGGGGTAGCGATATGATCGGCCATTGTAGCGGCAGCCCTTTCGGGGCCGTCCCGCCGCCCAGGCGCAGGAACCATCATGGCCAACATCGACGAACTCAAGAATACCGGCCTCAAGGCCACACTGCCGCGGCTGAAGATCCTCGAGATCTTCCAGACGGGGAGCCAGCGCCACATGACGGCCGAAGACGTGTTCCGGGTGCTCCTGAACGAGCACTCCGACATTGGCCTGGCCACCGTCTACCGCGTGCTGACGCAGTTCGAGCAGGCCGGCATCCTCGAGCGCAGCCATTTCGAGAGCGGCAAGGCCGTGTACGAGCTCAACGAGGGCACGCACCACGACCACCTGATCTGCACCTCCTGCGGCAAGGTCGAGGAGTTCTACGACGCCGAGATCGAGCGCCGCCAGCAGCTGATCGCGAAGGACAAGGGCTGGATCCTGCAGGACCACGCGATGTCGCTCTACGGCCTGTGCGGCGACTGCGCCAGCAGAAGGTGAGCCCAGCAGGCGACGGTCAGTCCTGGCCGGCTTCCATGGCCTTGTGGTGGCGCGCGACGAAGTCGGCGTAGGTGTCGATGCCGCGCAGCTGCAGGATCGAATTGCGCACCGCGGCCTCGACCAGTACCGCGATGTTGCGGCCGGCCACCACCTGGATGATGACCTTGCGCACCGGAATGCCGAGCACGTCCTGCGTGAGCGGGGCCGAGGGCATGCGTTCGTAGTCGCGCTCGAAGCTGTCGCGCCGCACCAGGTGCACGATGAGCTTGAGCCGCATCTTCCGCCGCACCGCGGTCTCGCCGAAGATCGCGCGAATGTCGAGCAGGCCGATGCCGCGCACCTCGAGCAGGTTCTGCAGCAGGTCGGGGCAGCGCCCCTCGATGGTGTTCTGGTTGATGCGGTAGAGGTCGACCGCGTCGTCGGCCACGAGGCCGTTGCCGCGCGAGATCAACTCGAGCCCGAGTTCGCTTTTGCCGAGCCCCGATTCTCCGGTGATCATGACGCCCATGCCGAGGATGTCCATGAACACGCCATGCATCGAGGTGCGCTCGGCGAAGTGCTTCGACAGGTAGGCGCGCAGCAGGTCGATCACGAAGGCCGACGACTCGCGCGTGGCGAACAGCGGCAGCTGCGCGCGCTCGCAGATCGACAGCAGCTCGTCGGGCGCGGCCTGGCCGTCGGCCAGCACCAGCATCGGCGGCTCCAGCGTGACGATGCGCGCGATGCGCCGCGCGCAGTCTTCCAGGCTGCCGCGCGTGAGGTAGGCCACTTCGCGCGCACCGAGGATCTGCACGCGGTAGGGATGGATGTAGTTGAGGTAGCCGACCAGGTCGGCCGCCGACTGGGCGCGGCTGATGACGTCGGGGTCGAACTGGCGCTCCGAGGCGCCGAGGCCGGCGAGCCATTCCCAGCGGAGCGAGCCGCGGAACTCCTCGAACATGGCGTCGGCGCTGATGACGGTGGGCTTCATGCGTTCAGGGCAAGGCGCTCATCGGCGCCGCGTGGGAGGGCCGGCCAGAATACCAAGGAACCGGCCCGGCGGACCGGCGCGGCTCACGCGACCTGCGTTGACTGCCAGCCGGCGATGAGGCCGTGCAGCTCGGCCGCATCGGTGCTCGACTTGATCCGCTCGCGCAGCGAGGCATCGCTGAGCAGTTCGGCGATCTCGGAGAGGATCTCGAGGTGCTTCTGGGTCGCGGCCTCGGGCACCAGAAGGAAGATCAGCAGGCCGACGGGTTGCTCGTCCGGTGCGTCGAAACCGATGGGATTGGCCAGCTGAAACACCGCGGCCATGGGCGCCTTGAGGCCCTTGATGCGCCCGTGCGGGATCGCGACGCCATGCCCCAGGCCCGTGGAACCAAGGCGTTCACGCGCAAAGAGGCTGTCGGTGATGAGCGCGCGGCCCAGGCCATGGAGGCCCTCGAACAGCAAGCCGGCTTCCTCGAAAGCACGTTTCTTGCTGGTGGCGTCGACGCTCACGAGCACTTGAGCGGGCGGCAGGATGGACGCGAGTCGGTTCATGGTGGGAGCGGGGGCGATTATGCACCCGCTCGGTGAAAACCCCCAGTCCCCCTGGTTACTTTCTTCCTACAAATTGCGGAAAGCCGACGCCGATTGTGTAAAGAATCCTTCCGGCGGGCAGCACAAAGCCGCCCGGAGGCGGCTTTGGCAGCACGGGCCGCAGCCCGTTGCACGGGGCTACATCAGGCGCTTGGGCGCGGCGTGGTGGTGGTCCTGCAGCCGGTCCTTGTGGCGCACGACCTGGCGATCGAGCTTGTCGACCAGTTCATCGACCGCCGCGTAGAGATCAGCATGGCTCGACTCCGCGAACATGTCATTGCCCTTGACGTGAATGTTGCATTCCGCCCGTTGGCGGCGTTCCTTTTCCTTCTGCTTTTCCACCGTGAGGATCACCTTCACATCGACCACCTGGTCGAAGTGGCGCGTGATCCGGTCCAGCTTGCTGGTGACGTAGGTGCGCAAGGCAGGCGTGACGTCGAGGTGATGACCGCTGATCGTCAAATTCATGAAAGACCTCCTGAGAATTGACGGTTGGGGAAATGGCCGCGCTACGGAATGAAGCGTGGCCGACGGAAATAAGTGGGGGGCGGGCCGGGGAAAGAAAGAAGGGGGTGCGGGTTGGCGTGGGAGGAAGCGAAGAGAAGGTCGATTCACTATGCCGAAGCTGTCACACCATTGCAATAGCAGAGTTGCCCGGGTGGCGCGCCGGCGCCGGCCGTGGCTCAATCTGCTATTGATCGAATAGCTGCCGCGCCCGCCGCTTCACCGGCAGGAGGTCGGGAGGCAGGATGTTTCGAACGGTGAGGGGCGCCCAGTGACCCCTGTGGACGAAGGGCCAAAAGCGCCGTCCGCGGCTCAGCGCCAGGCCGCCCGCATGCGATTGCGCAGGTCGATCACGGCCGCGGGCGGCGGCACCGCCGGCGGGCGCACCGGCGGCGGCGGCCAGGTCTGCTGCTCGAAGCCTTCGAGATCGCTGTCGGCGATGAAACGCGTGCGGTTGGCATAGAGGTGCCGGTCGCCACGCACCGCCTGCTGAGTGACGTAGAAGCGCTGCGGCACCAGCAGGTGCAGATGGTCGCGGGCCCGGGTCATGGCGACGTAGAGCAGCCGCCGTTCCTCTTCGAGTTCGTGCGCGCCCTGGGCCACGTCGGCCGGCATGCAGCCGTCGACGACGTTGAGCACGTGCACCGAATTCCACTCCTGCCCCTTGGCCGAATGGATGGTCGAGAGGATCAGGTAGTCCTCGTCGAGCAGCGGCGGCCCGGGGCGGTCGCTGGTGGCCTCGGGCGGATCGAGCGTGAGCTCGGTCAGGAAGCGTTCGCGCGAGCCGTAGCCCGCCGCCAGCCGCGCGAGCTGCTCGACGTCGGCGCGGCGCACGCCGGACGGGTCGTCGTAGAGGCGCTCGAGGTGTGGCAGGTACCAGCGCGCCGCCAGGTCCACGTCGGCGGGCCACGAAAGGGACGGATCGCGCAGCGCCGCATAGGCCTCGGCGAACACGGCCCATTCGGTGCGCGCCGCGGCCGGCGGCACAAAGCCGCGCACCACGGCGGCCGGATCGGCCGCACCGTCCATCGCGTCGAGCAGCCGGGCGCCGGTGGCGGGCCCGATGCCCGGGATGAGCTGCGTCACGCGGAATCCCGCCATGCGCCCGCGCGGGTTCTCGGCGAAGCGCAGCACCGCCAGCAGGTCCTTCACGTGAGAGGCCTCGAGGAACTTGAGGCCGCCGTACTTCACGAACGGAATGTTGCGTCGCGCGAGTTCGAGCTCGAGCGCCGCGCTGTGCGTGGAGGTGCGGAACAGCACCGCCTGCGACTTCAGCGCGAGCCCGCCCTCGCGGTGCTCGAGCACTTTGTCGGCCACCCACACGGCCTGCTGCGCCTCGTCGGGCACCAGCACGAGCTGCGGCCGCCCGGCCGAGGGCTTGTCGGTCCAGAGCGTCTTGGCGTGCCGCTCGGCGGCCTGCGCGATGACGCGGTTCGACACGTCGAGGATCGGCTGGGTCGAGCGGTAGTTGCGCTCCAGCGTGACCACGCGCGCGGCCTGCGAGAACTGCGACGGGAAATCGAGGATGTTGCGCACCGTGGCGCCGCGGAACGAATAGATCGACTGCGCGTCATCGCCCACCACGGTCACGCCGCGCCCGTCGGGCTTGAGCGCCAGCAGGATCGAGGCCTGCAGCAGGTTGGTGTCCTGGTACTCGTCGACGAGCACATGGTCGAAGCGCGCGCCGACGAGCGCCGCGAGCGAGGGCTCGGCCACCATCCCGGCCCAGTAGAGCAGCAGGTCATCGTAGTCGAGCACGTTCTGCTGCTGCTTGGCCTCGACGTAGGCGCCGAACAGGCGCTTGAGCTCGGCTTCCCACTCGGCGCACCAGGGAAAGGCCTCGGCGAGCACGCGCTCGATCGGCGCGCGCGTGTTGACGCAGCGCGAGTAGATCGACAGGCAGGTGCCCTTGCGCGGAAAGCGGTTCACGGTCGACGACAGGCCGAGCTCGTGGCGCACCAGGCCCATCAGGTCCTCGGCATCGCCGCGGTCGTGGATCGTGAAATGATCGTCGAGGCCGATGTGCGTCGCGTATTCGCGCAGCAGCCGCGCGCCGATGCCGTGGAAGGTGCCGGCCCAGGGCAGCGCGGGCGGCTTTTCGGTGCGCAGGCCGAGCACGCGCGCCAGCACCTGCCCGGCGCGCCGCTCCATTTCCTGTGCCGCGCGGCGCGAGAAGGTCAGCAGCAGCAGGCGCTGCGGATCGACGCCGTCGGCGATCAGCCGCGCCACCCGGTGCGCGAGCGTGCTGGTCTTGCCCGACCCCGCGCCGGCAATCACCAGCAGCGGGCGCTCGTCGCCCCCCGTGACGGCGCCGACGCCGTGCTCCACCGCGGCGCGCTGCGCGTCGTTGAGGGCCGACAAGGCGGCGGCGAGGCGCTCGGCCTGGGTGGCGCCGGCGGCGGGAAGGACGGGAAGCGCAGCGGTCTGCATGGGCGCCACTTTACTGTATGTCCATCCAGATCGAGCGCAGCGTGACACATGGCCGATGACATAATCGCGGCCTTGCCGCAACACGGACCGCACCATGGAAACCGCACCGTCTCCGCGGCTTTCAACGCCCGCCTCCTGACGCCTGTGAAGCGCCGGGCCGGGAATTGAAAGCGCCCCTTCCCCCGCCCCAACGCCACAGCCATTTCAAGGGAGTGAGCCCATGCTCAACATATTCACGCTTGCCAACGGCCGACTGGTCCAGGAAGAGATCGAGGCGCTCGAGGAGCTGTCGCAGTTCCAGCCCATCTGGGTCGACCTCGAATCCCCTTCGCTCGAGGAGAAACGCTGGATCAAGCAGTATTACGGCCTCTCGATCCCCGAAGACGCGATGGACGAGGACATCGAGGAATCGGCGCGCTTCTACGAGGAAGACAACGGCGAACTGCACATCCGCTCCGACTTCCTGATCGACGACGACGAGGACCCGCGCTCGGTGCGCGTGGCGTTCATCCTGAACCAGCACAACACCGAGTTGCGCAGCCGCGGCGTGCTGTTCTCGATCCACGACGAGGACGTGCCGGTGTTCCGCCTGCTGCGCATGCGCGCACGCCGGGCGCCGGGCCTGATCGAGGACGCGAAGGAGGTGCTGCTCAAGCTCTTCGATGCCGACGCCGAATACTCGGCCGACACGCTCGAGAACATCTACGACGAACTCGAGATCGCGAGCAAGAAGGTGCTCGAAGGCAACGTGAGCGACGAGCTCGCGGGCGAGGTGCTGGCCGCCATCGCGCGCCAGGAAGACTTGAACGGGCGCATCCGCCGCAACGTGATGGACACGCGGCGCGCGGTGAGCTTCCTGATGCGCAGCCGCATGCTCAACGCCGAGCAGTTCGAGGAAGCGCGGCAGATCATGCGGGACATCGAATCGCTCGACAACCACACGGCGTTCCTGTTCGACAAGATCAACTTCCTGATGGACGCGACGGTCGGTTTCATCAACATCAACCAGAACAAGACCATCAAGACCTTCTCGGTGGCCAGCGTGGCGCTGCTGCCGCCCACGCTGATCGCGAGCGTCTACGGCATGAACTTCAAGTTCATGCCCGAGCTCGACTGGGCGCTGGGCTATCCCTACGCGATCGCGCTGATGGCCGCGAGCGCGCTGGGGCCGATGTGGTACTTCCGCCGCCGCGGCTGGCTCAAGTAGCCGCGGACGACGCCGCCAGCCAGGCGTCCACCAAAGCCAGGCTGTAGCGGCTCGCCACTTCGGCGACGAAGCGCACGAAGTCGGCGTGCGCCGTATCGTCGGCGCGGTCGGAAATGGTGCGCACGGCGGCAAACGGCACGCCGTAGTCGTGGCACACCTGGGCCATGGCGGCGCCTTCCATTTCCACCGCCAGCGCATCGGGCAGGTCGCGCCGCAGCGCATCGCTCTCGGCCGCGGTCGACACGAAGCGGTCGCCGCTCAACAGCAAGCCCCGATGCACCTGCGGCGCGCGCAGCCCGAACGCATCGACCGCCGCCTGCCCGACCAGCGCCACCGGATCGCGCAGCGCCTGTTGCGCCACGGCCGCCAGCGCGTCGCCGATGGCAGGGTCGGCAGGAAAACGCGCCAGGCCCACGAGCGGCACCTCGTACCTCGGGAAGATCGGCGAGGCGTCGAGGTCGTGCTGCAGCAGCTCGGTGGCGACCACCACGTCGCCGACGTTCACACCCTGCCCCAGGCCGCCCGCGACACCGGTGAACACGATCGCGCCCACGCCGAAGCGCTCGATCAGGACCGTGGCCGTCGTCGCCGCAGCGACCTTGCCGATGCGCGACAGCACCGCCACCACCGGACGGCCGTGCAGATGTCCCTGCCAGAAGTCGCGCCCGGCCACGCGGACGCGCTGCTCGTCGGGCATCTGCGCGAGCAGCGCACGCAGTTCCTCGTGCATGGCCGCGACGATCGCCACGGGCGCGGGCGGCGCGGCACGCACGGGCGGCTACTTCTTCGCGTCGCGCAGCTCGCGGCGCAGGATCTTGCCGACCGGGGTCTTCGGCAGGTCGGTGCGGAACTCGATGACCCGCGGCTGCTTGTAGCCCGTGAGGTTGGCGCGGCAATATTCGCGCACCTGCGCCTCGGTCAGCGACGGGTCCTTCTTGACGATCACGAGCTTCACGGCCTCGCCGGTCTTCTCGTCGGCCACGCCCACGGCCGCGCACTCGAGCACGCCCGGGATCTGCGCCACCACATCCTCGACCTCGTTCGGATAGACGTTGAAGCCCGACACCAGGATCATGTCCTTCTTGCGGTCGACCACCTTGAAGTAGCCGCGCTCGTCGACCATGCCGATGTCGCCGCTCTTGAAGTAGCCGTCGGGCGTCATGACCTTGGCCGTCTCGTCCGGGCGCTGCCAGTAGCCGGCCATCACCTGCGGGCCCTTGATGGCGATCTCGCCAGGCTGGCCCGGCGGCACTTCGCGGCCCTCGTCGTCGAGCAGCTTGAGCCAGGTGCTCGGCAGTGGCAGGCCGATGGTGCCGGTATAGGCCTTGCTATCGGTGGGGTTGCAGGTGGCCGAGGGCGAGGTCTCCGAAAGGCCGTAGCCCTCGCAGATCGGGCAGCCGGTCTTCTCGAGCCAGAGCTTCGCGACCGCGGCCTGCACCGCCATGCCGCCGCCCACCGAGACCTTGAGGTTCTTCCAGTCGACGGTGTTGAAGTCGGGATGGTTCGCAAGTCCGTTGAACAGCGTGTTGACGGCCGGGAAGCTGTGGATCGTGTGCTTGGAAAGCTCCTTGAGCACGCCCGCGAGGTCGCGCGGATTCGGGATCAGGATCAGCTTGCCGCCCGTGCGCATGCTCAGCATCATGCCCACGGTGAACGCGAAGATGTGATAGAGCGGCAGCGCGCACACGCCCGTGGGCTGCTCACCGGCCGGCACCTGCGCCATCACGGGTTCGTTCCAGGCCTCGGACTGCAGCACGTTCGCGATCACGTTGCGGTGCAGCAGCACGGCGCCCTTCGAGACGCCGGTGGTGCCGCCGGTGTACTGCAGCACGGCCACGTCGTCGGGCCCGATCACGGGCACCTGCAGCGTGCGGCTCGCGCCCTGGTCGAGCGCGTCGTTGAAGCGCACCGCGCCGGGCAGGCTGTAGTGCGGCACCAGCTTCTTCACGTTGCGCACCACGTAGTTGACGAGCGCGCCCTTCAGGAAGCCGAGCCGGTCGCCCATCGCGGCAAGCACGATGTGCCGCACCGGCGTGGCCGCGATGCACTGCTGCAGCGTGGTGCCGAAGTTCTCCATGATGACGATGGCCTTCGAGCCCGAGTCCTTGAGCTGGTGCTCGAGCTCGCGCGGCGTGTAGAGCGGATTCACGTTCACCAGGATCAGGCCCGCGCGCAGGATGGCCGCCACGGCCACGGGGTACTGCGGGCAGTTGGGCATCATCACGGCCACGCGATCGCCCTTGGCCAGGCCGAGCCCCTGCAGGTACGCCGCAAAGGCCTTGCTGAGCCTGTCGGTCTCGGCGTAGCTGACGTCCTTGCCCATGAAGCTGTAGGCCGTGCGGTCGGCGTATCGGGTGAAGCTCTCTTCCATGAGGGCCACCAGCGACGGGTACTGCGAAGGATCGATATCGGCAGGCACGCCTTGCGGGTAGCTGCTGAGCCAGGGGCGATCGGACATGGACGTGTCTCCTCCAAATCGGGCGGTCTGAGATGAAAACGAAAAGCGGCGCACCGGAGTGCGCCGCAAAGATCTTGCAAGGACCTCGGGGCCTATTCGATGGCCTTGCCCATATCTTCCACTACTTTCTTCGCGTCCCCAAAGACCATCATGGTCTTGTCCATGTAGAAGAGTTCGTTGTCCAGGCCCGCATAGCCGGCGGCCATCGAGCGCTTGTTCACGATCACGGTCTTGGCCTTGTAGGCCTCGAGGATCGGCATGCCGTAGATCGGGCTGCCCTTGGTGTGGGCGGCCGGGTTCACCACGTCGTTGGCGCCCAGGATGATGGCCACATCGGCCTGGCCGAACTCGCCGTTGATGTCCTCCATCTCGAACACCTGGTCGTAGGGCACCTCGGCCTCGGCCAGCAGCACGTTCATGTGGCCCGGCATGCGGCCCGCCACCGGGTGGATCGCGTACTTCACGGTGATGCCCTTCTCGGTGAGCTTGGCCGCGAGTTCCTTCACCGCGTGCTGCGCGCGCGCCACGGCCAGGCCGTAGCCCGGCACGATCACCACCGTCTCGGCATTGCCGAGCACGAAGGCCGCATCGTCGGCGCTGCCGCTCTTCACGGGGCGCTGCTCCTTCGCGCCGCCGGTGGCGGCTGCGGCATCGCCGCCGAAGCCACCCAGGATGACGTTGAAGAACGAGCGGTTCATGGCCTTGCACATGATGTAGCTCAGGATCGCGCCCGAGGAGCCCACCAGCGAGCCGGCCACGATCAGCATCGCGTTGTTCAGGCTGAAGCCGATGCCCGCCGCCGCCCAGCCCGAATAGCTGTTGAGCATAGACACCACCACCGGCATGTCGGCGCCGCCGATCGGGATGATGATGAGCACGCCCATCACGAAGGCCAGTGCCAGCATCGCGAAGAACGCGGGCCAGTTCTCGGTGAACATGAACACCAGCCCCAGGCCGATGGTGGCCAGGCCGAGCACGAGGTTCAGCATGTGCTGCCCCGCGAACTGCACCGGCGCGCCCTGGAACAGGCGGAACTTGTACTTGCCCGACAGCTTGCCGAAGGCGATGACCGAGCCGCTGAAGGTGATCGCGCCGATCGCCGCGCCGAGGAACAGCTCGAGCCGGTTGCCCGCGGGAATCGGATCGCCCCTGAGCGTGATGCCGAAGGCATACGGCTCGGCCACGGCGGCCACGGCGATGAACACCGCGGCCAGGCCGATCATGCTGTGCATGAACGCGACCAGCTCGGGCATCTTGGTCATCTCGACCTTGTTGGCCATGAAGGCGCCGAGTCCGCCGCCGATCACCAGCGCGACCAGCACGTAGCCCAGGCCGCCGAGGTTGCCCGCCGAGAGCTTGTAGATCAGTGCGCCGGTGGTCAGCACGGCGATCGCCATGCCCGTCATGCCGAAGACGTTGCCGCGGATCGAGGTGGTGGGATGCGACAGGCCCTTCAGGGCCTGGATGAAGCAGACGCTGGCAACGAGGTACAGCAGCGTGACGAGGTTCATGCTCATTGCGCGGCTCCCGACTCGGCCTTGGGCGCCGCGGCCTTCTTCTCTTTCTTCTTGAACATCTCGAGCATGCGCCGCGTGACCAGGAAGCCACCGAAGACGTTCACCGCCGCGAGCGCCACCGCGAGCACGCCCATGGTCTTGCCGAGCGGGGTTTCGGTCAGTGCGGCCGCGAGCATGGCGCCCACGATCACGATCGCCGAGATGGCGTTGGTCACCGCCATGAGCGGGGTGTGCAGCGCGGGCGTGACGGTCCAGACCACGTGGTAGCCCACGTAGATGGCGAGCACGAAGATGATCAGGTTGATGACGGTATGGGAAACGATGTCCATGGGCTTCTCCTGGGCCGGCGTTGTTGCTTCTTACTTCTTCGTGACCTGGCCGTCGTGCGCGACGCGGCAGGCGGCGACGATGTCGTCCTCGAGGTCGATCTTGAGCGCGCCTTCCTTGGTGACGATCAGCTTCAGGAAATCGAGCACGTTGCGCGCGTACAGCGCCGACGCGTCGGCCGCCACCAGCGCCGGAAGATTCGTCTCTCCGACGATCGTGACGCCGTGCTTGACGACCGTGCGGTCGGCTTCCGAGAGCGGGCAGTTGCCACCCACGCCGTCGGGGCCCTTGCCGGCCGCGATGTCGACGATGACCGAGCCGGGCTTCATTGCGCGCACCATCTCTTCGGTGATGAGCGTCGGTGCGGCGCGGCCAGGAATGAGCGCCGTGCTGATGACCACGTCGGCCAGCGCCACGCGCTTGGCGACCTCGGCCTGCTGGCGCGCGAGCCAGCTCGGCGGCATGGGCCGCGCGTAGCCGCCCACGCCCTCGGCCGCGTCTTTCTCTTCCTGCGTCTCGTAGGGCACGTCGATGAACTTGCCGCCGAGCGACTCGATCTGCTCCTTGACGCTCGGACGCACGTCGGAGGCCTCGATGACGGCGCCGAGGCGCTTGGCGGTGGCAATCGCCTGCAGGCCCGCGACGCCGACGCCCAGGATGACCACGCGCGCCGCCTTCACGGTGCCCGCGGCGGTCATCAGCATCGGGAAGAAGCGCTGGTACTTGTCGGCCGCGATCATCACGGCCTTGTAGCCCGCGATATTGGCCTGCGAGCTGAGCACGTCCATGCTCTGGGCCCGCGTGGTGCGGGGCGCGGCTTCGAGCGCGAAGGCCGTGAGGCCGGCGGCCGCCAGGCGCTGCAGGCCGGCGGCGTCGAACGGATTGAGCATGCCGATCACGACCGTACCGGGCTTCATGAGCGCGGTTTCGTCGTCGCCGGGCGTGCGCACCTTGAGCACCATCTCGGCGCCAAAGGCCGCGGCGCGGTCGACGATCTCGGCGCCCGCGGCCTGGTAGGCCGCGTCGGTCACGCTGGCGGCCACGCCCGCCCCCGACTGCACCCGCAGGGCATGCCCCGCAGCGACAAGTTTTTTCACCGTCTCGGGTGTCACGGCCACGCGGGTTTCGCCGGCCGTCGTTTCGGCTGGCACGCCAATCAGCATAGAGGTCTCCTCAGGGCAGGGGGGCAATACGGAACGCGGGCAGAGCTTACAGCAAGATTACGCCGGTCACTGTCGCTTAAATCTGCGGGCTGTTGGCGCGTTGATGACCGCAGTCATTGCGTTTGCAGCTACATAAATGCTAGCGACTGGCGCGCGGCGCCCCGACTTGCCCGCGCCGAGCCCCATAAGCCGGCGCAGCACGAAAAATTGCGCATTTGTTTGTAGATGCAGGCAATAACTCGGCAATCCGGCCCGAAAAATTCGAAACTGCGAATTAGTTGCAGCCCGGCCCTACCCCTCCAGAAGCAGATAGATACACTTTGCCTTGAAAGCCCACAGAGGCAGGTTTGCACCAAAAAGGGGATGGAATGCGCGTAGCACTACTTGACCAGGAGTCCGGTCAGCGCGAGCTGATCATCGAGGCCATTGCCGGCCTCGGGCACGAATGCCACACCTTCAGCGAGGGCGCACAGTTGCTGCAGACCCTGCGACGACAGACCTTCGATCTCATCGTCCTCGAGCGCTGTCTGCCCGGCATCTGCGGCCTCGAAGTGGTGAGGACCGCCCGGGCCGAGCTCAAGAACCGGCTGCCGATCCTCGTCGTGACCAGCCGCTGCGGCGAGGCCGACGTGGTCGAGGGGCTGAACGCCGGTGCCGACGATGTCATGGCCAAGCCGGTGCGCGCGCACGAGCTCGAAGCGCGGGTCACGGCCCTGCTGCGCCGCGCCTATCCCGCCCAGCATGAGCCCGAACTGGTGTTCGGGCCCTACCACTTCTATCCGCCCTCACGCACTCTCAAGGTGCGTGGCCAGCCGGTGGCGCTCAAGAACCGCGAATATGAACTCGCGCTGTTCCTGTTCCAGAATCTCGGCCGCCTGCTGTCGCGCGAATACCTGCACGAGGCGGTCTGGGGCGTGGGCGTCGAGGCGCTCTCGCGCTCGCTCGACACCCATGTCTCGCGCCTGCGCACCAAGCTCGGCCTGCGCCCGTCGAGCGGTTTTCTGCTGCTGGCCATCTACGGCCTGGGCTACCGGCTCGAAATGGTCGAAGGCCAGTCTCTGGGCGACAACAGGCTCGCACACTGACGGCATCGCTAGCGCCAGATCGGTTCCAATCGGTTCCGGCCATGGGGCCGCCAAAAAACGGAGCCGAGATGACAGCGCGCTGGAAACCCAATGTCACCGTCGCGGCGGTGATCGAACACGACGGCCGCTTTCTGCTGGTCGAGGAACACACCGCCGACGGGCTGCGGCTCAACACGCCGGCCGGGCACCTCGACCCCGGCGAGTCGCCGGCCGAAGGCTGCGCCCGCGAGGCGCTCGAGGAAACCGCCCACGCCTTCGAACCCACCGCGCTGGTCGGCATCTACATGGCCCGTTCGCGCCGCGCCGGAAAGGATGTGACCTACATGCGCTTCGCATTCGCCGGCACCCTGGGGCCGCGCGAAGCGGGCCGCCAGCTCGACACCGGCATCGTGCGCACCCTCTGGATGAGCGCCGACGAGATCCGCGCCAGCGTCGAGCGCCACCGCAGCCCGCTGCTGCTGCAATGCGTCGAGGACTACCTGGCCGGCCGGCGCTTTCCGCTCGACCTGGTCCACGTCGACGCGTCGGTGCGCTGAATCAACGCCGGCCGCGCGCGCCTCAGACGATCACGCCGCCGCCCAGGCAGCGCTCGCCGTCGTAGAGCACCGCCGACTGGCCCGGCGTGACGGCCCACTGCGGCGCGTCGAAGCGCAGCCTGAAGCCCGCCGCGGCGTCGCCGCCCTCCGCCGCATCCAACTCGCAGCCCGCATCGGCCTGGCGGTAGCGCGCCTTCGAACCGTAGCGGCCCGGCGCGGGCGGCGCGCCCGCGGTCCAGCTGACATCGCCCGCCGCGAGCGACGACGACAGCAGCCAGGGATGGTCGTGGCCCTGCACCACCCAGAGCGTGTTGTTCTCGACGTCCTTGCGCGCCACGAACCAGGGCGAGTGGTCGCCGGCGCCGCGCTGCGCGCCCTTTTCCTTGACCCCGCCGATGCCCAGCCCCTGCCGCTGGCCCAGCGTGTAGAAGCTCAGGCCCTGGTGCTCGCCGAGCTTGCGGCCGCGGTCGTCCTTGATCGGGCCCGGTTCCTTCGAGATGTAGCGGTTGAGGAATTCGCGGAAGGGCCGCTCGCCGATGAAGCAGATGCCCGTGGAGTCCTTCTTCTTCGCATTCGGCAAGCCGATCTCCTCGGCGATGCGGCGCACCTCGGTCTTGTGCAGTTCGCCGACCGGGAACAGCGTCTTCGACAACTGCGCCTGGTTCAGCCGATGCAGGAAGTAGCTCTGGTCCTTGGCGGGGTCCAGCCCCTTCAGCAGTTCGTGGCGCCCCGAGGCCGCATCGAGGCGCACGCGCGCATAGTGGCCGGTGGCGATCTTCTCGGCGCCCAGGCGCATCGCATGGTCGAGGAAGGCCTTGAACTTGATCTCGGCGTTGCACAGCACGTCGGGGTTGGGCGTGCGGCCTGCCTTGTATTCACGCAGGAACTCGGCGAAGACGCGGTCCTTGTAGTCGGCCGCGAAGTTGACGTGCTCGATCTCGATGCCCAGCACGTCGGCCACGCTCGCGGCGTCCACGAAGTCGATGTTCGACGAGCAGTACTCGCTGTCGTCGTCATCTTCCCAGTTCTTCATGAAGATGCCGACGACCTCGTGCCCCTGCTGCTTGAGCAGGTGCGCCGTGACGGCGGAGTCGACCCCGCCGCTCAGTCCCACCACGATGCGTTGCTTTGCTGCTGCCATAAGCACGCCATTGTCCCAGCCCCGCGCCCGGGGCCCGCGGCGTGGGGGAAATCAGCCCTGCGCGCGCAGCCCGGCCAGCAGCTCGTAGGAGCGCAGCCGCGCCGCGTGGTCGAACACCTGCGAGGTGATCATCAGCTCGTCGGCCCCCGTGCGTTCGACGAAGGCGCGCACACCCTCGCGCACCGTGGCGGGAGAGCCGACAGCCGAACACGACAGCACCGAATCGAGCAGCGCGTTCTCGGCCGGCCCCACCTTCTGGCGGTAGCCCTCGACGGGCGGCGGCAGGCGCCCGGGCCGGCCGCTGCGCAGGTTGACGAAGGCCTGCTGCCACGAGGAGGCGCGGAATTCGGCCTCGGCATCGGTGTCGGCCACGAACACGTTGAAGCCCAGCATCACGTACGGCTTCTGCAGCTGCGCCGAGGGCTTGAAGGTCTCGCGGTAGATCTGGATCGCCTGCATCAGCTGCTGCGGCGCGAAGTGCGACGCGAAGGCGTAGGGCAGGCCCAGGTGCGCCGCGAGCTGCGCGCCGAAGGTGCTCGAGCCGAGGATCCACACCGGCACCTCGAGCCCCGCGCCCGGCACGGCGCGCACGGCCTGCTGCGGGTTCTTCGACATGAAGTCCATCAGCTCGACCACGTCCTGCGGGAACTGGTCGGCGTCGGATTCGAGGTTGCGCCGCAGCGCGCGCGCAGTGCGCTGGTCGGAACCCGGCGCACGGCCCAGGCCGAGGTCGACGCGCCCCGGGTACAGCGACTCCAGCGTGCCGAACTGCTCGGCGATCACGAGCGGCGAATGGTTCGGCAGCATCACGCCGCCGGCGCCGATGCGGATGGTCGAGGTGCCCGCGCCGATGTACGACAGCAGCACCGCCGTGGCCGCGCTGGCGATGCCGGGCATGCCGTGGTGCTCCGCCAGCCAGTAGCGCGTGTAGCCGAGCGCCTCGCCGTGCCGCGCCAGCGAGAGCGAGTTGCGGAACGACTGCGCGGCGTCGCTGCCTTCGGTGATGGGCGAGAGGTCGAGGATCGAGAACGGAATCATGCGCCCGATGATCGCGCGAACGCGCGACCCTTGCTGGCGCAGGCCATTGCAGCGGCGCGGGGCGGGCTCAAGCGAGCGGGCTGCGCTTGCGCCATTGGCCGAGGCCGGCCTCGATGCGTTCGCTGATGCTGCCGCTCCAGCGCGCTTCGAAGCCCGCGGACTGCAGCAGCTCGACGATGCGCCGGCCGACCGCCACCGTGTTGGCCTCGCGCTTCTCGAGCTCGGGAATCATGCCGCCGCTGAACGCCAGGTAGAGCATTCCGGTGCGCACCGCCCTGTCGAGATCCTGCGCGTGATAGAAGCAGCAGCCGCGGATGCCCGAGGCCATGCGCCCTGCGGCGCGCCACCGTTCGCGCACGTCGTCATGGCCGTCGGCCAGGGTGTTGCCCGCGCGATGCAGCGCGATGATCTTCTCGGCACGCAACTGCGCGAATACGGCCTCGAGCCGGTCGTACTCGGTCTGGGCGGGCCAGCCGGCCTCCGCGGCGCGCTTCTCGGCACAGGCGCGCGCGGCCTCGGCCTTGATCCAGGCGCGGTCGTCGACCGTGAGCTCGTCGGGATCGAGGTACTCGTCGGTGATCATCCACTCGACGTCGGCATCGGGATGGAAGCCGCACCACACCAGGTCGTGGATGCGCGCGCGCGTGTCTTCGGGGTCGAGAGTGAGGGCCATGCGTGTCGGAGCGGAAGCAGCCCGGCATTCTCGGTGAGCCGGGCACCGCGGCCTATAAGCCGAAAGCATGCTTTGCGAACACCTTGGCGATACGCGCATGTGAAAAAGCCGGCACCGCATTCGCAGGGCCGGCTTTCGGAGACGGGCCACGGCGGCCCGAACTCGCTGTGGCTTACAGCGGCAGCGCGTCGCCGTGAGCGGCAGCGCGCGCTGCGGCACGCACCGTGGCGCGGTCGACCGTGCTGGCGACCAACGGCGCCACGCCGGACGAAGCGCCTTCGGCATACGGGTCGGCGCTGCGTGCGGCGGCCACGGCTTCGGCGCGGACGGCGTCGACGCTAGCGGTCGACACGAAAGCGCGGGCCGGGCCGGCCTGGGCGCCGGTGGCGTAGGGGTCGGCGCTGTGCGCAGCGGCCACGGCTTCGCTCGCGACTTGGGCGCTGCTGACGCCGTTGGTCAGCGGGTGCACACCTTCATAGCTTTCGGCGTGGGCGGCACCGGTCACGGCCAGGAGTGCAACGGCAACGGCGGAGAGGATCTTCGAGGCGGTCATTTTGATTTCCTTCAGTTCAGTTCAGTTTTCGCTTGGATGATTCGAACCGGTCTTGGGTAGGTCACCGCCCCTTGCCGGGGCAGGCACCTCGCTCGGGGGCCTTGTTCACCCAGGTCAGCGTTGTGGCTGGCCTGTGAGATGAATTGTGCGCCGATCTCTAAGTAAAAACCCTCATAGGAAGGAACCACGGCGTTCACGAAATCGAAACAATCGAGACTCAGATGACCGGCCGATCGGTCCAACTCACCCGGCCGCGTCGCCGCCGCGCCGCAACGGCAGCCAGAGCGTGAAGACCGTGCCCTGCGGCCCCGACTGCCACGAGATGCTGCCGCCGACGGCCTGCGCCCGCCGCATCTGGTTGCGCATGCCGCGTGCGCCGCTGCACTCCAGCGCCTTTCCGGCATCGAAGCCCTGCCCGTTGTCCTCGATCCTCACGCACACACCGGCGGCTTCCGGCGCCGCGGAAAGGCGGATCTCGGTCGCGCGCGTGTGGCGCAGGATGTTGCCGATGCTCTCCTGCACGATGCGCAGGATGTGCAGTGCGCTCGACGGGTCGAGCCAGTCGAGCGGCGGCAGCTCCTGCACGTTCCACTGCAGCGCCACGCCCGAGCTCTCGAGCCGCGGCGCGAGGCGGTAGCGCAGGGTGGCGAGCAGCAGCAGCAGGTCGTCCTCGAGCGGCTCCATCGAATCGATGGCCAGCTTCAGGTCCTCGAGGCAGCTCTTCAGGAGCTCGGACACCTGCCCTTCCTTCATGCCGCCGCCCTCCACCGAGCGGATCGCGCTGATCAGCGAGGAGCCGAGGCCGTCGTGCATGTCCTGCATCAGGCGCCGGCGCTCGTCGCCGATGGTCTGCAGCCGCTCGATCTCGCGCAGCCGCCGGTGGCTCGCATCGAGCTCGGCCTCGCGCGCCTGCAGGCGCTCGGCGAGCCCGGCGTTGACGCGCTCCACCTCGCCGATGGCATTGACGTAGCGGCGGTACATGAGCACGCCGAAGACGCAGAAGGTCACGGCGTTGGTGTAGGCGCCCATGTACCAGCCCTCGGGGCTCGAGAAGTTGTTCTGCAGCAGCCAGTCGGACGCACCCAGCAGCACGCACAGCGCGATGCCGACCGCCACCAGCCGCCCCTCGTTGGAGCGGCGCCATGCGCTGATGCCGCCCACGAGCGCCACGGCGGCGGCCATCGCCCCGCCCGCGAAATAGATCAGCGGCGTGACCTGCGGCGGATGCCGCAGGACCGAAAGCCACGGCAGGGTCAGGACGCCGACCAGCACCGTGATCACGACCACTGCGGCCGTGAGCCAACGCAGCCGGCGCCGATGCAGCTGGCGCAGCGCGAAATGCACCACCGCCACGAGCCAGAACAGCGAGTTGACCGTGAGCCAGGCGAACCAGTCGTTGGCGATCGGCACCGCCACGTAGAAATGCAGCCCGCGCAGGAAGGAGGCGATCGCGAGGGTGAAGAAGAGCAGGTAGATGGTCTCGCGGCGGCGCCGCAGCCACACGAACAGCGCGAACATGCCCAGCGCCAGGAAGGCCGCATTGAACATCACCGGCAGGTCCTGCTGCAGCCACAGGCGCCGGTTGTAGCGGTCGCGCAGCGACTCCTCGGGCCCGGCCCACAGCGACGAGACCGCCACCTGGGTGTTGCGCGTGTGCTCGAGCCGCAGCAGGACTTCCTCGAGCGGCGCTTCTCCGGGCATGCGCTCGAGCACCACCCAGAGCGGCGTGCGCGTGCTGTTCCAGAGCGGGCCTTCCTCCTGCGCGCGATGAACCAGTTGCCCGTTGGCGTAGACGGCCACGGTGCCGTCGGTCTTGATGCGCCGCGCGAACAGCGCGAGCGCACCGACGTCGGGCGGCAGGCCGCGCGTGGCGATGCGCAGCCACGAAACGCGGGTTGCGGCGGGCGAGAGCCCGTCCCTGGCCTGGCGGACCAGTGCGATCGGCGGCGCGAACGGCAGTTCGACCGGTTGCCAGGTGCCCGGCAGCGCGTGGCTGTCCACGGTGCGCGGCGGTGCACTGAAGCCCCCGGTTTCGGCCTCGGCCAGCAGCCATTCGGCTTGCGTGAGGCGCATGGCCGCGGACTCGGCGGCGGACGGCCGGAAGCCGAACAGAACGACCATGGCCACGAGCAGCGCCAGCGAGGCGGCCAGCACCGCGGTGGTCCAGAACGGCGTGGCGCGGCCACTGCCGAGGCGCCTGAACAGCCACCTCTGGCGCCGCGGCGCCGCAGGGGTGCTCACTCGCGCCCCTCGAAAGAGCCGGCTCCTGGCTGACAAACGTCCTCACGCCGGACGACCACCTGCTCCCCCATCTTCAGCTTCAGCTTGAGGAAGCTCGAAGTAGAAGTCCGAGCCTCGGTCCGCGTTCGCGACAGCACCGATGCGCCCATCAAACGATTCGATGACTGCCTTGCAGATGCGCAGTCCCATGCCAAGGCCTTCGGGCTTTGTGGTGTAGAACGCCTCGAAGAGGCGGTGCGTCGCATCGGCAGGCAAGCCAGCTCCGGTATCGAAGACGTCAACGCGAACTGATCCGTCCTTGCGGCAGGAACTGATCAGCAATTCTCGAGGATGCAACTCATTGGATTCCATCGCTTCGATCGCGTTGACGAGTAGGTTCAGGATGACTTGCTGGATCTGTGTTCGATCGGCGAAAACGATCACGCCAGCATCGGCAAGCCGCGTCCGAACCTCGACGCCCTTGCGCTCCGCCTGCGGCCGAACCAAGGCCAGGGTCTCGATGATGATCGGGTTGACGTCGATGCGTTCGGCCTTCGGCGGGAGCTTCTTGAAGAGCGCCCTCGTGCGATCGAGCACCTCGCCCGCGTACATCCCGTCCCGCACGATGCGCGCGAACGAGCGCGCAGCGGCAGCGACATTGGGCGGGTCGTTTGCAAGCCAGCGCAAGCCCGCGTTCGCACCCGACACCACTCCGACCAGCGGCTGCCTGACGTCGTGCGAAATCCAAGCCGCGAGCTCGCCCATTGTCGTGACCCGGTTCGCATGGGCGAGGTCCGTCTGAAGAAGTCGATTGCGGCGCTCGACTTCGACCGCCCTCGCCTCGGCCGCCTTTTGTTTCCTCAGGTCGACGATGATGGCCACGCCTTTGGTCTGCGTTTCCTCGAAGGTTGCGGCGCCGAGCAGGCAGGGGATGCGGGTCCCGTCCTTGTGGAAGTACTCCTTCTCCACAGGTCGAAGCGCACCTGTCTCATTGAGCTCCTGAACTTCACGATTCACCTGTTCATGCCATTCAGGTGGCGTCATGTCGTACCACCGCAATGAGCCGCTCTCGAGTTCTTCGCGGCTATATCCCAACATCTGCAGGAAAGCGTCGTTGGCATCCAGGAGTTGGCCGCTGACGTCCCAGAAAACAATGCCGATGACGTCCGACTCGACGAGGCGCCGGATTCGTGACTCCCTGGCTGCCAGCTCGCGGTAAAGGCGCGCATTCTCAAGCGAAACGGCGGCATGCGAAGCAAGCAACTTGAGCACTTCCAGGTGCGTCGCCGTGAAAACACCGGGAGCGAAGTTGTTCTCGAGGTAGAGAACACCCTGAAGCTTTCCGGAGCCCAGGAGCGGCAGGCAAAGGACTGACCTGACACGCCGTTCGCGAACATCGGGATCCACCGCGAGACGAGGATCGGACAAGGCGTCCTCGACGATGACACTCTCGCGCGATCGAATCGCGAAGCGGACGATGGACTCCGCAATGGCGTGGGTCGAAGCGTGATCGATTCTCAACTCGACCTCCACCGTTTCGCCCGTCGTCGAGGCCTCCGCCTCGATCTCGAATCCGTCTCCCTTGGGCACGAGCAGGAGGCCACGTTCCGCCCCGGCATGCTCGACCACCGTGCGCATGAGGGTCGTGACCAGCTCGTCGCCAACGAATTCGCTCGCTACTGCCTTCGATTCCTTGAGAACACGCTCAAGATTGATTCGCTCCAATGGCGCAACTGTCGTGGCAACCGCAAACATGTGCGCACTCGGACGCAGGAACTCCGGATACGCCGCCTCCAATTGCGCAAGCTTTCCCTTTGCTCCCCAACGCTCATAGGCTTCGATGGCTTCCCTGAGCAAGGCATGAGCAACACGGGTCATTCCTCGATCTCGATAGAAGCGGCTTGCAAGCTCGCACGCCAAGGCCTCGCCGTGCCGGAATCCGTTCTGGCGAGCGGCGTTGGCACTCTGCTCGTACAGAATTTCGGCATCCTGCGGGCGCCCTTCAAGACGCGCCATCTCCGCCTCGACCAGCAATAGCTTGTCGGTGAACGTCGCCGACCTCGTGTCGCGCGCCCACTGGCCAATGATGTGGTGGTGTCCGCCAAGCCTGGCGCGCAAGTTGTGTCTCTGCGACTCAGGAACGCGTGACATCACGGCGCAGATCGTCAACGCGCTGAAGTAATGGTATTCGAGGTATTCAATCTGGACGATACGCGTCAACGGGTCGGTGTCCACGCGTCTGGATGCGGCTAGCGCCTCGTCGAATTCACCGGCCATGAAATGCAGGAGTGTCTTTCGCTGCCAATACCATTGGACGAGATTGTTCATCCGCGAGGTCGCGAGACTCGCCTCGAAAGCCGCACCGTCGAAGGTGTCATCGGTGAAGTCCGTCAGGCTTCTGGTTTGTCCGAGCAGGCACGCGATGGTTCTTTCAACAGTTGCAGTGACCGCTGCCGCATTGGCGAAGCCGACGTCATTGCCGAACTTGAGATACTTTCGACATTCCTCCTGCGCTTCAGCCAGGCCTTGCCCCCGCACGAGAAGGTGCGAGCTGCCCAGGTAGCCGCAATAGCACGCGAAATAGAGATCGCCGGCATCTACGGCCAGCCGGATGGCATCCCGGAACTTGCCGAGCGACACGTCAAGGGGTTGCGTCCAGGATGACGTCAACGCCATCGTCAGGCATGTCCTTCCGTGGTCGAGAACGGAGTCTCGTTCGGCGGCAAGTCCATAGGCGAGCTGACACACGCGGTAGCCTTCGTCGAAGCGGCCGAACACCGGGCCCATCAGCCAACCCAGTAGCGCGAAGCCCTGATTGGAAAGATGGGTCGACCCGTGAAGCAGGCTCAAGTTGACCATCTTGCAGACAACGACCACCACCAGGTTGAAGTCCGTGAAATACGCCGGCGGCCAAAGCTCTGCCAGCAGGCGCATGGACGCTTGCTTTGCCGGGTCGGCCATCGGCGGAAGGTCTGCGATGACATCGATGGGTCGACCATTCAAGTTGGCCCAGACTTTGGAGTACTCCGCATTGACGTCCTCCGCGGAGGGATGCGGGGGCACGTCGATGCCCAATTGACCCAGTGCGATGAGCCCGCTCTGAACGGCCTCCTTGTATTCCGTGCCGACGGCGTGGAGTTCGACTTTCAGGCGATAGGTCGCTGCGACATCAAGCGGTCGCCTCGCATGCAACAGCAGGTACTCCACCATGCTCTCCGTCTCGGCAAGCTTGCCGCCCAGAAAAGAGCATTCCGCATACTCCAAGGCCAACTCGAACGCCAACTCGGGGTTCTCGCGCCCGGTCGACTCACCGATTTGCGTACGCCCGAGGTCCAGGTATCGGCATGCTTCGATGTACGCCGACGAGGCCCGAGCCCTTCTGCCAGCACGAAGGTTCAACCTCGCCGTCGCTGCCCGCTGCTCTGAATTCAGCGCCGGGCCTCCGGCTTTGTTGAAGTGGCTGACGATCTCGAAGATGTGCGCGTCCAGATCTTTTTCGTCCGCGGCACGCAAGAGGCACGTGCCGACGCGGAGATGGAGTTTTGCGCGGTCAGACTCGAGCACCGTGCCGTAAGCAGCCTCGTGAACCCGGTCGTGAGCGAAGGAGTAGGCGTTCTGGTGGTCCACCACGAGCCCTAATCTCAGCGCCTCGTGAAGTCGCTCCTGGATGGCAGCCAAAGGCTCCTCCAACACCAGGCTCAGGGAAACCTTCTCGACATGGCCACCCATACAAGCGAGCATCTGCATCACTGACAACGCATCGGAGGGCAATCGCCGGACGCGCTCGATCATGAGTTCCGCAATGTTGTCGGTTGCCCGCTGTTCACGGATGCGCTGCAGGTCCCAGCGCCACCGGAGCTGCAATGCGTCGTATTTCAGCGAGCCGTCGTCGGCCAGGGTCGCCACGAACTGCTGAGCGAAGAGAGGATTACCGCCGGTCTTCTCGTGCACACATGCGGCAAGCGCTGAGATCTCGGTGCCGTCGCGACATCTCAATGCCTCAGCCAACATCCGCTCGACTTCCTGCGGCTGTAGTCCTCCGAGCACCACTTCATGCAGCGTGGCATCCGAATGGCGGATGGCGTCGATGCTGCGTTGAAGCGTATGGCGCGCATCGACCTCATTGGTGCGGTAGGCGCCTACCAGCAGAAGGTTGCGAACGTCCGGGTGCGTGGCGAGCGACTCGAAGATTTCCAAGGTGGCCGCATCGAGCCATTGCAGATCATCAAGGAATAGGACGAGAGGTCGCTCCGGACCTGCGAACACACTCAGGAACTGCCTGACGACGAGCAGAAAGCGAGTCCGCGCCTCGCCGCCCGAGAGCTCTGGAACTTGAGCTTGCACTCCGATCAGCAGTTCGAGCTCAGGGACCAGATTGACGATCAGTTGGCCATGTGGGGCCAGTGCGTGACGCAATCGAACTCGCCATTGTTCGAGCTCCTCTTCGCGCTTGCCCAATAGTTCTCGGACCAAGCTCTTGAACGCCTGGGCGATCGTTGCGTAGGGAATTCCTTGCTTGTACTGATCGAACTTTCCCGCCGCGAACCGGCCATGAGCGGCTTCCGCCGTCATTTGCAGTTTGTTCACGAGCGAAGACTTGCCGACTCCGGAGTATCCCGAAACCAGCACCAGCTCCCGGATTCCCGAGTCGACCACCCGCTGGCATGCAGCCTGCAGCGCATTGACATCCGCGTCACGCCCATACAGTCGCTCGCCGAAGCGCAGTTCGGCGGTGCGATCCTGCAATCCCGGTGGAAAGCTCTCGATGCTTTCGCCGGCCTCCCATTGGCTCAGGCATTGCACGAGGTCGCGGTGAAGACCGGTGGCGGTCTGGTACCGGTCCTCCACGGCCTTGTTCAGGAGCTTCAGGATGATCGCGCTCAGCTGCGGAGGCACGCCGGCCCGCCTGTCACTTGGCGGGGCCGGATGTCGAGCGAGGTGGCAATGGATCCATTCCGCCGGATCGACGGCCCGAAATGGCAAGACTCCCGTCAACAGCTCGTAGAGACTGATGCCAAGCGAATACAGGTCACTGCGTGCATCGAGGCTGCGGCCGCCGCGGCCTGTCTGCTCCGGCGACATGTAGGCGAAGGTTCCAGCGATGACTTCAGGCGATGCGGGCGCAGTGCGTTCCCTCGCGATCCGGGCAGCGATGCCGAACCCCGTCAAACGTACGCTCGCGTTCGATGGCAGCACAAAGATGTTGCTGGGCTTGATGTCCTTGTGAAGCACACCGTTGTCATGCATCTGCGCAACGGCCCTGGACAGTTCGACGCCGATCCGTAGAACGTTGCCGATCGGCAGTTCGGTGCCGACCAGGTGGGCCAGCAAGTCCCCTCCGGGGTCCCGGAGAACGAGGGCCGAATCCGAACGCACATACTCGAGCGGCAACACCGCCCAGGCGGCGTCGAGCGCGTCTGCCAGCTGGAATTCGTGGAGGAGTCGTTCGGCGCTCGTCCGGTGCACCGGCCCAGGGCCCGCCGCCACGACAAGGACGGACTGCCCGGCCGCACCGGATGGCCGACTTGTTCTGCGGTACACGGTACGTTCAGCGTCCCGCCACAACATGCTGGCTTCAGAGTGCAATTCGGGTGTCGTCACGTCCGGGGCTCCAATGCACTTGCAATGGCAGAGAGAAGTGCCTGCGCGTCGAAAGGCTTGCCGAACAAGGCACGCACGTCCCGGGCCAACGGCATGCTGCGGGTCATGCGTGCCCGTTGGTCGTCCGCCGTGAGCAGGATGATGGGCAACTGCGGCCTCTGCTGGTGGGCCAGCGCCATGACCTCCCACCCATCCAGGCCGGGCATGCAGATGTCCGAGATGAGGCAGTCGATCGCCTGCAGGGCTCCGCCGCGAAGCAAGGCGTTCGCCGAGGAGAACGTGAGCGCAACATACCCCGCCGATTCAAGCAGATCCGATACGGACTCGAGCACTACCAGGTCGTCGTCGACCACTGCAATGGTGGCGCGCGCTCTGGTGTTCACGGGATGCGCGGGTCGGTGTCCGCGGGGTTCGCGATGCCAAGCTTGATCGACATGCGCACCAGATCGGCGAAGGATTCCGCCTGCATCTTGCGCATGACGTTGCCACGATGGATTTGCAGCGTAACTTCACTGATGCCGAGGCTTGCAGCAACCTGTTTGTTGAGCAGGCCTCGCGCAATGAGGGGCAAGACCTCCCGCTCTCGCCGGGTGAGCGCCTGGTGGCGTCGTTCAAGCTCCGCGACTTCGGCCTGTACCGATTGCTCCAGGCGGTGCCGCCTCATGGCCGATTCGACGGCGGCCAGCAACTGCTGCTCGTCAAATGGCTTGGGCAGGAAATCCACAGCGCCCGCCTTCATGGCGCGGACGGTCGAGGGGATGTCGCCATGGCCAGAGATGAAGATGATCGGCGGATGCTGGCGACCAGCGAGTTGCCGCTGCAGCTCGAGGCCACTCATGTCGGGAAGCTTCACGTCCAGTACCAGGCAGGCAGGCACCGTGTAGCTCCCGCTTGCCACGTACTCGGCGGCCGAGGCAAAGGTCACGATCCCGAAGCCCAGCGAGCCAATGAGATCCTCCATCGCCGCACGCACGCTTTGGTCATCGTCAACAACGATCACTGTGCCCTCTCGCGCCGTCATCCAGCCTCCTGCGTGTCGGACTCATAGAAAGTTGTTATTTCCTCGCAGCGACCGGTGCACTACCTTCGCTTCGTGCGTGAACTTTCATTACGTTCCGAATCGTAGCGTATCTGTCCTCGGTTCGTCGATTGACCCTTACAAGCCCGGCTCGGTGCCCATCTCGATGCAATTCCAATTCCCGCCCTCGACAACAGGAGCGCGCCCGTCCGAATCTTCCGATGGTGCTGCGCTCTCCCGCACTGCGAGCGTTTCGTTCGGCCCGTTTCGCCTTTACCCTGCTGCACGACTCGTCGAGAAGAATGGCGCTCCCTTCCCGCTCAGCAGCCGTGCGCTCGACCTTTTGATCGTGCTCGTCGAGAACGCCAGCGAAATCGTCGGCCATCGGGATTTGATCGCGCGCGTATGGCGCAAGCTGGAGGTGGGGCCTGGCAGCCTGCGAACGCACATCGCAACCCTGCGGAAAGCACTGGGCGACGGCGAAGGCGGCGCGCGATACATCGCGAACATCGCGGGTCAAGGTTATTGCTTCGTAGCGCCGATACTCCGCTCCCATCCAGTCGAACGCACACCCTCGCCCGCTCGTGCCGACGTCCACGACGGTGTCGCCTTCCCGACGCGAGCGCTGCCACCGCTGCTCGCCCGAATGGTCGGGCGCGAGGAGGCGAATCGCGCCATTTCCCGCGAACTCGTTGCGCATCGCTTTGTCACGATCATCGGCCCTGGCGGCATGGGCAAGACGACCGTCGCGGTGGCCGTTTCGCACGCAATGCGCGACGCATTCGCCGGCGCCGTGTGCTTCGTAGACCTGAGTGCGCTGTCGAACCCAGCGCACGTCGCCTCTACGGTCGCATCGACGCTCGGACTCACGATCCAGGCCGAGGACGCGCTGCCGGAACTTCTGGAATCACTGCGGCGCTCCCGCATGCTCATTGTTCTCGACAACTGCGAGCACGTGATAGACGCAGCGGCAGTGCTGTCCGACGGGATCTTCCGGCTAGCGCCTGAGGTGCATATCCTTGCGACCAGCCGCGAGGCCTTGCGGGTAGGCGGCGAGCGCACTTACCTCCTACCCCCGCTCGAGTATCCTCCGCCTGACATCCGCCTCAATGCTGCCGCGGCCCAGGCTTTTCCAGCCGTCAAGCTCTTCGTCGAGTGCGCAGCAGCAACCGGGGCTCGATTCGAACTGAGTGACGCGGACGCCCCCATCGTGGCGAGCATTTGTGGCCGGCTCGACGGCATCGCGCTTGCCATCGAATTCGCGGCAGGTCGCGTCGGCGCCTACGGCATCTACGGTATCGATGCCCTGCTCAACAATCGGTTCGGTTTGGAGTGGCCCGGACGGCGAACCGCGCCGCAGCGCCACCAGACGCTTCATGCCACGCTCGATTGGAGCCATGCCCTTCTTTCCAAGAGCGAGCGAGAAGTGCTGCGGCGATTGTCCATTTTTGTCGGCACATTCACGCTGGATGCCGCGCAAGCGGTCGCGTGCGCAGGCAACGCCGACAACGATCGAGTTGTCATCAATGTCGGCGAACTTGTAGCGAAATCGGTAGTGTCGGCTTCGATGGGCTCCGATCGCAGACTGCGCTACCGGCTCATGGAGACCACCCGAGCCTATGCATTTGAGAAGCTTCGCGAGAGCGATGAGCTGAACGCTACAGCGGAGCGTCATGCTGCGTATTTCACACGGCTCTTCGACGCCACAGCCGGGGCCGGCATCGACCCACACCGCAACGATCATGCCCTCGAGCTCGCTGAGCACCTGGGCAACGTACGTACGGCGTTGGACTGGTGCTTCGGCGGACAGACGGACACCCCGCGTCACACATCAGCGGGTGTCGACCTTGCAGCGGCAGCAGTGCCGGTCCTGATGCAGCTCCTTCTGTTCACTGAAGCCCTCCGGTGGAGCACCGCGGCCCTGTCGGTGCTCCAGGATTCGGATCATTTGACCGCCAAGGAGATGGTCCTGCAGGAGGCGCTCGCGATTGCGTCGATGTGGACGCGCTCCAATGGAAGTGACCTGGGCCGAGCTATCACCCGCGGCCTTGAGATCGCAAACCATCTCGGAGACGCCGCACCCAAGCTGCGCTGGATGGTAGGAATGCACATCTATCTGCTGCGCATGGGAGATTTCGCTGGCACCCGGAACGTCGCGGAGGCGCTGGATGGGCTCGCTCGCACCTCGGAAGACGCTACGTACAAGGTCATGTCGGACTGGTTGCGCGGGTCATCGGCGCACTTCATGGGCGATCAACAGGCGGCTCGACAGCACTTTCAGGAAGGTTTCTGGCGAACGGGCCCACGCGAGCTGCAGCTCTTCGGGCTCGACTATCGCGTGCGGGCGCTGGTGACTTTCTCGCGCGTACTATGGCTCAGCGGATCCCCAGACCGGGCGATGGATGTTGCACGAGAGGCGATCAGCGAAGCCGAAACTTTCGGGCGACCACTTGACGTGTGCTTCTCTCTTCTCTACACCACTTCGGTGTTCCTCTGGTGCGGTGATTGGACAACGGCGCAGCGTTCGTTTGCCCAGTTGAAGCAGCACACCAACTGGCCTTCGCTGTCCTCGTTCCATTCGACTGGCCAGGCGCTGGAAGGCGAACTTCTATTGAACATCGGGGAGGCGGAGCGTGGCATCGAGATGCTGCGAGCTGCCTTGCAGAGCATGCGCGAGCAGCGACAACTTCTCTTCTTCATGCGGGCCGCCGGGGCACTTGCAGGCGGCCTCATAGGCCAGGGAAAAGCCGGCCACGCCCTTGCTGTCGTCAACGACGCCATCGCCGAAACCGAAGGCGGCCCCGAAGGCACAGAACTCGCGGAATTGCTGCGGTTGCGGGCCGAAGCCTTGATGCGGCTGCCTGACGGCGATGCGGCGAACGTGGAAGAAGCACTGCGACGCTCGCTCGACTGCGCCCGCCGCCAGCGAGCGCAGAGCCTGGAGCTGCGGGCAGCCATGACGCTCGCGCGTCTTCGCGCGATTCAAGGCGATCGCGACGATGCCTATCGCGTTCTGGACTCTGCGCATCGCTCGTTCACCGAAGGCTTCAAGACCCCGGATCTCCAGGCCGCCGCATGCTTGCTCAAGGCGTTGGGCCAGGCGCCGGACGGAGCCCAAGGCCACCAGATTCGATGCGGCAAAAAGGCAACCACGCTTCCAGCGCCCCCCGAAGTTTCCGCGCGCAACAAGTTCAACCGTGCTGTGAGCTTCGTTGAAGCGGCAATGCATCAGCGTGGGAAATCTTCTTGCGGGATCCCTCCGGCCTGAAGCCGATGGCTTGCAAGGCTTCAAGAGGCCTCATCGGCGTTTTCTGGCGCCGACCAGTTAAACGCTGTTGCGCACAGGTCAACAACGTGATGACGCTTGGGCTCCAGCAGGGGACGAAGCACTGAGGCAAGATGCAGTCTCACTAGCTGAACGTATGCCCAGTTCCTCTCACGCATCCGGGCGTCGCGAAAAGACCGCGGGCCGGCCTCGCAGCGACGATGCCACGCGAGCGGTACGCGCCGCGGCGCTGCAACTGGCCTATGAAGGAGGAGCCTCGTTCGCCACAGTCGATCGCATTGCCGCCCGAAGCGGTGTGGCGAAGACCTCCATCTATCGTCGATGGCCCAATGCAGCCAGCATCGTGATGGACGCCTTTCTGGCCGAGCTCGGCCCGAAGATCCGCTTCCGTCAAAAGTCCAGTCTGCAAGAGATATTCATCGATTCGGCCCGGCAGCTGGTGCTGGCGCTCAAGGGGCCGGAGGGCGAGTTGCTGCGCCATCTCCTCGGTGCGGCACAGTCAGACCCGAAGCTGCAAAAGGCCTTCCAGGAAAACTGGGTCGCGCCTCGGCGGGCGCAAGCGATGGCCGTCATCGAGCAGGCGCAGGCCGATGGAACCCTCTCCGCAAAGATCGACCCCGATGCGTTGCTGGACGTTATATACGGCGCGATTTACTTTCGCCTGATGATTCCCTATAAGGAACTTTCGACGGCGTACGTAGAGAAGATGGTGCGCCAGGTGTTCGAAGGCTTGGCAGGCGATCACCGGACATGACGTGCTGAATGGCCCCGCTGACGTAAAAAGGCCCGCCTCCGAAAAAGCGAGCCTTTGTTGACATCTCCCCGAGAGTTCGGCTTCAGAACGGAATGTCGTCGTCCATGTCGTCGAAGCCCGACGAAGACTTGGCCGGCGCCTGCCGTGGCGCGGGTGCCGGCGCGCGCGGCGCGGCAGCCGGCGCGCGCGGTGCGTAGCCACCGCCGCCACCACCACCGCCGCCTTGCGAGTAGCCGCCGCCGCCCTGCTGCGAATAGCCGTCGTCGTCGCCGCCGCCTGCCGACGGGCCGCCCTGGCCCTGGCGGCTGCCGAGCATCTGCATCTGGTCGGCGCGGATCTCGGTGGTGTATTTCTCGATGCCGTCCTTGTCGGTCCACTTGCGCGTGCGCAGGCTGCCTTCGATGTAGACCTGCGAGCCCTTGCGCAGGTACTGGCCGGCGATCTCGGCGAGGCGGCCGTTGAAGACGATGCGGTGCCATTCGGTGGCTTCGCGCATCTCGCCGCTCTGCTTGTCCTTCCAGCGATCGGTGGTCGCCACGGTGACGTTCGCGACCTGGTCGCCGCTCGGGAAGGTACGCATTTCGGGATCGCGACCCAGATTGCCGACGACGATGACTTTGTTGACCGATGCCATATGCACTGCCCCTGATGAGTGAATGAAGGAGAAGGAAAAAAGGAACCCCGGATTGTGCCCGATGCCTGCCCCGGGCGAAGCCGCGTCCGGTGCGATGCCAGAATGCATTCGCATGAACCGCGAACCGGACTTCTTCGAGCACCTGCGCGCCGAACTGTCGAGCGGCCGGGTCTGGCTCGACCGGGCCATCGTGCTGGGCTACGCCATCGCGGCAGGCCTCTTCGTGGTGGGCTTCACGATCGCGAGCGACTGGATCTTCGCGCGCTTCCACCACTTCTACACCGAATGGCCGTGGGCCGTGCTGCTGACGACACCGCTGATCACCGTCGCCATCGTATGGTGCACGCTCCGTTTCTTCCCCGGCGCGGGCGGGTCGGGCATTCCGCAGATCAAGGCGGCGCTGCATCCGGCGCTGCCGGGCGAACGGCGCTTTCTCTTCGCGTCGCTGCGGCTCACGGTCGCCAAGATCGGGCTCGGCGCGGCGGGTTTCGCGGCCGGCCTGTCGATCGGGCGCGAAGGGCCGTCGGTGCAGGTGGCGGCCGGCGTGATGCAGCACGCACGGCGCTGGCTCTCGCCGGGCACTACCATCGACGGCCGCGCGTTGCTCGTGGCGGGCGGCGCTGCGGGCATCGCCGCCGCCTTCAACGCGCCGCTGGCGGGCGTGGTGTTCGCAATCGAAGAGCTGTCGGGCCGCCTCGAGGCGCGCTCCAGCGGCCTGATCATCACCGCCATCGTGCTGGCGGGCCTGGTGGCGGTGTCGGTGTTCGGCAACGTCAGCTATTTCGGCGTGATCCATGTCCCGCGCCTCGGCTGGGACGCGCTCGGGCCCGGCCTGGTGGTCGCGCTGCTCAGCGGCGTGGCCGGCGGGCTGTTCGCGCGGCTCCTGATCGCGTCGCTCACCGGCACGACCGGGCGCATCCAGCAATGGCGCGCGCGCCATCCGCTGCGCTTCGCGGCCGCGGGCGGCCTGGCGATCGCCGTCATCGGCCTGGCCACGGGCGGCGTGACCTTCGGCGCCGGCTCCGAGTCGGTCAAGCAGATGCTGCAAGGCCACGACGAACTCACGCCGCTCTATACCGCGCTCAAGTTCATCGCCACCTGGCTCACCGCCTGGTGCGGCGTGCCGGGCGGCATCTTCGCGCCGTCGCTGTCGATCGGCGCGGGCATCGGCGACGCGGTGGCCGCCTTCGCGAGCAGCGACCTCGGGCCGGCGCTCATCGCGATGGGCATGGCCGGCTTCCTGGCGGCCGTCACCCAGGCGCCGCTCACCGCCTTCATCATCGTCATGGAGATGGTCGACGGCCATGCGATGGTGCTGAGCCTCATGGCCGCCGCAATGCTCGCGAGCCTGGTCTCGCGCATGATCAGCCGGCCGCTGTACGACACGCTGGCCGAGCACATGGTGGGCCGGGCCATCGGCAGCACCGAACCGGTGCATCCGGTGCCCGAAGCCCCCACGCCGGAGCCGCCGCGGCAACCCGCCCGCTCGCCATGAAATCGACGGCGGTCTATCATGTCCGGTTGCCCTCGGACGATCGCCCCCTTGAACCAACGAGCCACTGACACAGAAGAAGCAGAGCGCGACGCCTACCTCGGCGCGGTGCTCGCGCAGCAGCGCATCAGCATCCGCGGTGCGCGCACCCACAACCTGAAGAACGTCGACCTCGACATCCCGCGCAACAAGCTGGTGGTGATCACCGGCCTTTCGGGCTCGGGCAAGTCGAGCCTGGCCTTCGACACGCTCTATGCCGAAGGGCAGCGGCGCTACGTCGAGAGCCTGTCGGCCTATGCGCGGCAGTTCCTGCAGCTCATGGACAAGCCCGACGTCGACGTGATCGAGGGCCTGTCGCCCGCGATCAGCATCGAGCAGAAGGCCACGAGCCACAACCCGCGCTCCACCGTGGGCACGGTGACCGAGATCCACGACTACCTGCGGCTGCTGTACGCACGCGCCGGCACGCCCTTCTGCCCCGAGCACCACCTGGCGCTGCAGGCGCAGACCGTCTCGCAGATGGTCGACGCCACGCTCGCGATCCCGAACGAGCCCCGGCTGATGATCCTCGCGCCCGTGGCGCGCGAGAAGAAGGGCGAGTTCCTCGAACTCTTCGCCGAGATGCAGGCCGCCGGCTACGTGCGCTTTCGCGTCGACGGGCAGACCTACGAATACAACGACCTGCCCAAGCTCAAGAAGACCGAGAAGCACGACATCGACGTGGTCATCGACCGGCTGCGCGCGCGCCCTGACATGCAGCAGCGCCTGGCCGAGAGCTTCGAGGCCGCGCTGCGCCTGGCCGAAGGCCGCGCGATCGCGCTCGAACTGGGCACAAGACCGGAAGGCAGCGCCGACGGCGCTGCGGGCGCGCCCGACCGCGAGCACCTGTTCAACGCCAAGTTCGCCTGCCCGGTCTGCCACTACTCGCTGTCCGAACTCGAGCCGCGCCTCTTCTCGTTCAACTCGCCCGTGGGCGCCTGCCCGAGCTGCGACGGCCTCGGCCACCGCGAGGTGTTCGACCCGGCGCGCGTGGTCGCCTTTCCGTCGCTTTCGCTCGCGAGCGGCGCGATCAAGGGCTGGGACCGGCGCAACGGCTACTACTTCAGCATGATCGAGAGCGTCGCGAAGCACTTCAAGTTCGATGCCGACGCGCCCTGGGAATCGCTGCCGGCCTCGGTGCAGCAGGTGCTGCTGTACGGCTCGGGCAGCGAGGAGATCAAGTTCAACTACACCATGGAATCGGGCAACTTCGCGGGCAAGAAGCTCACGAAGAAGCATCCCTTCGAAGGGATCATCCCGAACATGACGCGGCGCTACCGCGAGACCGATTCGGCCATGGTGCGCGAAGACCTCGCGCGCTTCCGCAACCTGCAGCCCTGCCCCGACTGCGGCGGCTCGCGGCTGCGCCCCGAGGCGCGCAACGTGTTCCTGGTCGACGAGGCCCGCAAGCCCGCCGACGGCGGCGAAGCACCCCGCATGGCGATCTACGAGCTGAGCCGCCTCACGCTGCGCGATTCCCTTGCCTGGTTCCAGAAGCTGCAGCTTCGCGGCGCGAAGGCCGAGATCGCCGACAAGGTGGTGCGCGAGATCGGCCTGCGCCTCAAGTTCCTCAACGACGTGGGCCTCAACTACCTGAGCCTCGACCGCAGCGCCGAGACGCTCTCGGGCGGCGAGGCGCAGCGCATCCGGCTCGCGTCGCAGATCGGCTCGGGCCTCACGGGCGTGATGTACGTGCTCGACGAGCCCAGCATCGGCCTGCACCAGCGCGACAACGACCGCCTGATCGGCACGCTGAAGCACCTGCGCGACATCGGCAACAGCGTGATCGTGGTCGAGCACGACGAGGACATGATCCAGGCCGCCGACCACGTGATCGACATGGGCCCCGGCGCCGGCGTGCACGGCGGGCGCGTGATGGCCGAGGGCACCTGCGCCGAGGTGGCGGCCAACCCCGGCTCGCTGACCGGCCAGTACCTCTCGGGCACGAAGAAGATCGAGGTGCCGAAGCACCGCACCGCCTGGCTGCCGGTGGTGAAGCAGCCGGCCTTCAACGAGGGCAGAAAAGCCTCGCGCTTCCCGCCCAGCCCCGCGGCCGAACGCCGTGCGGCGCGCGAGGCCGCGCACCTCGCCACGCAAAGTGCGCTGCAGGAGATCCGCGTCGTCGGCGCCACCGGCAACAATCTGCGCAATGTGAGCGTCGCCTTCCCGGTGGGCCTCCTGACCTGCGTGACCGGCGTCTCCGGCTCGGGCAAGTCCACGCTCGTGAACGACACGCTCTATGCCGCCGTGGCGCGCACGCTCTATCGCGCGCACGAGGAGCCCGCGCCGCACGAGGCGGTCGAGGGCATCGAGTACTTCGACAAGGTCATCAACGTCGACCAGTCGCCCATCGGCCGCACGCCGCGCAGCAACCCGGCCACCTACACCGGCCTGTTCACGCCGATCCGCGAACTGATGGCCGAGACCAACACCGCGCGCGAACGCGGCTACGGCCCGGGCCGCTTCAGCTTCAACGTGGCCGGCGGGCGCTGCGAGGCCTGCCAGGGCGACGGCGTGGTCAAGGTCGAGATGCACTTTTTGCCCGACGTCTACGTGCCCTGCGAGGTCTGCCACGGCCAGCGCTACAACCGCGAGACGCTCGAGGTCCAGTACAAGGGCAAGAACATCGCGCAGATCCTCGAGATGACCGTCGAGGCCGCGCACGAGTTCCTGAAGGCCGTGCCGACCATCGAGCGCAAGCTGCGCACCTTGCTCGACGTCGGCCTCTCCTACATCAAGCTCGGCCAGTCGGCCACCACGCTGTCGGGCGGCGAGGCGCAGCGCGTGAAGCTCGCGCTCGAGCTCAGCAAGCGCGACACCGGCCGCACGCTCTACATCCTCGACGAGCCGACCACCGGCCTGCACTTCGCCGACATCGAGCTGCTGCTCAAGGTGCTGCACCAGCTGCGCGACGCGGGCAACACCATCGTCGTGATCGAGCACAACCTCGACGTCATCAAGACCGCCGACTGGCTGATCGACATGGGCCCCGAAGGCGGCGCGGGCGGCGGCATGGTGGTGGGCGAAGGCACGCCCGAGGACATCGCGGCCAACGCGGCGAGCCACACGGGGCGGTACTTGAAGCGGCTGTTGTCGTAGCGCGCACGCCTGCACGATCGCGCGCGCCGCGCCACAATCGCGCCCCATGCCTTCCTTCACCCCGCGCCAGTTCGCCCTGCTCGTCCTCCTGACCCTCGCATGGGGCCTCAACTGGCCGGTGATGAAGCTCGGCGTGGCCGACCATCCGCCGCTGGCTTTTCGGGCCATCTCGATCTGGCTCGGCCTGCCGGTGCTGGCGCTGGCGCTGGTGTGGATGAAAGTGCCGTTCCGCGTGCCGCGCAGCGCCTGGCCCGAGCTGCTGTGGCTGGCCGCGACCAACATGTTCGTCTGGCATGCCTGCATCATCCTCGCGGTGAAGGCGCTGTCGGGCGGGCGCGCGGCGATCCTCGGCTACACGATGCCGGTGTTCTCGGCCGTGATCGGCGCGCTGCTGTTCTCAGCGGTGCTCACGCGGCGCGCGTGGGTCGGCGTGGGCGCCTGCGCGATCGGCGTGGGCCTGCTGCTGTGGCACGAGCTCACCGGCCTGGCGGGCCGGCCGGGCTACGTGGCGCTGGCGCTCGTGGCCGCCGCGACCTGGGCACTCGGCACGCAGCTGCTGCGCCATACGCGCATCGGCCTGCCCACGCTCACGCTGTCGTTCTGGATGACGGCGCTCACCGCCATGGTGATGACGGTGCTCTCGCTGCTGTTCGAGCAAGAGCCGCTGCGCTGGCCGAGCGCGGTCGCCTGGGGCGCGATCGGCTACAACGCGGTGCTGATCTTCGGCTTCGCGCATGCCGCATGGTTCTACCTCGCGCGCGGCCTGCCGCCCGTGGCCTCGACGCTGAGCGTGATGTTCATCCCGGTGCTCGGCGTATTCAGCGGCGCGCTGTGGCTCGGCGAGGTCGTGCACTGGCAGGACGGCGTGGCCGTGGCGCTGATGATGGTGGCGATCGCATCGGTGCTGTGGCCGGCGCGCGCTTCGAAGGCCTGATCAGGCCAGCGCCTCATCCGCCGCCTGCCGCCCGCGGTAGTGCCCCGGCGCCTGCCCGGTCCACTTGCGGAAGGCCTTGCGGAAGTTGGATGCCTCCGAGAAACCCACGCGCTGCCCCACTTCCTCGACCGATAGCGTGGTCTGGGTCAGGAACTCGATCGCGAGCGACGCGCGCACCTCGTCGACGATGTCGTGGTAACGCCGGCCCGTCTCCGTGAGGCGACGCTGCAGCGTGCGCGGTGAAAGGCCCAGCCGCACGGCCATGTCGTCCAGGCCCGGAAAGTCGCCGCAGCTGTTGAAGCAGGCGGTGCGGATGCTGCGTTCCAGGTCCGACTCCTCGGGCAGGCTGCGCGACAGGCGCTCGCACATCTGCACGCAGAGCTCGGCCGTGATCGGGTTGGCGTTGGGACACGGGGCGCCGAGCACGGCGGCATCGAAATGCCACTCCATGGTGCTGGCGCCGAAGCGCACCGGGCAGCCGAACAGCCGCTCATAGGCCTGCCCATGCGCCGGGCGCGCATACGGCAGCATCAGCAGGCGCGAGGGCAGCGGCGCCTCCAGCACGCAGGTGCAGAGCTTGTGCACCGAGGCGAACCAGTACTCGGTGACCATCGGCAGCAGCTCGCCGAGGTCGACCACGTCGTGGCCCTCGAAGATGGCGATATCGCCCTCGACGCGGAAGCGCTTCTCGAGCACCGGCCCGGCCAGCTTGATGTGGCTCACGCCCAGCGCGACCGCGGCGCCGAAGGTGGGGCTGCTGGCGAGCGCATAGCCGTAGATGCCGAAGTCGCTGAGCCGCTGGCGGGCGCCGGCGCGCAGGCCGAGATCGGGCACCTGCGAAAGGCGGCGGGCGTTGCGGAAGATGGTGATCTTCTGCGCCTGCGACATCAGGGCCTGCGGATCGACGAGCTGGCGCGCCGTGAGGCCGGTGCCCTGCAGCAGCGCCTCGGGCACCACGCCGTGCTCGCCCATCTCGGCCACCAGCGCACCCAGGCCCAGCATGCTGTGCGCCGCGGCCTGCCAGTCCCGGCCATGGCCGTGGGCAGATTCGGAAGCCGTCAGGTCCATCGGGTTTTCACTAGTTTTGGCGGTGTTGGCGCATTTTCACCTGCCGCTGGCGCACATCAACCTCGTGAAAGCACGAGGGGCACGCGCACACTGCGCCACCATGAACGACCGCTCCCTCCCCGCGCAGTCCGCTGCCGAAGCCGCCTCCCGCCTGCACGGCCTGTTCGCAGCACAGAGCGCGGCCTATGCCGCCGCTCCCTACCCGGGCGCAAGCGAGCGCCAGGCCGGCCTGCGGCGCCTGAAGCAGCAGTTGCACCGCTACCAGGACCTGCTGGCCGAGGCCATGAGCCGCGACTTCGGCTTTCGCTCGCCGGCCGAATCGAAGATGCTCGACGTGCTCGGCGCGACGCTCGAGATCAACCATTCGCTGTCGCACCTGGCGCGCTGGATGCGCCCGCGCCGGCGCCGGCCCGAGCTGCTCTTCCTGAGCAACAGCCTCAAGGTCACCTACCAGCCCAAGGGCGTGGTGGGCGTGATCGTGCCGTGGAACTTTCCGGTCTATCTGGCGCTCGGCCCGCTGGCCGCGGCGTTGGCGGCGGGCAACCGCGTGATGATCAAGATGCCCGAGGTCACGCCGGCCACCAACGCCGTGCTGCGCCGCATGCTGGCCGAAGCCTTCTCCGAGGACGAGGTGGCGCTGGTGGGCGAAGAGCTGGCAGACCCCAACGCCTTCACCTCGCTGCCGTTCAACCACATCGTCTTCACCGGCTCGCCGGCCGTGGGGCGCATCGTGATGCGCACCGCGGCCGAGAACCTCACGCCGGTGACGCTGGAACTCGGCGGCAAGTCGCCGGCGCTGGTGGCGCGCGGCTTCCCGCTGGCCGAGGCGGCGCGCCGCGTGGCGCACGGCAAGGGCACCAACGCCGGGCAGATCTGCGTCGCACCCGACTACGCGCTGGTGCCACGCGAGGGCATGGGCGAATTCGTCGCGCAGGTGAAGGCAAGCTTCACCGCGATGTTCGGCGCCAGCCTCGCGGGTTCGCACGACTACACCGCGATCGTCAACGACCGCCAGGCCGCGCGCCTGGAGGCGCTACTCGACGACGCACGGGCCAAGGGCGCCCAGGTCGAGGTCTGCGCGCAGCCGGGCGCCGGCCGCCAGATGCCGCTGCACATCGTCACCGGTCTGGCGCCCGGCATGCGCCTGATGCAGGAGGAGATCTTCGGGCCCGTGCTGCCGGTGCTGCCGTACGACGATCTCGACGATGCCGTGGCGCACATCAACGCCGGTCCGCGCCCGCTCGCGCTCTACTGCTTCAGCCACGATGCCGCCGAACGCGAGCGCGTGCTGCAGCGCACGCACTCGGGTGGGGTCACGGTCAACGACTGGGGCTGGCACACCATCAACCACGACGCGCCGTTCGGTGGCATCGGTAATTCGGGCATGGGCACCTACCACGGCGAGGAAGGCTTTCGCGAGCTCTCGCATGCCAAGACCGTGTTCAAGCGGCATCGCCTCTATCCGATCGGCCTGTTCTATCCACCGTACGGCAATTGGGTGCAGCGCCTGGCGCTGAAGTACTTCCTCGGCCAGGCCGATCCCGCCCTGGCATCCGTTCCGCCGCCACGACAACCAGCACAAGCGGCCAAGCCGCTGAAGGAGACCGCGCCATGAGCCATCCCGAAGAAGAGTTCGACTATGTCGTGGTCGGCGCCGGTTCCGCCGGCTGCGTGCTGGCCTCGCGCCTGAGCGCGCACCCCGGCATCAGCGTCTGCCTGCTGGAGGCCGGCGGCCCCGACACCAGCGTGCTGATCCACGCGCCGGCCGGCGTGGTGGCGATGATGCCCACCAAGATCAACAACTACGGCTTCGAGACCGTGCCGCAGCCAGGCCTCAACGGTCGCCGCGGCTACCAGCCGCGCGGCAAGACGCTGGGCGGATCGAGCTCGATCAACGCGATGCTGTACGTGCGCGGCAACGCCTGGGACTACGACCACTGGGCCTCGCTGGGCAACCCAGAGTGGTCGTACGACGACGTGCTGCCGTATTTCCGGCGCTCGGAGCACAACGAGAATTTCGGCGGCGACACCCGTCACCACGGCACCGACGGTCCGCTCAACGTGACCTACGCGCACCACGAAAGCCCGCTCAACCAGCTCTTCCTCGATGCGGCGGCCGCGCAAGGCATCGCGCACACGCCGGACTACAACGGCGCGCAGCAGGAAGGCGCCTTCATCTACCAGGTGACGCAGAAGAACGGCGAGCGCTGCAGCGCGGCCAAGGGCTACCTCACGCCGCATCTGTCGCGGCCCAATCTCGACGTGCGCACGCGCGCAGTGTCGGCGCGCATCGTCATGCAGGACGGACGGGCCACCGGCGTGGCCTACCACCAGGGCGGCGAACTGAAACAGGTGCGCGCGCGCCGCGAGGTGATCGTGTCTTCGGGTGCCTTCGGCTCGCCGCAGCTGCTGATGCTGTCGGGCATCGGGCCGGGCGAACATCTGCGGCAGATGGGCATTCCGGTGCTGAAAGACCTGCCCGGCGTGGGCCAAAACCTTCAGGACCACATCGACTACGTGCAGAGCTGGCGCGTGGCCAGCCATACCGCGAGCTTCGGCGTCTCGGCACGCGGCGGCGCCAGCTTCGCCTCGGCCCTCCTCGAGTGGAAGAAGAAGCGCACCGGCATGGTCACCAGCCCGTTCGCGGGCGCGGGCGCCTTCATCCGTTCGAGCCCCGAAGCGAAGGTGCCCGACCTGCAGCTCGTGTTCGTGATCGCCATCGTCGACGACCACGCGCGCAAGCTGCACCTGGGCCATGGCATCTCATGCCATGTGGACGTGCTGCGCCCACACAGCCGCGGCGAGGTGCGCCTGCGCAGCACCGATCCGCGCGACACGCCGCACATCGATCCGCGCTTCCTCAGCGACGAGCGCGACCTCGACCTGCTCGTCAGGGGCGCGCAGATCCAGCAGCGCATCATCGAGTCGCGTCCGTTCGACGGCGTGCGCGGCAAGCAGCTCTACCCCACGCGCGCCGACGATCCGGCCGGCCTGGCGCGCGACATCCGCAACCGTGCCGACACGCAGTACCACCCCGTGGGCACCTGCCGCATGGGCGCCGACGACATGGCCGTGGTCGACGCCCGGCTGCGCGTGCACGGCGTGCGGGGCCTGCGCGTGGTCGATGCCTCGGTGATGCCGACCGTGATCGGCGGCAACACCAATGCGCCCACCCTCATGATCGGCGAGAAGGCGGTCGACATGATCCTCGAAGACGCGCGCGAAACCGCCGGAGCCCTCGAGCGCCTCATGCCGACCTTCGCGTCGGCGGCTTCCTCCCCGCCCCAGTTCGCCTGATCTCCGCCTTCCCGCAAGCCCTCCATTTCCACCACGACGTCCGCAGATTCATGTCTTCCATCAAGCCCATCGCCATGGCCGCGGCCCTGTGCGCCGCCCTGCCCGCACTGGCGCACGACCCCAAGCCCGCGACCGCGACCACCGCGCAGGCCAACAAGCAGTTCGGCGCGGCCCTCGCGCTGGGTGATCCGCAGGACTTCGAGGACGCCTCGCGCGGCCTCGTCGCCCGCCTGCCCGACACGCTCGTCAAGGACGCCCAGGGCAACACCGTGTGGGACGGCAACCAGTTCGGCTTCATCCAGGGCGAAGCACCGGCCTCGGTCAACCCGAGCCTGTGGCGCCAGGAGAAGCTCAACAACGAGGCGGGCATCTTCAAGGTGACCGACGGCATCTGGCAGGTCCGCGGCTACGACCTCGCCAACATGACGCTGGTGGCCGGCAAGACGGGCTGGATCGTCATCGACCCGCTGCTCACGGCCGAGATGGCCAAGGCCACGCTCGCGTTCGCGATGGAGAAGCTCGGCAAGCGGCCGGTGGTGGCCGTCATCTACACCCACAGCCACGTCGACCACTTCGGCGGCGTGCGCGGCGTGGTCGACGAGGCCGACGTGAAGGCCGGCAAGGTGCCGGTCATCGCGCCCGAGGGCTTCATGGACCATGCAGTGGCCGAGAACGTGCTGGCCGGCAATGCGATGTCGCGCCGTGCCCACTACCAGTTCGGCGCGCCGCTGCCCTTCGGCGAACGCGGCGGCGTCGGCAGCGGGCTCGGCAAGGGCTTGAGCATTGGCAGCATGGGCCTGATCGCGCCCACCGACTACGTGAAGAAGACCGGCGAGGAGCGCGTCGTCGACGGGCGCCGCATCGTGTTCCAGATGGCCAACGGCTCGGAGGCGCCGTCCGAGTTCGCGTTCTACTTTCCCGAGCTGAAGGCGCTGTGCCTGTCGGAAGTGGTGACCGCCAACATGCACAACATCTACACGGTGCGCGGCGCCAAGGCGCGCGACGCGCTCGGCTGGAGCAAGTACATCAACGAGATGATCGACTTCGCGCCGGAAGCGACCGTCGCGTTCCGCAGCCACCACTGGCCCGTGTGGGGCCCCGAGCGCATCCGCAAGCACCTGGCGAACCAGCGTGACATCTACCGCTACATGCACGACGCCGCGCTGAACCTGGCGAACAAGGGCGCCAAGATGAACGACCTTGGCAACGTCGATTTCATCCCGCAGGGGCTGCGCAACGACTTCTCCACGCGCGGCTACTACGGCACGCTGAGCCACAACCTGCGCGGCGTCTACAACTATTACCTCGGCTATTACGACAGCAACCCCGCCACGCTCGACCCGCTGCCGCCGGCTGAGAACGCGAAGCGCTACGTCGCGGCCATCGGCGGCGCCGAGGCCGTGATGGCCAAGGCCCGCAGCGCCTATGAGGCGGGCGACTATCGCTGGGCCGCCGAGCTCAACAACAACGCCGTGATGGCCGAACCGGGCAACGAAAAGGCGCGCCTGCTGCAGGCCGACATCCTCGAGCAGCTCGGCTACCAGGCCGAGTCGGGCGTGTGGCGCAACGCCTACCTCGTGGGCGCGCAGGAGCTGCGCAACGGCATCCGCAAGATCCGCCTGTCGAGCCAGGGGCCGGACATGGTGCGGGGCATGACGCCCGAGCTGATCTTCGACTTCCTCGCGGTGCGCCTCAACCACCGCAAGGTCGACGGCCTGAACCTCGGCGTGCAGGTGAACTTCACCGACAGCCGGGAGACCTACGCGCTCGAGCTGTCGAATGCCGTGCTCAACAACACCAAGGGCCGCAAGCTCGCGGCGCCGCAGGCCACGCTGTCGCTCTCGCAGCCGGCGTTCTTCAAGATGCTGCTGGCCAAGGTGCCGCTGCCCAAGCTGGTCGAAAGCGGCGAAGCGCGTCTCGATGGCGATCCGAAGGCGCTCGGTGCGATCTTCGCCAATCTCGAGGAGTTCGATCCGCTGTTCGGTATCGTCACGCCCTGAAGAAAGAATCAAACCGAAGGAGACACCATGCAAGAACGCCCCTGGCTCGCGACCTACCGCGAATTCGGCATCCCTGCCGAGATCGGCCCCGAGACCCACGCCAGCGTCACCGCGCTGATGGAGGCGGCGATGGCCCGCCATGCCGCCAGGCCGGCGTTCCGCTCGCTGGGCCAGACACTGGCCTACGGCGAACTCGACCGCCTGTCGCGCAACTTCGCGGCCTGGCTGCAGGCCCAGGGCGTGAAGCCGGGCGACCGCGTCGCGGTGATGACGCCCAACATCCTGGCCTTTCCGATCGTCTTGCTCGGCATCCTGCGTGCGGGCGCGGTGCAGGTGAACGTCAATCCGCTCTACACGCCGCGCGAGCTCGCGCACCAGCTCGCCGATGCCGATGCGCAGACGCTGGTCATCTACAACGGCGCCACGCCCACCTTTGCCGAGGTAGCGTCCACCACGCCGGTGCGGCGCGTGGTCACCGCGGGCCTGGGCCTCGCGGCCGACAGCCCGCTGCCGAGCCCGCCGGTCGATGCGCGCCTGGCCGATGCGACGGGCCTCGCCGAGGTGCTGGCGGCTGGCGAGGCGCTGCCGTTCGCGCCCGTCGACGCCAACGCCGACGACCTGATCTTTTTGCAGTACACGGGCGGCACCACCGGCGTGTCGAAGGGCGCGGCACTCTCGCACGGCAACCTGCTCGCGAACTGCGCGCAGTTCGCGCTCTTCATGCCGGCCGCGCGCGCCGAGGGCGAAGAGGTGGTGGTCACCGCGATCCCGCTGTATCACATCTTCGCGCTGATGGTGAACTTCATCAGCTATTTCAGCATCGGCGCCGAGAACTGGCTGGTGGCTAATCCGCGCGACATGGACGGCTTCGTCGCCACGCTGCGCGCCGCCCGCCCGACGGTGGCCACCGGCGTCAACACGCTCTACGCCGGCCTCACGCTGCACCCGCAACTGGCCGAGGTCGACTGGTCGCGCCTCAAGCTCGCGGCCGGCGGCGGCGCGGCCATCGTGCCCACGGTGTCGGCGCGCTGGCAGGCGATCACGGGGCAGTTCATCCGCGAGGGCTACGGGCTCTCGGAGACGTCGCCGATCGTCACCTTCAACCCCGCCGCGGTGAGCGAGTTCACGGCCACCACCGGCCTGCCGCTGCCCTCGACCGACGTCAAGCTGCTCGACGACGCGGGCCGCGAAGTGCCCGGGGGCGAGGCAGGCGAAGTCTGCGTGAAGGGCCCGCAGGTGATGCGCGGCTACTGGGAGCAGCCCGAGGCGAATGCCCTGGCCTTCACTGCCGACGGCTACTTCCGTACCGGCGACGTGGGCGTGTTCGACGCGCGCGGTTTCCTCAAGATCGTGGACCGCAAGAAGGACATGATCCTGGTCTCGGGCTTCAACGTGTACCCCAACGAGATCGAGGCCGTGGCCAGCGCCTGCCCGGGCGTGGCCGAATGCGCCTGCGTCGGGGTGCCCGACGAGAAGATGGGCGAGGCCGTCAAGCTCTTCGTGGTGCGCGCGCCGGGCGCCAGCGTGAGCGAGGACGAGGTGCTCGCCTTCTGCCGCACGCAGCTCACGGGCTACAAGCTGCCGCGCCATGTGCAGATCGTGGACGCGCTGCCGAAGTCGACGGTCGGCAAGATCCTGCGGCGCGAACTGCGGGCCTGAGCGGCGGCCCTGCCCCTCAGGTCGTCGTCTGCACGTGCAGCCGGCTGGCCTTGCAGCGGTGCAGCGCGCGGTAGTGCTCGAGCGGACGGCCGTTGGCGCCGTAGGCGATGGACTCGATGCGCAGGAGCGGCTCGGGCTGCGGCAGGTCGAGCAGCCGGCAGGTCTCGGCGTCGGGCAGCACCGCGTCGATCCAGCGCTCGGCGCGCACCAGGCGCAGGCCGTACTGGCGGCGCAGCACGTCGTAGAGCGAGCGGTCCTCGAGCCGCGTGCGGTGCAGGCCCGGCGCGAGGTCGGCCGGCACCGCCGTCTCGACCAGGAGGCGCAGTTCGCCATCGACGCTGCGCAGGCGCCTGAGCGCGACCACCTGTGCGTCCGGGTCGGCGAGGCCGAGCGATGCCGCCTCCTGCTCGGTGGGCGCGCGCAGCGCCTGCGCGAGGATCTGCGTGCGTACCGACCGGCCCTTGCGCTCCATCTCGTCGGAGAAGCCAAGCACGGTGGAGACGAAATCCTCGTCGCGCTCGCGCGCCGACACGAAGGCGCCGCGGCCCTTGATCTTGTAGATGAGGTTGTTGCGCACGAGGTCGGCCAGCGCCTCGCGCACCACGATGCGCGAGATGCCGAACTGCTCGCCGAGCTCCGCCTCCGACGGCAGCTTGGCGCCGATCGGCAGCACGCCCTGCAGGATCTGCAGGCGGATCGCATCGCGGAACTGGGCCCACAGCGGGGATTCGGAATTGCGGTCGAGCACGGTCGACATGTCGTTGGAACTGTTCACTTCAGGATGGGCCAAGGGCGGAACCGGCCGTCAATGATGCATCGAAAGCCGGTGCGGCGCGGGGCGCCACCGGCTGCAAGGGGACGTTGTGGCGCTCGCGCAGCGCGTCGGCGCAGGCACTCAGCTCGGCGTGCGCGCGCACCGCGTCCCAGCCGAGCGCCTGCGCGGCCGCGCCCGCGATCTCGGCCAACGCGGCATCGGTGACGAGCCCGCGGATCGCGAGCAGCGTGCGGCGGATCACGAGATCGTCGAGGTGCACCACGCCCGTCTCGCGGCACAGCCACGCGAGCTCGGCCACCGAATAGTCGGGCGCATGCAGCAGCGGCACGTCGCCCGCGGCCGCGAGGCGCCGCGCGAGCGGCAGCGCTCCGGCACCGTAGCGCGCCAGCAGCCCCAGCGCGCGCGTGCGTCCGATGCCCGAAGCGGCCGCCATCTCCGCGAGGAAGCGCTCGGTGGCGCCCGCATCGCCCGGCAGCCCGGCACCGCCGCCGATCGGCAGCTGCGCTGTCGATGCGGTGCGCGCGCGCCGCAGCAACTGCAGCACCTCGTCGCTCGCTTCCTCGGCGAGCGCGCGGAAGGTGGTCCACTTGCCGCCGACGAGGTTCACGACCGGGATGGCGCGCACGGCATTCGGCGCATCGATGGCGACCGAATGGTCGCGCGAGATCTGGCCCGGCTTGTCGGCATCGGAGCGCGCGAGCGGCCGCACGCCGACGTAGGTGTAGACGACGTGTTCGCGGCCGAAGGCGAGGTTCGGGAAGACCTCGCGCAGCACGTCGATCAGGTAGTCGACTTCGGCGGGCTCGGTCACGATGCGGTCCGGGTCCTCGACGGGGATGTCGGTCGAACCCACGAGCACGCGGCCCAGGAACGGATAGACGATGCAAACGCGCCCGTCCACCGCCTCGAAGTAGGCCATGCGGCCGCCGAGCGCATCGCGCAGGCCCGGATGGTCGAGCACGAGGTGCGAGCCCTTGGTGCCCATCACGCGCGCACCGGCACCGCCGAGCACGGCCGCGCTGCGGTCGAGCCACGCGCCGGTGGCGTTCACCACCGTGTCGGCCGTCACGCGAACCAGCGCGCCGGTGGCCTCGTCGCGCAGCGTGAGGACGTTGCCCGCGCAGCCCGTCACGCGGCAGTAGTTGGCGGCCGCCGAGCGCGGCTGGTCGCGGCAGGCGTCGGCGATCAGCTCGAGGATGAGCCATTCGGGATGGCTGATCCAGGCATCGAAGAAGGTGGCGGTCCAGCGGATCGCGGCGCGGAACAGGCCGCGGTCGGCCGCCGGCACGCGCGCGATGCGGTGGCCGGGCATCACGCGCTGGCGCCGCCCGAGCAGGTCGTAGAGCCGCAGGCCCAGCGCGACCGCGAGCAGGCCGCGCGTGCGCTGCGGCGGCGTGCGGCCCAGGAACTTGAGCGCGCTGCTCGCGAGGCCGCCGAACAGGCTCGCGAGCGGCACCACCGTCTCGAGCGGCCGCACCAGGTGCGCGGCATTGCGCAGCAGCAGGTTGCGCTCGCGCGTGGCCTCGGCCACCAGCGAGAAGCTGCCGCTTTCGAGGTAGCGCAGGCCGCCGTGGATCATGCGCGAAGGCGCGCTGCTGGCGCCGGCGCCGAAGTCGCCCTTGTCGACGATCAGGCAATCGACGCCCTGCAGCGAAAGGTCGCGGAACACGCCGACGCCGTTGATGCCGCCGCCCACGACCACGGTGGAGAAATGCCGACCGGCGAGCGCGCCCGGCCGCACGAAAGGCCGTTGCCAACCGCTCATTGCCTGCCGCCTGCGAAGTGGGTGGATACGGATGGCATGCTGTCGATCAGTTGGTTGAAGTCGGCGTTGAAATCGGCATGGGCGCGGGCGCTCCCCGCCTCGGGTTCGACCAGCTCGCAGGGCGCGAGCAGTGCGCTGCCGCGCGATGCGCCGTCGAGGCCCTGCGACAGCGCGGCATAGAGCGCGGCGCCGCGCGCGCCGGTCTCGTCGTCGGCGCAGCGCTCGACCGGATGGCCGAGCAGCGAAGCGAGCAGTCGCACCAGCCGCACGTCGCCGGCGCCGCCGCCGAGCACCGTCGAGGCGGACACGGCCAGCCCCGCGGCAGCCAGGCGCGCCAGGTGCCGCGCATGCAGCGCCGCCACCGCATCGACCACGGCGCGCGCCATGTCCGCGCGCGTGTGCTGGCTCTGGAGGCCCACGAAGCCGGCGCGCACGCCGCCGCCGCCGTTGACGAAGGGCAGGAAGCGCAGCCCGCGGGCGCCGAGCGGCACCGTCATCGCGAGATCGACCACCGCGCGTGCATCGGGCAGCGCGAGCACGCCCGCGAGCCAGGCGATGTTGGCCATCGACGAGGGGCTGTTCTCCATGTAGAGCCGCGCGTCCTCGCGCCCGAAGTTCACGATGGCAGCGACGGCGGGCTTGGGTGCCAGCACCGGCCCCACGGCCGCGTTCACGCACCAGGTGCCGAACACCGACACCGCGCGGCCGCGGCCCTCGGCGCAGACCGCGGTCATCGAGGCGAGCAGGTCGATCGCACCCATGGCCACGGGAATGCCCGCGGGCAAGCCGCAGAGCGCGGCCTCCTCGGCGCGCAGCCGCCCGATCACGCTGCCGCTCGGCAGGATCGGGGCGAACGCATGCGCGCCGAGCCCGGCGATGCCCGAGGCCTCGAAGGCCGGTTGCGACCAGCTGCCGCCGGCCAGCGAGAGCAGCCCGGCCGTGCTCGCATCGCTGGCGTCGGTGGCGATCTCGCCCGTGAGCAGGAAGCCGAGGTAGTCCTTGGCGAACAGCAGCCGGTGCAGTTCGCCGCGCTGCACCGCGTCGGTGCCGAGCAGTTCGGCCGCGATCACCGTGGGCTGCCCGGGCCAGGGGCTGCAGCCCACTTCCTCGAAGAGCCGCGCGCCGTGGCGCGATGCGAGCGCGCGCGCCCGGGCGTCGGCGCGCTGGTCGGTCGACGCGACCGCGCGGCCGCCCACCAGCGCGCCGCTCGCATCGAGCGCATAGAGGCCGGCGCCGTGGCCGGTGCAGGCCATGGCGGCAATCTCGGCCGTGCGTGGCCCGAGCTGGTGCGCGACGTCGCGCAGCACGTGCGTGAGCGCGGCACCGATCGCCTCCGCCGCCACCTCGCAGCCGCCGCCGGCGAGCCGGATGTGCGGCAGCGGCATGCGCGACAGTGCGACGCTGCGCCCGCTCGCGGCGTCGAGGGCCAGCGCCTTGAGGCTGCTCGACCCCATGTCGATGCCGATCAGTAGTTTGGACTTCATGTCATAACAGCTTCGGGGCATTGACGCCCACTCGCCAGTAGCGTTTCCCCTAGTTCTCTTCGCAGAGGCGCCAAGTTTACATTTTACCTGTCATAACAACACAGATGACAAACCCGGTCCCGGAGGTCTGCTCGAAATGGCAGATCGCAGGCTCTGCCAGTTCACGCGAGGAGACGAAAAATGAGGCGAAATTTCCTGAAGTCCGCAGCGGCCGCCGGTATCGGCCTGGCCGGCACCCGCGCATTCGCGCAGCAGCAGTCCACCGCCGCCGCCCCGGGGCTGCGCGGCAACCCGAACGACGTCTACGTGATGAACGTGATGGTCTCGGGCGTGGAGTACTGGTTCCCGGTCTACGAGATGATGAAGCAGCTCGGCCGCACGCTCGGCGTGCGCACGCGCTACACCGGCACGCCGGAGTACGACGTGAACAAGCAGCTGGCCTCGTTCGAGCAGGAGCTCGCGCGCAAGCCCGCGGGCATCCTGCTGCACCCCATGAACCCCGACCCCTTCATCGAGCCCATCAACCGCGCGGTGGCGATGGGCATCCCGGTGGTCACCTTCGCGGCCGATTCGCCCAATTCGAAGCGCGCCTCGTTCATCACCTCGGACAACGACCGCGAGGGCACGCAGGCGGCCGACGCGATCGCCGCGGCGCTCAACGGCAAGGGCGAGTACGCGGTGCTGGAGAACCCGGGCCAGGACAACCACGACCGCCGCATCGCCGCCTTCATCAACCGCATGAAGGCCAAGCACCCGGGCATGAAGCTGGCCGGCCGCGCCGCGAGCAACCAGGACCCGAGCAAGGCCTACCAGGCGGTGCTGAGCCTCGCGCAGGCCAACCCGAACCTCGGCGCGCTGTTCATGCCCGAGGCCAACTCGGCGCTCGGCGCCGCGCAGGCCAAGATCGAGACCAAGAAGAACATCCGCGTGATGTGCTGCGACGTGAACGCCAAGATCCTCGACATGATCAAGGCCGGCGACGTGTTCGGCGCGATCAACCCCAACCAGGGGATGCAGGGCTACATGGGCATGATGATGCTGTTCCTTGCGAAGAACCCGCAGCTCATCGACCCGATGAACGATGCCAAGCGCAACGGCACCAACCCGATGTCGGTGCCCTTCCTCGACAACGGCCTGGCGGTGGTGAGCAAGGCCAACGCCGACGACTTCTACTGGGACAAGTACCTCGCGCGCCGCGGCACCAAGGGAATCGGCGAGTGAGTCCGGTGCCTGCCCTGCTCGCACTGCACGGCATCGGCAAGCGCTTCGGCGCTTCGCGCGCGCTCTCGGGCGTGGACTTCTCGCTCGCCGCGGGCGAGATCCATGCACTGTGCGGCGAGAACGGCGCCGGCAAGTCGACGCTGATGAACATCATCGACGGCATCCACCGCCCCGACGAGGGCGAGATCCTGCTCGAGGGCGTGAAGGTCGCGATCGAAAGCCCGGCGCACGCGATGCGCCTGGGCATCGGCCTGGTGCACCAGGAGATCGCGCTGTGCGCCGACGCGACCGTGGCCGAGAACATCTTCATGCCCGAGATCAACGCCGGCCGCCAAGCGTGGATGAATTTTGCGGGCCTCAACGAGCGCGCAGCGCGCGTGCTGCGCCGCCTCGGCCAGGACATCGACCCGGCCCTGCCGGTGCGGGAACTCAGCCTGTCGAGCCAGCAGCTGGTCGAGATCGCGAAGGCGCTCACGCTCGACTGCAAGGTGCTGATCCTCGACGAGCCCACCGCCGCGCTGACCGACAACGAGTCGGCCGCCCTCTTCCGCGTGCTGCACGACCTGAAGGCGCAGGGCATCGGCATCATCTACATCAGCCACCGCATGGCCGAGATCTTCACGCACGCCGACAGCGTGACCGTGCTGCGCGACGGCCGCAACGTGCACAGCGGCCCGGTCGCCGAGCTCACGCCCGACGCGCTGGTGCGCCGCATGGTCGGGCGCGACCTCGGCAACTACTATCCGCCGAAGCAGGCCGCACCCGAGACGGCCGCGCCCGTGCTCGAAGCGCACGACATCGCCGACGGCGAGCGCGTGCACGGCGTCTCGTTCACGCTGAAGCGCGGCGAGATCCTCGGCATCGCGGGCCTCATGGGCGCCGGCCGCAGCGAGCTCGCCGAGACGCTCTGCGGCCTGCGCCCGCTGCGACGCGGCAGCGTGCGGCTCAACGGCCGCGCGCTCGCGATCCGCAAGTACAGCGACGCATTGCGCGAAGGCATCGCCTACCTCAGCGAGGACCGCAAGGCGGCCGGCGTGTTCCTCGAGCTGCCGATCGCGCAGAACGTGTCGTCGATGGCGCTCTCGCGCGTGAGCTCGCGCTGGGGGCTGCTGCAGCGCGCGGCCGAGCACCGCCTCGCGCGCGAGCTCGGCGCGCGGCTCAAGCTCAAGTCCTACGGCGTGGCGATCGAGGTCTCGAGCCTGTCGGGCGGCAACCAGCAGAAGGTGGCCATCGCCAAGCTGCTGGCCACCGGGCCCCAGGTGCTGCTGATGGACGAGCCGACGCGCGGCGTGGACGTGGGCGCGAAATCCGAGATCCATCACATCCTGCGCGAGCTCGCGAACCAGGGCGTGGGCGTGGTGGTGATCTCGTCGGAGCTGCCCGAGATCATCGGGCTGTGCGACCGCGCGCTGGTGATCCGCGACGGCCGCGTGGCGGGCGAACTGGCATCGAACGACATGACCGAGGAAGCGCTGCTGCGGCTCGCCTCCGGACTCTGCGAACAGGAAACAGCATGAACTACCCCGCACGACTCGACGCCGCGCTGCCCGCGCGGCAGGCCGGAGGCCCGCCGCCCGTGAAGCCGCTGCACAGGCTCGCGACGATGCGCGAACTCGGCCTGGTGCTCATCATCGCGGCGCTCTGCGTGGCGATGAGCTTCGCGTCGCCCTACTTCCTCACCTGGGACAACATCCGCGCGATGCTGCTGTCGTTCTCGATCGAGGGCATCGTGGTGGTGGGCATGACGATCCTGCTGATCGTCGGCGGCATCGACCTTTCGGTGGGCTCCGTGGTGTGCTTCGCGATGGTGGTCACGGGCAAGCTGTTCCTGATGGGCGTCGACCCCTGGCTCGCGAGCCTGATAGCGATCGGGCTCAGCGGGCTCATCGGCGCGATGATCGGCGGCTGCGTCACGCGCATCGGGCTCAACCACTTCATCGCTTCGCTGGCCTTCATGGTGATCGTGCGCGGCCTGTGCCTCGCGCTCACGCAGGGCACGCCGCAGTCGCTGTTCTCGCTGCCCGCGGCGTTCAAGTTCATCGGCCAGGGCACGCTGTTCGGCGTGCCGGCGGTGATCGTGATCTTCCTGCTGATCGTGGTGGTGAGCGACTTCGTGCTGCGCCGCGCCACGCTGATGCGGCGCGTGTTCTACACCGGCAGCAACGAGAAGGCCGCGCTCTATGCGGGCATCCGTGTAGGTCGCGTCAAGTTCTGGGTCACGGTGCTCTGCTCGGCATCGGCCGGCCTCGCCGGGGTGATCTACACCGCGCGCTTCGGCGCCGCGACCCCCACCTTCGGCACCGGCATGGAGCTCAACGTGATCGCCGCCGCCGTGATCGGCGGCGCGAGCCTCAAGGGCGGCTCGGGCACCGTGCTCGGCGCCGTGCTGGGCCTCGCGCTGCTCTCGGTGGTGACCAGCTCGTTGATCCTGCTCGACGTGTCGCCCTACTGGCAGGACGTGATCAAGGGCCTGATCCTGCTCGCGGCCGTGACCATCGACCACCTCATGAACACCCGAAAGACCACGCGATGAGTTCCTCGACAACGACAAAAACGACGACGACAACGACCATGCAGCAGGCCGTCCTCGGCCCCTCGGGCATCGCATGCTCGGCCATCGGCCTGGGCACCTGGGCCATGGGCGGATGGATGTGGGGCGGCGCCGACAGCGCGGCCGCCGTGCTGGCGATCCAGGCCTCGCTCGATGCGGGCGTGACCTTGATCGACACCGCGCCGGCCTATGGCCTCGGCCGCTCCGAGGAGATCGTGGGCACCGCGCTGCAGGGCCGGCGCGGCGAGGCCGTCATCGCCACCAAGTGCGGGCTCGTCTGGCACACCCGGGAGGGCGCGCACTTCTTCGACGAGGATGGCCACCCGGTGCATCGCTTCCTCGGCCGCGAATCGATCTTCCACGAATGCGAGCAGAGCCTGCGGCGGCTGCGCACCGACTACATCGACCTCTACATCACGCATTGGCAGGACAGCACCACGCCGGTGGCCGAGACCATGGATGCGCTGCTCACGCTCAAGAAGCAGGGAAAGATCCGCGCCATCGGCGTGAGCAACATCGACCCGGAAACCCTGGCCGAGTACCTGCGCCATGGCCCGGTCGATGCGGCGCAGGAGCGCTACAGCCTGATCGACCGCGAGATCGAGGCCACGCTCGCGCCGCTGTGCGCGGAGCACGGCGTGGCGGTGCTCGGCTATTCGTCGCTGGCGCTCGGCCTGCTCGCCGGCCCGATCGATCCCGAGCGCGCGTTCCAGGGCGACGACCAGCGCGCGGGCAACCCGCGCTTCAGCGCGCAGAACCGCGCCAGGCTCAAGGCCTTCTTCGCCGACCTGGAAGCGCTGCGCGCGCGGCTCGGCTGCTCCTTCGGCCAGATGATGATCGCCTGGACGCTCGCGCGCGGCAGCGTCTCGGTGGCGCTGTGCGGCGCGCGCGTGCGGCAGCAGGCCGTGGAGAACGCGGCCGCGGGCGCGCTGCGCCTCGAGCCCGAGGCGCTCGACCTCATCGACGCGGCGGCCGCCCGGCACCTGAACGCCCTCGCCTGAGCGCCGCCGACGCTTCCATCACCCACCACAAGGACTCCTCCCGTATGTCGAAGGACAAGACCGCACGCCTGAACCGGCTGCTCCACAACGGCCGCTGCCTGGACATCGCGCTCGATCACGGCGTGTGCAACGAACCCAGCTTCCTCGACGGGCTCGAGGACATGCCCGCGGTAGTCGACCGGCTCGCGGCCGCGGGCCCCGACGCGATCCAGCTCAACCACGGCCAGTCGGACCTGCTGCAGGACCGCCCGGGCCGCGACAAGCCCGCGCTCGTGATGCGCATCGACATGGGCAACCCCTACAACGCGGAACTGCACCGCGTGATGTGGGCGGTGCTGCAGAACGCGCACGACCCGGTGCTGCCGGCCGTGCAGCGCGACGCGGCCTGCGTGGTGGTGAACCTGTTCATGCTGCCCGGCGAGCCCGACCTGTTCCGCCAGTGCGTGCAGAACATTGCGCGCGTGCGCGCCGACTGCGACCGCTACGGCATGCCGCTGATGATCGAACCGCTCGTGATGCAGTCGCCCGCGCCCGGCAGCCGCTACATGGTCGATGGCGACGCCGAGAAGATCGTCACGCTCGTGCGCCTCGCGCGCGAGATGGGCGCGGACATCGTCAAGGCCGACCCGACCGCCGACCCGGCGCAGTTCCACCGCGTGGTGCAGGCCGCGCGCTGCCCGGTGCTGGTGCGCGGCGGCGGGCGCGAAGAACTGCAGCAGGTGTTCGCGCGCTCGCGCGTGCTGCTCGACCAGGGCGCCGTGGGCATGGTGTACGGGCGCAACGTCTACCAGCACGGCAACCCCTCGGCCGTGGTGCGTGCGCTGATGGCGATGATCCACGACGGCGCCAGTGTCGAGGCGGCGTGGTCGATCTACGAATCGGCGGGCGACGCGGCGCGCGGCTGAAGCGACGGTGAAAAGCACGGCGGATAGCGCGTCGCCCAACGCACTTTCTCCACGCGGTTGTGGGCGTCCTTGACGATCCCTTCCATGCGGAGGGCCAGGAGCGTCATGCGCCTGCCGTCAGAGAATCTGCCGCTCTTGCACGACGAATGCCGTGATCTCGGACAGGAAGCGCTTCGCGTGGGCCATCGTCTGTTTGCCGGCGTCGGAGCCGAACGCAGCTTCGAGCGTCGGAACGTCCTTGAACCAGAGCTCGACGATGCCGTCGATGGGCAGATCTTCGTATCCGCACGGCTGCCCCTTCACACGTTCACGGGCGACGATCACGTTCTGGCGGTAGCCGCCGACGCCGGACATCTTTTGAACGAAATCGCCGTGCACCTTCCATTCACGGCGGAAGTCGTCCTCGCTGATGGCCGGCAGGCGCTTGAGGATGGACATCCGCTTCAGGAGCCCGGCTCGCTCCTCCTTGGCGGGCACCGGGATGACCACCGATGGCTCGGCGGTCACGATGTGCAGGTCGCCGAGAAAGTGCTGCTCGTCCTTGATGAGGTCGGCGGCCAGGCCGCTGTCGTTGAACGCATGGCTCGATTGCTTTGCATCGTCGAAGGAGAGTTGCGAGAAGCCATCGAAATCCCAAGGGCCCCTCGCGAAGTCGATGCCGCGCTGGAGGCGGTCGACCACGAGGTTTTGCCAGTACGCGCGGAGACCGGGGGCCCGGCGTGCAAGCGCGCCATGGCTGCCACGCCAATAAGCATCGAAGTCCTCGAACGTCCAGTCGGCCTTCTTGCGAATCAATCCCATGCGTACGGTCACGATGCTTCTTCCTTTCAGTTCGAGGGGGACACCAGCTTCTCGGCAGCTTGTGCCCGCGCCCGCGCCAGTCCGGGCGCACGCTTGGCCAGCCACACACCATGGCGGACGGGCCAGCGCTGGTAGGTCGGATCCACGCCGAGCGTCGCCGCCGCGTGATGCGCCCAATAGGGATCGAACAGCGCTTCTCGCCCCAAGGCGATGAGGTCCGCCTTGCCTTCCTGCAGCACCGCTTCGGCCTGGCTGGCGTCCACGATCATTCCGACCGCCTGGGTCCGAACATTGGCGTCGTGCCGGATGCGTTCCGAGAACGGCACCTGGAAGCCCAGTCCCCGAGGCACCGGCAGCGCGCGGGTCTCTTCGGTCAAGCCGCCGGAGGAGCAGTCGATGACGTCGACACCGCGCTGCGCGAGTTCCCGTGCGAGGACGACCGAGTCGTCCAGGCGCCATCCGTCCACGCTGCCATCGACAGCCGAGAGCCTGCAGAACAGGGGCTTGTGCGTCGGCCACGCGTCCCGCACGCGCGTGGCCACCTCCAGCGCCAGCCTCATCCGACCGTGCAGGCTGCCGCCCCACGCGTCGTCGCGATGGTTTGAGTTCGGCGAGAGAAAGCTCGCGATCAGGTAGCCGTGCCCGAAGTGCAGCTCCACCACGTCGAATCCCGCCTTGTCTGCACGCACGGCGGCCTCCACGAAGCGCTGGATGACATCCTCGATGTCCCGCGCATCCATCGCGCGCGGCGCAGTCCAGCCCGGGCCCGCAGCGAGCGGGCTCGGACCGAGCCGCTGCCAGGGCTCTGCATCGCGTTGCATTTCGTCATCGCCGAGCGCGGCGCCGCCTTCCCACAGAGGCTGGCTCCCGGCCTTCCGGCCGGCATGCGCCAACTGCACGCCGATCGCAGCGTCGTTGGCGTGCACGAAATCGACGACCGCCTTCAGCGGCTCGATCTGGCTGTCGTTCCACAAGCCCAGGTCGGCGGTCCCGATGCGCCCGCGCGGATCGACCGCCGTGCTCTCCGTCAGGATGAGCCCCGCGCCACCGAGCGCGAACTTGCCGAGGTGAACCATGTGCCACGGCGTCGCGCGCCCCGCGTCGGCGGCATGTTGGCACATGGGTGAGATGACGACGCGGTTCTTCAGCGCCAGCGCTCGAAGCTTCAGCGGCTGAAACAGCAGCGGGTCGGGAAGGGTCATGATCGAGATCCGAAAGGCTCAGGGATTGGCTGGGGGAGCCGCGGGCCGTGGTCGTCTGGTGCCAAGAAAGGTGCCTGCCATCACGGCAATGAACCCCGCCAGATGCCAGGCGGTCAATCGCTCGTCGAGCAGGATGGCGGCAAAGAGAACGCCGAAGACCGGGACCCAGTAAAGGAAAACCGCGGTGCGCGCCACGCCGATGGTGGCGATGGCCCGGTTCCACAGCAGGTTGCTCAAGGCGGTGGCCATCACGCCGGAGAACAGAATCAGCGCCCACGGCCACCACCCCGGGAAAAGCACGTCGACGTTCAAGGACGGGCTTCCGACGACCACCTGGACCACCAGCATCGAGGTGCCGACCAGGTAGATGGCCCAGCTGATCGTCAGCGGATGCATGCAGCGCGCCAGGCGCTGCACGAGCGCACCGCCCGCTGCAAAGCTCACGACGCCCGCGACCAGCATCAGGTCGCCGGTGCTGGCCCGCGACAGTCCGGCGCCGGGATGGCTGAGCACCACGGCCGCAACGCCGCCAAAGCCAAGCGCGACGCCGAGCAGCCGCTGCAACGACAGGGTCTCGCGGAACATGAACGCGGCGAGCAGGGCCGACACCAGCGGGCTCAGCGCCATGATCAGGGCCCCGTTGGTCGCGGTCGAGCGCTGCAGCCCTTCGGCGAAGAGCAGCTGGTTCAGATAGACCATCAGCACACCGGCCACGAGCAGCGTGCGAACCTGTTTCCAGCTCATGCCCAGGACCCCACAGCGCTTCCAGAGGACGATGGCGGACAGCACTGCGAGCGCCACGACCATGCGCAACGCGGCCAAGGTCGAGGTCTCGAAGCTGTGCGTGAGCTGCTTCACGACCGCCACGTTCAGCCCCCAGATCGCCATGGCCGCGATGAGGGCCATCTGTACCGCCAACGCCTGGCGGGCTGTGGTGTTCGGAGACTGGACACTCATGGATGACCCCGCCGATGAAGCAGGGCTGCGAACGCGCGTGCTTTCCGTTTCACGGCAACGGACCTCGTTGGACGCTCAGCCTTCGAGCGTCTTCCACATCTCGACGTCGCGCTCGGCGGTCCAGATGCGCGGATCGGCGTATTGGGTGGCTTCGTCGTAGCAGCGCGTCACGTCGAACGGCATGCAGTGGTCGAAGATGACCCAGTGGCCGTACTTGGGCTTGAGCGCCGCGTACGTGTCCTTGTAGACGGCGTTCAGGTCCTTGCCGGCGGCCACGCCCTGCTGGACGTTCGCGTACACGTCGGCGATGAAGTCGCGCGTTTCCGTCAGTCCCTTCTCGACGTCTTCGGGCGTCGTCAACGCTGCGCCTCGGCCCGGAACCAGTGCTTTCGGCTTGAGCGCAGCCAGGTTGTCGAGCGTTTGCGGCCAGTCCTTGAAGTAGGCGTCGCCTGCATACGGCGTCGCGCCGAACTCCACCAGGTCGCCCGACAGCAGCGCCTTCTCCTGGGGCAGCCAGACGATGGTGTCGCCCTTGGTGTGGCCGCGGCCGACCTGCAGCAGCTGCACTTCCAGCTTGCCGAGCCAGAGGGTCATCTTGCCGGTGAAGGTCATGGTCGGCCAGGTCATGCCGGGGGGCACGGACTCGACGTTGCTGAACAGGCGCGGGAAGCGGCCGATCTCGCTGGCCTTGTCCTGCTCGCCCCGCTCGACGATGAGGTCGTAGGTGTCCTGGCTCGAGATGATCTGCTGCGGCTCGTAGGCGCTGGCACCGAGCACGCGCACGGCGTGGTAGTGCGTGAGCACCACGTATTGAATGGGCTTGTCCGTCACTTCGCGGATGCGGCGGATCACGTCGGCAGCCATGGCGGGCGTCGCTTGCGTGTCCGCGACCAGCACGGCATCGTCGCCGATGATGATGCCGGTGTTCGGATCACCTTCGGCGGTGTACGCCCAGGCGTGCTCCGAGATCTGGCTGAACGTGACTTTCTTTTCTTCCAGGTCGGCCTGGCTGGCGAACTTCTTGGTCTGGGTCATGGCGACCTCCTTCGAGGATTCAAGTGGGGTGGTAAATGGTCAATGCGCGCCGAGGTACGCCGCCTTGACCTTCGGATCGTCGAGCAGCTCTTTGCCGGAGCCTTCAAGGGTGATGAGCCCTGTCTCCAGGACGTACGCCCTGTCGGCGACGCCCAGCGCCTGCTTGGCCATCTGCTCCACCAGCAGGATGGTCAAGCCCGAATGACGCAATTGCCGGATGGCTTCGAAGATGTCCTTGATGATCAGCGGCGCCAGGCCCAGCGAAGGCTCGTCGAGCAGGAGCAGCCGTGGCTCGCTCATCAGCGCGCGAGCGATGGCAAGCATCTGCTGCTCGCCGCCGGAGAGCGTGCCGGACAGCTGGTTCTGGCGCTCCCTGAGCCGCGGAAAGCGCTTGAACTCTCGCTCGATGGCTTCTTCGGTCGCGCGAGGGTCGTTCTTTCGCGAGTAGGCGCCCAGCATGAGGTTCTCGCGCACTGTCTGGTCGGCGAACACGCCGCGGCCCTCCGGCGACATGGCGACGCCCAACCCCACGCGCTTGTGCGACGGGACATGGGTGCAGTCCTTGCCGTCGATGAAGACCTTGCCCGCCTTGACGGGCTCGAGGCCGACGATGCTCTTGAGCAGCGTGCTCTTGCCGGCGCCATTCGCACCGATGATGGTGACGACTTCGCCTTTGCGCACTTCGAGGCTGACGCCCTTCACGGCCTCGATGGCGCCGTAGGACACCTTCACTGAATCGAGTTTCAACATGGCCTGGTCCTCAAGCTGCGACGAGCGCCCCTGCGGGCTCGGGTTCGTCATCCACGCCGAGATACGCCTCGACGACGCGCGGGTTCCGTTGCACTTCTGCGGGCTTGCCTTCGGCGATCTTGATGCCGTAGTCGAGCACGATGACGTGATCGGAGACCGACATCACCAGGTCCATGTGGTGCTCCACCATCAGGATGCTCACCCCGCACTTGCCGATGCGCAGCAGCAGCTGTCCAAGCTCGGCGGTCTCTTGCGGATTGAGGCCCGCGGCCGGTTCGTCGAGCAGCAGCAGCTGCGGCTCGGTGGCCAGTGCGCGTGCCAGTTCGGCGCGCCGCTGCAGGCCATAGGGCAGGCTGCCGGCCGGCTGGTGGGCCAGGTGCGCCAGGTCCACGAGCTCGAGCAACTGGAGTGCGCGCTCGCGGGTGATGACCTCCTGCTTCGTTGCGCCCGGCAGCGCCGCGAGTGATGCGAAGAAGCCGTTGCGCATGCGCGTATGGCGCCCGAGCATGACGTTGTCCAGCACGGAGAGGTCCGAGAAGAGTCGCAGGTTCTGGAACGTGCGGCCCATGCCCATGCGGCAGATCTCGTGCGCCGGCGTGGCGGAAATTTCCTTGCCCAGGAACTTGATGGCGCCCGAGGTCGGTTTGACCACGCCGGTCAGCATGTTGATCATCGTGGTCTTGCCGGCGCCGTTGGGGCCGATCAGCGCATGGATGTGGCCGCGCTTCAGCCGGAACGACACGTCCTGGGCCGGCTTGACGCCGCCGTAGGCCTTCGTGACACCTTCGACCGTCAACAGGTCGCCGCTCGCTTCGGGGCCGATGCGGCCGGCCTTGGGTTGCGTCGCTGCCTTGGCCGGCTCGACCTTGTGCTTGCGCTTGAACAGCGAATTCAGGACACCGGTCACGCCGCCAGGCATCACATACAGCGCGAACAGCAGCAGGAAGCCGTACAGGAAGTGTTGCGCCGAAGGCCAACGCGCCAGCGCCGCATCGATGCTGGTCAGGACGACCGTGCCGACCAGCGGCCCGTAGATCGAGCCCGAGCCGCCGAAGAGGACCAGCAGCAGGATGAAGATAGACAGGTGGAAAGTAATGAAATCGGAGTTGATGTACTGGTTCTGCTGGGCAACGAGCGCGCCGGCAATGCCACACGTCACGGCCGCGACCACGAAGGCGATGACCTTGGCGCGGTAGACGCGCACGCCCACAGAGGAGGAAGCGATTTCATCCGCCTGCAACGAAAGCAGCGCGCGCCCGAATCGGCCGTGCAGCAGGTTGCGCAGCAACAGATGGGTCAGCGCACAGAGCACCACGCCGAACCACACCCACTGCAGCGAGCTCAGGGGTTGGCCGTTCCAGGTGATGGGCCGGATGCCGTAGATGCCCTGCGCACCACCGAACACCTCGGTCCATTCGCCCACCAGCTTCTCGACCACGATGCCGAACGCCAGCGTCACCATGGCCAGGTACGGGCCCTTGACCCGCAACGACGGCAGTGCGATCAGGACGCCGCAGATACCGGAGATCACGGCGGCGGCCACCAAGGCGAGCCAGGGGCTCATGTCGGTCTTCGTCGTCAGCAGTGCCACCGCGTACGCGCCGGCTGCGAACAGGCCGGCCTGGCCCAGCGACTTCTGCCCCGCGAAGCCGACCAGCACGTTCATGCCCGCAGCGCAAAGGTAGTAGACGCACATCATGAAGACGATGCGCAGGTAGTAGTCGTTGCCAAGCAACGAGGTGCCGCCGATGACGGCCGCCGCGGCGAGCACGACGCCGATGAAATGCGGACCGCGCTTCATACCTTCTCCACCATCGGCTTGCCGAACAGGCCGGTCGGCCGGAAGGCCAGGACCAGGATGACGAGTGCGAACACGGCGACTTCACGCCATTGCGCCGACCACAGGTTCACCAGGGATTCGAGCACCCCGAGTGCGAAGCCGCCGACGACGCAGCCGCGCGGATTGTTCAGCCCACCGATCATCGCGCCCGAGAAGCCCTTCAGACCCACCGTGAGGCCCATGAACAGCGATGCCTGCGCAATGGGGGCGAGAAGGAAGCCAGAGAGGCCGGCGAGCGCGGAACTCACGATGAACGCGCCGATCATGACGGCGTTCGTGTTGATGCCCATCAGGCTGGCGACGTTGCCATTGGCCGCCACGGCGCGCATCGCCTTGCCCACCATGGTGCGGTTCATGACCCAGTCGAACAGCACCATGATGACGACCGCCACGACGAGTGTCAGCAGCTCTTGAGGCCGGACGCCCACGCCCAGCACGCGAATGACTTCGTCACCCACCGGTCCGGGCACCACCACCGGCTTGGGGCCCCAGATGGCCAGGCCAATGCTCTGCAGGATGACGCCGAAGCCCAGCGTGCTCATGACCCATGCCATGCCAGGGCGGCCCGCGAACGGGCGAACGCCGACGAGATAGAGCACCCAGCCAAGGAGGCCCATGACGCCGAGCGCTGCGGCCAGCGCCAGCAACTGTGCGCCGGCACCCGGAAGCGCGGTGCCGAAGGTCGTCGAGCTGACCGGAAGACCCAGCATCAGGAAGAGAGCGCTCATGCCGATGAATGCGCCCGCCGACACGAATTCCCCGTGCGAGAAATTCAGCGTCTTGGTCGTCGTGAAAGTGATGCTGAAGCCCAGCGCGACCAGCGCGTAGGCGCCGCCCACGGCCAGGCCGCTGAGAATCGCTTGTAAGAGCGCCTCTACCATGATTGCCTCCGAGAAAATTGCGGGCGCTGCCACGTGCAGCCCCGCTTGAGCACGCTGCGTTACTGCTTGAAGTCGGCCGTCTTGAGCGAGCCGACGATGGGGTCGGTGTAAGACAGCAGCTTGCCGTCCTTCCAGCGGATCCAGACCAGGTCCTCGGCCGTCAAGGCTTCGTGCTTGGTCTTGCTGAAAGGCTTGTTGTAGGTCTTCAACACGCCCTCGACCGGGGCCTTCAGGTCTTCGAGTGCCAGGCGGACCGCGTTGCCGTCGAAGCTGTTGGCCTGCTTTGCAGCAGCTGCATAGAGCAGGACGGAGTCGTACCCGTGCAGCGAAAAGGAGAAAGAACCCGGGGCCTTGAGCTTGGCGCCGACGCGGTCGAACAGCTTCTGTTGTGCGGGCGTGCGGGTTTCGCTCACGGTGCGCATGAAGATGGGCTTTTCAGCCAGCGTCTTGCCTGCCGCATCGTAGAAGGTGATGTTGTCCGCGGCCCAGGAGGTCAGGACCAGCGGGAAGTAGTTGATCTTCTCCATGCTGCGCACCAGCTGGGCGATCGGCGTGCCTTGCGCCCACACCACGATCGTGTCGACGTTGGCAGACTTCATCTTGCTCAGCTGCGAGGTCATGTCCGTATCGCCCACGCCGAACTTCTCGGTCGCAGCGACCTTGATGTCCTGCAGCTTGGCGATTTCCTCCATGTCCTTCAGGCCGCCCTGGCCGTAGCCGGTGGTTTCGGCCATCAGGCCGACCACCTTCGACTTGGCCGCGTTCTTCTTGACGTAGGCCATGAGGGCCGCGACCTGCTCGCGGTCGACCATCGAGACGCGGAACATGTAGTTGTCCGCACCCGGGCTCATGGGCTTGGTGATGTCCGTGCCGGAACCGACGTTGCCGATGACGGGAATCTTCTTCTGGTTCGCGATGTGCTTCCAGGCCATCGCATTGCCGGAGTTCGTCGGGCCGAACACGGCCGAGACCTTTTCGCTGTCGATGAGCTCGCTCATGTTCTGGATCGACTTCGGCGGCGCCGAGGTGTCGTCACGCGTCACCAGCACCAGCTTCTTGCCGAGTACGCCGCCGTTGGCGTTGATGTCGGCGATGGCGGCCTCCATGCCCAGGACTGCCGCCTGCCCGCTTTGCGCGGAGGGCGATGCAGACAGGTCGCCGTTGTAGCCCAGCTTGATGTCTTGGGCACTCGCGGCCGCGGCGGCCACCAAGCCTGCCGTGAGGATGGCGCGCTTGAAGATCGATGGAATGCGCATGGCTGTCTCCAGTTGAGATGTTGTTGAACTCTTCGAGTTCGGGTTGCGGACCAGGGAAAAAGTGCGTCTCAGGCGGCCAGGAAGCCGCCGTCGATGGGGAGCGTGATGCCCGTGACGTAGCTGGCCATGGGCGACGCCAGGAAGACGACGGGACCGACGAGTTCTTCGGGTTGGCCCACGCGCGCCATCGGCGTGCGCGCCATGAACCGGTCGAGGCGCTCGGGGGCTTCGCGCGTATAGGACGTCATCGGTGTTTCGATGACGCCGGGTGCGATGGCGTTGACGCGGATGCCGTCCTTGGCGAGTTCGACAGCGAGGGCCTGCGTCAGCATCTTCACGGCGCCCTTGGACGGCGAGTAGCCGACGACGTTGGGAATGCCGGTGGTCGACGCGATCGAGCCGACGTTGATGATCACGCCCTTGCTCTCCCGAAGCGCGCCGAGCCACGCGTGCGTCGGGTGGAAGGTGCCCATCACGTTGACGTCGAGCGTCTTCTGCAGGTTGGAAGCCACCTTCGCGCTGTCCAGGCTCTCGCGGATGATGATGCCGGCGTTGTTGACCAGGATGTCGATGTTGCCGACGTCGTTGGCCGTGGTGAGCGCCAGGGCATCGCATTCGTCGCGCGACGTCACGTCGAGCTTGTAGGCAGAGGCCTTGCCGCCCGCCTCGTTGATCTCCGCGGCCGCGGCCTTCGCGTTGGCTTCGTTGAGGTCGGTCACGATGACCGTGGCACCGGCCCGGGCCAGGCCCTTGGCGATGGCCTTGCCGTTGCCCTGACCGGCACCGGTGACGAGTGCGAGGCGGCCGCCGAGAACCTGCGGCGCCATCTGTTCAGTGATTTCCATGGTCTTTTCTTGTTGCAGTTGCACCCTCAGGCGGCGTGCAGGTGCTCGCGCTGCTGCTGCGGTTGATTGGCGTTGAACGTCGAGAGGTCGGGCCGCTTGGCGAGCGTCTTGCCGACGACGTAGCCGAAGGTGAGGGCCGGGCCCAGGGTGATGCCCGCGCCGGGGTAGTTGCCGCCCATGACGCTTGCTGCGTCGTTGCCGACGGCGTACAGCCCGGGGATGGGTTGGCGGTTCTGCGTCAATACCTGGCAGTTCTCATCGGTCGCAAGACCGGCGAAGGTTCCGATCTCGCCAACCACCACCTTGATGGCGTAGAAGGGACCTTGCTGGATCGGCGCCATGCAAGGATTGGGCGTGACCAGCGAGTCGCCCTGGTAGCGGTTGTAGGCCGTGCTGCCTTTGTCGAACTTCGTGTCCTTGCCGGAAGCGGCATCCCGATTGAAGGTCTCGACCTCCTCCTGGAGCGCCGCGTGCGGCACCCCCATCGTCCTGGCCAGCTCCTGCAAGGACTTGCCACGCTTCAGGTAGCCGTTGCGCAGGTGCTTGCCGATGGGCAGGGGGAACGGAGCGACAGCGCCCAGGCCGTACTCGCGCAGGTGCTTGTGGTCGCAGACGAGCCAGCACGACACTTCATCGAGCCCCGCGCATGCCTTCACGAGGTGCTGGACGAAGTCGTGGTACGAGAGAGCCTCATTGGTGAAGCGCCGACCGCGAGGCGTCACTGCGATGACACCCGGCTTGGCCCGGTCGATGAAGTGAGGCATGACGCCTTCGGAGCCGTCCTTTCGCCGTGTCACGGAGGTCGGGCACCAGGCCGCGGCGTTGGGGATGGTGGGGTCGACCCAGCCGCCGACCGATTCGCCGAGGCGCAGGCCGTCACCCGTATTCAGCGCCGGTGACGGCGTGAAGTGCTCGCGCCCGGTCGGCGCATGGGGGAACAGCTGCTTGCGGCGTTCGATGTCATAGGGAAAGCCACCGCAGGCCAGCACGACCCCTTTGCGGACACGCACTTCCTGTGCAACGCCGTCGCGCACGACGCAGGCGCCGACGACAGTGCCGTTCTCCACGATCAGCCGCTCGACCGGCGTGTCCAGCCAGACGGGCACGTTGAGGTCCATGCCGGCCTTGGCGAGGCGCCCTGCCAGCGCATTGCCGTTGGTCAGCGTCATGCCGCGGCCATGGCGCATCACGTCGAGCAGGTGGCCGCCGAAGCGCCTGGCCACGTACCAGAAGGACTCGAACGACTTGAAAGCGCGCAGGAAGTGCCAGAGCTCCTTGCCCGAGCCGAGCATCATCCCGAAGACCGTCAGTTCGGGAACGGGGGGCGCCAGCTTCCGGACACGGTCCCCGAGTTCGCGCGCGTCGAACGGCCGCGTCACCATCGAGCGCCCGCCGGGCTGACCGCCGGGGGCCTCGGCGTGATAGTCGGGAAACACCGGCGGCATGTCGAACTGCACGCACGTCTTCTCGGTGAAGAATTCGATGGCCTTCGGGCCGTTCTCGATGAAGGCATCGACACGTGCCGCGTCGAAGTGCGTGGTGGCCTCGTGCGCCAGATAGGCACGCGCAGCGCCCGCGGGCTCGTGGATCCCCTGCGCCTTGGCCAGGCTGGTGCCCGGAATCCATAGCCAGCCGCCGGACCTGGCGGTGGTGCCCCCGAAAAGCGGCGCCTTGTCGACGACCAGCACCTTGAGGCCCTCATACGCCGCCGTGACCGCGGCCGACATGCCGGACGCACCGGTGCCGACCACCAGCACGTCGTATTCGGTTTGCTGCTTGCTCATTGACCTTGACTCCTACGGATGGGAACAGCTTCTGCCGCTCCGACGGCGTTAGTATCCTGCTAACGCATCAAACATAGATTAATGGTTTACCCTGCACTAATCGCATAGCTAGAATCAAACGGTTAGGAGAACCTCTTGAGCGCACTCGACACAGACATCGGAGATACCGGCTCTGAGAAAGAACGGCGTGGCATCCAATCCATCGAAGCAGGCGGTCAGCTGCTGCTCGCGCTCGGCGCGCATGGCAGGCCCATGCCTCTGAGGGAGCTGGCCAAAGCGGCCGACATGGCGCCAGGCAAAGCCCATCCGTACCTGGTGAGCTTCAGCAAACTGGGGCTTGTCACGCAGGAGGCGTCGACCGGTTACTACTGGCTCGGGCCGACCGCGATGCAACTGGGCCTGGTGACGCTCAGGATGCTGAACCCGGTGCGTGAGGCGACGCCGTTCGCGGAAAGCCTCGCACGGGAAACCGGCCACAGCGTGGCTCTTTCGGTCTGGGGAAACCAGGGCCCCACCATCGTGTTTCTGTTCGACGCGATCTATCCGCTGCACACCAACATCCGCACCGGGACCGTGATGTCGCTCGCGGGTACCGCAACGGGGCGGCTTTTCGCGGCCTATCTGCCCGCGAAACTCATCGAAGAGTCGCTGCTGGAAGATGAACGGCGGCTCGGTCCGGACATCGCCACGCCGATCGACCGCGACGAGCTTCAGACCATGGTCAACGAGGTGCGCAAGCACGGCGTGTCCCGCGCGGTGAACAACCCGACGCCAGGCGTTTGCTCTTTCGCGGCGCCCGTCTTCGACTATTCAGGCAACATCGTCCTGGGCATCACGCTGATGGGCCGCTCCCGCTCGTTCGATACCAGCTGGAACGGCACGCAGGCCAAAGCGGCGAAGGCATGCGGGGTGAACGTCTCTCGTCGGCTTGGGCACAAGCACTCCGCCTGACGCGACCGTTCGCGTCGAAGCCAGGGGCGGCCGGCCTTCTTTCGATGACCTCCCACGTCATGGATCGCGCGCACCGCTTGCGCGAAAGTACCTCCATCGATTCACCCACCCCGAAGGAGAAAGCACCATGACCACCACCGGCTTCGACATCCTCCCGCTCGCCGTCGCGCTGCTGATCGGCATCGCCGCGCTCGGCTCGTGCATCGGCATTGCGCTGGTCGGCCAGAAGTTCCTCGAAGGCGCGGCGCGCCAGCCCGAGATGGTCGACCTGATGCAGACCAAGTTCTTTCTCGTCGCGGGCGTGACCGACGGCGCGTTCATCATCGCGACCGGCATCGGCCTCTGGTTCGCGACGGCCAGCCCGTTCGGCTGAGCCGCCCCGCCGCGCCGTTCCTATTCAGGTGCGGCGTCGAGCTGCAGGACCAGGTCGCGGCTGGCCTGGTTCATGCCGATGACCTCGACCGCGCTGCCGTGCCGGCGCAGCCGCTCGACCACCTTCTTCAGCGCGGCGACCGCGGTCACGTCCCAGAAGTGCGACTGCGAGACGTCGATGCGCACCGGCGCGCCGTCGATCTCGCGCACGTCGAAGGCGTCGACCAGCATGTCGGCCGAGGCGAAGAACACCTGCCCTGTGACGCGGAAGGCCCAGGCGCCGTCGTCGTCCTGCTGCGCATGCACCTTCAGCAGCCGCGCGACCTTGAAGGTGAAGAACACGCCGCTCAGCATCACGCCCGTGCCCACGCCCGCGGCCAGGTTGTCGGTGGCGACGGTGACGGCCACGGTGGCGAGCATCACCGCGCTCGACATGCGCGGATGGCGCACCAGCGCGCGCAGCGAACCCCAGTCGAAGGTCGAGGCCGACACCATCACCATGATGGCGACCAGCGCCGCCACCGGCACCTGCGAGACCCAGGGCTTGAGCAGCACCATGAGGATCAGCAAAAAGGCCCCGGCGAACAGCGTCGAGAGCCGGCCGCGGCCGCCGTAGCGCACGTTGCTGACGGTCTGGCCGATCATTCCGCAGCCCGCGATGCCGCCGAAGCAGCTCGCGGCCACGTTGGCGATGCCGAGGCCGCTGCATTCGCGGTTCTTCGAGCTCGGCGTGTCGGTGAGCTCGTCGACCACGCTCGCGGTCATCATCGATTCGAGCAGGCCGACCATCGCGATCGCGAACGCCGGCAGCGCGATGATGCCGAGCGTCTCGAGCGTGAACGGCACCGAAGGCAGTGCAAACACCGGCAGCGCGCCGGGCAATTGGCCGAGGTCGGCCACGGTCTTGAGCGGCAGGTCGAGCCATTGGCCCGCGAGCGTCACCACCACGATGCACACCAGCGGCGAAGGCACGGCGGTGGTGAGCCGCGGCAGCAGGTAGATCACCGCGAGCCCGAGCGCGACCATGGCCCAGGTGGCGGCATTGGCGCCGATGAAGTGCGGCATCTGCGCCGCGAAGATCAGGATCGCGAGCGCATTGACGAAGCCGGTGCGCACCGACGACGACACGAAGCGCATCAGCACGCCCAGGCGCAGCAGCCCGAAGACGATCTGCATCGCGCCCGCAAGCAGCCCCGCCGCAAGCAGGTAGGCCAGCCCGTGCGCATGCACCAGCGGCGCCGCCACCAGCGCCACCGAGCCGGCCGCGGCCGACACCATGGCCGGGCGGCCGCCGGTGAAGGCGATCACGATGCCGATGACGAACGAGGCGAACAGGCCCACGGCCGGATCGACGCCCGCGACGAAGGCGAAGGCGATGACCTCGGGAATGAGCGCGAAGGTGGCGACGGCGCCGGCCATGAGCTCGCGGGGAATGCTCGGGCACCACTCGGTGCGCAGGCGGCTGTGATGGGAAGACATGGCGAAAGGAAGAGCAGCCGCGCGGCGACGCGGCGGCGCAGCAAGAAGAAAAAAGAAAAGAGACTCAGACCGAGCGGGTGATGCCGCCGTCGACGCGCAGGTTCTGCCCCGTGATGTAGCCCGCGCCCTCGGACGCGAGAAAGCCGATGGTCGCGGCGATCTCGTCGCTGCGGCCGTAGCGGCCCAGCGGGATGCGTGCGCGGAACGCCTCTTTCTCGGGCAGGCTGTCGATGAAGCCCGGCAGCACGTTGTTCATGCGCACGTTGTGCGGCGCGTACTGGTCGGCGAAGAGCTTGGTGAAGGCGGCGAGCCCGGCGCGGAACACGCCCGAAGTCGGAAAAACCGGATCGGGCTCGAAGGCCGCAAAGGTCGAGATGTTGATGATCGCGCCGCCGCCCTGCGCCACCATGTGCGGCGCCACGAGCCGGCTCGGGCGCACCGCGCTCAGCAGGTAGACGTCCATGCCGCGGTGCCAGTCCTCGTCGCTGATCTCGAGGATCGCGGCGCGCGGGCCGTGGCCGGCGCTGTTGACCAGCACGTCGATGCGGCCCCACTCGGCGACGACGCGGTCGACGAGCTGCTTCAGGTCGTCGTTCGACTGGTTGGAGCCGGTCACGCCGATGCCGCCGAGTTCAGCGGCGAGCGCCTCGCCCTTGCCCGAAGACGACAGGATGGCGACGCGGAAGCCGTCGGCCGCGAGCTTGCGCGCCGCGGCGGCGCCCATGCCGCTGCCGCCGGCGGTGACGATCGCGACCTTCTGCTGTGGCTGTGGTCCTTGTTGGGATGCCTGTTCGGAAGTCATGGGAAAAAATGTCCTTTCAGCGCCGCACGCGCAGCATGCCCTCTTGCACGGCCGAGGCCACGAGCCGCCCGTCGCGCGTGTAGAGGCTGCCGCGGCACAGGCCGCGCGCGCCGCCCGCGCTCGGCGAATCGATCACGTAGAGCAGCCAGTCGTCCATGCGGAAATCGCGATGGAACCACATCGCGTGGTCGAGGCTCGCGGGGCGCACCTGCCCGCTCATGAAGCTCAGCCCGTGCGGCAGCATCGCGGCGCGCAGCAGGCCGTGGTCGGAGGCATAGGCCAGCAGCGCGCGGTGCACCGTGGGATCGTCGGGCAGCGGCGCGATGGCGCGCATCCAGATGGCGCTCTGCGCCTCGACTGCGCGCTGCTGCGGCGTCATCAGGTCCTCGGGATCGACGCGCCGGTACTCGATGCCGTGCGGCTGCGTGCCCTTGTCGCGCCAGCGCTCGGGCAGCCGGTCGCCGAGCGCGATGCGCAGGTCGAGCTCGCTGGTGAGTCCCTCGGGCCCCGGGAACGAAGGCATCTCGAACTGGTGCTCGACGCCGTCGTCCACGGTCTGGAACGAGGCCGACATCTCAAAGATGATCCGCTCCTGCTGGCGCGCCACCACGTGCCGCGTGGTGAAGCTGCGGCCGTCGCGCACGCGGTCCACGCTGTACGCGATCGGCGCATGCTCGCCCGGCAGCAGGAAATACGCGTGCATCGAATGCACGGGGCGGTCGGCCTGCACCGTGAGGCTCGCGGCCATGAGCGATTGCCCGAGCACCTGGCCACCGAAGACCGCCGGCGTGCCGATGTCCTCGCTCTGCGCAAGAAAGCGGTCGCCGCCGAGCGGTTCAAGCTGCATGAGCGCGACGAGTTCGTCGACGAGGCGGGCGGCGGTGGCTGGGTCGGGGGTCATTGGCGTGCAAGGGACTGGGGAGCCGTTGACGATAGCAAACATGCGGGGGTGGGGGTGTCGCGCAGGGACACGGACTTCCGGACGCAGAGGGCGCAGAGGTTTCGCAGAAGACGCAGAAGAACAGCCGAAAAGAGATGATGGCGCCGCGGCTTGCGGGGCCCCGCGCCCAGTGCGAGTCCTCAAGCCGCGCGGCGCCTCCGTCCTCGCGGCCCCCTTTGGAAATTCCTTTTGCGCCCTCTGCGAAACCTCTGCGCCCTCTGCGTCCGGAAGTCCGCCCCCGCTCCCGCTCCCGCTCCCGCTCCCGCTCCCGCTCCTCAGCGGTCCAGGTCCGCCCCGTCCGCCGCCAGCGTCTTCTGCAGCGCCGGCACATCGACCTCGGCGAAGCGCCCGCTGCCGAGCGCCGCCGCCGCCGTGCCCGCAGCCTGGCCCATGACGAAGCAGCCGCCGCTGGCACGCGCGGCCGATTGGCCCTCGTGCGTCATCGCGGCGCAGCGGCCCGCGACCAGCAGGTTGTCGACCGTGCGCGGCACCAGCATGCGCCACGGCAGCTGGTTGTAGGTGCGGTTCTCGTCGCGCGGGAAGGCCCACTCGATGCGGCCGTCGGCATGCATCTCCATCGGCCAGGCGTTGATGCCGATGCTGTCGTCGAAGCGCGCCGACGACAGGATGTCCTCGCCCGTGAGCGCATAGAGGCCCTCGATGCGGCGGGTTTCGCGGATGCCGACCTGCGGCGCGATCTCGACGATGGCCGATTGCGCAAAGCCCGGCACCTCGGCCTTCATGAAGCGGAAGTACTCGGCGATCTGGCGTCGGCCTTCGAGTTCGCCCTCGGTGAGCTCGCGCGCGTCGACGCCGTTCATCGCCCGGCCCGCGGCATTGCGGATCTGCGTGACGTTGGCGCGCCATTCGCGCGGATCGATGTTGGGCCGCAGGATCGCGCCCTCACGCGGAAAGCGATAGGTGCCGGGCTTCTGCGCCTGCACGCGCGCCATCAGGTCGTTGATGGCCTTGAACTCGCCCACGGCCTCGAGTGCCGGCTTCGCCTCGACCTGGCCGACGCGGAACATGGTGGTCGGGAACAGGCCGCTGCCATGGCCGTCGCCAACTTCGAACGGCACGCCCGCGAAGGCCGCCACGTCGGCGTCGCCGCTCGCGTCGATGAAGGCGTTGGCGCGGATCGCCTGGCGGCCCGACTTGGTCTCGACCACCAGCGCCGCGATGCGGTCGCCCTCGCGCACCACCGCCGCGGCCCAGGCATGGAACAGCAGGTTCACGCCGGCACCGAGCAGCAGCTGGTCGGCGGCGATCTTGTAGGCCGAGGTGTCGTAGGAGCGCACGCGGATGCGGCCCTGCATGCCGTCCTGCGGCTTGTTGAGGCCGCCCAGCGCGTCGATGCGCGCGAGCAGATCGTCGGCCACGCCGCGCACCAGCAGCGTCATCTCGCCATCGCGCTTGCCGTAAAGGCCCGCGAAGTTGGTCACGCCGCCCGCGGTGCCCATGCCGCCGAGGAAGCCGTAGCGCTCCACCAGCAGCGTGTTCGCACCGTGGCGGGCCGCGCTGACGGCGGCGGCAATGCCGGCGGGGCCGCCGCCGACCACCACCACGTCGTATTCGCCGAACACCGGCAGCGCGCGCGCCGGTTCATGCAGTACCGAAGTCATTCAAATGGTTCCATGGATGTCGATTCGGGAAACACCGCGGAACCGGCTTTGCCGGGCCGCCGGTGTTGCCCCCTCGAGGGGGAGTCGAGCTACACGAAGTGAGCGAGGGACGGGGGTGGGTCTGGCCTATTGCAGCTTGATGCCGCGCGTCGAGATGATCTTGGTCATGATCGCGGCCTCTTCCTTCACGCGCAGGCGCATGCCGTCGGGCGAGGTGCCCACGGCCTGCCAGCCCTGCTCGAAGAGCCTGCGGCGCACGTCGGGGTCCTTCATGACGACGGCGAGTTCGCGGCTGATGCGCGACTGCGCGGCCTGCGACAGGTTGGCCGGGCCGAGCAGCGCCACCCACACCTCGAGGTTGAAATCCTTCACGCCGGCATCGGCGAGCGGCGCCAGTTCGGGCACCAGCGCGCTGCGGCCGCCGGTCAGGCCGATGGCCTTGAGCTTGCCGGCGCGCACCTGCGGCATCGCCACGCCCGGCGGAATCAGGCCCATCTGGACCTGGCCGCCGAGCATCGCGGTGACGACCTGCGGGTTGCCCTGGTAGGGCACGTGCTCGGGGTTGAACCCGGCGACGCGGCTCTTGAGCAGTTCCATGCCCAGGTGCCCGACCGAGCCCACGCCCACCGAGCCGTAGTTCCACTTGTCGCCGCCCTTGCGCGCCGCATCGAAGAAGGCCGCGCCAGAGGGCAGGTCGTTCGGTGCCACCAGCACCAGCGGCGCGGTCGCGATCAGCGAGAGGTAGGTGAAGTCCTTGACCGGGTCGTACGGCAGCTTCGGGTAGAGCATCTTCGACGAGGTCAGGTTGCCGTTGATGACGATGCCGATCGTGTGGTCGTCGGTCGCCTTGGCCACCTGGTCAGCCGAAATGTTGCCCGACGCGCCGGGCTTGTTGTCTACCACCACCGGCTGGCCGAGCGCCTTCGACAGCGGCTCGGCGATGGTGCGTGCGGCGATGTCGGGCGTGGAGCCGCCCGGGAAGCCCACCATCAGGCGGATGGGCCGGGTCGGCCAGGCGGCATCTTGTGCGCTGGCTGCGAGGGGCAGCGCCGCGGCGGCGGCCAGGCCGCAGGCGATCAGGAGGGCTCTCTTGGTGGCTTGCATGGGGGTGATGTTCGAAGTGTGAAAAAACGTAATGATGACAGCCGAACGTGTTCGTTCTGCGAACAGCTGCGGCTATTCGAGGCTGATGTTGCCGCGGCGCACCAGCTCGCCATAGACCTTGGACTTGGCCTCGGCGTTGCGCTCGATCTCCTCGGGCGACCAGGCCAGCGGCTCGAAAGCGAAGGTGTCGAAGCGCGCGCGGATCTCGGGGTCGGCGATGACTTTGGCGACGTCGGCGTTGATCTTCGCCTTCACGGCCGCGGGCACGCCCTTGGGCGCGAGCAGCGAGACGAAGGAGTTCACCTCCAGCGACGCGGGGCCGCCGGACTCGGCCATGGTCGGCACGTCGGGCAGTTGCGGAATACGCTTGGGTGCCGCCACCGCGATGTAGCGCAGCTTGCCGGCCTTGTAGATGCCCTGGCTCGACGGAATGCTCGCGAAGGCCCACGGCACTTCGCCGGTGCCCACGTTCGAGTAGAGCTGCGAGACCTCGCGGTACGGCGCATGGCGCATGCGGATGCCGGTGAGCGCCTCGAGCTGCTGCGCGCCCAGATGGCCGGGGCTGCCGACGCCCCACGAGCCGTAGACGATGGCGTCGGGCGCGGCCTTGGCGGCGGCGATCAGGTCGCCCATGGTCTTCCATTTCGAGTCGCTGCCCACGGCCACGAAGAACGGCGTGCGAAACAGCGAGGCGACCGGATCGAAGTGCTGCAAGGTGACGAAGTTGCGCGACTTGTACAGGTGCGGCAGCGCGGCCACGTGCTCGCTGTCGAGCTGCAGCAGCGTGTAGCCGTCGGGCGCGGCGCGGCGCGCCTGGTCGATCGCGATGAAGCCGCCGCCGCCGGGCCGGTTGTCGACCAGCACGCGCTGGTTCCACAGCCGCGAGAGCTTGTCGGACACCAGCCGCAGCACCGCATCGGGGCCGCTGCCGGCCGCGAACGGCGTGACCAGCGTCACCGGCTTGGCCGGGAAGTCGCCGGCGGCCTGCGCCAGGGCGCCGGTGGCGGTACCGAGCGCGAGCACGGTGGCCAGCAAGGTGCGCGAGAGCTTATTCATGATGGTCTTGTCTCCTGGGCCTCGAGGCCTCGAATGGTCGTGATGGAAGAAACCCTTGTCAGAAGGACGGCGCCGCGGTGGCGGCCGCGTCGTCGAGGCAGCGCTCGGGCCGCCAGGCGTAGAGCCACTCGACCGCATCGTAGAAGCGTTCGGGTGTGCGGCCGGCCCAGAGGCTGTTGCGCACCAGCCGCTCCACGCCCTTGGCATGGTAGAGCCGGCCCATCTCGCGCACCGACAGCACCACGCGCGCGGTGCGTGCGATGCGCGCCGATTCGTAGCGCCTGAATGCGGCGGGCATGTCGAAGGCGCAGGCCTTCACGGCCTCGCCGAGCGTCACCGCATCTTCGAGCGCCATGCAGGCGCCCTGCGCGAGGTACTGCATCATCGGATGCGCGGCATCGCCGAGCAGCGTGGCCGGGCCGTCGCTCCAGCGCGCCACCGGATCGCGGTCGGCCGTGCTCCAGCGGCGCCATGAGGTCGGCCGGTCGAGCAGTTGGCGCGGCCGCGCATGCACGCCCTCGAAGTACGAGAGCACCTCTTCCTTGCTGCCGTCGGTCACGCCCCACTCTTCCTCATCGCGGCTGTGGAAAGTGACGACCAGGTTGTACTGCTCGCCATGGCGCAGCGGGTAGTGCACGAGGTGGCAGTCGGGCCCGGCCCACACCACGGGCGCGTTCCAGCGCAGGTCGGCCGGCATGTCGGCCACCGGCACCACGGCGCGGTACACCACATGGCCCGAGACGCGCGGCGCGTCGCCCACGATCTGCGCGCGCACCACCGACTTCACGCCGTCGCAGCCGACGATCGCGTCGGCCTGGAAGCGCCGGCCGTCGCGCGTGACCGCCGTCACGCCGCGCGCGCCGCTGTCGATGGCTTCGACCTGCGCCGAGGTGTGGAAGCGGATCAGCGGATGGCGTTTCACCGCCTCGTGGATCGCGCCGTGCAGGTCGGCCCGGTGGCTCACCGCGTACGGATTGCCGAAGCGCGCGCGGAACGCCTCGCCCACGGGCACCGAGGCGACTTCGCCGCAATCGACGGCGTCCATCATCACGAGGCGGTCGGTGAACACCGAGCCGCGCCGCACCGCCTCGCCCACGCCGAGCGCGTCGAGCGCCGCGAAGGCATTCGGGCCGAGCTGGAGGCCGGCGCCGATCTCGCCGATGGTGGCGCTCTGCTCGAGCAGGTCGATCGACACGCCGAGCCGCGCGAGCGCCAGCGCCGCGGCCATGCCGCCGATGCCGCCGCCGACCAGCAGTACGGTGGGAGGATTCTTCGATGCGGTCATGGAAGCTCAGTCGATGCGCACGGTGAGCGAAGGCAGGCGGTCGATGCGCACCGTGATCGTCTGACCGGCCTTCACCGCGCCCACGCCTTCGGGCGTGCCGGTGAAGATCAGGTCGCCGGGCTGCAGCGTGAAGAGCGTCGACAGGTTGGCGATGACTTCGTTCACCGACCAGATCAGGTGCGTGATGTCGCTCTTCTGGCGCACCTGGCCATCGACCTCGAGCACGATGGCGCCGGCATCGATCTCGCCCACGTCGGCCAGCGTGCGCAGCGGCGCGATCGGCGCGGAGAAGTCGAAGGCCTTGCCGATCTCCCACGGGCGGCCCTGCTCGCGCATCTTCATCTGCAGGTCGCGGCGCGTCATGTCGAGCCCCACGGCGTAGCCATGGATGTGGCGCGCGGCCTGTTCGACCGGAATGTCGCGGCCGGCCTTGCCGATGGCCACGACGAGCTCGGCCTCGTAGTGGTAGTTGCTCGTGAGCGGCGGATAGGGAATGGCGCCCGTTTGGCCTTCGGCCACCGGCACCACCGAGGCGTCGTCGTTGGGCTTGCAGAAGAAGAACGGCGGCTCGCGGTCGGGGTCGAAGCCCATCTCGCGCGCATGCGCCGCGTAGTTGCGGCCCACGCAGTAGACGCGGCGCACGGGAAACTGCTGGTCGGTGCCGGCGATGGGCAGCCCGACGATCGAAGGGGGCGTGAAGACGAATGACATGAGAAGGCTCCTGCCGCACGCGGCGGCCATGGTCGAAACAAGAAACAAAAAAAAGAAGAAAGGCCGGCGGACGTTCTCAGGCGTCGTCGAGGAAGGCTTCGCGCAGCACGCCCATGGCCTGCTGCACCGGTCGGTCGGAGAAGCTGAACAGCACCACGTCCTCGCCGGGCGCCAACAGGCGCAGCGGCGCCCACGAGGGCACGACGAAGGTGTCGCGCGGTGCGAAGTCGAAGCGCTGGCCCGCGATCTCGGCCGTGCCGCGGCCCTCGACCACGCTGTAGACCGTGCCGTCGGTCATGCGGTGCGCCTTGCCCGCGAAGCCCTTGGGCAGCAGCTGCAGCTGGGTGCCGATGGTCGGCATCGGCGCACCACCGGTCAGCGGGTTGATGTAGCGCAGCTTGTGGCCGAGCCAGGCGTCGGGCGCTTCCTGCTTCTGCAGCAGGGCCAGCGCCTCGCGGCTGCGGGTGTAGGGATAGTTGAAGATCGGCGAGGTGGGCGACACATGGTCGTGGCGCACCGGCACCATGTTGTGGCCGAAGCGCGCGAGGCTGTGGCCCTCGGGGCGCGCCACGTGCTGCACCTTGGCATCGTCGTTCTCGGCGAAGCCGGCGTCGAAGAAGCGCAGCATCGGAATGTCGAGGCCGTCGAGCCAGACCACCGGCTCCACCGTGCCGCCGATGCCCTCGTTGCCGTGGTCGTGCCAGGCCCACGACGGCGTGATGATGAAGTCGCCCGGGTACATGGTGGTGCGCTCGCCGCCCACCGTGGTGTAGGCGCCCTTGCCGTCAACGATGAAGCGCAGCGCCGACTGCACGTGGCGGTGCGACGGCGCCACCTCGCCCGGCATGATGAGCTGCAGGCCGGCGTAGATCGACTGCGTGATCGACGAGTTGCCGGGCAGCGCGGGGTTTTCGAGCACGAGCACGCGGCGCACCGCTTCCTCGGCGGTGATGAGATCGGCCGACGCCATCAGCAGCGGCCGGATCTCGTCGTAGCGCCAGAGCGCGGGGACGCACGGCGTGGTCGGCTCGCGCGGCACCAGCGCATGCAGCGACTCCCACAGCGGCGTGAGGTGCAGCGGGCGGATGCGCTCGTAATAGGCGCGGCGCTCGGCGGCGTTGGCGGGGGCCGGGGCGGCGGGCTTGCTGGCAGTGGGGTTCATTCGTGGTCTCCGGCGGCGTGCGGCCGTGGCTCCTTGGGCAGGGGACGATCTTGCGCCGGCACCACTATTGGCGCAACCGGGCTCGGGCGATAGGCTCGATCGCGTTTTTCGATAATGCTCGCTTCTTTCTTACAAAACGCAGGAGTGGCGCGACATGGCCCAGCTCGATCTCGAATGGCTGCTGGTGTTCGACGAGGTCTACAAGACCGCCAACGTGTCGAGCGCCGCCGAGCGACTCGGCCTCTCGCAGTCCGCCGCCAGCACCGCACTCGGGCGACTGCGCACGCACTTCGGCGACCGGCTGTTCGTGCGCACCTCGCGCGGCATGGAGCCCACGCCCTATGCGCGGCAGATCCAGCCGCTGGTGCTCGACATCCTCGACCGGCTGAACCGCGCCAAGGGCGGGCGCGCCAGCTTCGACCCGGCCACCGCGCAGCGCAGCTTCCGCATCTGCATGACCGACATCAGCGAAGTGGTGCTGCTGCCGGCGCTGCTCGACCACCTGCGGCAGGCCGCGCCCGGCGTGCGCATCGAGACCGAGATCATCTCGACCGAGAGCGCGCGCCGGCTCGAGGACGGCGCGGTCGACCTGGCGGTGGGCTTCATGCCGCAGCTCGACGCGGGCTTCTACCAGCAGACGCTCTTCATGCAGAACTTCGTCTGCCTCGCGGCGCGCGACCATCCGCGCATCGGCGCGCGGCTCACGCAGAAGCGCTTCGAGACCGAGGCGCATGCGGTGGTGGCCTCGTCCGGCACCGGCCATGCCATCGTCGACAAGACCATCGCGCGGCTAGGCCTCAGGCGCCACGTGGTAGCCAGCCTGTCGAGCTTCCTGAGCGTGGCGCGCATCGTGGCGCAGACCGAGCTGATCGTGATCGTGCCGGCGATCCTCGGCAAGGTGCTCGCGACGCAGGAGCCGGTCAAGCTGCTGGAGCCGCCGTTCGAGCTGCCCGCCTACGCGGTCAAGCAGCACTGGCACGAGCGCTTCCATGCCGACGCCGGCAACGCCTGGCTGCGGCGCACGCTGGCGGAACTGTTCGGCCGCGGCTGAACGCGCCTGCGGGGCAGTGGCTCCCTTCAAATACCCGAAAGTGGCCCTTCTTTCGTAGCGATCGAGGTGATTCAATCGATTCCATCGTGAATCAACTTTCAGAGACCCCGATGGACTTCGACTTCGACCGAGTGATCGACCGCACGGGGAGCAATTCGGAGAAGTGGGACATCGATGCGCTTCCAAACCCCTGTGCGTCAGGCGCACCGCGTCCTATCCCGATGTGGGTCGCGGACATGGATTTCCAGGCGCCGCCACCGGTTCTCGCCGCCTTGCGTGAAGCCGTCGACGACGGAGTGTTTGGCTACGCCCGCGCGAGCCGGGGCTACAGCGAATCCGTCATGCACTGGATGCAAGAACAATATGGCTGGCGCGTGCAGCCAGAGTGGTTGGTGCAGACGGCTGGCGTGGTGGCCGCTCTGTCGCAGATCATTCAAGCCTTCACGCAGCCGGGGGATGGCATCCTGATCCAGTCGCCGGTTTACGCCCGCTTCCAGAAGGTTCCGATGGCCAATGGTCGCCGGGTGGTGAACGCGCCTTTGCAGGAAGAAGGCCTGACCTACCGCTGTGATGTGGCCGCGTTCGAAGCTGTCATCTTGCGCGAGCGTCCGAGGCTGTTCATCCTTTGCCACCCCCACAACCCGGTGGGCAAGGTCTGGCACGCCGAAGAACTGAGGGCCCTTGGCGAGGTCTGCCTGCGCCACGGCGTTTTGGTCGTCTCCGATGAGATCCACGCGGACCTGATCATGAATCCCGACCGTCGGCACGTTCCCTTTGCCACGCTGGGCGACAACTTCGCCCGCAATAGCATCACATGCACATCGCCCAGCAAGACCTTCAATCTCGCCGGGCTGCAGATTGCCAATGTGATCATCTCTGACACCGCCCGTCGCGAAGCCTTGCTGCGGGTCATGGACGCCAACGGCAATCACGGCGTGAACAGCCTAGCAATGGTGGCGTGCGAGGCCGCCTACCGTCGTGGTGAACCCTGGCTTCAGGGCCTGCTGGACTATCTCAAGGGCAACCACCTGCACTTTGCACAAACGGTTCATCGGCAGATGCCAGGCCTGCGCGTTTTCCGGGCGGATGCCTTGTATCTGGCCTGGCTGGACTGTCGCGCATTGGGTTTGTCGGATTCGGCGCTCGCCGATTTCATGCTGAATGATGTAGGCCTCTGGCTCGATGCCGGCGAAAAGTTCGGCGCCGGCGGCAGTGGCTTCATGAGAGTCAACCTTGCCTGCTCTCGAAGCCTGCTCGACCAAGCCTTGATGCGAATGCAGGCCGGCCTCAAGGCATTCGCCCCGAGCTCCATCTAGCAGCACTAGTACCCAGACAAAAAAATCCGTGCCGGCGTGCATGGGGAACTGCTGCGCCCGGAAAACCCGTTTTCACCCCGGTTCCCCCCTCAATAACTATCCACAGGAGACAGACAATGAACCACGCAAGAAAGACATCGAAGGCCCTGGCCGCCCTGCTGGCAACGGTGCTGACCAGCGCACCCGCCTGGGCCGATCAGGTTCAGGACATCAAGGCCAAAGGCGAGCTGGTGTGCGGGACGCTGGGCGTTTCGCGGGGCTTCAGTTTCATCGACCAGACCGATCGCAAGCTGGTCGGCTACGAGGTCGACCTGTGCGCTCGTCTGGCGCAGAGCTTGGGCGTCAAGCCGACGATGAAGACGCTGGCCGTGGCCGCACGCATTCCCGAGCTGCAGCAGGGCCGCGTCGACGTACTTCTGGCCGAACTGACCGAAACCCCGGAGCGGGCACAGGTGATCGACTTTTCCCATGCCTACTTCGTCACCGGGGCCAAGATCATGGTGAAGAAGAAGGCCGGCATCGACAGCTTTGCCGAACTGAGCGGCAAGAAGGTTCTGACCACCAAGGGCAGCACGATGGAGCAGAACCTGAAGAAGCAAATCCCCGGTGCCGAAGTGATTTCCTTCGACAACACCACTCAGGCGTTTCTTGCCTTTACCCAGGGCAAGGGCGCGGGCTACTGCACCGATGAGATTTCCCTGCTGACGAGCCGTGCCGCCTTGGGCGAACGTGGCAAAGGCTTCGTGCTGCTGCCGCAGGGCCTTTCGACGGAAAACCTCGGCGCTGGCGTACGCAAAGGCGAGCCAGGTCTATTGGGCCACGTCAACAAGGTTTTCGCTGAAACGGAGCAGGCGGGTGAAGCCGACCGCATGTTCATGAAGTGGTTCGGTCCGGGCACGGACATCAACTTCGAGCGCCGCAGTTTCCGCATTGGCGGCACGCTGAACTGACGTTCTTCGGAACGCAGACAAGCCGATGCATACCTTCGACTGGAATCTGCTCGCACAGGGCAGGTATCACGACGCGCTTCTCAGTGGCTTCGGCCTGTCGCTGGAGCTGCTGCTGCTCGCTCCGGCGCTGAGCTTGCCGCTGGCCTGCGGCGTGGCGATTCTGCGCATGTCGCCCTGGGCGACCGCTCGCTGGCTGGGCTCGGCCTATGTCGAGAGCGTGCGCAATGTCCCGCTGCTGGCACACATGCTGTTCTGGTACTTCGGCGCGCCGGAGCTGCTTCCCTCGAGCCTCAAAGAGGCGCTCTACAGCTTGGACGTGGAGTTCGCCAGCGCCGTCATCGCGCTGGTGGTCTACACCGCGGCCTACATGGCGGAGGACATTCGCAGCGGAATCCGCGGCATCGCCATCGGGCAGGTGGAGGCCGGGCGTTCCCTGGGCCTTTCTTTCCTGAAGACGATGCGCCTGGTCATCTTGCCCCAGTCGCTGCGCCACATCACGCCGCCCTTGATCAGCCAGGTACTGAACCTCTGGAAGAACACCAGCATCGCCATGGCGATCGGTGTGGGAGAAATGATGTTCCAGGCGGCGCACGTACAGAGCAGCACCTTCAAGGGCTTCGAGCCTTACGCGTTTGCCACGGCGGCCTATATCGCAGTGTCCCTGCTGATCACGGCGATGGCTGATCTGTACGAACGCCGGTTCCCGGTCCAGGGGAGATGACAGCGATGAATCTGCTGCACGACTACGGTTTGTATTTCCTGATCGGCCAGTATCCGCACGGCCCGCTGGGCGGTCTGGCGAGGACGCTGGTGCTGTCGTCCCTTGCGCTGGTGCTGGCGTTCCCCCTTGGCGTTCTCCTGGGCGTCGGTCTGGCAAGCCCCTGGCGGGTGCTGCGCTGGCCCTTGCTCGGCCTGGCGTATGTGGTTCGCGCAACACCACTGCTGATGATCGTGTTCTGGGTCTATTTCCTGCTGCCTCTTTACACCGGCGGCAGCCCGAACCAGTTCCAGACCATGCTGATGTCGCTGGTTGCCTTCGAAGGCGTTTATATCGGCGTGATCGTCGCTGCCGGCATCCGCGCGCTGCCGCACGGGCAGGTGGAAGCGGCCCGTGCATTGGGCCTTTCCCATATGGCCGCAATGGCCGGCGTGGTGATGCCGCAGGTGGTGCGCAACATGCTGCCCTCCCTGGTCGGTGAGTTCGTTGCGATCATCAAACTGACCTCGCTGGGTTACCTGGTGGGGCTGTCGGAAGTGACCTTCGTGGCCGAGCAGATCAACGCCCAGACGATCACGCACGCGGCCGAGGTCTATGCCTGGCTGGCCGGCAGCTACTTCCTGATGTGTTTTGGTATCTCCCGGCTGGCCTATGGGCTGGAGCGGAAGCTTTCCCTTGGCGGAGTGAGACAGCACCCATGATTTCAATCGAAAAAATCAACAAGTACTACGGCATCTACCGCGCGTTGAGCGACGTCAGCACGACGATCGCCAAGGGCGAGAAGGTCGTCATCTGTGGCCCCTCCGGCTCCGGCAAATCGACGCTGATACGCACGCTCAATCGACTCGAAGCCATTCACGACGGCACGATTCGCATCGACGGATTGGACATTCACGGCAAAGGCGTCAATCTCAACGCCTTGCGCAGCGGGATTGGCTTCGTCTTCCAGCAGTTCAATCTCTTTCCGCACCTGAGCGCTTTGCAGAACTGCATGCTGGCGCCCACCCGCTTGCGCCGACTAAGCCAAGCCGAAGCCCGGGAGCGCTGCATGGCCTTACTCGATCGGGTCGGTCTGGCGCACAAAGCCGATGCCCGTCCGGCCCAACTTTCCGGCGGGCAGCAGCAGCGGGTAGCGATCGCGCGGGCATTGGCCATGCAGCCGCCGCTGATGCTGTTCGATGAGCCCACCAGCGCGCTGGACCCGGAGATGGTGGGCGAGGTGCTGCAGGTCATCAAGGACCTTGCGCGCGACGGCATGACCCTCGTCTGCGTCACGCATGAGATGGGCTTTGCGCGCGAAGTCGCGGATCGCATCGTCTTCATGGACCAGGGCAGCATTCTTGAGGAAGCCAGCCCACAGGACTTCTTCAAGCGCCCTTCGCATGCGCGCGCACAGAAATTTCTCGCCGACATCCTCTCGCCGGGCGCCAGCCTGGGCGCTGGCGCCGGCGAGCCTTCAAACCTTGCAGGAGCCCATGTTGAAACATCCCGATAGCAGACAGTTTTTGGCCGAGGCGTGCTTGCGCGATGCCGAGGCCGTGCTTGCGCAGCAAGACCTCAGCCGCGAGACCCTGGCCCACATCCAGCGTGCACTGGTCGGCTTGGCCGGCCGCCAGGCGCTGTGGAGCGAGCAGGTTTTTCCCCCGCCCGTGCCGCCCACGCTGACGCGCTTCTACTTGATCGCACAGAGCCCGGTGTCCGGCATCTCGCTGTACCTCAACATCATGCATCCCGGTGAACGCACGCCCATTCACAACCACACCACCTGGGCCTGCATCGCCGCAATTGCCGGCGTCGAGACCAACACCCTGTACCGCCAATTGCCCGCTGCCGATTCAGCTCTGCCGCCACGATGGGAAGAAAGCGGGGTGCGCCAGATCGGCCCTGGCGAGAGCATCGGCCTTCTGCCGCAGGACGTTCACGCCGTCAGCAACCGAGGCACCGACATGGCCTGGCACCTGCACCTGTACGGGCGCGACGTGAAGCTGCTGACGCAGCGGCGCATGTTCGACCTCGAGCAGAACAGCTCGACGCCGATGCCTTTGATCGACGTCGATGCCTGGCACAGCGAGGAACACTGACATGGCGGACTACATCGATCCCCATCGGCTCAAGTCATGGCTGCACGACGGCGCCGAAATCGCCCTCGTGGACGTTCGCGAGTTTGGGCAGTTCAGCACTGGCCACATCTTCCTGGCCGCCAACATTCCGTACAGCCGGCTCGAACTCGACGCACCACGTTTGATCCCGCGCGCCGCCACGCGGCTGGTACTCTGCGATGCAGAGGAGAGCGCGCTGGTTCAGGCCTGCGCGAGCGCGCTGGTCGGCCTGGGTTATTCGCAGGTCTTCATCCTGCGCGGCGGCAACGCGGCCTGGCATGCCGCGGGCTACGCGCTGTTCGGCGGCGTCAACGTGCCCTCCAAGACCTTCGGCGAACTGGTGGAGCAGACCCAGCGCACGCCCCAGCTTTGCTCGCGCGAACTGGTGCGCCGGCGCGCCGCCGGCGAGGACATCGTGGTGCTGGACGGGCGCCCGTTCGCCGAGTTCCAGGATATGAGCATCCCGGGGGCCAGGTCTTGCCCGAACGGCGAACTACCGTACCGCATCCGTCGCCTGGTGCCTGGCGCATCGAGCACCATCGTCATCAACTGCGCGGGGCGTACCCGCAGCCTGATCGGTGCGCAGACGCTGATCAATCTCGGCATCGACAACCCCGTGTTTGCGCTGGAGAACGGCACGCAAGGGTGGTTTCTGGCCGACCTGCAACTGGAGCACGGCCGCCAGGACCGCTACCCGGCGCTGGCGGCCGACGAAGACCTGAGCGCCCAGCGGACAGCCGCTGCCGCGCTGGCAGCCCGGCACGGCGTTGCCGTGCTCACGCCGGCCGCCGCGCAGGCTTGGCTGCAAGACCCGGAGCGCACAACCGTGCTGTTCGACGTACGCACCGCCGAAGAGTATGAGGGCGGCAGCCTGCGTGGGGCGGTGCATGCGCCGGGCGGCCAGTTGGTGCAGGCAACGGATGAATTCGTGGCCGTGCGCAACGCACGGATCATCCTTGTCGACGCCGAAATGGTCCGCGCTCCCACGACGGCCAGTTGGTTGCGCCAGATGGGCTGGGAGGCCGCCGTTCTCAAAGACGGTGTGGAGGCCGAACTTTCGACCCTGGCCTCCGCGGTGGGTCCAGCCCCGGCGCCGCTCCCGGAATTGCCAGGCATTGGCTGCGACGATCTGCAACAGGGGCTAGCGGATCAGCAACTGCGCGTCTTCGATCTGCGCAGCAGCACCGCTTATCGCACGCTGCACGCGCCGGGCGCGCAGTGGTCCATACGGCCGCGCTTGCTGGCAGACCTGCAGGGTGATGCACGCCCCATCGCGCTGATCGCCGACGAGGCGCCGCTCGCCCGCCTCGCTGCCACGGATCTGCAGTTGGCCGGTGCGGGCCCCGTCTCCTTGCTGGAGGGTGGCTGGCAGGCCTGGCTGGCGCACGGCCTGACTGTCGAGACGACGCCGGACCATCCGCCCTACGAGGATTGCATCGACTACCTGTTCTTCGAGCATCAGTTGCAGGAGAGCAAGGACGCCGCCCGCCGCTACCTGAGCTGGGAGATCGATCTTGTGGCCCAGCTGGACGCGCAGGAGCGCGCGATCTTCAAGCTCTGAACGCTGGCCGCCCCCCTGGGCGCAGTGAGTCACTGAATAAAAAAGGAACCTGATGGACAACGTTTCCCTGCATCAACGCCGCCAGGCCGCCACTCCGCGCGGCATCGGCGTGATGTGCGCCTTCTTCGCAGACCATGCTCGCAACGCCGAGTTGTGGGACGTCGAGGGCCGCCGCTACATCGATTTCGCTGCCGGCATTGCCGTGCTCAACGTGGGGCATCGCCATCCTCGGGTGGAGCAGGCCGTCAGCGATCAGCTGACGCGCTTCACGCACACGGCCTACCAGATCGTGCCCTACGCGTCGTACGTCGAACTGGCCGAGCGCGTCAACGCTGCCATACCCGGCAAGCACGCCAAGAAGACCGCCTTCTTCACCACCGGTGCCGAGGCCGTGGAAAACGCGGTGAAGATCGCGCGCGCCGCCACCGGCCGCCCAGCCGTGATCGCCTTTGGCGGCGCCTTCCACGGCCGCACGCTGCTGACCATGGCGCTGACCGGCAAGGTGGCGCCATACAAGGTGGGCTTTGGCCCGTTCCCCGGCGACGTGTACCACGTGCCGTTTCCGCAGCCACTGCAGGGCGTAACGGCAGAGCAATCGCTGCGTGCGTTGCAGCAGTTGTTCAAGACGGACGTCGACCCGGCACGGGTGGCCGCACTCATCGTCGAGCCGGTGCAGGGCGAGGGCGGCTTCAATCCCGTCACGCCGGCGTTCTTCCGCATGCTGCGCGAGCTGTGCGACGACCACGGCATCCTGCTTATCGCAGACGAGATACAGACCGGTTTCGGCCGCACCGGCAAGCTGTTCGCGACGGAACATTTCGATGTCCAGCCCGACCTGACCACCTTCGCCAAAAGTCTGGCGGCGGGCTTGCCGCTGTCCGGCGTGTGCGGCCGTGCCGAAATCATGGACGCGCCGCTTCCCGGCGGGCTGGGTGGCACTTACGCTGGCAACCCACTGGCGATCGCCGCCGCGCATGCAGTGCTCGACGTCATGCACGAGGAGCAACTGCCCGAGCGCGGAAAGGGGCTTGGCGATCGGTTGCGTCAACATCTGGAGGCACTGCGTCCGAAAGTTTCGCAGATCGCCGAGGTGCGCGGCCTGGGCGCCATGGTGGCGGTCGAATTTTCCGATGCCCAGGGCAAGCCGGACACCGCCTTTGCCCAACACGTGCAGAAGGCTTCGCTGGAACGAGGCTTGCTGCTGCTCACCTGCGGCAACCATGGCAATGCCATTCGCTTCCTTTTTCCGTTGACCATCCCGGACGCGCATTTCGCCGAAGCGCTCGAGATCCTGCAGTGCGTGCTAACCGCCTGACATCACCGCAGCGGCATTCCAACAGGCCGGATCACGCCGCGCGGGCCGGCTTCAACTCTCCGTGCCTGCAACGAGGCACCCGTACAAGCGTTCGAATGTCTCGGGGATCACGCTTTCGCTGACGCACGCGAAACCAAGCAGCAGGCCTTTGCGCGCAGCCTGCGCCGGTCGGTAGTACCGCGACAGTGGCCGCGTCAAGATGCCTTGGGCGCGGGCCAGGGCGGCGATGTGCGTGTCATCGACATGCTCCGGCAGGTTCAAGATCAGGTGCAGCCCTGCGTTGTCCGCCTCGGGCGACAACCCTTGCGGGCCAAGACGTCGCCGGATGACAGAGGCCAATACTTCCCGGCGGCGCCCATAGAGCGTGCGCATTCGCAAGATGTGCGAGGCGTAGTGTCCATCGGTGATGAACCGGCCCACCGCCGCCTGCGTGATCGCATGCCCTTCGCGGTACAAGGATGTGTGCCCGGCCCGAAAGGCGGTGATCAAGGCCTTGGGGAGGACCATGTAGCCCAATCTGAGACTCGGATACATGGTCTTGCTGAAGGTCCCGAGATATATAACCGGCGCGTTCTGCGCCAGCCCCTGCAGCGCGGGAATGGGTTGGCCAGTGAATCGGAACTCGCTGTCGTAGTCGTCCTCGATGATCCAGCTCCCGCTGTCCCGGGCGAACTCGATCCACTGCAGGCGCCGCTCGAACGACATGACCGTGCCCAGCGGATACTGGTGCGATGGCGTCACGAAGATGAAGCGCGGCTGCTCGCCTGCAGGCGCAGCGGCGAGGCTCATGCCGTCGCGGTCAACGGGCACATCGACGACCTCGATGCCATTGGCCACGAAGACCGAACGTGCCCCCCAATAGCCGGGGTTTTCCACCCAGGCCGCGTCGCCGGGAGAACCGAGCATCCGTGCAATCAGATCGATCGCCTGGTGGACGCCTTCGGTGATGAGGATCTGCTCCGGCTCGCAGACGACGGATCTGGACATCCGCAGATGCCGGGCCAAGGCTTCCCGTAGCGCGGGACAACCACCATCGTGTGCATAGGCCAGCATCTGCGGTGTCGGGTTGCGGGTGAATGTGCGGGCAAAGGCCGCGTAGGGAAAGCGCGTGACGTCGGGGACGCCTGGCATGAAGGCGCCCCATTCGGACGGCACCGGCGCAGCCTCCATGATCTTGGTCCCCCGCTCCGAGAGTCGGTGGTGCCGCGGATCGTTGCAGTGTTGTGTCGCGCACAGGATCTGCCGAGGCTGCAGGTCGGGCGCCTGCTTGCAAGTGAATGTGCCCCGGCCGTGCCGCCCGACGGTGTAGCCCTCTGCACAGAGTTGTTCGTAGACATTGGTCACCGTATTTCGCGCAATACCGAGACTGGCGGCCAGATCGCGCGTCGAAGGCAGGCGGGAGTCTGGTGGAATGCTGCCGTTGTGGATGGCGTCGCGCAAATGTCGATAGAGCCTGCGATAGCTGGGCTCCGAAGACGGTGCCCCCATCAGCATCAGCAGGAGTTCGCTGACGATGGGCTTCATGGTCCGGCTTGCGGCAGGCCCACGCCCGAACCGGCCAAAGAAACCCGCTTCACGCCGTTGCGACCGGCGCGGAACCGAGTGTCGAAGATGAACAGGCGGAGCATGGCGGGCACTTTACAACGCGGCGCGAACCGGCAATGCGTCACACGAATGGCGCATGGTCGAGCTTGCTCATCGACCCCATCAAGCAGCTCGCGCGAGCGTTTCCATGCAGATGCCGGCAGCTGTCCCACACGCTCGCACAACTGTCCGGCCACGCCTCGCATAATTGCGCTCCCAAGATTTAACAATTGCAAAAGGCCGCGCATGTCTTCCATCACCCTGCGGTTCCTGGCCGAGCCCAGCACCGTCAACTTCGGCGGCAAGGTCCATGGCGGCACCGTCATGAAATGGATCGACGAAGCCGGCTACGCCTGCGCCACCAGCTGGGCCAAGCGCTACTGCGTGACGGCGTTCATCGGCAGCATCCGCTTTCACCATCCGATCATGATCGGCGACCTGGTGGAGGTCGAGGCGCGGCTGGCCTACACCGGCAAGACCAGCATGAACATCTCGGTCGAGGTGCGCAGCGGCGACATGAAGGGCGGCTCGATGGACAAGACCACCGAATGCCTGATCGTCTTCGTCTCGGTCGATTCGCACGGCCGGCCCCTGCCGGTGCAGCCCTACATGCCGCAGACCCCGGGCGAGATGGCGCTGGCCGAGCGCGCGAAGACCCACCTGGATGCGAGCCGCGCCGCTGGCTAAACGACCCACCCCCGAAGCGGCTCACTGCGTGTAGCCGCCTCCCCCTCAAGGGGGCAACACCAGAGGCCCGGCAGAGCCGGTTCCTCGGTGTTCCCCGGAAAATCATAGGCGCGTCGCTCTAATGCGAGTCGACGGTTGCAGCTAGAGTAGCCCGACCTTTGCTTTCACAGGAACACGCCATGGCGACCCAGGACGACGACGAACAGGGCGGCAAGAACGCCGACCGCATCAAGGATTCCGCGCAGCAGATCTGGCTCGCGGGGCTCGGCGCCTTCGCGAAGATGCAGCAGGAAGGCAGCAAGGCTTTCGAGGCGCTGGTGAAGGATGGCGCCGGCATGCAGAAGAAGACGCAGCAGGCCGCCGAGGAAACGCTCGCGCAGGCGCAGGCGCGCATGGCGGGCTTCGCCAACGAGTTCGGCACCAAGGCCGCGGGCCAGTGGGGCAAGCTCGAGAACATCTTCGAAGAGCGCGTGGGGCGCGCCCTCGAGAAGATGGGCTATCCCTCCCCCGCCGAATACGCCGCGCTGCAGGCGCGCGTCGCGGCGCTCGAGGCCGAGCTGCAGCGCGCGGGCAAGGCCGCCGCACCGGCGCGCGGCGCGAGCCGCAAGACCGCGGGCCGCAGCGCCGCCCCCGCGGCCACGGCCGCCAAGAAGACCGTGCGGCGCGGCACTGGCAAGGCAGCCTGACCGTCCGCGTCGCTTCCCTCTTTTTTTGCGGCGGCGCACAAAAAGCCGCGCTGCCGCGAACAAGGCCTTGCAGCCTCATGCTGCAGCGCACATGCGCTAGAGTGTTCCCAAGAGACAAACCAGGGGACCGACATGGCCAAGAAGGCGCCACGCCGAACCGCGCAACGCATCCTCGAAGCCGCACTCGCGCTATTCAACCGTTTCGGCGAGCCGAACGTCTCCACCACGCTCGTGGCGGGCGAACTGAACATCAGCCCGGGCAATCTCTACTACCACTACCCCGCCAAGGAAGAGCTGATCAATCGGCTCTACGAAGGCTATGAAACCGAGCTCAACGAGCTGCTGCATGCGAGCGAAGGCGTGCACGACGTGGAGGACGCCTGGTTCTTCATGCACAGCCTGTTCGAGCTGATCTGGCGCTACCGCTTCCTCTACCGCGACCTCAACGACCTGCTGAGCAAGAACCGGCACCTCGAGACGCAGTTCCAGCTCGTGCTCAAGAACAAGGTGCGCGCGATCCGCGCGCTGGTCGAGGGGCTCGGGCGGGCCGGCCATCTCGACATCGAGCCCGACGAGATCGACACGCTGGCGCAGAGCATGGTGGTGGTGCTGACCTACTGGCTCAGCTACGAATACGTGCGCAATCCGCGCGAGGCGCTCGAGCCGAGCCACGCGCAGGGTGCGCTGATGCGCGGCGCGCAGCACGCGCTGCACCTGCTCGCCCCCTACCTCGGACGCGAACAGCGGCGGCATTTGCTGACACTGAGCCACGCCTACGAGGGCGAAGATCGGGACGAGAGCGCCGCCGCCGCCGCGCGGCCCTCGGCAACCACTGCCCGCGTGGCGGCCTAGCGAGTCAAAGCCATGCCCGACTTCAAGCCACTTTCGCTGATGTCCGCCGGTCCGGTCGCCGCGACGGCGGAACCCTGGACACCGCTGCCGTACACCGACGTGCCGCGCTACGACGGCCACACCCTGCACATGCACTGGCCTCGGCTGCATGCCGGCCATCCGCTGCCGCCGCCCGCCCCGGGCGACCCGCTGGCCGAGGGCTGGGCGCTGTACCACAGCGGCCAGTTCGAGCTGGCCGCCGCCTTCGGCCTGGCGCACGGCGCCGACGGACTGCTGCTCGCCAACCAGGCCACGGCCGTCTACGCCAACTACCTGGAGCCGCGCGAATCGGTGCGGCTCGCGATGTTCCGCCAGGTGATCGAGCGCGCCGGCGCGCAGGCCCAGGCCGAACCCGACAACTGCCATGCGCTCTACTGGCAGTCTTATGCGCTGGGCCGCTACAGCCAGGGCATCAGCGTGGCGCGTGCGCTGGCGCAGGGGCTCGGCAGCAAGCTCAAGCATGCGCTCGAGCGCGTGATCGAACTGGAGCCGGCCCATGCCGATGCGCACGTGGCGCTCGCGGCCTTCCATGCCGAGGTGATCGACAAGGTCGGTGCGCTGGTGGGCCGCATGACCTACGGCGTGCGCGCCGAGACCGCGGTCGAGCTGTTCGAGCGCGGGCTCGAACTGCATCCGCAGGCGCCCGGCGCGCTCATGGAATACGGCCGCGCGCTGCTCATGCTGCACGGCGACGCCCGCATGGGCGAGGCCACGCGGCTGTACGAGAAGGCCGCGGCCATGACGCCGGCCGATGCCAAGGAACGCCTCGACGTCGAACTCGCCCGCGCCGGCCTGTCCGAATAGGACGCCCCCCGAAGCGCCTGCGGCGCCTCCCCCCACTGGGGGGCGCACCCAGCGGCCTGGCAAAGCCAGTTCCGCGGGTGCACTGGCATGGCCTGCTCCGCGGCCTCTTGACCGGTACCAGGTGGTACCACGGCCTAAGATGTGCAACCCCGAACCTTATTTTGAATCGACCACCATGTCCGACGACCTCAACGCCCGATTCGAAGCCGCCCAGGCCAACTCCAAGCTGCTCGCCGAGCGCCCTGACAACCCGACCTTGCTCAAGATCTACGGCCTGTTCAAGCAGGCGACCGAGGGCGACAACACCGCCAAGAAGCCGAGCTTCAGCGACATCGTCGCGCGCGCCAAGTGGGACGCCTGGACCGCGAACAAGGGCACGGCCAGCGACGAGGCCAAGCAGAAGTACATCGACCTGATCGAGTCCTTGCGCGGCTGACGGCCGCGCCTTTCAGCCCACGATCCCGCGCGCGTGCAGCGCGGCGATCTGCTCGGCGCTGAGGCCGATTTCCTGCAGCACCGCGTCGGTGTCGGCACCGAGCGCCGGTGCGTTGCGCCGGTGGCCGGCCGGCGTGAGCGAGAGCTTGGGCACGAAGCCGGGCACCGCGAGCGCGCTGCCGTCGGCCATGCGCAGCTGCTGGAGCATGCCGCGCGCCGCATAGTGCGGATCGGCCGCGATGTCGGCGATGGTGTAGATGCGCCCGGCGGGCACATGGGCCGCCTCGAGCGCCGCGAGCACCTCGTCGACCGTCCTCGCCGCGGCCCACGCGCCGATCGCGGCATCGAGCATCTCGACCTGCGCGACCCGGCCCGCGTTGTTTGCCAGCGCGGGGGCTGCCGCGAGGTCGGGCCGGCCGATGCAGCCCATGAGGCGACGGAAGATGCTGTCGCCATTGCCCGCCACGATCGCGTAGCCGCCGTCGCGGCAGCGGTAGGCGTTGGTCGGCGCAATGCCCGGCAGCGCGCTGCCGGCCGCCTCGCGCACCGCGCCAAAGGCGCTGTACTCGGGCAGCAGGCTCTCCATGCAGTTGAAGACGGCCTCGTAGAGCGCCACGTCGACCACCTGCCCGCGGCCTTTCGGATGCGCGGCGCTCACGGTGGCATGGCGGTGCTGCAGCGCCATCATCACGCCGATCACGCCGTGCAGCGACGCCAGGGTGTCGCCGATCGACACGCCCACGCGCACCGGCACGCGGCCCGGCTCGCCCGTGAGGTGGCGCAGGCCGCCCATGGCCTCGGCCACCACGCCGAACCCGGGCCGGTCGCGGTAGGGCCCGGTCTGGCCGTAGCCGCTGATGCGCAGCATCACGAGCGCGGGGTTGGCGCCCAGCAGCGCATCGGGGCCGAGCCCCCAGCCTTCCATCGCGCCGGGGCGGAAGTTCTCGACCAGCACGTCGGCCTCGGCGGCGAGCTGCCGCACGATGGCCTGGGCCTCGGGCTGGCGCAGGTCGAGCGCGAGCGAACGCTTGTTGCGCGACTGCACCTGCCACCAGACCGAGGTGCCGTCCTTCAGCAGCCGCCAGGTGCGCAGCGGGTCGCCCGCGCCGGGCGGTTCGATCTTGATCACGTCGGCGCCGAAGTCGGCCAGCGTGCGCGCCGCGAACGGCCCGGCGATTAGCTGGCCGAGTTCGACGACCTTGAGGCCGGCCAGCGGCCCTGCAGGGGAAGAAGGAGAAGATGAGGAATCGGGATGGCTCATGGCACCAGAGTGTGCCCGCCCCGTTCAGGCAAAGTGCGTGGCGCCGGGGCTGCCGAGCAGCGCGTCGAGCTTGCCCGCGATCTTCTGCTCGATCTGCTGGCTGAAGCTGCTGAACAGGAAGCCCAGCGTGGCCTCGAGCCGCAGGCTGTCGGCCGTGACCTCGACCTTGCCGTCGATCCCGGCGCGGCTGAACGCCGCGACGTCGCAGGCCTCGCCCTCGGTGTAGCTGCAGGCCAGGCCGTACTCCTGCTCGACCTGCCGGATCCACCGGCGCGCGACCTTGCGGGCCCCCGCGATGCCGAGGGCGTGCTTTCTTTCGATTTCAATATCAGGCACCGTGCCGATCTCCGTGGTTGTGCTTTTTGTCGTCTCGTGTCTGCTGCACGCCGCTCGCGGCCTGCAGCGCCTGGCGGCGCGCGGCGTCGGTGGGCAGCGCGGCAATGCGGCGGACCTCCTGGTAGAAGCGCGGCCATTGCCGGCCCTGGCGCTCGAACAGCGCCTCGAAGGCCGGCACCAGGTCGTCGTAGGCGCCCTGCGCCGCAAAGGCCGCGTTGTTGGCGCGCGCCACCCAGCCATCGTAGGCGCCCTGGCGTGGGCCCTGCCAGCCGGCGCGCAACTGCGCATAGCGCGCGCGGAAGTCGTCCATCGCCGCCTTCTTCATCGCGTCGACCGCCGCCCAGTCGCCCGCCCTGGCTTCGGCCGAGGCGTACACCGCGGCCAGCGCGCGCCGCGTCGACAGTGCCAGCGCGCGGAACTGCTGGCGCTGCGCGTCGAAGCGCGCGTATTCCATGCGCGCCGCCTCGCCGGCCTCGCGCGCGCGCCACGCCGCGCCGCCGATGCGCTCGACCGCCGTGGCGTACGACTCGTTGAAGACGGTGTCGCCGGGCACGTAGAGCACCTGGTGCGCGAGTTCGTGGAACACGATGCGGGCCAGCTCGCCCTCGGGGTAGCCGATGAAGGTCGAAAGCAGCGGATCGCCGCCCGCCCAGTTCATCCAGCCGAGCGTGGAATACGCCGGCACCGGGTACACGGCGGCTTCGAGGCCCTTCGCGCGCTGTGCCTCGGCCTCGGCGCGCGCCGCGGCCTCGTCGTAATAACCGCGGTAGCCGACGCAGCCCGCCACCGGAAAGCACCAGGTCTCGAGCGTGAGCGAGTACGGTGGCGCGGCCACCACGTTCCAGACCGCGGCGCGGCGCTTCAGGTCGGCGTAGGCGGTGTAGCTCGGGTTGTCGGGCAGCGCCAGCGCGCTCACGGCGAAGCGACGGATGCGCTGCGCGAGCGCGAGCTTGGCCTTGAGCGCCTCGGAGGCGCTGGGGTCGGCGAGCCACTCGGGCACCGGCCGGGCCGCCCGCATGATGCCGAGGTGGCCGCTCGCCGACTGCCAGTAGTAGCCCAGGTCGGCGCAGCCCCCGAGGAGCAGCAGCGTGCCGGCGAGCGCGGCGGCGGCAGCGGCCCGCCTCACGCGCGTTCCACCTCCACCAGGCAGTCGTAGAAGGTCGGGCCGCGGCCGATGTCGGTCAGGCGCTGGCTGGTGAGCTGGTTGACGTTGGTACCGTCCAGGCCGAACTTGCGCCACCAGATGCCCATGCCGTGCACCACGCCGGGCCGCGCTCGGCGCGAGATCTCGGCGCGGCAGCGGTGTTCGCCGCGGGCGTTGAAGACGCGCACCGTGGCGCCATCCTCGATGCCGCGGGCGGCGGCGTCATCGGCATGGATCTCGAGCAGCGGCTCGCCCTCGATCGCGCGCAGGCTCCTGACATTGACGAAGGTCGAGTTGAGGAAGTTGCGCGCGGGCGGCGAGATCATCGCGAGCGGGAACGCGGCCGAACTGCCCGCCGGCTCATGGTTGGGCACATGGTCGGGCAGGCCGTCGAGCCCCTGCGCGGCGAGCCGTTCGCTGAAGAACTCGCAGCGGCCCGAGGGCGTCGGGAAGCGGCCCTCGGCGAAGGGCGCCTCGGGCAGCGCGAGGCTGGTGAAGCCCTGGGCGCGCAATGCGTCCTGGTCGATCGCGCCGGGCGCGAAGGCTGCGCGGCACAGCGCCTCGTCGTCGTCCGAGAAGCAGGGCTCGTCGAAGCCCATGCGGCGCGCGAGCTCGCGGAACACCCAGGCGTTGCTGCGCGCCTCGCCGCGCGGCGCGACCGCGGGGCGGTTCAGCAGCACGTCGGTGTGGCCGTAGCTGCAGTGGATGTCCCAGTGCTCGAGCTGCGTGGTGGCGGGCAGCAGGTAGTCGGCGTAGTCGGCGGTGTCGGTGCGGAACTGCTCGAGCACCACGGTGAACAGGTCCTCGCGCGCGAAGCCCGCCACCACCTTGCCCGATTCGGGCGCCACCGCGACCGGATTGCTGTTGTAGACGACGATGGCCTTGATCGGCTTCTCGCGGTCGGAGAGCGCATCGCCGATGGTGCTCATGTTGATGGTGCGCGGCCGCCGGCCCGCCAGCAGGTCTGGCCGCTGCAGCGCCGCGCGGTCGGCCGGAAAGTGGCCCGAGCTGCTCAGCAGCAGCCCGCCCGCGCGGTCGCGCCAGGCGCCGACGAGCGCGGGCAGGCAGGCGATCGCACGCGCCGCGTTGCCGCCGCCGTGCACGCGCTGCATGCCGTAGTTGAGCCTGATCGCGGCCGGCTTGGTGGTTCCGTAGTCGCGCGCCAGCGCGACGATCTGCGCCTCGGGCACGCCGCAGACGGCGGCCGCGCGCGAGGGCGGCCATTGCAGCGCGCGCTCGCGCAGCTGTTCCCAGCCGAGCGTGTGGCGCGCGATGTAGTCGTGGTCGAGCCAGTCGTGCACGATGAGTTCATGCATCAGCGCCAGGGCCAACGCGGCGTCGGTGCCTGGCAGCAGCGCGATGTGCTCGTCGCACTTGTCGGCGGTTTCGGTGCGGCGCGGATCGATGCACACCAGGCGTGCGCCGGCGCGCTTGGCCGCCTGGGCATGGCGCCAGAAATGCAGGTTGCTGGCGATCGAGTTGCTGCCCCAGATCAGGATCAGCTTCGCCTCGGCGAAGAATTCGATCCGCATGCCGACCTTGGCGCCGTAGGTGTAGACCAGGGCCTCGCCGCCGGCCATCGAGCAGATCGTGCGGTCGAGCAGCGAAGCGCCGAGCTTGTGGAAGAAGCGCCGGTCCATCGATTCGCCCTGCACCAGTCCCATCGTGCCGGCGTAACTGTAGGGCACAATTGTTTCTGGATCTTTCTGAAATGTGCGCAGTTGCGCGGCGATGGCGTCGAGTGCGCTGTCCCAGCTCACCGGTTCGAACTGCCCGCTGCCCTTGGGGCCGGTGCGCTTCATCGGCTGGAACAGGCGCTCGGGATGGTCGTTGCGCTCGATGTAGCGCGACACCTTGGTGCAGAGAACGCCCGCCGTGTGCGGATGGGCCGGATTGCCCTGCAGCTTCACGGCCACGCCGTCCTGCACGGTGGTGACCAGGGCGCAGGTGTCCGGACAGTCGTGCGGACAGGCGCCGAGCACGGTGGACGTGGTGGGGAGAACAGCAGCAGTGGGACCAGAGACCGGAGCATCGACCATCCGGCGAGTCTAAAGTTTTCCAGCTTGTGGCGCGGAGGCGCGCAGAGGAGGTTTTCACCATGATGAATCGCAGGCATTTCTCGGTGGCCGCGGGCGCGGCGTCGCTCGGCGGCTTCCAGTGGGCCCGGGCCCAGGGCGAAGCGCCGCTGGTGCTGGGCCAGTCGGCCGCCTTCACGGGGCCGGCCGCGCAGCTCGGCATCCAGTTCCACCAGGGCGCGAAGCTGTTCCTCGACCAGCACAACGCGCAGCCGGGGCGGCGCAGCGTGGTGATCAAGAACCTCGACGACGGCTACGAGCCCGACCGCTGCGCCGCCAACACGCAGAAGCTGATCGAGGAAGACGTGTTCGCGCTCTTCGGTTACATCGGCACGCCCACCAGCATGGCGGCGCTGCCGCTGGCGGTGAAGGAGAAGGTGCCGTTCATCGCGCCGTTCACCGGCGCGATGTCGCTGCGCGAGCCGTTCCACCGCAACGTGTTCCACCTGCGCGCCTCGTACAACGACGAGACCGCGCTGATCGTGAAGCAGCTCACCCACCTGGGCCTGAAGAAGATCGCGGTCTTCTACCAGAACGATGCCTACGGCAAGGCCGGGCTCGACGGCGTGACGCTGGCGCTCTCGCAGCAGCAGCTCCAGCCGCTGGCGCTCGCGACCGTGGAACGCAATTCGGTGGACGTGGCGCAGGCGGTCAAGAGCATCGTGGCCGCACGGCCCGACGCCGTGGTGCAGGTGGGTGCGTACAAGGCCTGCGCGGCCTTCATCCGCGAGGCGCGCAAGGCGGGCTATGGCGGCACCTTCTTCAATGTGTCCTTCGTCGGCACGCAGGCACTGGCCGACGAACTCGGCAAGCAGGGCGCGGGCGTCATGGTGACGCAGGTGGTGCCGTCGCCCTACAACCCGGCCAACGCGATCACGCGCGAATTCAGCGAGGCGGTGAAGAAGGCCGGCGCAGGCGCGAGCGCCAACTTCTCGAGCCTCGAAGGCTACCTGGCGGCCAAAGTGCTGGTCGAGGGCCTGCGCCGCGCGCCGGGCAAGCCCACGCGCGAGGGCCTGATCGCCGGGCTCGAGAGCATCGACCGCCAGCCCTTCGGCGGCTTCGAGGTCTCGTTCTCGCCGCGCAACCACGTGGGCTCGAAGTTCGTCGAGCTCTCGATGATCACGGGCGACGGGCGGATCAGGACCTGAGGCCGTCCACGGCCTGGAACATCGCCTGCCGTGCCTGGCTGACGACCTGCCCGCGCCAGGCGTCGGCGTCGGTATAGAAGGCCTCGCGCATGCGTGCGCGGATGGCGTCGGCCAGGTCGGCCGGCGCTTCGGGGTGCTTGTGCAGCCAGTGGTCGGCGCGCAGCGCCCCGGTGACCTCCAGCATCGGCAGCGTGCCGTACTCGAGCGCGATGCCGGTGTATTCGGCCTGCGGGCATTCCTGGTACGCGGCATCCCACATCAGCCCGCGCAGCAGCGCCGAGCTGGAAGAGCCGTCGTAGATCGAGGTGACCGGCGCCGCAGGCGTGCCCCACCAGGCATTGGCGCGCGCATAGGCCGCCGGGTCGTCGCGGCAGGCGAAGATGCGTTCGCCGATGCCGTTCGGGCCCAGGCCCGTGTGCAGGTCGATCCATGCGAGCCGGCGCGCGCCGCCGGCATGCCGGCGCAGCACCTCGCGCAGCGTCCGGTTGCTCCAGGTCGGCGCGGTGCCGCCGAAGAACAGGCCGTCGTCGAACTGGTACTGGCCGCTCGTGACCGCCGCCTGGTAGGCGGTGGCGCCATGCGTCTCGATCCACCGGTCGATCGCGGCCTGGTTCTCGGGCGTGGGCGGCCAGGTGTCGGGGACGAGCAGCGGATGCAGGCTGGCGTAGGCCTCGTTGGCGGGCAGCGGCGGCCTGGAGAAATCGATGAAGTTGCGGTTGAGGTCGACGTTCTCGTGCGTGACGCGGCGGCCGTGCGAAAAACCGTGCGGGTTCAGCGCATGGACGTACAGCACCGCCACGCCCTGCGCGCGCGCCTTCTCGCGCCACTCGGCGTCGTGCAGCGCGAACACCTGCACGCCGCTGCCGCAGTGACCCTCGACGCCATGGCAGGCGCTGGTCACGATGAGCAGGCGCTCGGCGCCGGGCTCGCCGTCGAGCGCCACGTCCATCGACAGCGCCTCGCCGTCGCGGCCCTTCTCGGGGTGCGCATGCGCCTCGACCGCGAGGCCCGCGCTCACGCAGGCCTGCAGGAATTTCTGGCGCGCCTGCGCATAGCGGGGCGAGAACGCCTCGCCGATGCCGATCAAGACGCCGCTCCCTCGGGCCGGGGCGCGAGGAACTGCTCGGCGATCTGCACCCAGCAGGTGGCGCCCAGCGGGATCAGGTCGTCGTTGAAGTCGTAGCTCGCGTTGTGCAGCGTGCACGGGCCCTCGCCGTGGTGCACGTCGCGGTGCGAACCGTCGCCGTTGCCGATGAAGGCATAGGCGCCGGGCTTGGCCTGCAGCATGAAGGCGAAGTCCTCCGAGGTCATCGCGGGCTCCTGCCGCAGCACGTTCTCGGCGCCGACGATGCCGCCCATGACGCGGCGCGCGAAATCGGCCTCGGCCTCGGTGTTGACCGTGGGCGGGTAGTAGCGCTCGAAGCGGAACTCGCAGGTGGCGTCATGCGCGGCGCAGATGTGCTCGCAGACCTGCTTCATGCGCGCCTCGATCATGTCGAGCACTTCGAGCGAGAAGGTGCGCACCGTGCCCGACAGCTCGCAGTTGTCGGGAATCACGTTGATGGTTTCGCCCGCATGGATGGTGGTGACCGAGATCACGGCCGAGTCGGTCGGCTTCATCTTGCGCGTGAGGATGGTCTGGAAGGCCTGCACGATCTCGCAGGCGATCGGCACCGGGTCGACGCCGGTCTGCGGCAGCGCCGCATGGCCGCCCTTGCCGACGACCTTGACGTGGAACTTGTTGCCCGATGCCATCACCGGGCCGGGGCTCACGGCGAACTGGCCGGCCTTCATGCCGGGCCAGTTGTGCATGCCGAACACCGCGTCCATCGGGAACTGCTCGAACAGCCCCTCCTTGATCATCTCGCGCGCGCCGCCGCCGCCCTCTTCGGCGGGCTGGAAGATCAGGTAGACGGTGCCGTCGAAGTTGCGGTGCTTCGCGAGGTGCTGCGCCGCGGCCAGCAGCATGGCCGTGTGGCCGTCGTGGCCGCAGGCGTGCATCTTGCCCTGGTGCCTGCTCGCATGCGCGAAGGTGTTGAGTTCGGTGACGGGCAGCGCGTCCATGTCGGCGCGCAGGCCCACGGCGCGGTTGCTGGTGCCGTTCTTGACGATGCCCACCACGCCGGTGGTGCCCAGGCCCCGGTGGATCGGGATGCCCCATTCGGTGAGCTTGCCTGCCACCACGTCGGCGGTCCGGACTTCTTCGAAGCAGAGTTCGGGATGGGCATGGAGGTCGCGCCGCACGGCCGCGATGCCGGCCGCCTGCGTGACGAGCGAGTCGATGAGTTTCATGGGCACAGTCTAGGCTTTGCGAGGACGCTCGCAAAGCGCGTGCCCAGGCAAACCCTTAGCGCCCGATGCGCTTCAGATAGTCCGCGCGAGCGGCCAGCGCGGTGTCCGGAAAATCGGTGAAGACGCCGTCCACGCCGAGCCGGTAATAGGCCGCGTACTCGTTGCGCGGCTCCTTGTCGTAGTCGGCGGCCAGCCGGCGCGCTTCGTTGCGGAAGGTGAAGGGGTGCACGAACAGGCCTGCCGCGTGCGCATCGGCCACCAGCCGCGTGGGCGTGGTCGAGGTGGCGTCGGCATCGTCGATCTTGCCGTCGCCGTTGACGTCCACGGGCTTGCCGTCGGAGCCGGTGCTGCCCCGGAGGCTCACGATGTAGCGCTTCCAGGGACCGATGCCGTCGGCATAGGTCTTGATCTCCGCCAGCCCCGCGGGCGTGGTCATGACGTCGAAGTTGCGCCTGTCGCCGGCCTTGGTCCATTCGTAGGGACGGTCGAAGGGCACCGCATAGGTCATGGCACCGGTGGTCATGTCGATGCCGTCGCCGTCGATGAGCTGCACCAGCCGGGCCTCGAGGGCCCGGGCTCGCATGTACTTGAGGCTGCCGGGCTCGAACGACTGCACGAACACGGGCGCGGCCTTGCTGTTCCAGCCCGCAGCCGTGAGCGCGGCGATGAGCTTGTCTTCCATCGCGAGCCCGCGGTCGCGGAAGTAGGTCGGGTTCTTGGTCTCGGGGTAGATCGCGATCGTGCGGCCGGTTTCCTTCGATTTCGCCTTGGCCAGGTCGATGATCTCCTGGAAGGTCGCGACCTTGAACTTGCCGTTGTATTGCTGCGGCCGCTCGGGATCGGTCGCGATGGCGCCGAGCGTCTTGATCTCGGCCAGCGTGAAGTCGTTGCAGAACCAGCCGGTCTGGGTCTCGCCGTCGACCTTGGCGGTCTTCTTGCGCGCGGCGAAGCGCGGATGCTTCGCGACGTCGGTGCTGGTCGCGAGGTTGGGATCGTGGCGCGCGATCAGCACGCCGTCCCTGGTGGAGACCAGGTCCATCTCGATCACGTCGGCGCCTTGTTCGATGGCGCGCACATAGGCCTCGAGCGTCTGCTCCGGCAGGTAGCCCGAGGCACCGCGGTGGGCGATCACCAGCGGCGGCTGGCCATCGAGCGTCGAAAGGCGGCCCGCGGGCGCGGTGGCGGCGCAGCCGGCGGTGCCCAGCACGGCCGCCGCGGCCCAGACGATCGGCAGGAAAATGCGCATGGTGTGTCCTCCATCAAGACCGGGGAAATCCCAAGAAACAGGCTACCCCGTCGCCATGAAAGCGCCGATACCCGCCAGCGCGCGGCCCCGACTTCCGGGAGAATGTGTTGCATGCAGCACACGCTTTCTCCCCAGAGCCTCCAGATGGCGCAAACCTTGGTTCGCATGAACACCATCAGCGCGAACAGCAACCTCCAGCTGATCGACTTCGCGCAGGCGCACCTTGCGGCCCTCGGCGTGAAGAGCCGCATCACCTGGAACGCCGAGCGCACCAAGGCCAACCTTTTCGCCACGCTGGGCGAAGGCAAGCCGGCCGGCGTGATCATCTCGGGCCATACCGACACGGTGCCGTGGGACGGGCAGGCCTGGAACGTCGATCCGCTCTCGGCCACGGTGCAGAACGAGCGCCTCTACGGCCGCGGCTCGGCCGACATGAAGAGCTTCATCGCCATCGCGCTGTCGAACGCCAAGCGCTTCCTCGAGAGCGACTCGCCGTTCGCGGTGCACTTCGCGTTCACCTACGAGGAAGAGATCGGCTGCTTCGGCGTGAAGGAACTCATCGCCGACATGCGCGATGCGGACATCAAGCCGCTCGCTTGCATCGTGGGCGAGCCGACCAGCATGGTGCCAGCCATCGCGCACAAGGGCGTGTACCGCTACCGCTGCTGCGTGCGCGGCAAGGAGGCGCATTCCTCGCTCACGCCCAAGTCGGTCAACGCGATCGAGATGGCCGCGCGCGTGGTCGGCAAGGTGCGCGACATGGCCGAGGACTTCGAGCGCAGCGAGCCGCGCTACGAAGGCTTCGACGTGCCGTTCAGCACCGCGAGCGTGGGCCAGTTCCACGGCGGCATCGCCGACAACGTGGTGCCGCGCGATGCCGAGTTCCGCTACGAATTCCGCGACCTGCCGACCGCCGACGCCCGCCGCATGCAGCAGGAGGTGGTCGCGTACGCAGGCACGCTCGAGCCGGCGATGAAAAAGGTGGCGCCCGACGCCGGGTTCAGCTTCGACACCATCTGCGAGATCCCGAGCTTCCTGGGCAGCGCGAACGATCCGGTCACCCTGCTCGCCCAACGCCTGGCGAGCGAGGAACGCACCACGCTGGTGGCCTTCGGCACCGAGGCGGGGCTGTTCAAGAACGCCGGCATTCCCACCGTGGTGTGCGGCCCCGGCAGCATCGAGCAGGCGCACCAGCCCGACGAATTCGTGAGCCTCGAGCAGCTCGCGCGCTGCGAGCTGTTCATGGAGCGACTCGCGGCCGCGCCGGCCATCGGCTGAAGCAAGAAAGCCGTGGACCTGCGCGGCCCATGAAGCGCATCGCCTTCGGCCTCCTGTGCGCCGCGGCCGCGCTCTATGCGCTGGCCAGCGCCATGCACGACGCGCATCCGGCCTGGGGCTACGTGGCCGCGTTCGCCGAGGCCGCCATGGTCGGCGCGATCGCCGACTGGTTCGCGGTGGTGGCGCTGTTCCGGCATCCGCTCGGCCTGCCGATCCCGCACACCGCGATCATCCCGAGCAACAAGGACCGCATCGGCGCCAAACTCGCTGGCTTCATCTGCGACAACTTCCTGAGCACGCCGCAGGTGCTCGCGAAGCTGCGCGAGTTCGATGCCGCGGCGCGCATCGCCGACTGGCTGGCCCGGCCCGCGAGCGGCGAGAAGCTCGGCGAATGGGGCATCGCCGCCGCGCGCTACGGACTGGGCGCCTTCGACGACGAGCGCGTGCGCGACTTCATGGGCCGCGCCGCGGCCGCGGGCATCGGCAAGGTCGACCTGTCGCGCCTCATGGGCCAGGCACTCGACGCGCTGACGGCGGGCGGGCGCCACCAGGCGCTGCTCGACGACGTGCTGCAGCAGCTCGCGGGCGTGCTCGAAGGCGAGGACGTGCAGGCGCACATCACCGAGGCGATCGCGCGCGAGATCCGCACCCTGCGCTATGTGGGGCTCGACCAGGTCGCGGCCCGGATGGCCACGCGCAAGATCGTGGCCGCGGTGGCGAACACCATCGCGGAGCTCGCGGCCGAGCCCGATCATCCGATGCGCAGGCGCTTCGATGCCTTCATGGACGACTTCGTGGTGCGCCTCAAGCTCGATCCCGAGTTCCGCGCGCGCGGCGAGCAGATCCGCGCCGAACTCATGGCCCATCCCGCGCTCGGCGAGTACCTGCACGGGCTCTGGAGCGAACTGCTGGCCTGGCTGCACGACGACCTGGGGCGCCGCGATTCGTCGATCGGACGGCGCATTGCCGCGATGGCGGGCACGCTGGGCCAGCGGCTGCAGTCCGACGCGGCGATCCGCGGCTGGATCAACGAGCAGCTCGAAGCCGCCGCGCCGGCCGCGATCGAGCGCTACCGCGAGGACATCCGCCACTACATCGAAGCGCGCGTCGCCGAGTGGAACGCCGCCGAGATGACGGTCGAGCTCGAGCGCCACATCGGCCGCGACCTGCAGTTCATCCGCATCAACGGCACCCTGGTCGGCGGGCTCGTGGGCCTGGCGATCCACGCGGCGACGCAATGGCTGCGCGGCTGAACCCCGGGTAATCGAGAGCGGATGAAAGTCCGCATGTCCCGCGCGGGACGGCCGCACGGCCCCTGCCTCCTCCTAGACTTGCTCGCACACAGAAAGAAGAAGGAGAAACCCAGCATGTTCTTTCGCCGCCACTTGCGCGCTGCCGCTGCGCTGACCGCCACGCTCGCCCTGCTGGGCGCCTGCAGCAGTGTCTTTCCGCCCTCGGCGCCGCCGCAGCCACCCTCCCGGCCAGACGCCTGGGGGCCGCCGGAGGCGCTGGTGGCGCCCTCCGCCTTCGCGGGGGTGCACGGGCTGGCCATCGACGCGAAGGGGCGCCTGCTGGCAGGCTCGGTGCTCGGCAACACGCTGTGGGAAGTCGACCGCCGTACCGGCGCCGCCCGCGTGCTGGTGCCCGCCCCCGAAGGCCAGGCCGACGACATCGCGGTGGGGCCGCGCGGCGAACTCGCATGGACCAACTACCTGATGGGCATGCTGCGCTACCGCGAGCACGACGACGCGCCGATGCGCGTGCTCGCCAAGGACCTGCCGGGCCTGAATTCGGTCGATTTCGACCGCCGCAGCCAGAAGCTCTACGCCTCGCAGGTGTTCCTCGGCGACGCGTTGTGGGAGATCGACCGCGAAGGCAAGAAGGCGCCGCGGCTCATCAAGAAGGACATGGGCGGTTTCAACGGCTTCGAGGTCGGCCCCGACGGCATGCTCTACGGGCCGCTCTGGTTCAAGGGCCAGGTGGTGAAGATCGACCCGGCCAACGGCCACATGACCGTGATCGCCGATGGCTTCGAGATCCCCGCCGCGGCCAACCTCGACGGCAAGGGCAACCTCTGGGTGGTCGATGCGCGCAGCGGCGAACTGGTGCGCGTGGAGCTCGCCAGCGGCCGCCGCACGCTGACCCGCCAGCTCAAGCCCTCGCTCGACAACCTGGCGATCGCGCCCGACGGCACGATCTACGTGTCGAACATGGCCAACAACGAGATCCAGGCCTTCGACCCGGCCACGGGCGCGTTGCGCACGCTCACCAGCGGCAAGCTCGCGGCGCCGGCGGGCCTCAAGGTCGAGGGCCGCAGCTTGTGGGTGGCCGACGTGTTCGGCTTCCGCCAGGTCGACGTGCACACCGGCGAGGTGCGCGACGTGTTCCGCATGCAGCGCGACCCCGCGCTCGACTATCCGTTCTCGGTCGGGCTCTCGGACCGCCTGTTCGCGCTGGCTTCCTGGTTCACCGGCACGGTGCAGCTGGTCGACCGGCAGACGCTGCGCACGGTCGAGACGCTGCACGGCCTGAAGGCGCCGTTCGACGCGATGCCGATGGCCGACGGCAGCGTGATCTATGCCGAGATCGCGACCGGCAGCATCACGCGCGCGAGCGGGCCCGGCTTTGCACAGAAGCAAGTGCTCGCCAGCGGCCTTGGCGGGCCGGTGCAGATGATCCTCGGGCAGGACGGCGCGCTCTACGTGACCGAGGCCGCCGGCAAGCTCACGCGCATCCCCCTCGACGCGAGCGCGCCGCTGCGCGCGATCGCCGAAGGCCTCGCGCTGCCCGAAGGCGTGGCGCAAACGCCCTGGGGCAGCTTCATCGTGGCCGAGAGCGCGGCGCGCCGGCTGCTGGAGATCGACCCCGCCAACGGAAGCCGCCGCACCGTCGCCGAGGACCTGCCGATCGGCCTCGCCCCCGGCCCGGGCCTGCCGCCGCCCTATGTGGTGACCGGCGTGGCGGTGGGCGCCGACGGCACGGTCTATGTGTCGGCCGACCGGAACAACGCGATCTACCGCATCCGCCCGCGGCGTTGAACGAAAAATGTGAAAAATGCAAAATTCGGTTTACTTCTTCACACAGACGTTACAAACTTGTCGATGAACGTCTGGTTACGCATCCTGACAACGGTGTCGGGGACGGACGTTCGTTCATCCAGAAGGAGTCCTCCATGCCGCCCCTCGTCGTTGGCCAGATGCTGTCGCCCGAATACTCGCCAGGGCTGGTGGCGCTCTCGTTCCTGATCTCGTTCGCGGGCTCGCTGGTGGCGCTGATCTGCGCGAAGCGCATGGTCGGCGCGGACGGCAATCCGAACCTCGCGGTGGTGGCCTGCGCCGCGGTGTCGCTCGGCGGCATCGGCATCTGGTCGATGCACTTCATCGGCATGCTGGCCTATCGGCTGCCGGTCGGCATTTCGTACAACGTGCCGCTGACGGCGGTGTCGCTGGTGGCGGCGATCTTGATCTCGGGCGTCGCGCTCTACCTCGCGGGCGGCCGGCGCCGGTTCAGCAAGCCGGGCTGGCTGGCCGGCAGCCTGCTCGCGGGCCTGGGCGTCTGCGTGATGCACTACATGGGCATGTTCGCCATGAACATGCGCGCCTCGATGGACTTCGACCTCGGCATCGTGGCGCTGTCGGCGGCCATCGCGATCACCGCGGCCGGCGCCGCGCTCTGGCTGGCGTTCAACCTGCGGCGGCTGCTGCACCAGGTGGCGGCCGCGCTCGTGATGGCGCTGGCGGTCTGCACCATGCACTACGTGGGCATGAGCGCCGCGAGCATGATCTGCACCGCGGCCGCGCCGGTCGACGCGCTCGCCATCGGCGGCAGCTACATGGGCCTGACGGTGTTCGGCACGGCCGGCGCCGTGCTGATCTTCATCTACTGGGTCGTGACCGGCACCAGCATGGACGCGCCCGCCGCCGCGCCGCGCCGCGTGCGCGCCGGCTGACGGAACCGGCCGCACGCGGGGGGCTATCCGCCCTGCCCGCCTGCCTTGGCGGCGGCCGCGCGCAGCTTGTCCTTCTTGCTCGGGCGCTTGCCCTTGATACCGCCCGTGCCCGAGGCATCGACGAGCGGCACGGCCGCCTCGACCGGCTCGAAGCCCTCGATGCGCTCGCGCGGCAGGCTCAGGCCCTGGCGCTTCTCGATCAGCCGGAAATGCGCCTCGGTCGACGCGCTCACGAAGCTGATGGCAAGCCCGCTTTCCCCGGCGCGGCCGGTGCGGCCGATGCGGTGGATGTAGTCGGTGGGCGAGCGCGGCAGGTCATAGTTGATCACCACCGGCAGCTGCGCGATGTCGATGCCGCGCGCCGCGAGGTCGGTGGCGACCACCACGTCCCAGCGGCTCTGCTTGAACTGCGAAAGGATGTCGCCGCGCGTGCCCTGCGCGATGTCGCCGTGGAAGGGCACCGCGTAGATGCCGTTCTTGTAGAGCTTCTCGGCCACGGTCTGCGCCGCATGCTGCGTGGCGACGAAGACCAGCACGCGGTCCCATTCGTCCTTGTGCCGTTCGAGCAGGTGGCGCAGCAGCTGCGTGCGGCGGTTGGCGTCGACCTCGATCACGCGCTGCACGATCGCCGGTTCGGTGCCCGGCTCGCCCTGCACGTCGACGATGGCGGGCGCGTGCAGCATGCCGTCGGCGAGCGCCTGGATCGCCGGCGGAAAAGTGGCGGAGAACAGCAGGTTCTGGCGCTTCGCCGGCAGCAGCGCGAGGATGCGGCCGAGCTCCTCGGCAAAGCCCAGGTCGAACAGGCGGTCGGCCTCGTCGAGCACGAGCATCGACACGGCATCGAGCCGAAGCGCGTTGTGGTCGGCCAGGTCGAGCAGCCGCCCGGGGGTGGCGACCACGATGTCGGCGCCGCCGCGCAGGCTCATCATCTGCGGATTGATCGATACACCGCCGAAGGCCACGACGATCTTCAGGCGCGCGCTCAGGTGCTGCGCGAGGCTGCGCATGCTCTCGCCGACCTGCGCCGCGAGTTCGCGCGTGGGCACCAGCACCAGCGCGCGCACGCAGCGCGGCGTGCCTGCGGGTTCGCCGTGCAGGCGCTGCAGCAGCGGCAGCGAAAATGCGGCGGTCTTGCCGGAGCCGGTCTGCGCCGTGCCGCGCAGGTCGCGGCCCTGCAGAATCGCCGGGATGGCAGCCGCCTGGATCGCGGTCGGCGCGGCATAGCCGCTCTCCGCGGCCGCCTTCACGAGTGCGGGCGCGAGGCCCAGTGAATCGAATGGCATGTGAGCAGGCGGCAAGATGGAGAAACCCCGGAAATTGAAGAAGACGAAGAGACGGACCGAATGGCAGCGATGAAGAACAAGCCCGCGAGCACGCTGGTGTATTCCACCGATTCGGGCCGCATGTGCCCCGCCTGCGGCGCGCCGGTGGCGCAATGCCGCTGCAGGGAACTGCTTAAACAGGCGCAGGCACCCGCCACGGACGGCATTGTGCGGGTATCGCACGAGACCAAGGGCCGAAAGGGCAAGGGCGTGACGGTCGTCAAGGGCCTCGCGCTCGACGCGGCGGCGCTCGCTGCGCTCGGCAAGCAGCTCAAGGCGGCCTGCGGTTCAGGTGGCACCGTGAAGGACGGAACGATCGAGATTCAGGGCGACCACCGTGAACTGGTGATCGCCGCGCTCACCCGGCAGGGCCATACGGTCAAGCGCGCCGGCGGCTGAAAACCGGGAACGAAGCATGAAACCCGAAGACCTGCAGCGCCTGGTGACGCTCGAAATGCCCTTCGGCAAACACAAGGGCACGCTGATTGCCGATCTGCCCGGCAATTACCTGACCTGGTTCGCGCGCGAGGGTTTTCCCGCAGGCGAGATCGGCCGGCTGCTGCATTTGATGCATGAAATAGACCACAACGGGCTCAAGGGGCTGCTGGAACCGTTGCGAAACCGCCCGTCCGGGCGTGATGTTTGGTAATAAGTGGGCGAGGCAGCGATTTTTTTCCGAATCGGCGCTGATAATCGGCCCTACGTGTCTGTGAGCCTGTCTCCCGTGCACGTAATTCGGTGATCGGTCAGTTTCGCGCCACAGCGCCATTTTGTTTGTTGTGATTCTGGGACTCCATCGCTTTGTTTTTTTGGTTTGAATCAGGAGTCCCTCCATGGGCAAGAAACTTTACGTAGGCAACCTCGCCTACTCCGTGCGTGACAGCGACCTCGAACAGGCTTTCGGCGAGTTCGGCTCGATCGTCAGCGCCAAGGTCATGATGGAACGCGACACCGGCCGTTCGAAGGGCTTCGGCTTCGTCGAAATGGGCTCGGACGCCGAGGCTCTGTCGGCCATTGAAGCCATGAACGGCCACTCGTTCCAGGGCCGCGCCCTGACCGTGAACGAAGCACGTCCGATGGAAGCACGTCCTCCCCGCACCGGTGGCGGCGGCTACGGCGGCGGCGGTGGTGGTTACGGCGGTGGTGGTGGCGGCGGCTACGGCGGCGGCGGCGGTGGCCGCAGCGGTGGTGGCGGCGGCTACGGCGGCGGCGGCGGTGGCCGCGGCGGCTACTAAGCCCTGCGCTCCGAGAGTTCGCTCTCAGACACAAGAAAGCTCCCTTGCGGGAGCTTTTTTCGTTTCTGCCCGCCGCATTTCCCAGGCGAGGCCGGCCGCTACTTCAGGAACGCGTCGTAGGCGGTCTTCAGGATCAACGCGCTCACGACGACGATGAACACGCCCCGCACGAAACCCGCGCCGTGCTTCAACGCCACGCGCGTGCCGAGCAGGCTGCCGGCCACGTTGGCCACCGCCATCACCAGGCCGTAGTGCCACCAGACATGCCCCTTGGCGGCCAGCAGCAGCAGCGCCGCGGCGTTGGTCAGCGTGTTGATGATCTTCGCCGAGGCCGAGGCGTTGAGGAAGTCGTAGCCCATCCAGCGCACGAACAGGAACACGAGGAAGCTGCCCGCGCCCGGGCCGAAGAAGCCGTCGTAGAGGCCGATCGAGAAGCCGATGGCCGAGGCCGCGAGCGTTTCGGCACGCCCCGCGAAGCGCGGCACATGGTGGCGGCCGAGGTCCTTGCGCGCCAGCGTGTAGAGCAGCACGCCCAGCAGCACGACGGGCAGCGCACGGCGCAGGAAGTCGCCCGGGAACAGCGTCACGCCCCAGGCGCCGAGCATCGAGCCCGCGAATCCGAGCACCGCGGCGGGCCACAGGGCGGCCCAGCGCATCTGCACGCGCTGGCTGAATTGCGCCGCCGCGGCCGCGGTGCCCCAGATGGACGCGCTCTTGTTGGTGCCGAGCAGGGTGGCGGGCGGCGCGCCCGGAAAAACGGCGAACAGGGCCGGCACGAGGATCAGCCCGCCACCGCCCACGATCGAATCGACAAAGCCCGCGAGCAGCGAGGCGAGCGTGACCACCAGCATTTCCATGCCCCGGATTGTCGCATCGCCTGCTACAAAAACAGGAGCTTGATCGCGCGGGCACGTACGGAACAGTGGGCGCCGCGCCTTCGGCAGCGGACATAAAAAAGGCGCCGACCAGCGGCGCCTTTCAAGTTCAACATGGCTTCTCGAGCGGAAGCCTTCAGGTTCTTCTTTTGACCGGAATTTGTCTCCTCGGACCCTCGGCAGCACGAGCTGGGCCCGTTGCGAGTGGGCAGACTTTAGGCGGTGCACCGCCGCAGTGCATCGGGAATTACCCGCTTCCGGCCTCGATCTTGCTGGTGCCGTGCCAGCACCCGACGGAGACGCCATGCCATCCATGTCCGAAAGCGAACGCATCGCCCTGGCCGCGCGCCTGCACGTGGCGCTCAGGCGAAAGCACGGTCGAGTGACCGACACCGAATGGATGGCGACCAATGCCGACTATGCGGCCGAGATCGTGCGCATGACGCGCGCCCATGCGGCCGAAACCCACGACGAGGAGCTCGGCCAGCTCGCGGGGCGACTCGAACAGGCGATGGAGCCGCTGGCGCGCGCCGCGCGACTTGCGGCGCGGCAGCCCGATGCCCCTTCGCCGCCGGCCCGCGGCATCTTCGGACGGCGCTGAGCGCCCGCGCGCGCGAGCCGTTCAGCGCACGGCCTGCGCGGCTTCGCGGATGCCCTGCAGCGTGCCCGCCGGCGTGATCGCCTCGGGGTCGAGCAGGCAATGCAGGATCGCGGGCTTGCCACTGGCGCGCGCACGGGCCAGCGCGGGCCCGAACTCCGCCGTCTGCGTCACGCGTTCGCCGTGGCCGCCGAACACCTCGGCATAGCCGCGGAAGTCGGGATTGCGCAGCTGCGTGGCACTGACGCGGCCGGGATAGTGCTTTTCCTGGTGCATGCGGATGGTGCCGTACATCGCGTTGTCGAGCAGCACCACGAGGATCGGCAGCCCGTACTGCACGGCAGTGGCGAACTCCTGCCCGTGCATCATGAAATCGCCGTCGCCCGCGAACACCACGACCTCGCGCTGCGGCCACAGGCGCTTGGCGCCGACGCCCGCCGGCAGGCCGTAGCCCATCGAGCCGCTGGTCGGCGCCAGCTGGCTCGCGAAAGCGCGGAACGGCCAGAAGCGGTGCACCCACGTGGCGAAGTTGCCCGCGCCGTTGCAGAAGATGGTGTCGGGCGGCAGCACCTCGCGCAGGTGCTGCATCACTTCGCCCATCTGCAGCGTGCCGGGAATGCGGATCGGCGCCGGATCGCTCCAGCGCAGAAACTCCTCGCGCGCGGCCTGCGTCCGGGCCTGCCAGACGGGCGCGGCGGCCGGGCGCAGCGCCGCCACGGCTTCGGCAAACGCCTGCGGCGTGGCATGGATGCCCAACGCCGGCCGGTAGAGCTTGCCGAGCTCGTCGGCATCGGCATGCACGTGCACCAGCGCCTGCGCGGGCTGCGGAATCGCAAGCAGTTCATAGCCCTGCGACGGCACTTCCGACAGGCGCCCGCCGACCAGCAGCACCAGATCGGCGTCGCGGATGCGCTCGAGCATCCGCGGGTTGGCGCCGAGGCCGAGGTCGCCCGCATAGCAAGGGTGATCGGCCGACAGCAGCATCTGGCGACGGAACGAGCAGTACACGGGCAGCGAGAACGCGGCAGCGAATTCGGCGAACTGCAGCGCCGCCTGCTCCGACCAGCGGCTGCCGCCGAGGATCGCCACCGGACGCTCGGCCCGCGCGAGCCGCTGCTGCAGCTCGGCGAGCTGTGCCGCGCCAGGATGGGTTTCAGTCACCACATAAGGCAGCGCGTCGGCGACGCTCGCAGCCTCGGTCAGCATGTCTTCGGGCAGCGCGATGACCACCGGACCGGGCCGGCCCGAGGTGGCGACGTGGAAGGCGCGCGAGACCAGCTCGGGCACGCGCGCGGGATCGTCGATCTGCACCACCCACTTGGCCATGGTGCCGAAGACGGCCGCATAGTCGAGCTCCTGGAAGGCTTCGCGGCCGAGTGCTTCGCGCGCGACCTGGCCGACGAACAGCAGCAGCGGCGTCGAGTCCTGGTGCGCGATGTGCACCCCGGCCGAGGCATTGGTGGCGCCCGGCCCGCGCGTGACGAAGCACACGCCGGGCCGGCTGGTCAGCTTGCCCTGCGCCTCGGCCATCATCGCGGCGCCGCCCTCCTGGCGGCACACGGTGATGTCGATCGCGCTGTCGTGCAGCGCATCGAGCACCGCGAGAAAACTTTCGCCGGGCACGCAGAAGAGCTGCCGGACGCCATGGAGGAAGAGTTGGTCGACCAGGATCTGGCCGCCGGTGCGGGATGGATTCATGCGGCGCGACTATCAACCAATCGCACCCGCTTGCCTAGCGACAAGAACGAAGGACCTGGTGCATCGGCGGAATGAACCCGGCGCCCGCTGCGCGCACGATGCGCTCGGCGCCTACGCGCCGCGGGCCCCTGCGGGCCGAAGATCCGCGGGCCGATCCACCACCCGCCGCAGCCGGCGCGCCCCCATGAAGCTGATCCACTCCCTCTACGCGGCGATCCATGCGCTGATGGCGCTGGCCTTCGCGCTCGCGTCGATCGTGCTCGTCGTGATCGCGGCGCGGGCCGGCTGGAGCGCCGTCGTCCACGGCCTCGATCTTCCGGCCGCGGAGGCGATCATCGAGGCGGTGGGCCTGCTCGCAGCCGGCGTGGTGGCGCTGCAGATCTCGCAGACCGTGCTCGAGGAGGAAGTGGTGCGCGACGCCCACATCAGCGCGCCGACGCGCGTGCGCCGGTTCCTCTCGCGCTTCATGGTGGTGATCGTGGTCGCGGTGGCGGTCGAGGCGCTAGTCGCGATCTTCAAGGCGCGCGAGACGCCCGAGCTGATGCTGCATGCGGCGCTCATGCTCGGTGCCGTGGGCCTGCTGATGGCCGGCTGGGGCCTCTTCATCCGCTTCAACCGCTATGCCGAAGAGCTGGAGCCTGAAGCGATGGCGGAAGCCAAGCGCGAGGACAGCAAACTCAAATAGAGCGGGGCGGAAAGCGGACAGCCGAACGCAGAAGGAAGACAAAAGCGACGCAGAAGTCGCAGAAGAATCCAAAGACAGATTTTTAGAGTTTTCTTTTGCGACTTCTGCGAAACCTTCGCGTCCTCTGCGTCCGGCTGTCCGCTCCCGACCCCTTCAAACCCCGCGCAGGACCCACTCGGCCGCCTTCTCGGCCATCATCAGGGTCGGGCTGTTGGTGTTGCCGCTGGTGATGGTGGGCATGGCGCCCGCATCGACCACGCGCAGGCCCTGCACGCCGCGCACGCGCAGGTGCGAATCGAGCACGGCCATCGGATCGTCGTCGGCGCCCATCTTGGTGGTGCCGACCGGATGGAAGATGGTGGTGGCGATGTCGCCGGCCAGGCGCGCGAGGTCTTCGTCGCTTTGGTACTGCACGCCCGGCTTCCACTCCTCGGGCTTGTACTTCGCGAGCGCCGGCTGCGAAGCGATGCGGCGCGTCACGCGCAGCGAATCGGCCGCCACCTTGCGGTCCTCGGCGGTGCTCAGGTAGTTGGGCGCGATGGCCGGCGCGTCGGCGAAGCGCGGGCTGCGGATGCGCACCGTGCCGCGGCTCGTCGGGTTGAGGTTGCAGACGCTCGCGGTGAAGGCGGGAAAGCTGTGCAGCGGCTCGCCGAAGGCATCGAGCGAGAGCGGCTGCACGTGGTACTCGATGTTGGGCCAGGCGTGCTCGGGCGAGCTGCGCGTGAAGGCGCCGAGCTGCGACGGCGCCATGCTCATCGGGCCGCTGCGCTTCATCAGGTACTGCAGACCGATCTTCGCCTTGCCGACCATCGAGGAAGCCAGCACGTTGAGCGTGGGCGCGCCGTCGATCTTGTAGACCGCGCGGATCTGCAAATGGTCCTGCAGGTTGGCGCCGACGCCCGGCGCATCGACGGCCACCTCGATACCGTGCTGGCGCAGCAGCTCGGCCGGCCCGATGCCCGAAAGCTGCAGCAGCTGCGGCGAGCCGATGGCGCCGCCGCAGAGGATCACCTCGCGCGTGGCGCGCGCCGTCACCATCTCATGGCCGTCCCACACCTGCACGCCGGTGCAGCGCCGGCTGCCGTCGGGCCGGGTCTCGAGCACCAGCCGCGTGGCATGCGCATTGACCCACATCTCGAAATTGGGCCGCCCGTAGCAGACCGGCCGCAGGAAGGCCTTGGCGGTGTTCCAGCGCCAGCCGTTCTTCTGGTTGACCTGGAAATAGCCCACGCCCTCGTTGCTGCCGCGGTTGAAGTCGGTGCTGTGGGGAACGCCGGCCTGCACCGCGGCCGCGGCGAAGGCATCGAGGATGTCCCAGCGCAGCCGCTGCTTCTCGACCCGCCATTCGCCGCCCGCGCCGTGCAGCTCGTCGGCGCCGAGGTAGTGGTCCTCGTGCTTCTTGAAGTCGGGCAGCACGTTGTCCCAGCGCCAGGCATCGTCGCCGGTGAGCCGGGCCCACTGGTCGTAGTCGCGCGACTGGCCGCGCATGTAGATCATGCCGTTGATGCTGGAGCAGCCGCCCAGCGTCTTGCCGCGCGGATAGCGCAGCGTGCGCCCGTTGAGCCCGGCGTCGGGCTCGGTGCTGTAGAGCCAGTCGGTGCGCGGATTGCCGATGCAATACAGGTAGCCGACCGGGATGTGGATCCAGTGGTAGTCGTCCTTGCGGCCGGCCTCGACGAGCAGCGTGCGCTGCTGCGACTTGCGCGTGAGCCGGTTGCACATCAGGGCACCGGCCGTGCCGCCCCCGATGACGATGTAGTCGAACGTGTTGTCGTCGTCGCTCATGACACCTGCTTCTTGTCTCTGTGGATATTTTTGCCGCTCATGGACCCTGCCGATCCAGCGGACGGCAGTTTCCCCCAAGGCAGCGCCCCAACGCCAATGATTTTGGGGCCGGTGGTTTATAAACCGCACTTATATGACTGCCGCCACCCCGGAACTCCATGTCCTGCGCGCCTTCGTGCTGGCGGCGCGCGAAGGCAATGTCTCGCGCGCCGCCGAGCGGCTGCACCTCTCGCAGCCCGCGGTGAGCCTCCAGCTCAAGCGGCTGGCCGAGGACACAGGCCTCCAGCTCTTCACGCGCACGCCGCACGGCCTGGCGCTCACGGCCGACGGCGCCGCGCTGCTGCCGCAGGCCGAGCGGGTGCTCGCGGCCGTGGGCGACCTGCAGCAGGCGGCGCGCAACCTGCAGGGCACCGTGCGCGGGGCGCTGCGCATCGGCACCATCCTCGACCCCGAATTCACGCGGCTCGGCATGTTCCTGCGCGAGCTCGTCGAGTCGGCGCCGCAGATCGAGACCGAGCTGCGCCACGGCATGAGCGGCACGGTGCTGGCGCAAGTGCTGCGCGGCGAACTCGACGTGGGCTTCCACCTCGACACCTTCGACGAGGGCGAGCCGCCCGTCGATGCGCCCGCTGCCGCCTCGCCGCTCGCCGCGCGCACGCTCACGCGCTTCACCTACCGCGTGGTCGCGCCCGCGGGCTGGGGCCCGCAGGTGCTGGGCCGCGACTGGAAGGCGCTGGCCGCGCTGCCGTGGCTCGGCACGCCGCCCGAATCGGCGCATCACCGCCTGCTCGAGCGCGTGTTCGGCCCACTCGGGCTCGCGCCGCGGCGCGTGGCGCTGGTCGACCAGGAGGCCTCGATGCTCGACCTGCTGAAATCGGGGGTGGGCCTGAGCCTGCTGCGCGACTCGATCGCGATCCGCGAGAGCCAGTCGCACGGGCTGGTGATGGCCGACCGCGTGCAGCTCGACTGCGCGCTGCGCTTCGTCTCGCTCGCGGCGCGGCGCAACGAGCCGGTCATCGCGAGCGCGTGGAACGCGCTTTCCCGCGCCTGGGGCTGAACCCGAATACCAGGCGGCAGCCGTGAAGAACGGCGCGAACCCCTACGCCGGGGGCCGGTGCGGCGACATCGGATCGCCGATTCGCGCGGTTACGATGGTGTCTTCCGACCGCCTCCTTCCTTCTTTCTTCTTACGCCGCACCGCATCGCCCCGCCATGCCCATCGCCACTTCGCCTGCCGACGCATCCGCCGCCGACAGCGGGTTGCCGCGCATCGAGGCGCGCGCGCAGGACGGCCGCCAGTGGGCGGTGGCCAGCGGCCGCTGGACCACGCTCGCGATGTCGTCGCGCAACGCCTGGCAGGCGCTCGAGCGCGACCTCTCGGCCGCCCCGCCAGCCGACGACCGCGCCTGGGACCTGCGCCCGATCGCGCAGCTCGACCACATCGGCGCACAACTGCTCTGGGAGCACTGGCGCCACGCCTGGCCGGCCACGCTCGAGATGTCGCCGCAGCACAAGGCGGTGCTCGACCAGGTGGCGCAATACACGGTGGGCACGCCCGAGGAACCGGCGCCGACGCTGCCCGAGCGGCTGCGGCACTTCTCCCACACCGGTCCGCGCGCGCTGCAGGCGATGCGCGACTACGTCGGCCTGGTCGGCCAACTCGCGATCGACGTCTGCACCCTGCTGCGTGCGCCGCACCGCGGGCCGTGGCGCGACTTCTCGGGCCACCTCTACCAGTTCGGCGCCACCGCGCTGCACATCACGGCGCTCGTGGGGCTGTTGATCGGCGTGGTGCTGGCCTACCTGATCTCGCAGCAGCTGCGCCAGTACGGCGCCGAGGCGTTCGTGGTCAACATCCTCGGCCTGTCGCTGGTGCGCGAGCTCGGCCCGGTGCTGGCCGCGGTGCTGATCGCGGGCCGCTCGGGCTCGGCGATCACCGCGCAGATCGGCGTGATGCGCGTGACCGAGGAACTCGATGCGATGCGCGTGATGGGCATTCCGCACGGCTTCCGGCTGGTGATGCCGCGCGTGCTCGCGCTCGCGATCGCGATGCCGCTGATCAGCCTCTGGACCTCGATGGCGGCGCTCGCGGGCGGCATGTTCGCGGCCGACGCCGCGCTCGACATCTCGCCGGCCTACTTTCTTTCGGCGCTGCCGCGCGCGGTGCCGATCACCAACCTCTGGATCGCGCTCGCCAAGTCGGCGGTGTTCGGCATTCTCATCGCGCTGATCGGCTGCTACTTCGGCATGAAGGTCAAGCCCAACACCGAAAGCCTGGGGCGCGGCACCACGTCTTCCGTCGTGACGTCGATCACCGCCGTGATCCTGGTCGATGCGCTGTTCGCGGTGCTGTTCAAGGGCGTGGGGTTCAGGGCATGAACGCAGAGACCCCGGTCGTCGACATCCGCAAGCTCTGGACGGTGTTCAAGAACGCCGATGGCGAGCAGGTCGTGCACCGCGACCTCGAACTGCGCATCGAGCGCGGCGAGGTGCTGTCGCTGGTCGGCGGCTCGGGTACCGGCAAGACGGTGCTGCTGCGGCAGATCCTCGGCCTCGAGAAACCCACCAAGGGCACGGTCGAGGTGCTGGGGCAGGCGCCCGGCGAGCTCAGCGCCAAGGGCGCGGCCAACGTCGGCATGCTGTTCCAGCACGGCGCGCTGTTCTCGGCCTTCAGCGTGCTCGAGAACATCGCCTTTCCGCTGCGCGAGCTCAAGCTGCTGCCGGACGCGCTGATCCGCAACGCGGCGCTGGTCAAGCTGCAGATGGTGGGCCTCGAGCCGCGGCACGCCAACAAGAGCCCGGCCGACCTGTCGGGCGGCATGATCAAGCGCGTGGCGCTGGCGCGCGCGCTCATCATGGACCCGCCGCTGCTGCTGCTCGACGAGCCCACGGCGGGCCTCGACCCCGAGGCATCCGACAGCTTCTGCGACCTGCTGCGCGGCCTGCACCGCGAGCTCGGCCTCACGGTGGTGATGGTCACGCACGACCTCGACACCCTGTTCGACCTGAGCACCCGCATCGCGGTGCTGGCCGACCAGAAGGTCATCGTGAGCGGCGCCGCGCGCGAGGTGATCGCCTACCCGCATCCGTTCATCCACGAATATTTCCTGGGCGGGCGCGGCCAGCGCGCGCTGGAGGCCCTGCACGACAAACCCGCCGCTGCCCCGCCGAGCGCGGCCGGCGCGGGCCACTGAAAGGTAGCCACACCATGGAAAACAAATCCCATGCCCTCGCCGCCGGCGCTTTCGTGCTCGGCCTGCTCGCCGTCCTCATCGGGCTGGTGGTCTGGTTCACGCGCGACAACACGGTGCGCAACATCTACGAGCTCTCCACGCGCGACCCGGTCAGCGGACTGCAGCCGCAGGCCATGGTGCGCTACCGCGGCATTGCGGTCGGCAAGGTCACCTCGATCGACTTCGACCCCAAGACGCGCGGCAACGTGCGCGTGCGCATCACGGTCGACCAGCGCGTGCCGCTCACCACCTCGAGCTTCGCGACACTGAGCTACCAGGGCGTGACGGGCCTCGCCTTCATCGCGCTCGACGACAAGGGCGAATCGAACGTGGTGCTGGCGCCGAACAACGACGATCCGCCGCGCATTCCGCTCAAGCCTTCCATGCTCGCGCAGCTGCAGGACCGCGGCGAGGCCATCATCAACCAGGTCGACGAGGCCACGAAGCGCGCCAACGCCCTGCTCGGCGACGGCAACCAGAAACGCGTGGCCGAGGCGCTCGAGAACATCGCGGCCGCTTCGGCCAGCGCCAACACGCTGCTCAAGCAGCTCGACAACACCGTGAAGACCGGCCTGAACCCGACGCTCGCGGCGCTGCCCGAGACCATGGGCTCGGTCAAGAAGGCGGCCGGCGACGTTTCGCGCGTGGCCAACAACTTCAACACCACCGTCAGCCGGCTGAACGCACCGGACGGGCCCATCGATCGGCTTGGCGAGGGCACCAAGTCGCTGGCGCAGGCGGTCGACTCGTTCAATTCCGCCACGCTGCCGCGCGTGAACCGCGTGGCCGACGACACTTCGCGCGCGGTACGCCGGCTCGGCCGCGCGGCCGATGGCATCAACGACAACCCGCAATCGCTGCTGTTCGGCAACGGCGGCGCCGCCGCGGGGCCCGGCGAACCGGGCTTCACCGCACCGGCCGCCGCGGCGCCCGAGCGGCCCTGACGCCGAGGATGAAGACGACCATGACGTACTCCGCCATTCCCCGCCGCTTGCGCTCGGCCCCGGCTGCCGGCCTCGGGCTCGTGCTCGCGGTGCTGCTGCTCGCCGGCTGCGGCGCCCTGCCCGACAAGCCCGCGCGCGCCACGCTGTACGACTTCGGGCCCGGTCCCGCCGTCGCAGCGGCACCGCCGGCCGCCGCGCTGCCCACGCTCGCGCTCGCCGAGATCGAGAGCAACGCGCGTCTCGACGGCACGCAGATCCTCTACCGGCTCGGCTACGCCGATGCCAACGAACTGCGCCCCTACGGCCAGTCGCGCTGGAGCCTGCCGCCGGCGCAGCTGCTGCGCCAGCGGCTGCGCGACGCGCTGGCCGAACGGCGCACCGTGCTCGGCCCCGAGGAGAGCGCCACCATCGCGCGCAGCGAAGGCCGGGTGCCCGACACCCTGCGCGTGTCGCTCGACGAATTCAGCCACTACTTCGATTCGGCCAGCAGCAGCGTCGGCCTGGTGCGCCTGCGCGCCACGCTGATCCGCGGCACCGCGGGCGGCGACCGGGTGCTGGGGCAGCGCAGCTTCACCGTGCGCCGGCCGGCGCCGAGCGCCAACGCGCCGGGCGGCGTCAAGGCGCTCGCGGCCGCCACCGACGCGGCGATCGCCGAGATCGTGCAATGGGTCGACCAGATTCCGCGGCAGTAAGCTCGACCATTCAACACAACCATCACACCGAGGAGATCTCCGCATGAATCCCACACGCATCATCGGCATCCTGCTCATCCTCGCGGGCTTCGCGGGCCTCGCGCTCGGCGGCTTCAGCTTCACCAAGGAAACGCACCAGGCCAAGCTCGGTCCGCTGGAGCTGTCGGTGAAGGAGCAGCAGCAGGTCAACTTCCCGGCCTGGGCCAGCGTGGCGGCCATCGTGGTGGGCGGGGCCCTGGTGCTGCTGGGCGGCAAGAAGGGCTGAAGGCCGGCGCCGGGCCGGCGCCGCTTCAGCTGCCGAGCCCCGCCAGCAGCCGCGGCAGCAGTTCTTCGGACGCACCGCGCAGCACCACCGCCGCCGCCGCATCGAGCTGCGGCAGCGGCTCCATGTTGAGCGTGATCAGCCGGGCACCCCGCGCCAGCGCCAGTTCCGGCAGTTCGGCGGCCGGGTAGACGATCGCCGTGCTGCCGACCACCATGAACAGGTCCGACTCCTGCGCCGCCGCCTGCGCATCGAGCAGCACGCCGGGATTGAGCGTCTCGCCGAACATCACCACGTCGGGGCGCGCACGCGAGGCGCAGCGCAGGCAGCGCTGGAACGGCCACGGCCCCTGGCGGTTGCCGCAGTGGTCGCAGCGCCAGCGGCGCAGCGAGCCGTGCAGTTCGAGCACGTCCAGCCCGCCCGCGATGGACAGCAGGCCGTCGACGTTCTGCGTCACGAGGCGGGTGGCGGGGCGCAGCCGCTGCAGTTGCGCGAGCGCGTGGTGGCCCGCGTTCGGCGCGGCGGCCTCGACCGTCGCGAGCCGCTCGGCCCAGAAGCGGCTGAAGCCCTTGGGGTCGCGCCGCAGGTCGTCGGCATGCGAGAACTGCAGCGCGTCCCGGTTCATCCAGAGCCCGTCGGCATCGCGGTAGGTCGGAATGCCCGAGGCGCGCGACAGCCCTGCGCCCGAGAACACCACGATGCGGCGTGCGGCGGCCAGCAGCGCGATCGCGGATTCGATCGACGGCGAAGAAGAAAAAGAAGAATCGGTGCCCAGGCTCATGGCGCTCGCGAGGTCGGTCAGTCGGTGCCCTTCGCGACCGACCTTGCGCCGAGCCGCTCCGACACCGTGCCCGCGCAGGCCTTGAGCGCGCGTGCGATTTCGCTGTCCCAGGCGGTGTCGAAGATCGCGGCCGGGCCGATGGCCGTGACCGACAGCACGATCGCGCCCGTGTGGTCGAACACCGGCGCGGCCATCGCGCTGACGCCCTCGATCACCTCGCCCTCCGAACGGCTGACGCCATGGGCGCGCACTTCGTCGAGCTGCCGCGCGAACTCGCTCCACGAAGGCAGCGGACGCTCGGGCGGCATGCCGGGCGCGTGCGGCTTCTGCCGCGCACCCTCGGCATCAAGCAGCTGCCGCACGACGGCGGCGTCGAGATAGGCAGCGAACACGCGGCCCGAGGCCGTGTTGGTGAGCGAGAACACGGTGCCGTGCCGCATGTTCACGTGCACCGGCGACGGCGACTCGGCCGTGCGCACGATGGTCGCGCCGCGCGCGCCCCAGACCGCGAGCGCCACGGTGTGGCCGATGCGCCGCGCCACCTCGGCGATCAGCGGCGTCGCGATGTGCACCGGGTCGGCCTGCTGCAGGCTGATGAGCCCCAGTTGCAAGGCCAGCGGTCCGAGCAGATAGTGGCCGCTGGCGCGGTCCTGCTCGATCAGCCCCAGCCGGCCGAAGCTCACCATGTACGGATGCGCCTTGGCGGGCGTCATGTCGGCTTCGCGGGCGAGGTCCTTCAGGGCCATCGGCCGGCCGTGGTGCACCAGTGCGCGCAGCAGCTGGCCGCCCACTTCGATGCTCTGGATGCCGCGCTGCGCCGCGCGGTCGGTGTCGTTGGCCGCCGCGGCGCCGGGCGTCGGATGTTCGTTCATGAAGAAGGGATTAGACATGAACTGATTCAAGGCCTACACTCCGCAAATTCGTTATCCGCAAATTCGTTTGCTTTAGACGAATCCAAGCATTCACATACGATGGAGACCACACGATGAGCCAAGCCAAGAAGTTCGCCAGCCAGGCCGACATGGAAGAGAAGAAGGTCACCTTCAGCCAGATCTCCGAGCACGCCTGGGCCTACACCGCCGAGGGCGACCCCAACACCGGCATCGTGATCGGCGACGACTGCGTGCTGGTGGCCGACACCCAGGCCACGCCGGCGATGGCGGCCGACGTGGTGCGGCGCATCCGCGAAGTGACCGACAAGCCGATCAAGTACGTGGTGCTCACGCATTACCACGCGGTGCGCGTGCTGGGCGCCGCCGGCTACGGCGCCGAGCACATCCTCGCAAGCCAGGACACGCGCGACCTGATCGTCGAGCGCGGCGAGGCCGACAAGGCGAGCGAGATCGGCCGCTTCCCGCGTCTGTTCCAGAACGTCGAGACGGTGCCGCCCGGCCTGACCTGGCCGACCATGACCTTCACCGGCAAGATGACGCTGTGGCTCGGCCAGCTCGAAGTGCAGCTGCTGCAGCTGGGCCGCGGCCACACCAAGGGCGACACGGTCGTCTGGCTGCCGCAGGAGCGCGCGCTGCTGTCGGGCGACCTGGTGGAGTTCGGCGCCACGCCCTATGCGGGCGACGCCTACTTCCAGGACTGGCCGCAGACGCTCGACAACGTCGCGGCGCTGAAGCCCAAGGCGCTGGTGCCGGGCCGCGGCGCGGCGCTCACCACGCCCGAGCAGGTGGCCGAGGGGCTGCAGGGCACGCGCGACTTCATCTCCGACGTGTACGCGAGCGTGCAGGAAGGCGTGAAGGCGGGGCGCGACCTGAACGCGGTCTACAAGGAAACCTACGCGAAGCTCCAGCCCAAGTACAGCCAGTGGGTGATCTTCGACCACTGCATGCCCTTCGACGTGAGCCGCGCCTACGACGAGGCCTCGGGGCATGCCGATCCGCGCGTGTGGACGGCCGAGCGCGACGTGGAAATGTGGAAGGCGCTCGAAGGCTGACTTTGCATCGCTCCCTCCCCCTCCGGGGGAGGGCTGGGGTGGGGGCAGCCAGAGCGCCGGTTGCGAACGCCGCTTGCCCCCATCCCTGCCTTCCCCCGGAGGGGGAAGGAGACGAAAACGGAGACAAACACGTGATCGACTATCAAAGCCTGCGTTTCGACTACAAGCGCCACGCCGACCAGGACGCTGCTGCCGCGCCCGCGCGCCACACGGTGGTGGTCGTCGGCGCCGGCCCGGTCGGCCTCGCGCTCGCCATCGACCTGGCGTTGCGCGAGGTGCCCGTGGTGCTGCTCGACAACGACAACACCGTCTCGACCGGCTCGCGCGCCATCTGCTTCGCCAAGCGCACGCTCGAGGTGTTCGACCGCCTGGGCTGCGGCGACCGCATGGTGGACAAGGGCGTGTCGTGGAACATCGGCAAGGTCTATTTCCGCGACGAGCAGGTCTACCGCTTCGACCTGCTGCCCGAGCCCGGCCACGAGCGCCCGGCCTTCATCAATCTGCAGCAGTACTACGTCGAAGGCTACCTGGCCGAACGCGCGGCCGAACTGCCGCTGATCGACATCCGCTGGAACAACAAGGTCACGGGCATCGAACAGCAGGCCGACGGCGCGGTGCTCACCATCGAGACGCCCGAGGGCGAGTACCGCCTCGCGGCCGACTACGTGGCGGCCTGCGACGGCTCGCGCTCGAACCTGCGCCAGCTGCTCGGGCAGGAACCCAAGGGCCGCACCTTCCGCGATCGCTTCCTGATCGCCGACGTGGTGATGGACGCCCACCTGCCCACGGAACGCCGCTTCTGGTTCGATCCACCCTTCCATCCCGGCCAGAGCGTGCTGCTGCACAAGCAGGCCGACGGCATGTGGCGCGTGGACTTCCAGCTCGGCTGGGAGGCCGACCCGGTCGAGGAGCGCAAGACCGAGCGCATCGTGCCGCGCGTGCGCGCGCTGCTCGACAGCATCGACCATGCGGGCGTGCAGTTCGAGATCGGCTGGGCCAGCGTCTACACCTTCGCCTGCCAGCGCATGGAGAGCTTTCGCCAGGGCCGTGTGCTGTTCGCGGGCGATTCGGCGCACGGCGTTTCGCCGTTCGGCGCGCGCGGCGCGAACTCGGGCGTGCAGGACGCCGACAACCTCGCGTGGAAGCTCGCCGCCGTGCTGAAGGGCGACGCGCCCGATGCGCTGCTCGACAGCTATGCACGCGAGCGCGAGTACGCGGCCGACGAGAACATCCGCCATTCCACCCGCGCGACCGACTTCATCACGCCCAAGAGCGAAGTGAGCCGCCTGTTCCGCGATGCGGTGCTCGAGCTGACCAAGCGCCATGCCTTTGCGCGCACGCTGGTCAACAGCGGCCGGCTCTCGGTGCCGGCGGTGCTGCACGGCTCGCCGCTCAGCACGCCCGACAGCGACGCGTTCACGGGCCCAATGGCGCCCGGCGCCGCAGCGGCCGACGCGCCGATCGCGCGCGCCGACGGCAGCACCGCCTGGCTGCTGCGCGAAGCCTGCCGGGTGCACGGCTTCACCGCGCTGGTGTTCGGCCACGACGAGGCAGCCGAGCGCAGCCTGCAGGCGCTGAAGGCCAGCGATCTGCCGCTGCACATCCTGCGCGTGCAAGGCGAGCTCGCCACCACGCGCTACGACGCCCGGCCCGGCACGGTGTACCTGCTGCGCCCCGACCAGCATGTCTGCGCGCGCTGGCGCGAGCCCTCGGCGGCAGACATTCGCGCGGCCCACGACCGCGCGCTGGCAAGGACATGAACATGCCACAGACCACATCCCTCCTCATCACCGAACCGCACCTCGATGCGCCCGACGATTTCTACGAAGCGCTGATCGAAGCCCACCAGGGCCTCGACACCGAAGAGAGCCACGCCTACAACGCGCGCCTGGTGCTGGTGCTCGCCAACCACATCGGCTCGCTCGCCGTGCTGCGCGAGGCGCTGGCGGCGGCGAAATAGGCACACGAATGCGGACTTCCGGACGCAGAGGACGCGAAGGTTTCGCAGAGGTCGCAAAAGAAACCATGAAAAATCTATGGAAGTCCTTCTGCGACTTCTGCGTAACTTTTGTCTTCCTTCTGCGTCCGGTTGTCCGAATTCTTTTCCATTGAACCCCAGGACCACACCATGACCACTTACCAAAGCGGCTTCGGCAACGAATACGCCAGCGAAGCCGTCGCCAGCGCCCTGCCCCAGGGCCGCAACAATCCGCAGCGCGCGCCGTTCGACCTCTACACCGAACTGCTCTCGGGCACGGCCTTCACCGCGCCGCGCCACGAGAACCGCCGCACCTGGCTCTACCGGCGCCAGCCGTCGGTGGTGTCGGGCCGCTACCAGCCTTACGCCCAGCACCACTGGACCACCGGCGCCGACCGCAATATCGCGCTCGCGCCCGAGCCGCTGCGCTGGCATCCGATGCCGCTCGACGGCGCGGCCGACGCCGACTTCGTCGATGGCATGCACACGCTCGCGGCCAACGGCGACGCCGAGGCGCAGGTCGGCATCGGCGCGCTGATGTACCTCGCGGGCCGCTCGATGGACCAGCGCGCCTTCGTCAATGCCGACGCCGAGATGCTCGTCGTGCCGCAGCAGGGCCGGCTCGTCATCACCACCGAACTCGGCGTGCTCGACGTCAGGCCCGGCGAGATCGCGCTGCTGCCGCGCGGCATGGCGTTCAAGGTGGCGCTGCCCGACGGCTTGTCGCGCGGCTATGTCTGCGAGAACTACGGCGCGCACTTCCGCCTGCCCGAGCTCGGCCCGATCGGCTCGAACGGCCTCGCCAACGCGCGTGACTTCCAGGCGCCCGTGGCGGCGTTCGAAGAGAACGGTGGCGCGTACGAACTCGTGAAGAAATTCGGCGGCCGCTTCTGGACCGCGCCGACGAAGCAGTCGCCGTTCAACGTCGTCGCCTGGCACGGCAACCTCGCGCCGGTGAAGTACGACACGGCCAATTTCATGGTGATCGGCTCGATCAGCTTCGACCATCCCGATCCTTCGATCTTCACCGTGCTGACCTCGCCCAGCGACACGCCCGGCACCGCCAACTGCGACTTCGTGATCTTCCCGCCGCGCTGGATGGTGATGGAGAACACCTTCCGTCCGCCCTGGTTCCACCGCAACCTCATGAGCGAGTTCATGGGCCTGGTGCTCGGCGAGTACGACGCCAAGCCCGGCGGCTTCAAGCCGGGCGGCGCCAGCCTGCACAATTGCATGGTGCCGCACGGCCCCGACGAGGAGGCCTTCGACAAGGCCACCAGCGCCAACCTCCAGCCGCAGAAGCTCGACAACACGCTGGCCTTCATGTTCGAGAGCCGCTATCGCTTCATACCGACGAATTTCGCGCTGCAGAGCCCCGCGCTCGACAACGACTACGCCGACTGCTGGGCCGGGCTGAAAGACCAGTTCAAGCCCTGACCCGCCGATCCCGAATACAGAAAGAAGGACATCCATGACCACCGCGACAACGAACGCCACCCACGACCCGAAGCTGCGCAGCTGGGTCGCCTCCGCCAACGAAACGGGGTGCGACTTCCCTATCCAGAACCTGCCGTTCGGGCGCTTTCGCGCCGCGGACAGCAGCGAGGCTTTCCGCATCGGCGTGGCCATCGGCGACCAGGTGCTCGACCTGCGCGCGGCCGGCCTGGTCGACACCGACGACATGAACGCGCTGATGGCCGCGAGCGTGCCGGAGCGACAGGCGCTGCGTGCCGCGATCTCCGCGGGCTTGGCCGAAGGCAGCGACAAGCAGGCCGCGTGGTCCAAGGCGCTGACCGCGCAGGCCGGCGCCGAGATGGCTGTGCCTTGCCGCATCGGCGACTACACCGACTTCTACACCGGCATCCACCACGCGACCACCATCGGCAAGCTGTTCCGCCCCGACCAGCCGCTGATGCCCAATTACAAGTGGGTGCCGATCGGCTATCACGGCCGCGCCTCGTCGATCGGCGTGAGCGGCCAGGTGTTCAAGCGTCCGCACGGGCAGACCAAGGCGCCCGATGCCGCAACGCCGAGCTTCGGCCCGTCGAAGCGGCTCGACTACGAGCTCGAACTCGGCTTTTTCGTCGGCCGCGGCAATGCGCTCGGCGAACCCGTGGCGATCGGCGAGGCCGAGGAACACCTGTTCGGCGTGACGCTGCTCAACGACTGGTCGGCGCGCGACGTGCAGGCCTGGGAATACCAGCCGCTCGGCCCGTTCCTCTCGAAGAGCTTCGCGAGCACGCTGTCGCCGTGGATCGTGACGATGGAAGCACTCGCGCCCTTTCGCGCCCGCTTCGAGCGCCCGGCCGGCGATCCGCAGCCGCTGCCGTACCTCGACGCGCCTTCGAACCGCGAGCGCGGCGCACTCGACATCACGCTCGAGGTGCTGCTGCAGACCGCGAAGATGCGCGCCGATGGCGCAGCGCCCGTGCGCCTCACGCGCGGCAACACCACCGAGGCCGCCTACTGGACCGCCGCGCAGCTCGTCGCGCACCACACGGTGAACGGCTGCAACCTGCAGCCCGGCGACCTGCTCGGTTCGGGCACGCTCTCGGGCCCGCAGCCCGACCAGGCCGGCTCGCTGATCGAGCTCACGCAGGGCGGGAAGCAGCCGGTCACCTTGCCCAACGGCGAGCAGCGCACCTTCCTCGAGGACGGCGACACGCTGGTGATCCGCGGCCATTGCGAGCGCGACGGCGCGGTGCGCATCGGGCTTGGCGAGGTCAGCGGCACGGTCGTTGCGTAAGGTCGACAGGCCTCAGGGCGCCGGCGCGGCCGTGCTGCCCATGGGCCACGCGATCTCGCTTGCGATGCGCGGCTTGCCGATCGGCGGGCCGGCCTTGCCGATGCGCACCGCGGCCATGTCGGCCTCGCTCGGGTACTGGTCCATGAGCCAGTAGTCGAACACGCGCCGCGCGATGGGCGCGGCCGCGCCGGCACCCCAGCCGGCGTTCTCGACGATCACCGCGAGCGCGATCTTCGGATCGTTCGCCGGCGCGTAGGCCATGAAGAGCGCATGGTCGCGCTGGTGCTCTTCGAGCGCCTTGGCGTTGTAGCGGGTGTTCTGCGCCTGGGTCACGGCCTGCGCGGTGCCGGTCTTGCCGGCCGCCTGGTAGCCGGCACCGGCGAACACGCCGCGCGCGGTGCCGTTCGAGACCACGCTGGCAAGGCCTTCGCGGATCACGGCGACGTGGGCCGGCTTGTAGCCGAGGTTCTCGGCCGGCGGCTGCGGTAGCGGCACGACCTGCCCGCTCACGGTGTCGCGCGTGGCGAGCACCAGGTGCGGCTTGCGCTTCATCCCGCCGTCGGCGACGATCGCGGTGGCCTGCGCGAGCTGCAGCATCGTGAAGGTGTTGTAGCCCTGGCCGATGCCCAGCGAGATGGTCTCGCCCGCATACCACTTCTTCTGCTCGGGGCGCCGGTAGGCATTGCGCTTCCATTCGGTGCTCGGCAGCACGCCGCGCACCTCGCCGCCGAGGTCGATGCCGGTGATCTGGCCGAAGCCGAGCGGCTTCATGAAGTCGTGGATCAGGTCCACGCCCATCTCGTTGGCGAGCGAGTAGTAGTAGATGTTGCTCGACACCTGGATCGAGCGGCGCATGTCGACGCCGCCGAGGTTGCCTTCGGGGCTGCCGAAGCGGTGCCCGCCGAAGTTGAAGTAGCCCGGGTCGTTGACCACCACGTTGGCGCCGCGCTTGCCGGTTTCGAGCGCGGCGAGCGCCATGAAGGGCTTGTAGGTCGAGCCCGGCGGATAGGTGCCGCGCAGCGCGCGGTTGAGCAGCGGCTTGTCGATCGACTCGCTGAGTTCCTTCCAGCTTTCCGTGTCGATGCCCTCGACGAACAGGTTGGGGTCGAAGGTGGGCTTGCTCACGAAGGCCAGCACCTCGCCGGTCTTGGGATCGATCGCCACGAGCGCGCCGCGGCGCTCGCCGTACATGTCCTCGACGAGCTTCTGCAGCTTGATGTCGAGCGACAGCATCACGGTGTTGCCCGGCGTGGCCGGATGGCTCGCGAGCCGGCGCACCGCACGGCCGCCGGCCGAGGTCTCCATCTGCTCGACGCCGGTCTGGCCATGCAGCGTCTTCTCGTAGCTCTGCTCGATGCCGAGCTTGCCGATGTAGTCGGTGCCCTTGTAGTTGGCCTGGTCTTCCTCGGGCCATTCCTCCATCGCGGTCTTCTCGCGCTGGTTGATGCGCCCGATGTAGCCGAGCACGTGCGAAGCGGTCTCGCCATGCGGGTAGTTGCGGAACAGCCGCGCCTTGATCTCCACGCCCGGGAAGCGGTAGCGCTGCGCCGCGAAGCGCGCCACTTCCTCGTCGCTCAGGCGCGTGCGGATCGGGATGGAGTCGAAGCTGCGCGAATCGTCGCGCAGCCGCTTGAAGCGGCGGCGGTCGCGCGGCGAGATCTCGAGCACCTGCGTGAGGCTGTCGATGGTCTCCTCGACGTCGCCCACCTTCGAGGGCGTGATCTCGAGCGTGTAGGCCGAGTAGTTCGAGGCCAGCACGATGCCGTTGCGGTCGAGGATCAGGCCGCGGTTGGGCACCACCGGCACGATGGCCGTGCGGTTGCTCTCGGCCTGCTCGGCAAGGTCGGCATGCCGCACGACCTGCAGGTAGAACAGCCGCGCGCCGATGAGGCCGAAGGCGAAGAGCACCACCAGGCCGATCACGACCACCCGGCGCTTGAAGCGCGCGAGGTCGGCAGCGACATTGCGGATTTCGGTCATGGCGAAGTGAGCTTAGGTGCGCAAGGATTCGATGGCAAATGCCCTCGACACCCATCGGGTTGTGCCAGAAACACCGCGGAACCGGCTTTGCCGGGCCGCTGGTGTTGCCCCCGGCGAGGGGGTGGGCGAAGCGACACGAAGTGCGCGCAGCCTGGGGGAGAACTCATAACGGGCGGTTCTCGTCGGGATCGGGCGTGCGCAGTTGCGGCGCGAGCAGCAGCACGGTCGCCAGCGGCCACAGCGCCGCCTCGAGCACCGGCGAGGCCAGCACCCACCAGCCCGGGAACACGCCGCCGCCGATCAGGCGCGCGACGATCTCGATGAACTGCGACACCGCGAAGACCGGCAGCAGCTGCAGCGCCTGCGACGCCACCGGATACCAGAGCAGGCGCCGGTGGATGGTGATCGCGAAGAAGCCCAGCGTGGTGTAGGACAGCGCATGCTGGCCCAGCATCGCACCCTGGTGGACGTCCATGCACAGGCCGAAGGCGAAGGCCGCGCCGATGCCGATGCGCGCGGGCTGGTGCACGCCCCAGAACACGATCGCGAGCGCGAGCAGGTCGGGCGTCCAGGCGGCGCGGCCGATCGGGATCATGTTGATGAGCAGCGCGATCACGAGGCTCGACCACATGAAGAGCGGGCTGACGGGCAGCAGCAGCTGCTGTTGGCCGGGGCGCTTGATCATCGGGCACGCTCCGCGGTCTTCTTGTCGGCCTTGTCGGCTTTGGCGGGCTTCGATGCCGCCTTGGCATCGGCCTTCTTCGGCGCCGCAGCGGCGGGTGCGGCCGGCGGTGCCGCCGGGCCGCCCGTGGGCGTCAGCACCAGCACGTAGCGCGCGGCCATCACATGCGCGAGCGGCACGCAGTAGATGCGCGCGAATGCCGAGTCGGCGCGGCGCTCGATGCGCTCGATCTTCGCGACCGGCAGCCCGGGCGGATAGACGCCGTCGACGCCGCTCGTGGACAGCAGGTCGCCCTCCTGCAGGTCGGCGTTGGCGGCCATGAAGCGCAGCTCGAGGCCACCGCCGTGTGCCGAGGCATCGCCGAAGGCCACGCTGCGCACGCCGGTGCGGGTGTTCTGCACCGGGATGGAAAGATCGCGGTCGATCACCAGCGTGACCTCGCTCGTGAAGGGCAGCACCTGGGTGACCTGGCCCAGCACGCCGTTGGCGTCGATCACCGGCGAGCCCGGCACCACGCCCTGCGTGAGCCCTTGGTCGATGACGATCTTGCGCGTGTAGGGATCGGCCGCGTCGTAGAGCACCTCGGCCGCGCGGCCCGGCGCCTGCGTGGTCTCGCGCAGTTCGAGCAGCGCGCGCAGCCGCGCGTTCTCCTGCGCGAGCGTGTCGGCCTGGCTGGCGCGCTCGGCCTGCTGCATGAGCGTGCGGCGTGCCGCATCCTCGTTGCGCTGCGCGGTCTGCAGGTCCTCGAAGTAGCGGCTCGCGCCGGCCACGAACTGCACCGGCTTGAGCGCCAGCCATTGCACCGGGTAGAGCACCGCACCGACGGCCGTACGGATCGGCTGGACCAGGTGCAGCCGCGCGTCGGCCACCATCAGGAACAGCGCGAGCGTCCCGAAGAAGATCAGCTTGCTCAGCGCCGACTGCCCCTGGTTGAACAGGGGCGGGGCTGAGCGATCGAGCGTGCCCAGGGGCATGGTTCAGATCCGGCTGTGGTGCAACGTCAGATGGCAAAAAGGCCGGCCTGCGCAAGCAGAGCCGGCCGTGGGTGGCAGCGGCGCATTCACTCGCTGGTGAAGATGCTGCCGAGGCGGTCCATGCGCTCGAGGGCGATGCCGCAACCGCGCACCACGCAGGTCAGCGGGTCTTCGGCCACCAGCACCGGCAGGCCCGTTTCCTCGGCCAGCAGCCGGTCGAGGTCGCGCAGCAGCGCGCCGCCGCCGGTCAGCATCATGCCGCGCTCGGCGATGTCGGCGCCGAGTTCGGGCGGCGTCTGCTCGAGCGCGTTCTTCACGGCCGAGACGATGTTGTTGAGCGGATCGGTCAGGGCTTCGAGCACTTCGTTGCTGCTGATGGTGAAGCTGCGCGGCACGCCTTCGGACAGGTTGCGGCCCTTGACTTCCATTTCCTTGACTTCGGAGCCCGGGAAGGCCGAGCCGATGTTCTTCTTGATGACCTCGGCCGTCGGCTCGCCGATCAGCATGCCGTAGTTGCGGCGGATGTAGTTGATGATGGCTTCGTCGAAGCGGTCGCCGCCGACGCGCACCGAGCCCTTGTAGACCATGCCGCCCAGGCTGATGACGCCCACCTCGGTGGTGCCGCCGCCGATGTCGACCACCATCGAGCCCGAGGCCTCGCTGACCGGCAGGCCGGCGCCGATGGCCGCGGCCATGGGTTCCTCGATCAGGTAGACGGACGTGGCGCCCGCCGCTTCGGCCGCGTCCTTGATGGCGCGGCGCTCGACCTGGGTCGAGCCGCAGGGCACGCAGATGATGATGCGCGGGCTCGGCGTGAGCAGCGTGCGCGGGTGCACCATCTTGATGAACTGCTTGATCATCTGCTCGGTGATCACGAAGTCGGCGATCACGCCGTCCTTCATCGGGCGGATGGCTTCGATGTTGCCCGGCACCTTGCCGAGCATGGCCTTGGCCTCGCGGCCGACGGCCTGGATCACCTTCTTGCCATGCGGGCCGCCTTCGTGGCGGATGGCGACGACCGAGGGTTCGTCCAGCACGATGCCCTTGTTGCGGGCGAAGATGAGCGTGTTGGCGGTGCCGAGGTCGATCGCGAGGTCGGTGGAGAAATACCGACGGAAAGCTCCAAACATGTGCGGAATCCTCTGGAGCACGGGCTGCGCATCGGCAGAACGTCGCTCACTCTATGGGTGTTTTGGGGGTGCTGGAAGGGTGAATTTGATCGTTTTTGCAGCAAAAGCCGGCGCGTTCGCGGGGGTTGCGGCAAAGGCGGGATAATACCCGAATCCCCTCTGAATCCCGTGTTGGCGGCCCTTGCGGCGCGCTATTTACCTCCGGTTTTTCGGCCGGTTCCACCATGTCCCTTTCCGCTTCCGATATCGCCCGCATCGCCTCCCTGGCGCGGCTGCAGCTCGCCCCCGACGAAAGCGAGCGCATGCTCAGCCAGCTCAATGGCTTTTTCGACGTGGTCGAGCGCATGCGCTCGGTCGACACTACCGGCGTCGAGCCCTTGGCCCACCCCGTGGCCGCCATCGAGGACATCGTCCTGCGCCTGCGCGAGGACGTCGTGAGCGAGCCCGACAACCGCGAAGCCAACCAGCGCAGCGCCCCCGCCGTCGAAGCCGGCCTGTTCCTCGTGCCCAAGGTGATCGAATGAGCGGCGCCAAGGACCTGCACCAACTCGGGGTGGCCGCGCTCGCGAAGGCGCTGGCCGGACGCGAAGTCTCGGCCGTCGAGGCCGCGCAGCACTTCCTGGGCCGCATGAAGGCCCACCAGGCGCTCGGCAGCTTCGTCGAAGTGAACGAGGACGCGACGCTGGCCCAGGCCCGCGCGGCCGACGCGGCCATCGCGGCCGGCAACGCCCCGGCGCTGGCCGGCGTGCCGATCGCGCACAAGGACATCTTCGCCACCACCGACTTCGCCACCACCGCCGGTTCGAAGATGCTCGCGGGCTACCGCTCGCCCTTCGACGCCACCGTGGTGCGCCGCCTCGCCGAGGCCGGCACCGTCACGCTGGGCAAGCTCAGCTGCGACGAGTTCGCGATGGGCTCGGCCAACGAGAACGTGGCCGTGCCCGCCGTCGGCCACGACCAGGCCGTGCCGGTGCGCAACCCCTGGAACCTCGAGCGCATCCCGGGCGGCTCCTCGGGCGCCAGCGCGGCCGCCGTGGCCGCGCGCCTCGCGCCGGCCGCCACCGGCACCGACACCGGCGGCTCGATCCGCCAGCCGGCCTCGTTCTGCGGCGTGACCGGCATCAAGCCCACCTACGGCCGCGCCTCGCGCTACGGCATGGTGGCCTTCGCCTCCAGCCTCGACCAGGCCGGCCCGATGGCCCGCTCGGCCGAGGACTGCGCGCTGCTGCTGTCGGCCTTCTGCGGCCCCGACCTCGACCGCGACTCGACCTCGCTCGACCGCCCGGCCGAGAACTTCGGCCGCACCTTGCACGACTCGCTCGAGGGCCTGCGCATCGGCGTGCCGAAGGAGTTCTTCGGCGAGGGCGTGGCGCCCGGCGTGCGCGCCGCCATCGATGCAGCGCTGTTGCAGTACGAGAAGCTCGGCGCCAAGCGCGTCGAGGTCTCGCTGCCGCGCACCGAGCTGTCGATCCCCGTCTACTACATCATTGCCGCGGCCGAGGCCTCGAGCAACCTGAGCCGCTTCGACGGCGTGAAGTTTGGCCACCGCGCCAAGGACTTCCTCGACCCCGCGAGCAAGAAGACCGCGCTCACACAGATGTACGAGCGCACGCGCGCCGAAGGCTTCGGCGACGAGGTCAAGCGCCGCATCATGATCGGCACCTACGTGCTCTCGCACGGCTACTACGACGCCTACTACCTGCAGGCGCAGAAGGTGCGCCGCATGATCGCCGACGACTTCCAGCAGGCCTTCGCGCAGTGCGACGTGATCGCCGGCCCCGCCGCGCCGACCACCGCCTGGAAGATCGGCGAGCACGGCGACGACCCCGTGGCCGACTACCTGGCCGACATCTTCACCTTGCCGGCCTCGCTGGCCGGCCTGCCCGGCATGAGCCTGCCGGTGGGCTTCGACGGCGGCATGCCCGTGGGCCTGCAGCTGATCGGCAACTACTTCGGCGAAGCGAAGCTGCTCAATGCGGCGCACCGCTTCCAGCTGGCCACCGACTGGCATGCGCGCACGCCGGAGGGCTTCTGACATGAGCGAGACAGTGAACACCTTCGAAGCACAGCAACAGGGCCGCCCGACCGGCCCGCTGGTGCGCGGCTATGAAGTCATCATCGGCTTCGAGACCCACGCCCAGCTCTCGACCGCGAGCAAGATCTTCAGCCGCGCCTCCACGGCCTTCGGCGCCGAGCCCAACACGCAGGCCTGCGCGGTCGACCTCGCGCTGCCCGGCACGCTGCCCGTGATGAACAAGGGCGCCGTCGAACGCGCGATCCGGCTCGGCCTCGCGCTCGGTTCGCACATCGCGCCGCGCAGCGTGTTCGCCCGCAAGAACTACTTCTACCCCGACCTGCCCAAGGGCTACCAGATCAGCCAGTTCGAGATCCCCGTGGTGCAGGGCGGCTCGGTGAGCTTCTTCGTCGGCGAGGAACAGAAGACCGTGCGCCTGGTGCGCGCCCACCTCGAGGAGGACGCGGGCAAGTCGCTGCACGAGGACTTCGTGGGCCAGAGCGGCATCGACCTGAACCGCGCCGGCACGCCGCTGCTCGAGATCGTGACCGAGCCCGACATGCGCTCCACCGCCGAGGCCGTGGCCTATGCGAAGGAGCTGCACAAGATCGTGACCTGGATCGGCATCTGCGACGGCAACATGCAGGAAGGCAGCTTCCGCTGCGACGCCAACGTCTCGGTGCGCCGCCCCGGCGAGAAGCTCGGCACGCGCCGCGAGATCAAGAACCTGAACAGCTTCAAGTTCATGCAGCAGGCGATCGACTACGAGATCAGCTGGCAGATCGACACGCTCGAGGACGGCGGCAAGATCGAGCAGGCCACCGTGCTGTTCAATCCCGACACCGGCGAGACGCGCGCGATGCGCGCCAAGGAAGACTCGTCCGACTACCGCTACTTCCCCGACCCCGACCTGCCGCCGCTGGTGATCGCCGCCGACTGGATCGAGCGCGTGAAGGCCGAGATGCCCGAGCTGCCGCGCGTGATGGCCGAGCGCTATGTGCGCGACCACGGCCTCTCGGAATACGACGCCGCGCAGCTCACGCAGGGCCCCGCGCTCGCGCGCTACTTCGACGACGCGGTGAAGGCCGGCGCCACGCCGAAGCTCGCGAGCAACTGGATCACCGGCGAGATCGCACGCCGCCTCAATGCCCAGGAGATCGGCATCGAGGCCGCGCCGGTCAGCGCCGCGCAGCTCGGCCAGCTCGTGAAGCGCATCGCCGACGGCACCCTGCCGAACAATGCCGCGCGCCAGGTCTTCGAGGCACTGTGGACCGGCGAAGGCAGCGACGTCGACGCGATCATCGAGGCCAAGGACCTGAAGCCGATGAACGACGCCGGCGCGCTCGACGCGATCCTCGACGAGGTGATCGCGAAGAACGCCAAGAACGTCGAGGAGTACCGCGGCGGCAAGGAGAAGGCGCTCAACGGCCTCGTGGGCCAGGTCATGAAGGCCAGCGGCGGCAAGGCCAACCCCGCGCAGGTCACGGAACTGCTGAAGGCCAAGCTGGCCTGAGCCCGGGCTTCGCCCCGGCACGACGGTGAAGCGGGCCCCGCGCGGGCCGCTTCACCGTTTTTTCTTTGGGGGGATGCCGGTCAGCGCGCGGTGGTCGCGGTCTCGCCCGACCACAGCTGCTTGAGCCGCACGCGCTCCTCGTCGAAGCGCGCGTTGACGCGCTTCTTCTCGTCTTCCTGCTCGCCGATGAAGCGGTTCTGCACCGCCACGCTCTTGGCGTTGTCGTCGAGCCGGCGCCGCAGCACGCCGGGCGCCTTGCTCGCGTCGCCCTTGTAGAACTCGAGTTCCTCGTCGATCTTCTTGCGGTCGTCGGCCAGTTCGGACAGCCGCTTGCGCGCCGCCTGGATCACCGCGTCGACCTGCACCAGCGCCTCGCCGCGCTCGCGCTCGTGGGCGGCGGCGTTCGGGTAGCGGATCAGCAGCGCGCGCTCGCGCCGGCGCTCGTCGGCGATGCGCGCGGCCTGCACCGCGGCCTCGCGCGCGCGGTCCTCGCGCTCGGCCTGCTCGCGCGCCGTGTAGGTGGGCTCGAGCCGGCGCCGCGTCATGCCGCTCGGGCTCAGCTCGCGCTGCTCGCGGTCGCTGCACTCGGCGATCGGCCGGTCGGCGGTCAGGGTGCGGCCCTTGGCATCGACGCACGAATAGATGCCCGCGGCGCCGGGCACGGGCGCGCCCTTCTGCGCCTGGGCCAGCGCCAGCGTGCAGCCGGCGGCGAGCACCGCGGCCAGCGCGGCACGGGCGTTTCCGATGGCGCGGAATCGGCTGTGGCCGGCGTGGTGCGGCGGGCGGTGCATCGGGGGTTTCCTTCAGAGCGCGCCGTAGCGCGTGCGGTAGGCGAGCACGCGCTCGCGGTGGGTGCCGAGGTCGGCGGCCGCGTCGCCCGAGAGGTAGCTCAGCAGGTCGTCGAGGGTGGCGATCGCCACCACCTGCAGGCCGAGCTGGTTGCGCACGTACTGCACCGCGCTGTGGTCCACGTCGACGCCGTTCTCGGTCGCCTTCTCCTGCCGGTCGAGCGCGATCGCCACCGCATGCGGCACGGCGCCCGCGGCCTGGATCGCGGCGATCGATTCGCGCACCGCGGTGCCCGCGGACATCACGTCGTCGACGATCAGCACCCGGCCCTTGAGCGGCGCGCCGACCAGGTTGCCGCCCTCGCCGTGCGCCTTGGCTTCCTTGCGGTTGTAGGCGAAGGGCACGTTGCGGCCGCGCCGCGCGAGCTCGGCCGCCACCGTGGCGCCCAGCGGGATGCCCTTGTAGGCCGGGCCGAAGATCATGTCGAACTCGAGCCCGCTCTCGATCAGGCGGTCTGCATAGAATCCCGCGAGCCGCGCGATCTTGGCGCCGTCGTCGAAGAGGCCCGAATTGAAGAAATAAGGACTCATGCGGCCGGCCTTGGTCTTGAACTCGCCGAAGCGCAACACGCCCGCGTCGAGCGCGAACTGGACGAAGTCCTGCGCCACCGCACTGCTTTTCTCACCATCTACAGCCATCGGAATTCCTTGTGTTCAAACTGACCAGTCTCAATCTCAATGGCCTGCGTTCGGCCGCCACCAAGGGCGTTGCCGACTGGGTGGCCGAATTGGCGCCGGATTGTATTTGCATGCAGGAGATCCGGGTCCAGGCCAGCGACATCGAAGGCCGCTTCGAGGAGATGGCCGGCCTCAAGGGCCACTTCCATTTTGCCGAGAAGAAGGGCTACGCGGGCACCGCGATCTACACGAAGCACGTGCCCAGCGAGGTGGTGGTGGGCTGGGGCGACGCCGAATTCGACGCCGAGGGCCGCTACCTCGAGCTGCGCTTCGACACGCCGAAGCGCAAGTTCTCGGTCATCAGCTGCTATTTCCCGAGCGGCAGCTCGGGCGAGGAGCGCCAGCAGGCCAAGTTCCGCTTCCTCAAGGGCTTCTTCCCGCACCTGGTGGCGCTGAAGAAGCAGCGCGAGTTCGTGCTGTGCGGCGACATCAACATCGCCCACAAGGAGATCGACCTCAAGAACTGGCGCGGCAACCAGAAGAACAGCGGCTTCCTGCCCGAGGAGCGCGCCTGGATGACGAAGCTGCTCGACGCCGGCGCCGAGGGCGCGGGGCTGGTCGACGTCTACCGCATGCTCAAGCCCGACACCACCGGCGAGGCCTACACCTGGTGGAGCAACCGCGGCCAGGCCTATGCCAACAACGTGGGATGGCGGCTCGACTACCACCTCGCCACGCCGAAGACCGCCGCGCTCGCGCGCACCGAGCAGATCTTCAAGACCATCAAGTTCAGCGACCACGCGCCGATCACGCTGGAGTACGACTTCACGCTCTGAGCGCCGCCTGGGCACTCGATGCCCTCCCCATGGGTCAACTTGTGGCCTGCGCCATCGCTGATGGCGATGCCACCTCAGCGAGCCAGCTTGATGTGGGGAAAGCGCACAACGGGTTGCTGCAACCGCCTCTCGAGCTCCGCGACACTTTGGCCTGTTTCCACAGCCGTCGAGCTGGCCACCGACCGCCGCACAGCCTTGCGGCTCGGCGCTCTGCGTTGAGGTACGGCAGGCTTGGTCATGCTGTGATTTCGAAGGTTTGAACTTTATCCAACTCAGGCGGAGTGGACGTCAACCTGGGCTATCGAAGCAAGCGCGAGGCACCGCTGCATCGTGCTGCGCGCTGACCTGCAATAGCGTGGCTGCTCAGCCGTGCAAGCGCTTATTCGCCGCATTGACGACCCCACACTCTGGGAATCGGAACCGGACAGCCGGACGCGAAGGTTTCGCGAAGGACGCAAAAGAACAGCCAGAAGGGGGTGGGTTGCACTCTCGCGGCGGTTGCACCCCGAAGAGCCCACGCAAGGCCCGTGCCCTCAGCAGACCGAGGTCCCTTTGAAGATTTTCTTTCGCGCTCTTCGCGAAACCTTCGCGTCCTCCGCGTCCGGCTGTTCGAATCGGCTGTCCGCCTTCAACCGCAGCAGCGCCCGATCCGCCCCTCGCGGTACAGCGGCCCCAGGTCCTCCGCCAGCGCACCCAACGTGCGCCGCCATTGCGCATGCGAAGGATCGGCCGCCAGCGCCGCGCGCATGCGCGCCAGCAGCTCGGCACGCAGCGCGGGCTCGTCGATGCCCAGCACGCGTCCGGCATCGACCACCAGCCGCCCGCCGACCAGCACCTGCGCCACGTGGCGCCCACTGGCCCGGGCCAGCACCAGCTCGAGCGGATCGATGTCGTCGAACAGCGCATCGTCGTCGAGCGCCTCGAGGTCCAGCAGCACCAGGTCGGCCGGCGCGCCGGTCGCGATGCGGCCGCCCGACACCAGCGCGCCGCCCACGCTGCGCGGGCCGTGGCCGGCCGCGAAGGACCAGAGCTGGGCCGGGGTCATCGCGCGTTCGTAGCCCCAGCCGCGGTGCAGCGCGTAGGCCAGGCGCATCTCGCGCAGCGCGTCGTCGTCCTCGTCGAAAGCCATGCCGTCCAGCCCCATCGCCACGCGGCAGCCCTGGCGCAGCATCTCGGCCAGCGGCGCGATGCCCGACTGGAGGCCGAGGTTCGAGCTGGTGTTGACGGCGATGGTGGCACCGCGCTCGGCGATCAGCGCGAGTTCGTCGGGCCGCGCCCAGGTGCAGTGGGCGAGCGTGAGGCGCGGGCTCAGCAGGCCGATCGCATCGAGAAAACGCACGATGCCGCCCGGATGATGGGCATCGGCCCAGTCGCGCTGGTAGCGCGTCTCGAGCAGGTGCATGTGGACCGGCCGGCCGGTATCGGCCGAGGCGCGCGCGATGGCCTCGAGCAGCGGCGTGCCGCACCACTGGACCGCGGTCGGGCCGTACTGCACGGTGACGTGCGCGCCCAGGCCCTCCTCCTCGACCATGCGCGCCACCGCGTCGACCAGCGCGAGCTGCCGCGCGGGCTCGACCGGCTGCACCACGAGGCGCCGCGCGACCGCGTCGCGGATGCCGGGGCGCAGCAGCGCCAGCACGGCGGCATCGTCGTCGTAGGCGATGCCATGGCGGTCGCGCATCGCGACCGCGAAGCCGATGCGCACGCCGACGTCGCGCGCGGCCCGCGCCACCGCGCGCGCCTCGTCGACGTAGTCCATGCCGCCCTGCACGCGCGTGTAGTGGACCATCAGGTTCGTCACGCCATGGCGCAGCGAACGCGCGAACGAGGTGGCGGCGCAGAGGTAGGGGTCCATGCCCGGCACCGTACCCAGGAAGGGCAGCCAGCTCTCGAGCGGCTGGCCGAAGGCGCCGAGCGTGGCGCTGCGGAAGGTGCGTGCATGGTCGTGCGCGTTGGCCAGCGCCGGCAGCGCGAGCAGGCGCGGCGCGGGGCCGGTGGCATCGCGCGGCGCGATCGCGCCGAAGCGCTCGCCCTCGAGCGCGATGCGCATGCCGGCCTGCGCGGGCCGCAGGCCCGGCTCGGCCAGCAGCCAGGCGCAGTCGATGGCGTCGGAATGCGGAGCGAGGCTCATGCCAGGCCTCAGCTCGCCACCACCCGGCGCGCGGCCGCGGGCGGCAGGAAGCGCCGGTCGAACACCTCGCCGGGCGCGGGCGCGCGCGACAGCTCGAAGGCGGTGCGCAGCTGCGCGATGGCGCGGCCCATGCGCGCATCGTCGACATCGCCGATGCCGGCCTGCGCGACCGCGGGCGTCAGCATCACGGTGCGCAGCGTGTAGAGCAGGCGCCGCTTCTCGAGCGCGGCATCGAGCAGCGGCTCACGCTTGGCGAGCGCGGCAATGGCCGCGTCGGGGTCGGCGATGGTGTCGAGCACCGCACGGTGGATCGCGCGCACCAGCCCGGCCACGGCCTCGGGCCTGTCGCGCAGCAGCGCGCGCGACACCATCACGCCGTTGCCGTAGAGGTCCACGCCATGGTCGGCGTAGTGGAACCAGCGGATGTCGCGGTCGGGGTCGACGCCCTGCGCCACCAGGTTCATGTAGCTGGTGACCGAGAACACGGCCGAGCCGTCGACATGGTCCTTGAGCAGCATCTGCTCCTGCAGGTTGGGCGCCATGCCGGTCCACTGCACCTTGGCCGGGTCGATGCCCGCGCGCGCCGCGATCACCGGGAACATGCGCGCCGCGGCGCCGCCGGCCGGGCTGCCGAGCGTGCGGCCCTCGAGGTCCTTCAGCGTCTTGATGGGCCCGGCCGCCTTCACGATCAGCGCGAAGGGCGCGCGGTCGTAGAGCATGTAGACCATCACGGGCGCGTCGGCCGGCCGCGTGGCGGCGTTCTGCACGATGGCGTTCATGTCGCCGAAGGCCGCCTGGTAGGCGCCGTTCATCACCTTGGTGACGGCGGCCGCCGAGCCGTCGCCCTGATCGATGCTCACGGCCAGCTTCTCGGCCGCGAAATAGCCGCGGTCCTGCGCGAGGTAGTACCAGGCATGGATGCCCTGCAGCTTCCAGTCGAGCACGAACTTGATCGGCGTGGGCGCCTGCGCGAAGGCACGCGGCGCGCCGAGCGCGGCCGCCAGCGCGGGCAGGGCCGCGAGCGCGCCGCGGCGCGAGAGGGTTTGCAGCATGGAAGCTCCTTGGTCTTGCGTGAAGTTCAGGCGGCCTCGAAGCGCACGTCCTGCGCGCCCTCCCACAGCACCCGCCGGCCGAGTTCGCGCAACTGCTCGCGCCCCTCGACGATGCTCAGGAAATGGTTGCCCGCGAGCTGGCCCATGCGGCTCGAGAAGCTGCAGGCGCCATAGGCCAGGATGATCTCGGTCTCGCTGTAGCCGCCGGGATAGAACAGGATGTCGCCCACCGAGGGATGGCTGGTGTGGTTCTCGAAGCCCACCCCGAGCTGGAAGTCGCCCAGCGGCACCCAGCAGCCCTCGCCGCTCCAGCGCACGTGGATCAGCTTCTGCCGGTAGGGCAGGAGCTTCGAGAACGCGGCCACGGTGAGCGGCGCGTCGGGATGGGTTTCGGCCACGAAGCGCAGGCCGGCCGCGGTGATGAGGATGCGCATGGAATTCATTGGAGGTCGTCCCTGGTTCAGGCCATGGCCATGTCGGTCTTGCGCTGGGCCCAGCCCGTCATGCGCTGTTCGACGAGGGCCGACACCGCATAGAGCAGCACGCCCATCGCCGCGAGCAGGAACAGGCCCGCGAACACCATCGGCACGTCGAAGTTGCCGCTGGCGATCATCATCACGGTGCCGATGCCCTTGTTGGCCGCCACGGTCTCGCTGAGCACCGTGCCCACGAAGGCCAGCGTGATCGCGATCTTGAGCGAGGCGAACAGGTAGGGCAGCGTGCGCGGCAGGCCCACGTTCCAGAGGATGTCGCGCTTGCGCGCGCCGAGCACGCGCAGCACGTCCTCGAGCTCGGGCTCGGTGCTCGCGAGGCCGGTGGCCACGTTGACCACCACCGGGAAGATGCTGATCACCATCGAGGTCAGGATCGCGGGCACCGTGCCGGCCCCGAACCACACCACGAACAGCGGCACCACCGCCACCTTCGGAATGCTCGAGAAGCCGACCAGCAGCGGATAGGTCACGTCGTAGGCCAGCTTCGAGGAGCCGATGGCCACGCCGATCAGCACGCCCGCGGCCACGCCCAGCACGAAGCCCGCGAGCGTGGTGTAGAGCGTCTGCACGGTGTGCGGCCACAAGAGCGGCATCTTCTCGAGCAGCACGTGGGCGATCTGGCTCGGCCGCGGCAGCACCAGGTCGGAGATGCCGCCGGCCAGGCAGGCCAGTTCCCACAGCACGAAGAAGCCGAGCAGCGCGCCGGTCGACAGCAGGCGCTGGCGCAGCACGGGGGAGATCGCGTTCATGCCGCCACCTCCGCGACCAGCGGCTCGGCCGCAGCACCTTCGGGCACCGCATCGCCACCGCGGCGCGCCTGCGCGATGCGCATGCGCAGCTGCTGCACCAGCGTCGCGAACTCGGGCGCATAGCTGCTCTCCAGCGTGCGCGGCCGCGCGAAGCCGACCTCGCGCGTCTCGAGGATGCGGCCCGGCCGCGCGCTCATCACGCAGATGCGGTTGGCCAGGTAGGCCGACTCGCGCAGGTCGTGCGTCACCAGCAGTACCGTGGGCCGGCGCGCGATCCACAGCGACTGCATGATGTCCCACAGCTCCTCGCGCGTGAACTGGTCGAGCGCACCGAAGGGCTCGTCGAGCAGCAGCAGCTCGGGCTCGTGCACCAGCGCGCGGCACAGCGAGGCGCGCTGCAGCATGCCGCCCGAGAGCTGCCACGGCCGCTTGTCGCCGAAGCCCTTCAAGCCGACCTGGGCCAGCAGCGCGTCGGCGCGCTCGGCGTACTCGCCGCGCTTCTTGCGTCGGTAGTCCTGGCGAAACGGCTCGACGATCTTCAGCGGGATCATCACGTTCTCGCGGATCGTGAGCCAGGGCAGCATGGTCGGGTTCTGGAACGCGAGGCCGATGCGCAGCCGCGGCGCGGCCGAGGCATGGCTGCCCGCGGGCGTGCGCACGCCCACGGCGCCCACCTCGCGCCCGCCCGCGATCACCGCGCCGGCGCTGGGCCGCAGCAGCCCGGCCACCAGCTTGAGGATGGTCGACTTGCCGCAGCCGCTGGGGCCGACCAGCGCGACGAAGTCGCCCTTGTCGATGCCCAGCGTGGTGTGGTCCAGCGCGATGGTGCCGCCGCCGTAGCGCAGCATCACGTCCGACAGTTGGATGAAGGCTCGTTCCATGGTCGCTTTCAGGAAGAAGGAGAGGACGCGTGCGCGTCCTCGACGCGCACGATCGCGGCCACCGGGCCGCCGCCCGCCGGCCCCTGGTGCTCCGCGCCGCCCGAGACATAGAGCGCGGTGTGGCCGGCCAGCGAGGCCAGCACGCCGCCGACCACCGCGCGCGCATGGCGCGTGGCATGGATGTCGGAGTCGTTGAGCATGGTGTGGCGCTCGCCGCGCACGCGGCCGTCGGGGCTGGCCTCGGCCTTGGCGAGCAGGTTCACGAGCCGGCGCGAGACGGCCTGCGCATCGCGCTCGGCATCGAGGCCGAAGGCATCGCGCAGCAGCGCGCGCACGCTGTGGCCGTCGATCGCGTCGCGCATCACGCCATGGGCGATGCGCAGCGCCGAGGCGCTGGCACGCGCCTCGCCGAGCACGATGACCACGTTGCCCTCGAGCTCGATGCCGGCCGAGGCCGAGGCGCGCGCCGAGTAGGCGCTCCAGTCGGCCATCACGCTGGCGTCGCCGATCTCGGCGCGCGCCACCTCGCCGAGCGCCACCGCCACGCCGAGCGCCGAGGCGCCGCGCGAGTAGCCCATCGACTCGTAGCTGTCGTGCGTGACCGGCGCGGCACCGCGCGCGAGCGCGGCCGCCACCTTGGCCGAGGTCAAGAGCGGGCACTTGACCTGCACGAAGTGCACGTCGTGCGTGCTGTCGATGCCCGCGTCGCGCATCGCCGCGGCCACGGCCTCGGCGGTGGCGTCGATCTGCGCGGCGCGGCCCATCTCCTCGGGCAGGAAGTCGCGCGTGTGCGCCACGCCCACCACCAGCCGCTTCTCGCCATGCGTTGGCGCGGCCTCGTCGCGCCAGCGCCGCGCGAACACGGTGAAGTGCGGCGAGAGCACGCCCTCGGTGCCGCCCGACATCACGAGCGCCACCTGGCGGTGCACGGCCTCGGGCGCGCAGCCGAGCGCGCCCGCGAGCAGTTGGCACCAGGCCGCGGAGGCGTACTCGCGCGTGAAGTCGTTGACGCAGCCGTTGCCCTCGGTCTTGCCCATCACCGCGACGATCTCGGACGGCACGAGCTCGCCCGCCTCGATCAGTGCCCGCGCGCCGCGCAGGTCGCCGGGCCCGCTGCACGGGATGCGCCAGACGCGCACTTCCTGGATGCGGCCGCCGCTCATGCCGCGTCCCAGTCGATCTCGCCGACCGGCACCGCATTCACGGGCACGCCCGGCGGCGTCTCGAGGATCGCGCTGCTGTAGTGCTCGGTGTTGCGCGGCCTGGCCACCGGCATGCGCTGCACACTCTTCACCGAGCGGCCCCAGCCCGCGGCCTCGGCCACCAGCCGGCCGTCGCGCATCACGAAGCGTCCGCGCAGCAGGGTGTGCAGTGGATAGCCGCGCACCGCGCGGCCGTTCCACGGCGAGATCTTGCTGATGCTCTGCAGCTTGTTCTGCGACAGCACGCCCGCGCGGTTCATGTCGACGAAGGCGATGTCGGCATGCGCGCCGGGCGCGATCACGCCCTTGGTACCGTACAGGCCCCAGGCCTTGGCCGGGTTGACCGAGCTCCAGCGCACGTAGTCCATCAGCGAGGCGCGGCCGCGGTTGACCTCGGTCAGCATCAGCGGCATCTGCGTCTCCACGCCCGGGAAGCCGCAGTCGCAGTCCCAGATGCTCTCGCGCGTCTTCTCCTCGGGCGCGTGCGGCGCATGGTCGGTGGCGATCATGTCGAGCGTGCCGTCGAGCAGCGCGTCCCACAGCGGCTGGTTGTGGCGCGGCTCGCGGATCGGCGGGTTCAGCCGCATCACGCCGCCGAGCGTGCGCATGTGGTCGGTGTTGAGCAGCAGGTACTGCGGGCAGGTCTCGGCCGTCACGTCGACGCCGCGTGCGCGCGCCGCGCGCAGCAGGTAGAGCGAATCGGCCGCGCTGTGGTGCGCGATGTGCACGCGTGCGCCGGTCCACTCGGCCAGGGTGAGCACGCGGCCGATGGCCTCGATCTCGGCCACCGCGGGCCGCGCCGCCAGGTGCGCCATCGCGTCGATGCGCCCGGCCGCCTGCATCTTCTTCTGGCGCCGGAACAGGATCGAGGAGTTCTCGGCATGCACCACGGTGCGGATGCCCAGCGGCGCGAGCTTCTCGAAGCCCTCGAGCAGCGCGCCGTCGGTGGGCGCGGGCAGGTTGCCGAAGGTGTTGCCGACGAAGGCCTTGAAGCTGGTCACGCCGGCCTCGAGCAGTTCCTCGAGACGCTCGACGGTGTCGTCGCCGAGCAGGCCATGGATGCCGAAGTCCACGTACGAGGACTCGGCCGCCTTCTGCTTGAGGCGCAGCGCCTCGACGGTACCGGTCGGCGGGTTGGTGTTGGGCATCTCGAACACGGTGGTCACGCCGCCGAGCGCCGCGGCCGCCGAACCGGTCTTCCAGGTCTCCTTGTTCGGATAGCCGGGGTCGCGGAAATGCACGTGGCTGTCGATGGCGCCCGGCAGCAGGTGCAAGCCGTCGGCGCGCATCTCCTCGCGCGCGGGTGGCATGGTGTCGTCGTGGCCCACGGCCACGATGCGCTCGCCGGCGATCGCGACGGCGGCTTCGAAGATGCGCTCCGGCGACACCACCTGGGCGCCGCGGATGACGAGGTCGACTTCCTTCATGGTTCGTTCCTCCGCGTTCAGAGCATGGCCCAGCCGCCATCGACCGGCAGGTCGACGCCGGTGATCTGGCGCGAGACCTCGCTGGCCATGAACAGGCAGGCGTTGGCCACGTCGGCGTCGGTGGAGACGCGTCGCAGCGCGTAGTCGGCCGCATGGCGCGTCATCGCCTCCTCGAGCGTGATGCCCAGCTTCTCGGCCATGTTGGCGCACACCTTCTCGCGAAAGCGCGGCCCGTCGACCATGCCCGGCGCGACGCAGTTGACGTTGATGCCGTGCGGCCCGGCCTCGAGCGCGAAGCTCTTGGTGATGCCGCGCAGCCCCCACTTCGAGGCCGAGTAGGCGAGCCGGCCGGCGCGCCCGCGCATGCCGAAGGTGCCGCCGACGTTGACCACCTTGCCACTCCCGCGCTCGATCATCGAGGGCAGCACCGCGTGCATGGTGTTGAAGCAGCCCGTCATGTTGAGCTGCACGATCTCGTCGAACTCCTCGCTGGTGGTCTCCCAGCCGGTCTTGCCGATCGGGCCCGAGCCGCCGGCCACGTTGACCAGGATGTCGATGCGGCCGAAGGCCTCGAGCGCATGCGCGGCCAGCGCCTCGGTCTGCGCGCTCTGCGTGAGGTCGCAGGGCACCACGATGGCGGCCACGCCGAGCGCGCGGGCCTCGGCGGCCACGGGCTCGATGGCGGCGGTGTCGCGGCCGGCCAGCACCAGCTTCGCGCCTTCGCGCGCGAAGGCCAGCGTCACGGCGCGCCCCATGCCCTTGGCGGGGCCGGTGATGAGCGCCACCTTGTCCTTGAGTTGCAGGTCCATGTTCGTGTCTTTCTCTGTTCGTGTCGTCGTGGCGGGGTTCAGGGCTGGCGGTCCAGGCTCGAGGGCCGCTCGGCGCGCGCGGGCAGGAAGCCGCGGTCGAAGACCTCGGCCACCGTGGGCTTGCGCGGCAGCTTGTTGGCATCGGCCACGATCTCGATCGCGCGCTGCATGCGCGCCTCGTCGATGTCGCCCAGGCCGATGCGCGCGATCTCGGGATGGCTCATGTCGTTGCGCAGGGTGGCGAGCAGCTTCTCCTTCTCGACCTCGCGCTTGAGCAGCGGCTCGCGCTTCATCACCGCGGCCACGCCGGCATCGGGATCGGCGATCACGTCCCTGATCGCGCGGTTGAGCGCCTTCACGAAGCCCTGCACCGCCTTCGGGTTGTCCTTCACGAAGGCGCGCGAGAAGAACACGGCGTTCGAATAGAGGTCCATGCCGTGGTCGCCGTAGCGGATGAAGCGCAGGTCCTTCGCGGGATCGAGGCCCATGGCCTTGGCGCTGAAGCTCACGGTGGTCACGTAGCCGAAGGCGGCGTCGATCTGGCCGCGGCTCAACATCTGCTCGCGCAGGTTGGGCGCCATGTTGGTGATGTTGACCTTGGTCGCATCGACGTTGGCGATCTTCGCGAAGGCCGGGAACAGCTTGAGCGCGCCGTCGTTGGCCGGGCCGCCGATGGTCTTGCCCTCGAGGTCCTTGGGCGCGCGGATCGGGCTGTCCTGCTTCACCACCAGCGTGAAGGGCGGCGTGTTGTAGAGCATGTAGACCGCCACCGGCGCATCGGCCGGGCGCTTGGAGGCCAGATCGATCAGCGCGTTGACGTCGCCGAAGCCGGCCTGGTAGGCGCCCGCGGCCACCTTCGGAATCGAGGCGGCCGAGCCCTCGCCCTGGTCGATCTCGACGTCGAGGCCCTCGGCCTTGAAGTAGCCCTTGTCCTGCGCGGTGAAGAACCAGGCCTGCGCGCCTTCGTACTTCCAGTTGAGGACCATCTTGATCGAGGTCTGGGCGGCGGCGCCGGTGGCGGCCAGCGCGAGCGCGCAGGCCGAGAGCAGCGCGGGCATGGGGCGGCGGAAGAGGGACATGTCAGGACTCCTGGTGGGGCGGGGTGGATGCGGAACGGCGCGAACGCTTCGGCAGCGAGGCCATGAGCGCTTCGGCCGTGGCGACGAAGCCGTGCAGCTGCTGCACGATGAAATGGATGCCGCGCGTGACGTAGGCCGGCGACGGCGTGTTGCAGGCGTCCTTCAGCAGCACGCAGTCGTAGCCGAGGAAGGCCGCGTCCTGCAGCGTGGAGAACACGCAGCGGTCGGTGTTGATGCCGGCGAACAGCAAGGTGGTGACGCCCTGCTGGCGCAGCAGGCTGTCGAACTCGTTGTCCCAGAAGCCGCTCAGGCGGTGCTTGTGCACGGTGATGTCGGAGGCGGCGACCTCGAGCTCGTCGATCACGCGCGCGCCCCATTCGCCGCGCACCAGCGAGGGGCCGTGGTCGATCGGCGAGCGCTCGGCATAGCCCACGCCGTCGGCGCTGCGCTTGCCCTTGAAATGGATGGTCGGGCTGAGGTTGCGCGCATCGGCGCGGATGCCCCAGTTGAGCCACACCACCGCGCCGCCGGCCGCGCGCCAGGCGGGCAGCAGGCGCGCGATGACGGGGATCGGCTTGCGCGCGGCCTTGGTGCCCAGGCCCTTCTGCGCGAACCAGCCTTCGGGGTGGCAGAAGTCGTTCTGCATGTCGACCACCACGAGCGCGCTGCGCGCGAGGTCGAAGCGCACCGGCTGGGGCTGCGCATCGATGCGCACCGGAACGGGCCGCCTTGGTGCGCGCACCAGGCTCACGCCCTGCGCGTCGAGCGTCCAGGCGTTGTGCGCGGCGGGGCCGAAGCGTGCCGGCTGTGCGTCTTTGGTGCGTGGGGGCGGCGATGGGCGTTTCATGCCCGATCACTACGCAGTCACCGTGCCAGAAGGTGCTCCGAATCCATACCGTTTCGCGGACCCTGCGTTGCCGCAACGGCAACGCACCTCCTGTGCCGCCACTGGCCCGGATCGTGCAATCGCCCGCGGCCACATCCTCCACACGACGATCCGCCATGAACCACCTGCGATTCCTGCGCTATGCCGACGAGGTCGCCCGCGCGGGCTCTATCCGCCAGGCCGCCGAACGGCTGCATGTCGCGCCCTCGGCCGTGAACCGCCGCATCCAGGACATCGAGGAGGAACTCGGCACGCCGATCTTCGAGCGGCTGCCGCGCGGCATGCGGCTGACCACCGCGGGCGAACTGTTCATGCGCTACGTGCGCGGCCGCGCGGCCGACCTCGAGCGCGTGCGCTCCGAGATCGAGGAGCTCAAGGGGCTGCGCCGCGGCACGGTGCGGGTGGTGGCGAGCCAGGCGCTGGCGCCGCGCTTCCTGCCCGCGGCGATCCACGACTTCCGCCAAAGCCATCCGCTGGTGGCCTTCGAGGTGCGCATCGGCGACCACGTGCAGGCGGCCGAGGCGCTGCGCAGCTTCGGCACCGACCTCGCGCTGGTGTTCAACCTCGCGCCCGAGAGCGACATCGAGCGCCTGACCTCTGTGGAGCAGCGGCTGATGGCGCTGATGCATGCGCGCCATCCGCTCGCGACCGCGCCGGGGTCGGCCACCGGCGTGCGGCTGCGCGACTGCGCCGAGTACCCGGTGGTGCTGCCCAACCGCGACACCGGCGGGCGCCAGCTGATCGAGCGCTTCCTCGCGCGCAGCTCGATACGCATCGACGCGATGGTGGAGAGCAACAGTTTCGAGTTCCTGCGCGGCTGCGTCTACGACCGCCGCTCGATCTCGTTCCAGATGGCGATCGGCGCCCTGCCCGACGACCGCGAGGTGGTGGTGCGCGAGATCGAGGACCGCGGCTTTCCGCGCGGCGAGCTGGTGCTCGCGAACCTGCGCGGGCGGCAACTGCCGGTGATCGCCTATGCGTTCGCGGAGTTCCTGGGCAAGCGGCTGGCGGCGCTCGACTGACTCAGTGCGAGAGCGCCGGCAGCGCTTTCCTCAGCGTCTCGCTGAAGGCCCGCAGCGCCTCGGTCTCGTGCGCGCCGCGCTTGGTCACGCGGAAGAAGTCCATGCCCACGCGCGGCTTCACGAGCACGTCGGTCCGCACGCGGTGGCGGCGGCAGGCCGCGAGCGCGAAGGTGGGCATCACGGCGGTGCCGAAGCCGGCCTCGACCATCGAGATCAGCGTGCCGAAGAAGTTGAAGGCGGGCCGCTGCGCGTCGGCCAGGCCCATCTCGCCGAGCTGGCGGTCGATCACCTTCTGGATCGGGTTGCCGGGCGGCAGGCCGATCAGTGCGGCGCCGCGCAGCGCCGACCAGGGCGCGCTGCCGACCGGCTCGCCATCGGCCGCGGCCTGCGTCACGCGCATCAGCTCGAAGCGGCCCACGGGCGTGCGGTCGAGGCCGGGCGCGGCCCTGAAGAAGAAGCCCAGGCCGAGGTCGGCATCGCCCGCCTCCACCATCGCCTCGACATCGCGCAGGTCGGCATCGAACAGCCGCAGCGCGACCTGCGGGTGCGCCTCGCGAAAGCTCGCGAAGACCCAGGGCAGCAGGTGCGAGGACACCAGCGGCGTGGCCGCGATGCGCAGGGTCTGGCGCGCCGCGTCGCCCTCGGCGCCGAGCTCGGCCGCCACGTCGTCGAGATCGGTCAGCAGCCGCTCGACCACCGGCAGCAGCCGCCGGCCGGCCAGCGTGAGGCTCACCATGCGCGTGGTGCGGTCGAACAGGCGGCAGCCGAGCTGCTTCTCCATCTCGCGGATCAGGATGCTCAGGCCGGCCTGGGTGATGTGCGCCTGCTCGGCCGCGCGCGTGAAGTTGCCGATGCGCGCCACCTGCAGGAAGGCGCGCATCTGGCGCGTGCTCAGGTTCATAAGGATTCATGATAAATCCATATCACATCTAAATTTCCCCTATGGCTCGTTTCAGGTCCCAATACGACCCCCATGAGCACCGCATCCAACGAAGTCATCATCCTGGGCGCCGGCATCGGCGGCCTGACCCTCGCGCTGAGCCTGCATCAAGCCGGCATCGCCTGCCGCGTCTACGAGGCCGTGCCCGAGCTGCGCCCGCTGGGCGTGGGCATCAACCTGCTGCCGCACGCGGTGCGCGAGCTGTCCGAGCTGGGCCTGCTCGAGGCGCTCGACCGGGTCGGCGTGCGCACGCAGGAGGCGGTGTTCTTCACCGAGCACGGCCAGCTGGTGTTCCGCGAGCCCGCGGGCCGGCATGCGGGCTACGACTGGCCGCAGTACTCGATCCACCGCGGCGACCTGCAGACCGTGCTGCTCGAGGAGACGCTGAAGCGCCTCGGCCCAGACAGCGTGCGCTGCGGCCACCGCTGCACCGGCGTCGAGCAGGACGACGCGGGCGTGACGGTGCATTTCGCCGACGGCCGCGCGCCGGTGCGCGGCGCAGTGGCGATCGGCTGCGACGGCATCCACTCGGCGCTGCGCAAGCAGCTCTATCCCAACGAAGGCGCGCCGCGCTACTCGGGCATCAACATGTGGCGCGGCACGGCCGCGTGGCAGCCGTTCCTCACGGGCGGCAGCATGGTGCGCGCGGGCTGGCTCACGGTCGGCAAGATGGTGATCTACCCGATCCGCAACGACATCGACGCGCAGGGCCGCCAGCTCGTGAACTGGGTGGCCGAGATCCACGCACCGCAGCCCGCGATGCGCGACTGGAGCCGCGCCGGCCGGCTCGAGGACTTCCTGCCCGCCTTCGCCGACTGGCACTTCGACTGGCTCGACGTGCCGGCGCTGATCCAGGCCTCCGACACCATCCTCGAGTACCCGATGGTCGACCAGGACCCGCTGCCGCGCTGGACCCACGGCCGCCTCACGCTCCTGGGCGACGCCGCGCACCCGATGGTGCCGCGCGGCTCCAACGGCGCGGGCCAGGCGATCATCGACGCGCGTTTTCTCGCCGGCGCGATGAAGCGCGAGGGCGTCGGCCGGGCCGCGCTCGAGAGCTACGACCGTGTGCGCGTGAAGGCCACCACCGAGGTGGTGCTGACCAACCGCAGCAATCCGCCCGACACCATCCTGCGCGAGGTGTTCGAGCGCTCGGGCGGCAAGCGCTTCGACAGGCTCGACGAGATCGTGACGCAGCAGGAGCTGCAGGCGATCTCGGACAACTACAAGCGCGTGGCCGGCTACGACCCGGCCGCGCTCAAGCAGCGCGCCTCGTACCTTTGAACCCATCCCCCAAGAACATGCACCCGGAGACACCATGCGCCTTCTGACCAAGACCCTCGCCACCCTGCTCGCCGCCGCCAGCGCCATGGCCGCCCATGCCTGGCCCGACCAGGCCGTGACGCTGGTCGTGCCCTACACGCCCGGCACCGGCATCGACCTGATCGCACGCCAGCTCTCGGCACGGCTGCCCGCGGCGCTGGGCCAGCCGGTGGTGGTGGAGAACGTGGCCGGCGCCAGCGGCAACATCGGCAGCGAGAAGGTGGCGCGCGCCAAGCCCGACGGCTACACGCTGATGGTGCAGGTCAACACGCTGGTGATGAACAAGAGCCTCTACAAGACGCTGGCCTACGACCCGGTGGCGGACTTCACGCCGGTGACGCTGACCTCCTGGGGCACGCTGCTGCTGGTGACCAACCCGAACACGCAGAAGGCCGGCACGCTCGCGCAGCTCGTGGCCGCGGCCAAGTCGCATCCGGGCCAGCTGACCTACGCCACGCCCGGCGTCGGCACGCCGCACCACCTGTCGATGGCGCTCTTGATGCAGGGCACCGGCACCGAGCTGCTGCACGTGCCCTACAAGGGCACCGCGGGCGCCGTCACCGACCTGCTCGGCGGGCGCATCGACGCGATGTTCCTGCCGGTGCACGTGGCGCTGCAGCACATCCAGGCCGGCAAGCTCAAGGCGCTCGCCACCGGCAGCAGCCACCGCCTGCCGCAACTGCCCGACGTGCCCACCATGGCCGAGGCCGGCGTGACCGCCGACAACGTCGACATGTGGTACGGCGTGCTCGCCCCCAAGGGCACGCCGGCCGACGTGGTGGCGCGGCTCAACAAGGAGATCGCCGCAGTGCTGAAGTCGCCCGAGGTCGCCAAGTCCTTCGAGGCGCAGGGCATGGTGCCCGCGAGCTCGACGCCGGCGGAGTTCGGCACGCTGATCCAGAAGGATGCGCAGCGCTGGGCGGCGGTGGTGAAGAAGGGGAACATCACGGCGGATTGAGCCGGTGTCTTGCTCCCTCCCCCGCTGGGGGAGGGCCGGGGTGGGGGCATGCGGCGGTGGATCGGGTCGCGGCCTCATCGACCGTCCGGTGCCCCCATCCCGACCTTCCCCCAGAGGGGGAAGGGGCAAATACCCTCAGCGCGGCGCGCGCCCCGCGTGCCGCGCCAGATGCACCTGGTGCAGCGTGATCTTGCGCACCTCGGCCTGGCTGGTCTCGATGTGGGCACGCAGCAGCATCGCGGCCTGGTCGCCGCGGTTGGCGCGCACGGCCTTGAGAATCTTGGCGTGCTCGTCGTAGGTGGCGTCGATGCGCGGCTGCTGCGTGAAGTCGAGGCGGCGGATGATGCGGATGCGGTCGGTGACGTCGCGATGCACGCGCGCCATCTCGGCATTGCCCGCGGCCGCGACCAGCGAGCAGTGGAAGGCCTCGTCCCAGGCCGCGACCTGCGCCATGTCGGTGCTGCGCTGCGCGGCGGGCACCAGCCAGATGGCTGCGAGCTCGTCGAGCAGGCTGCGGTCGACGCGGCGGTCGGCCTCGCACAGGCGGTGCACGGCCGAGGTCTCGAGGATCATGCGCAGGTCGTAGAGCTGCTCGAACTGCTCGAAGTCGAAGGGCAGCACGCGCCAGCCGCTGCGGAACAGCACCTCGACGAAGCCCTCCTGCTGCAGCCGGAACAGCGCCTGGCGCACCGGCGTGCGCGAGACGCCGAGGCGGTCGCTGATCTCGTTCTCGGTGAAGCGGTCGCCCGGCACGAGGATGAACTCGGCCACGTCGCGCTTGAGCTGCGCATAGACCTCGTCGGCGCGCGTGCGGAACACGACCGCGTCGGCGGCCACGGGGGTGGACGCGGGGGCGGTGGGTTCGGCGGCTTCGGTGCCGTGGCGGGGACGGGCGATGGTCGACACGGGGCGAATGGTAGTCGCTGCGGCGCGCTTCATGCGCCGCCGAGCGCTTCGATGAGCTGGCCGCCGGTCGCGGTCCAGCCGACGATGCCGCCCTGGGCGCGCACCATCTCGACGGTGGCGGTCTTGAAGGCCGGGAAGTAGCTCTCGGTGCAGTCCTCGAGCAGCAGGCCGTCGTAGCCGCGGTCGTTGGCCTCGCGCATGCTGGTCTGCACGCAGACCTCGGTGGTGACGCCGCCGAACAGCAGGTGGGTGATGCCGCGTGCACGCAGCAACTCGTGCAGCTCGGTGGCATAGAAGGCGCCCTTGCCGGGCTTGTCGATCACGATCTCGCCGGCCACGGGCGCGAGCGCCTCGATGATCTGGTTGCCGGGCTCGCCGGCCACGAGGATGCGGCCCATCGGTCCCTCGTCGCCGATGCGCAGCGTGGGATTGCCGCGGTTGCGCTTGGCCGGCGGGCAGTCCGAGAGATCGGGCCGGTGCGCCTCGCGCGTATGGACCACGAGGCCGCCGGCCGCGCGCCACGCGGCGAGCACGCGCTGCGTGGCCGGCACGATGGCCTCGAGCAGCGAGACGTCGTTGCCCAGGGTCTCGCCGAAGCCGCCGGGCTCGATGAAGTCGCGCTGCATGTCGATCAGCACGAGCGCGGTGGTCTTCGGGTCGAAGTCGTAGGGGAAAGGCAGGGCCTGTGCGATCTGCATGTTCGATGTCCTTCTAGTGGCCGCCGCCCATGTGCGCGCCGATCACGTGCCGCTCGGCACCCGCGGCGGCGGTCTCGTGGACCACGCGGCCCTCGCTCATGACGACGATGCGGTCCGACAGCTCGAGCAGCTCGTCGAGGTCCTCGCTGACCAGCAGCACCGCCCCGCCCTTCTCGCGCACCTGCACGATGCGCTCGTGAATCTCGGCCACGGCCGCGAAGTCGAGGCCGAACACGGGGTTGGCCGCGATCAGCACGTTGATGTCGCCCGCGAGCTCGCGCGCGAGCACGGCGCGCTGCACGTTGCCGCCCGAGAGGCTGCGGATCGGCGCGCCCTCGCCCTGCGTCTTGACGCCGTACTCGGCGATCCATTCGCGCGCCCGTGCGCGCCAGCGCGAGAAGCGCAGCAGGCCGCCGGCCGCGAGCGGCGCCCGGTCGAAGTCGCGCAACGCCATGTTCTCGGCCACGCTCAGGTCGCCCACGCAGGCATTGCGCAGCGGCTCCTCGGGCAGGCTGCGCACCTTGAGTTCGCGGTTCTCGGCGCGGCTTGCGCGGTAGGGCGTGCCCATCACGCGCACCCGGCCCGCGAGGCGCGGACGCTGGCCGACCAGCGCCTCGACCAGTTCGCGCTGGCCGTTGCCCGAGACGCCCGCCACGCCGAGGATCTCCCCCGCGCGCACCGACAGGTTCAGGTCGTGCAGCGCGAGCGTGCCGCGGTCGCCGAGCGCGCGCAGGCCCTCGACCTCGAGCGCGACGGGCGCATCGGCGGCCGGCGCGCGGCGCGTGGAAGCTGCTGCCTGCGCCGGGGCCGCGGCGGCCTCCTGCGCACCCATCATGGTCGCGGCGAGCAGCGCCGGGCTGGTGTCGGCCACGCGGCCGTGATGCACGGCCTTGCCGCGCCGCAGCACCGTCACGCCGTCGGCATAGGCCATGACCTCGCGGAACTTGTGCGTGATGATCAGCACGGTGCACAGCCCGCTGCGCGCGAACTCGCGCACATGGCCCAGCACCTCGTCGGCCTCCTGCGGCGTGAGCACCGAGGTCGGCTCGTCGAGGATCAGCAGGCGCGGCTTCAGGTAGAGCTGCTTGAGCAGCTCGAGCTTCTGCTTCTCGCCCGCGGCCAGCTCGGACGGCCGTGCATCGAGGTCGAGGCGGAACGGCGTGGTGGCCAGGAAGGCCTCGAGTTCGGCGCGCTTGGCCTTCCAGTCGATCACCGCGGGGGTGCGGCCGCCGGCCAGCAGCAGGTTCTCGGCCACGGTCATGCCCGGTGCCAGCGTGAAGTGCTGGTAGACCATGCCGATGCCGAGCGCGCGCGCGACGATCGGGTTGGCGATGTCCTGCTCGCGGCCGTCGATCAGGATGCTGCCCTCCTCCGCGCGCTGGAAGCCGGCCACGCATTTCACCAATGTGCTCTTGCCCGCGCCGTTCTCGCCGAGCAGCGCATGCACGCTGCCGGGTTCCACGCGCAGGGTCACGCTGTCCATCGCGGTGAAGGCGCCGAAGCGCTTGGTGAGGCGGTAGGTGTCGAGCGCGAGCGCGCCGGTGCCTGGGGGGAGGCCGCCGATGGCGTGAGGGGATGTTGTGCTCATATCCGGACTCCAAGGGGTCGTTCGGGGCGCGGCCGGTACGACCACAGCGCCCCTCGATCACGTCGCTGGGGTGCCTTGCGCAGCGAAATCAAGGAGGAGGCCGAAGGCCGGGGGACATTCGCGGAGCAAGGCACCCCAGTGGCGTGATCGCGCCCCGGCCTGCCACAGAGAAGATCCGCGCTCATAACGCCGCCAGCAAAGCCTGCGACGAAGCATGCGCCCCGAACACCCCGCCCTGCATCGTGATCATCTTGAGCGCCGCGAGATGGTTGCCATGGTCGGTCGCCGCCGTGCAGTCCGACAGCAGCAGGCATTCGAAGCCGCGGTCGTTGGCGTCGCGCATGGTGGTGTGCACGCAGACGTCGGTGGTGATGCCCGCAAGGATCAGGTTCTCGATGCCGCGCGTGCGCAGGATCAGCTCGAGGTCGGTGGCATAGAACGAGCCCTTGCCGGGCTTGTCGATCACGGTCTCGCCGGGCAGCGGCGCGAGCTCGGGGATGATTTCCCAGCCCGGTTCGCCGCGCACCAGGATGCGCCCGCAGGGACCGTCGTCGCCGATGCCCACGCCGTTGGCGCCGATCTGACGCGAGCGCCAGCGCTTGTTGGCCGGCAGGTCGGCGAGATCGGGCCGGTGGCCCTCGCGCGTGTGGATCACGTGATAGCCCAGCGGCCGCAGCGCCGCGAGCGTGCGCGCGATCGGCTGGATCGGCGCCTGCACCAGCGACAGGTCGTAGCCCATCACGTCGACATAGCCGCCCTTGCCGCAGAAGTCGGTCTGCATGTCGATCACGATCAGCGCCGTGTTGTCGGGCCGAAGCTGGCCGTTGTAGGGCCAGGCATAGGGTTCGGCCGCGACGTGGCGCCGCACGGTGGCGGTGTAGTTGGTGCTCATTGCCCGGGTCCTGCGTAGCTGCGTTCGGGCGGCGCGAAGCCGCAAGGCGTGCCGTCGGTCACCTTCACCTCGGCGCTCCAGGGCAGTCGGTAGGTGCCCGCGGCCATGTCGCGCATGTAGGTGTAGGGACAGTCCTGCGCCCCGCCCTTCACCGCCACGTAGCCGCGGTGGTAGAGCTGGTAGATGTTGTTCTCCACGCCCCAGCCGGTGCGCGCCTCGCGCACCAGGTCGGGCCGCAGCTCGGCCGTGACGATCTCGTCGACGCGGCCGCCGCCCTCGACCAGCACCGTGCCGTCGAAGTTGCAGAACATGCCCTCGCCCATCGAGTCGAAGCTGCCGTCGCTGCCGCTGAGGCACACGCTGGCCGTGTACGCGAGGTTGCAGAAGGCATTGGCCTGGTTGGTGATCTTCCAGGCATGGCGGATCGGCGCGGTGTAGCCGGCCGTGCGCAGGATGATCTCGGCGCCCTTGTACGCGGCCTCGCGCGCCATCTCGGGGAACATGCCGTCGTGGCAGATGATCAGCGCGAGCTTGCTGCCGTTGGGGCCGTCGCACACCGGCACGCCGAGGTTGCCGGGCTCCCAGGGCTCGACCGGCACCCACGGATGCAGCTTGCGGTAGTAGAGCCGGATCTCGCCCTGGTCGTCGATGATCAGCCCGCTGTTGTAGGGGTTGCCGCGCGGATTGGCTTCCATGATCGAGAAGCAGCCCCAGATGCGGTGCTCGATGCAGGCCCGCTTGAAGGCCGCGACCTCGGGGCCGTCGAGCGTGCACATGATCTCGGGATTGGTGTCCATCGAGAGGCCGTGCAGCGCGTACTCGGGGAACACCACCAGGTCCATGGTCGACTGGTTGCGGCGGGCCTTGCCCACCAGCGCGCAGATGCGCGCGGTCTGGGCCGCGAGCTCGGCGCGTGTCTTCACGTTCGGCAGCTGCAGCTGCACCAGGCCGACGACGACGCCGTTGGCCGATTTGTTGAGTCCGCCGAGGCCGCTCATGGGCGATGTCCTTGTGTGATGGGGTTTGGAGTCATGTCGAGGTTCAGTTCCTGGTGGCCGACAGCTCGCCGGGGCTGCCCGCGGCCGCGCTGCCGGGGCGGCAGGTCAGCACCAGGATCGCCAGCGTGAGCACGTAGGGCACGGTGTTGAAGAGGTGGTAGCCCCAGCCGATGCCGATCGACTGCAGCGCGGGACCGATGGCGCCCGCGCCGCCGAAGAGGAAGGCCGCGCCCACGCAGCGCAGCGGGCTCCAGCGCGCGAAGATCACCAGCGCCACCGCGATCAGGCCCTGGCCGCTCGAGATGCCCTCGTTCCAGCTGCCCGGATAGAACAGCGTGAGCGAGGCGCCGCCGAGCCCCGCGATGAAGCCGCCCGCGGTGGTGGCCGCGATGCGCAGGCCCGACACCGAATAGCCGAGCGCGCGCGTGGCCTGCGCCGAATCGCCGGCCATGCGCACCAGCAGGCCGATGCGCGTGCGCGCGAAGCCCCACCACAGCAGCAGCGCCAGCGCCAGGCCCACCGGCACCAGCGCATTGAGCTGCAGCGCCGAGCGCACCACCGGGTTGTCGCTCCAGAAGCCCAGCGGGATCGCGGGAATCTGCGGCGCCTGCGGCTGGATCAGCGGCTTGCCGAGATAGAACGCCAGGCCGGTGCCCAGCAGCATCAGCGCGATGCCGGTGGCCACGTCGTTGACGCGGTCGAGCGAACACAACAGGCCGTGCAGCAGCGCGAGCGCCGCGCCCGCCGTCGCGCCGATCAGCACGCCGAGCCAGGCCGAGTCAGTAAGGTACGCGCCGCCGAAGGCCGCCATGGCCGACAGCACCAGCACGCCTTCGAGGCCGAGGTTGATGCGGCCCGACTTCTCGGTGAGGCATTCGCCCAGGCTCACGAACAGGAAGGGCGCGCCCACGCGCAGCGCGCCGCCGACGATGCCGGCCACGAGCGCGATCCACTGGTCTGCGGTCATGCAACGGAACTCCTGTCGTAGCTCTTCGCTTCGGGCAGCATGCGATCGCCGAACTTCTTCCAGTTGACCGTGCGCAGCCCCTCGCTCGCGAGGATCAGCACGAAGGCGATGCCCTGCAGCACCAGCACCGAGGCATCGGGCAGGCCGACGCGCCGCTGCAGCAGGCTGCCCGCGGCGCCGAAGCCGCCGAACAGGATCGCCACCGGCACGATGGCCGCAGGGTTGTGGCGCGCGATGAAGGAGACCAGGATGCCCGCGTAGCCGTAGCCCGCGATCAGCGAAGCGTTGGCGTTGGTGTGCACCGCCGCCACCTCGATCGCGCCGGCCACGCCCGCACAGGCGCCGCCGAGGCCGCAGGCACCAAGGATCAGCCGCGTGGCCGGCAGTCCCACGAGTTGCGCGGTGCGCGGGTTGCCGCCCACCACGCGCACCGAGAAGCCGGAAGGCGTGGCGCGCAGCCAGGCCGCGAGGCCCAGGCAGGCGACGATGCCGACCACCAGGCCCCAGTGCACGTCGGAACCGCCGATGCCGCCGATCAGCAGGCCGTCGGGCAGGGTGTGGGTCGAGGGCTTGTTGAGACTCGCGGGATCGCGCAGCGGCCCCTCGACCAGGTGCTTGAAGATGCCGATCGCGATGTAGGCCAAGAGCAGGCTGCTGATGGTCTCGTTGATGCCGCGGTACTGGCGCAGCCAGCCCGCGAGCATGATCCACAGCGCACCGACCGCCGCGCCCGCGATGCACAGCAGCGTGATGCCGGCCACGCCCGAAGGCAGCGGCAGCGCATGCGCGAGCGCCGCGCAGGCCAGGCCGCCGAACACCAGCGCGCCCTCGCCGCCGATCACGATCAGCCCGGCGCGCGCCGGCAGCGCCACGCACAGGGCCGTGAGCATCAGCGGCGCCGCGCGCTGCAGCGTGTTCTGCCACGAGAACCAGTCGCCGAAGGCGCCCTTGAACAGCGTGGTCCAGACCTCCACCGGATCGACGCCCGCGAAGGCGACGACCAGGCCGAAGACCAGGAGCGCCGCCGCGATGGCGAAGACCGGGAGGGCGAATTCCTTGAATGCGCTACGCATGACCGCTTTCTCGAAAGGGGGAGAATCGGCCGCCGCCGGGCCGCCCCAAGGCGGGCCGAGCCTCCCCCTCGGGGGGTGGCGAAGCACACGCAGTGGCAAGCCGGGGGGCCAACATTGCTAGACCGAACCGAGCACGCCTTCGACCAGGTAGTTCATCTTCTCGAGCTCGAGGTCGGTCTGCTTGAGCACCTTGCCCGCGGGCACCACCACCGCGCCCTTGTTGTCCTTGATGCCGTCCTTGAAGATGTCGAAGCTGCCCGCGATCATCTTGGCCTTGATGTCGTCGGCCTGCTTCTTCGCGGCGTCCGGCACCATCGGGCCGTAGGCCGACATCTTCACGTAGCCTTCCTTGAGGCCGCCGCGCAGGAAGTTGGGATGCGGCTTGCCGGTCTGCGCGGCCTCGATCGCGGTCTTGTAGGCGGTGAGCCAGTTCCACTCGGCGCCCGTGAGGTAGGCGTTCGGCGCGAGCTTGGCCTGGCTCGCGTGG
>JAESFO010000153.1_pt1 | contig 171358 bp, 169 predicted proteins | sample 9269421 | NCBI WGS metagenome assembly JAESFO01 (sample SAMN14502839, study PRJNA617101) | algae metagenome | isolation source: Nostoc desertorum CM1-VF14 and co-occurring heterotrophs from rocky... | place: USA: Clark Mountains, San Bernardino, California | collected 2000-06-05 | reverse complement strand
TCGCGAGCATCAGCAGCACGAAGCCGATCAGCGAGACCTCGCCGATGCGCCCCGGGCGGATGTAGCGCAGGTACACGCCCATGAAGAGCGCCACCGGCACGGTGGCCGCCACGGTGAAGGCGCCCCACGGCGATTCGGCCAGCGCCTTCACCACGATCAGCGCCAGCACCGCGAGGATGATGATCATGATCATGAAGGTGCCGAACAGCGCGATCATCCCCGGCACCACGCCCATCTCCTGCTTGACGAGGTCGCCGAGCGAGCGCCCGTCGCGGCGCGTGGAGATGAAGAGCACGATGAAGTCCTGCACCGCGCCCGCGAACACCACGCCGGCCAGCACCCAGAGCAGGCCCGGCAGGTAGCCCATCTGCGCGGCGAGCACCGGGCCCACCAGCGGACCGGCGCCCGCGATGGCCGCGAAGTGGTGGCCGAACAGCACGTTCTTGTCGGTGGGCACGTAGTCGAGCCCGTCGTTGTGGCGGTGCGCGGGCGTCTTGCGGTTGCCGTCGAGGCCCAGCACCTTGTCGGCGATGAACAGGCTGTAGTAGCGGTAGGCGATCAGGTAGGTGCAGATCGCGGCGGTCACGACCCAGAGGGCGTTGACGCTTTCGCCGCGCGTCAGGGCGACGGTGCCCAGCGCGAACGCGCCGACCACGGCCACGGCGAGCCACACCAGGTGGCGGCGGATGCTGTGCATGCGGATGTCTCCAGATTGAACCCGCTGAGTGTTCCCGCGCAGCCCCGCGCTGCCATCCGTCGGACCGCGTGGGCGGCACGAGTGGCATTGCCTAAGGGAAAACCCGAAGTCGCAGGGCGGCGACTGCCTGTGCAATGAGGCTTCGCGATGAACACGCCGTCCGCCCCGCCCGCCCCATCCAGCGTTGCCGCCGCACCCGCGCCTTCCGAGGCCGGCGCTGCGCCGCGCTGCTGCATCGCGGGCGGCGGCCCGGCGGGCCTGGTGCTCGGCCTGCTGCTGGCGCGCGCCGGCGTGCGCGTGCTGGTGCTCGAAAAGCACCTGGATTTCTTGCGCGACTTCCGCGGCGACACGGTGCATCCCTCCACGCTCGAGCTCATGCACGAACTGGGCCTGCTCGATGCCTTCCTGCAGCGGCCGCACGACCGCGTCGACGAGCTGCGCGTGTCCATCGGGGGCCGCAGCCTGCCGGTGGCCGACTTCCGCCACCTGCCTTCGCGCAGCAAGTTCCTCGTGCTGATGCCGCAATGGGAGTTCCTCGACTTTGTGTGCGACGAGGCGCGGCGCCATCCCGGCTTCACGCTGTGGACCGACGCCGAGGCCACCGGGCTGCTGCAGGCGCACGGCCGCGTCACCGGCGTGAAGGTGCGGCGCGGCAAGCGCGGCGGCGGCCAGCCGGTCGAACTCACGGTCGACGCCGCGCTGGTGGTGGCCGCCGACGGCCGGCATTCGGTGCTGCGCGATGCGGCGGCGCTGCCGCGCATCGGCCATGGCGCGCCGATCGACGTGCTGTGGATGCGCATTCCCAAGGAACCGGGCGATCCCGAGGCCACCGGCGGCCATATCGCGGACGGGCGCTTCCTGGTCACGCTGAACCGCGGCGACTATTGGCAATGCGCGTTCGTCATTCCGAAGGGCGGCCATGCGGACCTGCAGGCCCGCGGCATCGCGGCCTTCCATGCGCAGGTCGCGCACGTCGCGCCTTTTTTCGCGGCCCGGCTGCCGTCGGCCCTGCCCGACTGGGAGGCGGTGAAGCTGCTCGAAGTGAAGGTCGACCGGCTCGAGTCGTGGTCATGCCCGGGCCTGCTGTGCATCGGCGACGCGGCGCATGCGATGTCGCCCGTGGGCGGCGTCGGCATCAACCTCGCGGTGCAGGATGCGGTGGCCGCGGCCAACCTGCTGGCAGCCGCGCTCGCGGGTTCGGCCAGCAACCGGGAGATCGACGCCCTGCTGCCCGCACTGCAGCGCCGGCGCGAATGGCCGGTGCGCGTGACGCAGGCCGTGCAGCGCCTCGTGCAGGACCGGGTGCTGAAGCCGATCCTCGACCAGCGCGACCAGGGCGATGGCAGCCGCGCGCGAGGACCGGCGCCGGTGCCTCTGGCGCTGCGCCTGCTCGCGCGCTGGCCGCTGCTGCGCAGGCTGCCCGCGCGTGCCATCGGCATTGGCGTGCGGCCCGAGCATGTGCGCCCGCCGCGCGCGCGCTGACGAACGGGTGCGTTCTCAGCGCACGGTCGACATCACCGTCGCACGGCACCGCGGCTGGTCGCGCGGCGCCAGCAGGTTGCAGTTGTCGAGGGCGCGCTGCTGCATGTCGCTGAGCCGCGGCGGCTCACCGCGCGGGCCGTCGTCCCACTGGCGGTAGGCGGGCGGCGGCGGCGCGGCCCAGCGGTCGCGGCGTTCGTCGTCGCGCCGCTGCTCCCGCTCGTAGGCGCGCTGCTCTCTTTCGTAGGCGCGCTGCTCGCGCCGGTCCTGGCGGCGCTCTTCGCGCTCGCGCTGCACGCGCCACATGCAGGTGTTGAAGTCCACACCCGAGCGGCCGCTCGCGCAGTAGCGGCGGTCGTTCTCATAGGCCTGGTCGCGCTGCGCAAACGCCGGAAGGCTGCCAGCGAGGCCCAGCAGCGCAAGGACAAGGAATCTCTTCATGGCAGTTCTCCGCGAGGTTGGGGTGGCATCCGTGCAGCATGCCACACGGGTCTGACAGGCCGTGCGGCTCAGAGCCGGCGCACCTGCACCGGCTGGCGCGACCAGTAGACGCCATCGAGCCGGTCGAGCCGCACTTCGCCGCCCGTCGAGGGCGCATGCACGAACTGGCCGTTGCCCACATAGATGCCAGCGTGCGAGGGCGTGGCGGCGCCGAACAGCACCAGATCGCCCGAGCGCATGTCGGACGCAGCCACCGGACGGCCGAAGCCCGCGAGCCGCGCCACCGTGCGCGGCATCGCCTGGCCCGCGCTGTGGCGGTAGACGTAGCCGATCAGCCCGCTGCAGTCGAAGCCGCCCTCGGGCGTGTTGCCGCCGTAGCGATAGGGCGTGCCGACCAGGCCCAGCGCATGGATCGCGACGCCGTTCGATTGTTCGGCCGACAGCGGCGAGGCTGGGTACGAGCCCGGCGACGGCGCCCGCTTCGGGCTGGCGCAACCGAGCGCGAGCAGGCAGCAGGCGATGGCGAGGAGGCGGGGTATCCAGAAGGGCATGGTCGTGCGTGCGGGGCTCGTGGACGTGGAGCCGACTGTACTAGGCGTCACCCTGGCCGTTATCGCCGCCGAACACCAACAGCAGGTTGTTCGCCGGCATGGCGTGGCGCTCGCGCAGCGCGAGGCCCGCGCGCTGCGCCTCTGCGGCCACGTCGCCGAGGCGCCGCAGGCCCCAGGCCGCATTGCGCGCGCGCAGGTCTTCGTCGAACGCGAGGTTGCCCGGCGCGGTCGGAACGCCGTCTTCGAGGTACGGCCCGTAGGTGACGAGCAGGCCGCCCGGGCGCAGGTGCCGTGCGGCCCCCTGCATCAAGCCCGCGCACGCGCTCCATGGCGCGATGTGCAGCATGTTCGCGCAGTAGATCGCGTCGAACCGGTCTTCCAGCGGCCAGCTCGGCGCGGCGGCGTCGAGCCGCAGCGGCGCACGCAGGTTCGCGACCGCTTCGACGCGCCGCGCCAGCGCGGGCAGCATGCGCGCATCGGCCTCGGTCGGCTGCCACGACCATGCGGGCAAGGCGGCCGCGAACCATGCGGCATGCTGGCCGGTGCCCGCTGCGATCTCGAGCGCCGAGCCTCCGGCGGCGCCGAGGATGCGCACCAGCGCATCGAGGATCGGCTGCTTGTTGCGCTCGGCGGCGGGGCTGGAAGGAAGGTCGTGGGTCATCCGCGTCATTCTCCGTGTCCGAAGCCGCGCGCATGCTCGACCGCGTACTTGATCAGCTCGGCCTGCCCTTCGATGCCGAGGCGCCGCTTGATGCTCTGCCGATGCGCCTCGACCGTGCGTACGCTCAGGCCCAGGTCGCGCGCGATCTGCTTGCTCGATGCGCCCCGGCCCAGCGCGCTCAGGATCTCGCTCTCGCGCGGGGTGAGCAGCGGGCGCGGCAACTGGTTGCGGAACAGCTTCTTCGAGACCGCCGGGCTCAGGAAGGTGCCGCCGGCCGACACGGCCTCGATGGCGGCCACGATCTCGGCGGCGGGCGCGTCCTTCAGCACGTAGCCGCGCGCACCCGCCTGCAGCGCCTTCTGCACGTACTCGGGGTTGTCGTACATGCTGAGCATCACGACGTGCGGCGCGGGCTCGCACTGCGCGAGCACTTGCTCGGCCAGCTCGATCCCGTTCATGTCCTTCATGCCGACATCCATCAGCACCAGGTCGGGCGCCGCCGAGGCGAGCAGCGCCAGCGCGTCGGCGGCGCTGCCCGCCTCGCCGACGATCGCCAGCCCCGGCACCGCGCCGAGCCGCGCACGCAGGCCGTCGCGCACCAGCGGATGGTCGTCGACCAGGAACAGGCGGATCGATGCGGCGTCTTCGTCGTTCGTCATGGGCTCTCCGCCTTCACGCTCGCAGTCGGCACTTCGGCCACGATGGTCGTGCGGCCGCGGGCCGAGTCGACCCGCAGCGTACCGCCGATCGATTCCATGCGCTCGCGCATGTTGCGCAGGCCGATGCCGCGCCGCGGGTCGAGCTGCATCGCCGACACGTCGAAGCCGACACCGTCGTCGCCGACCGCGAGCCGCACCCCGCGCTCGGAGAAACCCAGCGCGATGTGCACGCGCCGCGCCCGCGCATGCTTGCGCACGTTGGTGAGCGCCTCCTGCGTGACGCGGAACAGCGCGGTCTTGGCCTCCGCCGAGAGCTCGAAAGCTTCGCCCTCGATCATGATCGAGGCATCGACGGCGCCCTCCTCCGTGAACTCGTCGCCGAGGCGCTCCAGCGCCGCAGGCAGGCCCAGCGTGTCGAGCAGCGCGGGACGCAGCCGGTGCGAGATGCGGCGCACCTCGCGCAGCGACTCGTTGAGCCGCTGCAGCGCCTTGCCGAGCGCCGGCGGGGCCGGCCGCCGGTCGCGCTCGAGCGCATCGACCGCCGATTCGATCAGCAGCTTGGCCGACACCAGCGTCTGGCTCGTGCCGTCATGCAGCTCGCGCGCGAGGTGCCCGCGCTCTTCCTCCTGCGACTGCACCACGCGCCGCGCAAGCAGCCGCAGCTTGGCCTCGGCCACGCGGTGCTCGCTGAGGTTGAGCAGCAGCCCGGCGGCGCTCACCACGCCCAGGCACAGCGCCGCGATGCCCGCGATCCAGAGCAGCGTGGTGGTCACGTTGGCGCTCATCTGGCGGTCGAGCGCCTGCATGGTCGCATCGATATCGTCGAGGTACAGCCCGGTGCCGAGCATCCAGTTCCAGCGCGGCAGCGCGGTGACGTAGCCGAGCTTGGCCGTGCGCTGCTCGCTCGAGGGCTTGCGCCATTCGTACTCGACGTAGCCGCCGCCAGCGCGCGCGCTGGCGGTCAGGTCGCGGATGGTGAAGCGCCCGCGCCCGTCGCGCAGATCCCAGAGGTTCTGGCCGACGAGTTCGGGCTGGCGCGAATGCATGAGCGAGCGGCCCTGCATGTCGTAGACGAAGAAATAGCCGTCGTCGCCGTAGTCGAGCGCGGCCAGCCGGCGCAGCGCCTCGGCGCGGGTGGCTTCGTCGTCGAGGCCGGCGTCGTAGAGCGGCCGCACGGTGCTCACGGCCAGCTCGACGTAGCTGCGCAGTTCGCTGCGCCGCTGGTCCATGTAGCTCTTCTCGATCAGTGCGCGCTCGCGCCGCGCGAGGTCGTGTTCCTGGTGCCGCACCGCCAACGCGACGAGCAGCAGCGCCACCACGAGCGGTGCGACGGCCAGCGCGACGATCTTGGTGCGGAGGTTCATCGGGTCGTCAGTGCAGGCATCGTCGGATGCCCCGACGCCACCCACGCATCGAGCCCGCCCGTGAGCGGCCACGCCCGCCGCGCGCCGCGCGCCAGCAGCACGCGCGCAGCCATCGCCGCGGTCACCTCGTTGGGGCAGTTGCAGTACAACACCACGTCGCGCTGGCCATCGAGCGGCAGCACCAGCTTGCGCTGCTGCAGCGCCTTGAGCGTGTACGACAGCGCACCGGGGATGCGGCGCGGATCGACCTTCACACCGGCTTCCCCGCGCACGTCGATCACCAGCGGCGGCGCGTCGCCCGCCAGCAGCTGGTGCAACTCGTCCACGCTGATGCGCGGCATGCGGGTGAGCCGCAGCACGGCGCGCCGGCGCGCGTAGCGCAGCGCCAGCATCACGCCCAGCACCACCACGAGCGCCAGCGTGGCAATGCCGCCGGCCTGCGCGAGCATGGCCAGCACCTCTTGGATCTGGTCGCGGAAGACCCAGCCCAGGCCGAGGAACACGCCGGTCCAGACCAGCGCGGCGCCGGTGTCGTAGCCGATGAAGCGCGCCACCGACATGCCGAGCGCGCCGGCCATCGGCGGCGCCACCACCGACACCCCGGGCACGAACTTGGCGGCGACCAGCGAGAGGCCGCCCCAGCGCGTGATCAGCGATTCGCCGCGCCGCACGCACGAATCGGGCGACAGCGAGATGCGGCACAACAGGCGCATGAAGCGGTAGCCGAAGCGGCGCCCGGCATAGAACCACGCACCGTCGCCGAGCAGGTTGGCCAGCACCGCCGCGATCACCACGCCCGCGAGCGGCACGTCGCCGGCGGCCAGCAGCGCGCCCGACACCACCAGCACGGCGGCCGCGGGCACCGGCAGCCCGAGCCGCGCGGCCAGGCTGGCGGCGAACACGACCGCGATCGCGTTCTGCACCAGCAGCGACATCAGCTGTGCCATGGCGGCCGCGCGATCCCGTCGGGTCTTCTGCGTGAGGTGCTGCTGCAGCGTCGGCGATGCACGGCGTGTCGGCGCCTATCTTGGCGCGTCGCCCTTGCGGTAGTCGGCCGTGAGCTCGTCGAGCTTCTGCTTCAGCGCGGGGTCGAGCTTGTAGTCGGCCGCGGCCAGCGTGGCGTCGAGCTGCTCGGGCCGGCTCGCACCGAGCAGCGGTGCGGTGACGAGCGGGTTGGCCATGACCCAGGCCACCGCGAGCGTGGCCAGCGGCACGCCGGCCTCGGCGGCGAGCTGGTGCAGCTGCGTCACGGTCTGGAAGCTGCGCTCGTTCCAGTAGCGGTCCTGGTACATGCCGCCGGCCGTGCCGAGCGTGAAGCGGGTGTTCTCCTCGGGCTGGGCGCCGGGCTTGTACTTGCCGGTGAGCAGGCCGCCTGCCAGCGGGTTGTAGGGAATCACGCCCAGCCCCTCCTCGGCCGCGAGCGGCAGCAGCTCGCGCTCGATCTCGCGGAACAGCAGGCTGTAGCGCGGCTGCACCGAGACGAAGCGCGTGAACCGGAGCAGGTCGGACTTGCCGAGCGCGCGGGCCAGCCGGTAGGCGAGGAAGTTCGACACGCCGATGTAGCGCGCGCGGCCGGATTTGACGATCACGTCGAGCGCCTCGAGGCTCTCTTCGAGCGGCGTCTCGCGGTCGTCCATGTGCAGCTGGTACAGGTCGACGTGGTCCGTCTTCAGCCGCTTGAGCGAGAGGTCGATGGCGTCGAGTAAATGCTTGCGCGAGGCGCCCTGGTCCCAGGGATTGGGGCCGACCTTGTTGACGGCCTTGGTGGCGATCACGAAGCGGCGGCGACCTGCAGGGCCCTGCTTCTCGAGCCAGTTGCCGATGATCTCCTCGGTGCGGCCGGTGGTCTCGACGGTGCCGCCGAGCGGGTACACGTCGGCGGTGTCGAGAAAGTTGATGCCGCCTTCGGCCGCCTTGTCGAGGATCTGGTGCGACACCGCCTCGTCGGTCTGCAGGCCGAAGGTCATGGTGCCGAGCGCGAGGCGCGAGACGGTCAGGCCGGTGCGGCCGAGGCGGGTGGTCGGAATGCTCATGAGGGGTGCGTCCGGGCGGTGAAAGGGCGGGCGGCCATCATAGACACGGCAGCGCAAGGCTGCAGGCGCTCAGGTGCTTTCGAGCCGCACCGCCGGCGCGCCGGCGCGCGCGCTCGCCAGCGCCCACGCGAACACGCCCAGCCCCGCCAGCGCGAGCAGCGCGCCGACCCAGCCGGTCGAGGTCCAGCCCAGGCCGGCCGAGATGGCCACGCCGCCGAGCCACGCGCCGAGCGCGTTGGCCATGTTGAAGGCCGAATGGTTGAGCGCGGCCGCGAGCGTCTGCGCGTCGCCCGCCACATCCATGAGGCGGATCTGCAGCGCCGGGCCGATCGCGACCACGGTGCCGATCAGGAACACGTTGATCGCGGCGGTCACCACGTGGTGCGCCGCGAACGAGAACGTGGCGAGCACCAGCGCCGACCACGCGAGCAGCCCGCCGATGGTGCGCATGAGCGACTTGTCGGCCAGCCGCGCGCCCACGAGGTTGCCCGTGACCATGCCGAGGCCGAACAACGCCAGCACGAAAGGCACCCCGCCCAGCGGCAGGCCCGCCACTTCGATCAGCGTGGGCTTGATGTAGCTGAACACCGCGAACATGCCACCGAAGCCGATCGCGCCGATGCCGAGCGTGAGCCACACCTGCTTGCGCTTGAGCGCGCCGAGCTCGCGCCACGGGCTGGCGCCGGCGCTCGGCGCGAGATCGGGAATGTCGCGGCGCAGCAGCACCACCGCCACCAGCGCGATCGCGCCGACGAACACGAACGCAGCGCGCCAGCCGAACAGCTGGCCGAGCCACGCCGCGATCGGCACGCCGACCAGCGTCGCGCCCGTGAGGCCGAGCATCACCAGCCCCACCGCGCGCGCCCTGCGCCCCGGCGGCGCGAGCGTGGCGGCCACGAGCGCGGCCACGCCGAAGTAGGTGCCGTGCGGCAGCCCGGTCGCGAAGCGCAGCAGGTTGAGCGACAGGTACCCGGGCGCCATCGCGCTCGCGAAGTTGCCCAAAGCGAACACCGCCATCAGCGCGATCAGCAGCGCGCGGCGGCCCCATCCGGCCGCCAGCACCGCGAGCACCGGCGCGCCGACCACCACGCCGAGCGCGTAGGCGCTGATGACGTGGCCCGCCTGCGGAATGCTGACCCCTATGTCGCGTGCGACCTCGGGCAGCAGGCCCATGATCACGAACTCGCCGGTTCCGATGGCGAAGCCGCCGACGCCGAGCGCGAGCACGGCGCGCACGAAGCCTGCGGGCGACGCGACGGAAGAAGACGAAGCGGAAATGTCGGTGGTGTCGGCGCCGTTCGGCGCAGTCTGGGAGGCGTTCAAGCCGGGCTCCTGGGGGTCGCCCGCCGGCGACGGGCAACGGCCGATTTTAGGGTAAACCCTTAATTCCTGCCGGCCGCGCTTCAGATCGCCACGAGCTGGCGCACGCCTTGCGCTTCCATGTCCTTGCCCAGTCCCCGCCCAATGACTTCACCGCGTTCCATCACCAGGTAATCGTCGGCCAGTTCCTGCGCGAAGTCGTAGTACTGCTCGCACAGCACGATCGCCATGTCGCCGCGGTCGGCCAGCATGCGGATCACGCGGCCGATGTCCTTGATGATGCTCGGCTGGATGCCTTCGGTCGGCTCATCGAGGATCAGCAGCTTGGGCGCCGGCGCGAGGGCGCGCGCGATCGCAAGCTGCTGCTGCTGCCCGCCCGAGAGGTCGCCGCCCCGGCGGTGGATCATCTGCTTCAGTACGGGGAACAGTTCGAACAGCTCGGCCGGAATCGGCGTGCTGCCGCGCTTGTAGGCCAGACCCATGCGCAGGTTCTCCTCGACCGTGAGCCGCGCGAAAATTTCGCGCCCCTGCGGCACGAAGCCGATGCCGGCGCGCGCGCGCTCGTAGGGCGTGGCCTTGTGGATCGGCCGGCCTTCGAGCGCGATGCTGCCGCTCTTGATCGGCACGAGCCCCATCAGCGACTTGAGCAGCGTGGTCTTGCCGACGCCGTTGCGGCCCAGCAGCACCGTGACCTTGCCGAGGTGTGCCTCGAAGCTCACGTCGCGCAGGATGTGGGAGCCGCCGTAGTACTGATGGATGTTCTTGACTGTGAGCATGTGGATTTCCGGATTCGGACTTCCGGACGCAGAAGGAAGACAAAAATTACGCAGAGGTCGCAGAAGAGCACGAACAAATTTGTTGTATTTCCTTTTGCGACTTCTGCGAAACCTTCGCGTCCTCTGCGTCCGGGAGTCCGTGTTTTCAGCGGCCCAGATAGACCTCGATGACCCGCTCGTCCGCCTGCACCTCGTCGAGCGTGCCCTGCGCCAGCACCGCGCCGTCGCACAGCACCGTCACGATCTCGGAGATGGTGCGGATGAAGCTCATGTCGTGCTCCACCACCATCAGTGAATGCTTGCCCTTGAGCGTGAGAAACAGCTCCGCGGTGCGTGCGGTTTCCTCGTCGGTCATGCCGGCCACGGGTTCGTCGAGCAGCAGCAGCTTCGGGTCCTGCATCAGCAGCATGCCGATCTCGAGCCACTGCTTCTGGCCGTGGCTCAGGTTGCCCGCCAGGCGCGACACGCTGTCGGCCAGATGGATGGTCTGCAGCACCTCGGCGAGCCGGTCGCCCTGCGCCGAGTCGAGCCGGAACAGCATCGAGGCGCGCACGCCCTTGTCGGTCTTGAGCGCGAGCTCGAGGTTCTCGAACACGGTCAGGTGCTCGAACACCGTCGGCTTCTGGAACTTGCGGCCGATGCCGAGCTGCGCGATCTCGGCCTCGCGGTGGCGCAGCAGGTCAATGGTGCTGCCGAAGAACACGGTGCCCTCGTCGGGCCGCGTCTTGCCGGTGATGATGTCCATCATCGTGGTCTTGCCGGCGCCGTTCGGGCCGATGATGCAGCGCAGCTCGCCGGGCGCGATGTCGAGCGAGAGCTTGTTGATCGCCTTGAAGCCGTCGAAGCTCACGCTGACGTCTTCGAGGTAGAGGATGCGCCCGTGCGTGACGTCGACCTCGCCGGGCGTGGCGATGCGCCCGAAGCCCGCGGCGCGGCCACCCGATTCGGTCTGGCCCGTGCCCGCATGCAGGCCCGCCGCACGTGCCGTGCGCTCGGCGCCGGCTTCCATCAGGTCGGGCGTCATGCGCGCGCTCCCTTCGCATCCACGGGCAACGACACCATCGCGTCCGGCTCGACGCCCTGCTCTGCCGCCACCGCGCGCCGTGCTTCCTGCACCGGCGCGGCCGCCGGCGCTTTCTCCCTCGACAGCCATTTCTTCACCAGCCCGACGATGCCGTTCGGCAGGAACAGCGTCACGGCGATGAACAGCGCGCCCAGAAAGTAGAGCCAGTATTCGGGGTAGGCCACCGTGAGCCAGCTCTTCGCACCATTGACGATGAAGGCGCCGATGATCGGGCCGATCAGCGTCGCGCGCCCGCCCACCGCGGCCCAGATCGCGATCTCGATGGAGTTGGCGGCGCTCATCTCGCCCGGGTTGATGATGCCGACCTGCGGCACGTACAGCGCGCCGGCCACGCCGCACATCACGGCCGAGATGACCCAGATCGTGAGCTTGTAGGGCAGCGGGTTGTAGCCCGAGAACATCACGCGCGTCTCCGCGTCGCGTATCGCCTGCAGCACGCGGCCGAACTTGCTCGCGATGAGCCACTTCGCGAACAGGAAGAAACCCAGCAGCGTGAGGCCCGTGAGCGCGAACAGCGTCATGCGCATCTCCTGCGTGGCGATCGGGATGCCCAGGATGCGCTTGAAGTCGGTAAAACCGTTGTTGCCGCCGAAGCCGGTCTCGTTGCGAAAGAACAGCAGCATCGCCGCGAAGGTCATGGCCTGCGTGATGATGGAGAAATACACGCCCTTGATGCGCGAGCGGAACGCGAAGAAGCCGAACACGAACGCGATCAGTCCCGGCACGGCGACGATGAGCAGCAGCGTCATGCCGAAGCTGCCGCTGAAGGTCCAGTGCCACGGCAGCTCCTTCCAGTCGAGGAACACCATGAAGTCGGGCAGGTCGCTCTTGTAGTTGCCGTCGCGGCCGATCTGGCGCATGAGGTACATGCCCATCATGTAGCCGCCGAGCGCGAAGAACAGGCCGTGGCCGAGCGAGAGGATGCCGGTGTAGCCCCAGATCAGGTCCATGGCCAGCGCGCAGATCGCGTAGCACATGATCTTGCCGACCAGCGCCACGGCGTAGTCGCTCATGTGCAGCGGGCTGTCTGCGGGCACCCACATGTTGAGCACCGGCGCGACCGCGCACACCACGATCAGCGCGACAAAGAAGGCCGTCCAGCCCTTGCCGCTCAGCAGCGGCCCCTTGATTGGAAGTGCGACTGTGTTGCTCATGCCTCGGCGCTCCGGCCCTTCATGGCGAAGATGCCCTGGGGTCTCTTTTGAATGAAGATGATGATGAACACGAGCACCGCGATCTTCGCGAGCACCGCGCCGGCCCAACCCTCGATGAACTTGTTGAGGATGCCGAGCCCCAGCGCCGCATACACCGTGCCCGCGAGCTGTCCCACGCCGCCCATCACGACCACCATGAAGCTGTCGACGATGTAGCTCTGGCCGAGGTCGGGGCCGACGTTGCCGATCTGGCTCAGCGCGCAGCCCGCGAGGCCTGCGATGCCGGAGCCGAGCGCGAAGGCGTACGTGTCGATGCGTGCGGTGTTCACGCCCATGCACGAAGCGATCGGGCGGTTCTGCGTGACGCCGCGCACGAACAAGCCGAGCCGCGTGCGGCCAATGAGCCAGCCCATCGCGAGCAGCACGAGCACTGCGAAGACGATGATGCCGATGCGGTTCCACGGCAGCGTGACGTTGCTCAGCATGGTGAAGCCGCCGCTCATCCAGCCGGGGTTCTCGACGCCGACGTTCTGCGCACCGAAGATCGAGCGCACGAACTGCTGCAGCATCAGGCTGATGCCCCAGGTGGCAAGCAGCGTCTCGAGCGGCCGGCCGTAGAGGAAGCGGATCACGCCGCGCTCGAGCACTGCGCCCACCAGTGCCGACGCCATGAAGGACACTGGAATCGCCGCCACGAGGTACCAGCCGAAGGCGGCCTCGGGCAGGTAGCGCTGGAACACGCCCTGCATCACGTAGGTGGCGTAGGCGCCGATCATCATCAGCTCGCCGTGCGCCATGTTGATGACGCCCATCAGGCCGTAGGTGATGGCCAGGCCCAGCGCGGCGAGCAGCAGCACCGAGCCCAGGCTGATGCCGCTGAAGACCGCATTGATGCGGTCGCCCCAGACCAGCGCGCCGTCGATGCGCGCGATCGACGCGGTGATCGCCGTCTTGACGGCCGGATCGGTTTCATCGGCGAGGCGCTGGTTGAGCAGCAGCTTGGTGTCGGGGCTGCTGTGGTCGCCGAGGGCCTCGGCCGCCGCAAGGCGCCTGGTTGTGTCGGCGCTGCCGAGCAGGCTCGCGGCACGCACGCGTTCGAGCTGGGCCTTGATGCCCGCGTCGGTCTCGGCGGCCAGCGCCTTCTCGACCATCGGCAGGCGCGACTCGTCGGGTTCGGTGAAGAGCGCCCGCGCGGCTTCGGCGCGCACCGCGTCGTCCTTGCTCGTGAGACGCAGCGCAGCCTGCGCGGCATCGAGTGCGCCGCGCATCAGGTTGTTGTTGATCACGTCCTCGGCCGTGTCGGGCACCGGCAGTTCGGCGCCGGTGACAGGGTCGTAGCCCTTGTCGTCCTTCATCACGAAGACCTTGTCTTCGGTGTACTTGACCGCGTCTTCCGACATGGCCTGGAGAAAGGCAACCGTCTTGTCGTCGGCCGTGAGCACGGCCTGGTTGAGCGCGGCGATACGGGCTTCGGAATCGCCCGAGGCGATGGCGCGGGCTTCGTCGGCGGTCAGCGCGTGGACGGCCGTGGCCATGAAGAGCATGGCGGCGAGTGCGCAGTGAAGGGTTCGTCGAAGCATGTTGGACCTGGAAGTTGGCTCGGCTCCCTCCCCTTCCGGGGGAGGGTTGGGGTGGGGGCACGCGGCGCTCATTCAGGCACTGCGACCAGATCGACCGCCGCCAGCCCCCACCCCTGCCCTCCCCCAGCGGGGGAGGGAGAAACACACTTACATCGACTTGCCAGCCGGCTGGTCCGGCTTCTTGTCGTTGCCTTCGATGTACGGGCTCCACGGCTTGGCCTTCACCGGGCCCGGCGTCTTCCACACCACGCTGAACTGGCCGTCGGCCTTGATCTCGCCGATGAACACGCTCTTGTGCAGGTGATGGTTCTTCTCGTCCATCTTCGAGACGATGCCCGACGGCGCGGTGAAGGTCTGGCCGGCCATCGCCGCGATCACCTTGTCGGTGTCGGTCGACTTGGCCTTCTCGACCGCCTGCTTCCACATGTGGATGCCGATCCAGGTGGCTTCCATCGGGTCGTTGGTGAGCGGCTTGTCCTTGTGGCCGGCGATGTTCTTGGCCTTGGCGTAGTCGCCCCACTGCTTGATGAACGCGGTGTTGGTCGGGTTCTTGATCGACATGAAGTAGTTCCATGCCGCGAGGTGGCCCACGAGCGGCTTGGTGTCCACGCCGCGCAGCTCCTCCTCACCGACCGAGAAGGCCACCACCGGCACGTCCTTGGCCTTGAGGCCCGCGTTGCCGAGCTCCTTGTAGAAGGGCACGTTGGAGTCGCCGTTGATGGTCGACACCACCGCCGTCTTGCCGCCGGCCGAGAACTTCTTGATGTCGGCGACGATGGTCTGGTAGTCGCTGTGGCCGAAGGGGGTGTACTTCTCGTCGATGTCCGATTCCTTCACGCCTTTGCTCTTGAGGTAGGCGCGCAGGATCTTGTTGGTGGTGCGCGGGTACACGTAGTCGGTGCCCAGCAGCACCCAGCGCTTGGCGCCGCCGCCTTCCTTGCTCATCAGGTAGTCGACCGCCGGAATCGCCTGCTGATTGGGCGCGGCGCCGGTGTAGAACACGTTCTTCGAGAGCTCTTCGCCCTCGTACTGCACGGGGTAGAACAGCAGGCCGTTCATTTCCTCGACCACCGGCAGCACCGACTTGCGCGACACCGAAGTCCAGCAGCCGAAGATCACCGAGACCTTGTCCTGGCCGAGCAGCTGCTTGGTCTTCTCGGCAAAGAGCGGCCAATTGGAAGCCGGGTCGACCACCACGGGCTCGAGCTGCTTGCCGAGCACGCCGCCCTTCTTGTTGATGTCGTCGATGGCCATCAGCACCGTGTCTTTCAGCACGGTCTCGGAAATGGCCATCGTGCCCGACAGCGAATGCAGCACGCCGACCTTGATGGTGTCGGCGGCAAAGGCCGGCACAGCGGCGATGCCGGCCAGGGCGACGGCGGCGCTGAGCGCCTTGAGGGTGAAACGACGTTGCATGTGGACTCCTGCTCCGGGGTGGTTTGGACCTGTCGCCGGCGCATGGCCGGCATGGGAGGGAGTCTGCGGAAGGCCTCGCGCGGGCGGAATACGCCGGGTGGCGTACACGTGGGCCTGCTGGCCACCCCACAACGGGGCTCCTCAGCGGAAGACCCGCTTGGCAGGAGACCTCGAGCCAGCCCGCATCCTGGAATTTCTGCCCGAAGCAAGGGCAGCGATCCGGCACACGATCAACGATCTCGATCGCTTCGCGGACGCACTCATCCAAGGCCCTGGCGGGGCACCGGGTGCGTCTCCACCCCCGCCTTGAACTGCGCACAAGCAAACGCCCACACCATGCGCGTCGCATCGGGCCCCTCGGGGTCGCTGAACGGCAGCTTCGGCGCGCCGCCGCTCCAGGAATGCCCGAGCCCCGCGATCTCGCACAGCCTCACGAGTGTGCGGCCCTTGCGCGTGAAGTCGGTCAGCCGCATCGCACGGCGCTTGCCGCGCTGCACCTCGCGCGCGAGCCCAGGCTTGCCGCCGAGCGCCGTGGCCCAGACGGACGCGCTGTCGACCGCGTTGCTGGGCGCCACCACCGTGTCGGCGTCGCCATGCAGCACCAGCATCGGCGGCAGCGTCGCGAACACCGCGGCGGCGCCCAGCGCCTTGCCGACGGCGGTGGCGGGCATCGGCGGCACGTGCTTGCCGCGCATGGCACCAAGTGCGGTGGCCGATGAGGTGGCCGCGCCGGGCGCCACGCCCGAGTGCATCACCACGGCGCGGAACCGCAGCGGGTAGCGCGTGGCCAGCAGCGCGGCCATGCTGGCGCCGGCCGAGAGCCCGGCCAGCGCGACGCGGGCGCGGTCCACGGGATAGAGCATGCAGGCCTGGTCGACGGCGGCCATCAGCGTCGCGGCTTCGGCGTCGGCCTTGCCGGAGCGGCGCTCATACCAGTTCCAGCAGCCCTGTGGATGCGCGAGACGGTCCTGCTCGGGATAGAGCACGAGGAAGCGGTGGCGCAGCGCGAGCGCGTTCATCCGCGTGCTGGCCGCGAAGTCGCGCCCGGTCTGGCCGCAGCCGTGCAGCATGACCATGAGCGGCAGCTTCTCGCCGGGCTGGAGGTTCAGCCCGGCCGGCCGGAACAGGTGGTAGCTGCGTGCACCGCCGGGCCCGAGCGCCATGCCGCCGATCCAGTCGCCCTTGCCGGGCGGCGGCCTGCGCCGCTCGGCAGCCGCGCGCTGGACCTGGCCCGCCACGCGCCGGCCGCTGCCGAGCGCGAGCTTCGTGAGTGCCTTGAGGTTGCGCTCGTAGGCGCGGGCGAAAAGCGAGGATGTGGTGGAGCGTCGGGCCATGGCGCAGTGTGAGGGCAAGGCGCCGTTCGCCCAACCGGGGCCGGTCGGCCCCGCGCTCGATCAATAGATCTCGGGCACGATCATGCTGGCCGGCACCGGCTGCCGAAGGTAGTCGGCATGGCGCTCGCGGGCCGGCAGTTCGATCGGCGGATGCGGCACTTCTTGATAAGGCAGTTGGCCCAGCAGGTGGCTGATGCAGTTGAGCCGCGCCTTCTTTTTGTCGACCGCCTGCACCACCCACCAAGGCGCTTCTGGGATGTGGGTGCGCTCGAGCATGATCTCCTTGGCCTTGGTGTATTCCTCCCAGCGGCGGCGGCTCTCGAGGTCCATCGGGCTCAGCTTCCACTGCTTGAGCGGATCGTGGATGCGGCCGAGAAAGCGCATGTGCTGCTCGTCGTCGGTGATGGAGAACCAGTACTTGATGAGCTTGATGCCCGAGCGCACGAGCATCTTCTCGAACTCGGGCACGGTGCGAAAGAATTCCTCGTACTCGTCGTCGGTGCAGAAGCCCATCACGCGCTCGACGCCGGCGCGGTTGTACCAGCTGCGGTCGAACAGCACCATCTCGCCGGCCGCCGGCAGGTGCGCCGCATAGCGCTGGAAGTACCACTGGGTGCGCTCGCGGTCGTTGGGCGCCGGCAGCGCGGCCACGCGCGCCACGCGCGGATTCAGGCGCTGGGTGATGCGCTTGATGACACCGCCCTTGCCCGCGGCATCGCGGCCCTCGAACAGGATCACCACTTTCTGGCGGCTGTGCTGCACCCAGTCCTGCAGCTTGACGAGTTCGCCCTGGAGCCGGAACAGCTCCTTGAAATAGGCCTGGCGTGCGGCCTTGTCGGTCGCTCCCGCCACTGCGCCGTGCTCGTCGATGTTGCGGTCCTCGATCTCCAGCTCGAGCTCTTCGTCGTAGCTGTCGATCAGCTCGCGGGCGATGCGTTGCATCAGGTCTTCGTGGTCTGGAAGTGCGCTCATGGCATCGTGGAAGAAGTGGAGAAATGACTGGCCCCTGGGGGCACGCCGAATGCTGCCCGCCGCACATGACGTTCGCGTGACGGCCGACACGATGTTGTCATATTCGGCGAAGACGATCCAGGCACGCCATCAACGCACAAGCATCTTGCCGGCACTCCAAGACCTGGCCGCCCATTCGTACGGCGGCGACGAAGCCGGGCTGATCTGCGGCTATCTCTTCGACGCCGGGGCGCCGGAATCGGCGCGCGCGATCGATTCGGCGCACGCGGCTGCCTGGCTCGCTGACCCTGGGCGCGACTTCCTGTGGCTGCACTTCAACCTGAGCCACGCGCAGGCCGAGCGCTGGCTGCTGCGCCATGCCGGGCTTTCCGACGCCTTCTACGAAGCGCTGCACGAGGGCCTCCCCTCCACCCGCATCGAGCGCGCCGACGATTCGCTGATCGCGGTCATCAACGACGTGCATTTCGAGTTCAGCTTCGAGCCGTCCGACATCTCCACGCTCTGGATCAGCGTGGGCCCGCGGCTCGTTGTGACGGCGCGCGCCAAGCCGCTGCGCTCGGTGGACGCGTTGCGCACGGCGGTCAAGGCCGGCGACGCGCCGCGCTCGAGCACCGAACTGCTCGAGCACCTGCTGCGCGCGCAGGCCGACGTGCTGGTGAAGATCGTGCGCGGCGTGACCGCGCGCATCGACCGCATCGAAGACGAGCTGCTCGCGGGCCGGCTCGACCACAAACGCGCGCGGCTCGGCGTGCTGCGGCGGCTCTTGGTGCGGCTGCAGCGGCTGCTCGCGCCCGAGCCGGCGGCCCTGTTCCGGCTGCTGCAGGGGCCGCCGGCCTGGATGGCCGAAGCCGATGCCCAGGCGCTGCGCGCCTCGACCGAAGAGTTCTCGGTGGTGCTGCGCGACATGCAGGCGCTGCAGGAACGCATCAAGCTGCTGCAGGAAGAGATCGCCGCCAACGTCAACGAGGACAACAACCGCAGCCTCTTCGTGCTGACCGTGGTGACGGTGCTCGCGCTGCCGATCAACATCCTCGCCGGCCTGTTCGGCATGAACGTGGGCGGCATTCCGCTCGCCGAGCACCGGCACGGGTTCTGGATCGTGGTGGCGATCGTCGCGAGCTTTACCGCGGCCGCCGCCTGGGCGGCCTTCCGCAAGAAGCGCTGAGCCCCGCCGCGCGCCGCAGTAATGCTATTTATTTAATAGCAACCATGACAGCATCCATGCGCCCGCATCGATATTCCTTAGCCCCTAGAATGCCGGTGTGTCCTCCATTCTCAACGCCGATCTGCACTGCCATTCCGTGGTTTCGGACGGCACGCTGACGCCCGAGGAGCTGGCCGCGCGCGCCGCGGGCAACGGCGTCGAACTGTGGGCGCTCACCGACCATGACGAGGTGGGCGGCCAGCACCGCGCGGCCGCGGCGGCGCGCGCCAACGGCATGCGCTACCTCACGGGCACCGAGATCTCGGTGACCTTCGCCAACGAGACGGTGCACATCGTGGGCCTGGGCTTCGACCCCGACGACGCCGCGATGACACAGGGCCTCTACGACACGCGCGGCGGACGCGGCAAGCGCGCGATGGAAATGGCCGAGGGGCTGGCGCGCGTGGGCATCCACGGCGCTTATGAAGGCGCGCTCAAGTTCGTCGGCAATCCCGAGCTGATCTCGCGCACGCATTTCGCGCGCTTTTTGGTCGAGCAGGGCCACTGCCGCGACACGCCCGAGGTGTTCCGCAAATACCTGACCGAAGGCAAGCCGGGCTACGTGCCGCACCGCTGGGCTTCGCTGAAGGATGCGGTGCACTGGATCACCGCGGCCAAGGGCCTCGCAGTGATCGCGCACCCGGGGCGCTACAAGTTCACCGCGAACGAGGAATACGCGCTGTTCCTCGAATTCAAGGCGCATGGCGGCCGGGCGATCGAGGTCGTCACCGGCAGCCATACGACGGCCGAATACGTCGAGTACGCCGACAAGGCGCTCGAGTTCGACTTCGCCGCCTCGCGCGGCAGCGATTTCCACAGCCCCGACGAAAGCCACTGCGACCTCGGCAAGCTGCCACCGTTGCCCGGTGCGCTCACGCCGGTGTGGGAACTGCTCGGCGACCGCATCCAGCAGTGAGCGCCGCGCCGGACAATGCCCGCGCCGCCGCGCGCGAGACGCGCGACCTCGAATCGGAACGCATCCTCGCGGGCATCGGCCTGGTGATCGTGGCGGTCGCCTGCTTCGCCACGCTCGACACCGCCACCAAGACCTCGACCGCGGCCGTGCCGATCCTTATGGGCGTGTGGTTCCGCTATGCCTTCCAGGCCGTCGCCACCACGGCGGTGCTGCTGCCGATGCACGGCACCGCGCTGTTGCGCACGCGGCATCCGCGCTACCAGCTGCTGCGCGGCGCGCTGCTGCTGGTGTCGAGCACGCTGGCCTTCCTGAGCCTGCGCTACATGCCGCTGGCGGAGTTCACCTCGATCGTGCTGATCGCACCGCTCGTCATCACGCTGCTGGCGGCCACCACGCTCAAGGAGCGCGTCTCGGTGCTGCGCTGGACCCTGGTGGCCGGCGGCTTCATCGGCACGCTGGTCATCCTGCGCCCGGGTGGCGGCGCCTTCAGCTGGGCCGTGCTGCTGCCGATCGGGCTGGTGCTGACCAACGCCTGGTTCCAAGTGCTCACGAGCAAGCTGGCGCAGACCGAGGACCCGCTCACGATGCATTTCTATACCGGCTGGGTCGGCGCGCTGATCGCCTCGCTGGCGCTGCCCTTCGCCTGGACCAGCCTGCCGTCGTGGCACTGGTGGGCGCTGCTGTGCCTCATGGGCTTCATGGGCACGGTGGGGCATTTCATCCTGATTCTGGCCTACCAGCGCGCGCCGGCCTCCACGCTCACGCCTTACCTCTATGCGCAGATCGCCTTCGCTATGCTGGGGGGCTGGCTGGTGTTCTCGCATGTGCCCGACCGCTTCTCGCTGATCGGCATGGCGATGATCGCCGTCTGCGGTGCCGCCGGCGCCTGGCTGACGGTGCGGGAACGCCGCGTGCCCATCCAACCGGCGGAGTCCTGATCAGGAGGTTTACCCCATGGCCCAATACTTCGAAGTCCACCCCGACAACCCGCAACAGCGCCTGCTCAAGCAGGCCGCCACGCTGCTCCAGCGCGGCGAGATCGTGGCCGTGCCCACCGATTCGAGCTATGCGCTGGCCTGCCATCTCGACGACAAGGACGCGGTCGACGCGCTGCGCCGCATCCGCCAGGTCGACGAGAAGCACCACCTCACGCTGATCTGCCGCGACCTGAGCGAACTCGCCAACTACGCGCGCGTCGACAACAAGCAGTACCGGCTGCTCAAGGCGGCCACGCCGGGCCCCTATACCTTCCTGCTCGAAGCCACCAAGGAAGTGCCGCGGCGCGTGAGCCATCCGCAGCGCAAGACCATCGGCCTGCGCGTGCCCGACCACAACGTGCTCGGCGAACTGCTCGCGCTGCACGGCGCACCGCTGCTGGCAACCACGCTGATCCCGCCCGGCGAGACCGAGGCGATGAACGACGCCGAGGCCATCCGCGAGCGCTTCGAGAAGCAGATCGCCGCCGTCATCGACGCCGGCGCCTGCCCTTCGCAGCCCACCACCGTGGTCGACCTCACGCCGATGGGCGCGGGCGACGAGCCCGTCGTGGTGCGGCAGGGCCGCGGCGCGCTGGCGGTGCTCGGGCTCTGACGATCGGCACCGTCGCCCGCACGCCGTCTGACACAATCGCCCAGTGGATATCTCCAACCTGATCCAGACCGTTCTCATCTACGCACTGCCCGTGGTCTTCGCGATCACGGTGCACGAGGCGGCACACGGCTATGTGGCGCGCCATTTCGGCGACAACACGGCCGAAGTGATGGGCCGCGTGACGCTCAATCCGATCAAGCACATCGATCCCATCGGGACCATCCTGATGCCGCTGATGCTCTATTTCGCGACCTCGGGCGCCTTCCTGTTCGGCTACGCCAAGCCGGTGCCGGTGAACTTCGGGCGGCTGCGCCATCCGAAGCGCGACATGATCTGGGTCGCGCTCGCCGGCCCCGCATCGAACTTCGTGCAGGCCATCTTCTGGGCGCTGCTGCTCGTGGTGATGCTGGCCGCAGGCGTCGACGAAACCTTTTTCATCAAGATGGCGCAGGGCGGCGTGCTGGTCAACCTGGTGATGTGGGCCTTCAACCTGTTCCCGCTGCCCCCGCTCGACGGCGGCCGCGTGCTCGCGGGCCTGCTGCCCAACGGGCCGGCGCAGAACTTTCTCGCGCGCATCGAGCCCTTCGGTTTCTTCATCGTGATGGGCCTCGTGCTCGCGGGCGTCGTCAGCACTTTCTGGCTGCTTCCGCTGATGGACGCCGGCTACGCCGTGCTGAACCTGTTGATTTCGCCGCTCACGGCTTTGCTGCGCTAGTTAGGTTTTTTCTTCCATGGCTACGTCTCCCTCCGCCCGTCCCCTGCGCGTGCTCACCGGCATCACGCCCTCGGGCACGCCGCACCTCGGCAACTATGTCGGCTCGATCCGCCACTCGGTGCGCCAGAGCGTGGCGCCGGGCGTCGAGAGCTTCTTCTTCCTGGCCGACTACCACGCGCTCATCAAGGTGCAGGAGCCGGCGCTGATCCAGCGCTCCACGCTCGAAATCGCCGCCAGCTGGCTGGCCTGCGGGCTCGACCCCGAGCGCGTGACCTTCTACCGCCAGTCCGACATCGTCGAGATTCCCGAGCTGACCTGGTTTCTCACCTGCGTGACCGGCAAGGGCGTGCTCAACCGCGCCCATGCCTACAAGGCGCAGCTCGACAAGAACGTCGCCAAGGGCGAAGACCCCGATGCCGACGTGACCGCCGGCCTCTTCATGTACCCGGTGCTCATGGGCGCCGACATCCTGATGTTCAACGCGCACAAGGTGCCGGTGGGGCGCGACCAGGTGCAGCACATCGAGATGGCGCGCGACATGGCGCAGCGCTTCAACCACCAGTACGGCGAGCACTTCACCTTGCCCGAGGCCGAGATCGACGATGCGGTGGCCACCCTGCCCGGCCTCGACGGCCGCAAGATGAGCAAGAGCTACGGCAACACCATCCCGATGTTCGCGCCGCGCGCCCAGCTGCAAAAGCAGATCGCCAGCATCGTGACCGACTCGCGCGCCCCCGGCGAGCCCAAGGACACCGAAGGCTCCGCGCTGTTCCAGATCTACCAGGCCTTCGCGAGCGCCGACGAGACCGAGGCCCTGCGCAAGGCTTATGCCGAAGGCATTGCCTGGGGCGATGCCAAGCAGATGCTGTTCGAGCGCATCGACCTCGAAGTGGCGCCGCTGCGCGCGCGCTACGAGGCGCTGATGAACGACCCGGCCGAGATCGAGCGCGTGCTGCTCGCCGGCGCCGAGAAGGCGCGCCAGCTCTCGCGCCCGTTCATGGCCGAGCTGCGCCACGCCGTCGGCCTGCGCAACCTCGCGGCAGGCCGCGACAAGGGCGCAGCCCGCAAGGCGGCCAAGGTCGCCAAGCCGAGCTTCAAGCAATACCGCGAGCGCGACGACGGCCTTTTCTATTTCAAGCTGCTCGACGCGCAGGGCGCCACCTTGCTGCAGAGCCGCGGCTTCGCGTCGCCGCAGGAAGCCGGCCGCGCCATCGCCGCCCTGCAGCAGCAGCGCGCAGAGGCCCTGGCCGCACTCGCCGGGCAGCTCGAGCCGGCCGATGCCGACGCATTGCGCGCCGCGACCGAGGCGCTGGAAGCACTGGCAGAGGCCGCGGCCGCTGGCACCGCAAGTTGAAAAAGAGATCGCCCCCCGGTTCACCCGCCGGGGAGCGACCGCGAGAGAAGACGACGGGCGTTCACTAAGGAAGAAAACATGAGCATTTATGTCATCGACGACCACCCCCTGATGCGCGACGCGATCGTGATGGTGCTGCGCCGCCTGCGGCCGGCCGAGAACATCGTCGAGCTCGATCGGCTCGACAAGCTCGCGGGCTCGGTCCAGCAGCGCGGTGCGCCGACCCTCTTCTGCCTCGACCTGAAGCTGCCCGACACCAACGGCGTCTCGGGCGTCGTTGCGGTCAAGCAGGTCTATCCGAACGTGCCGATCGCCGTGTATTCGGCGGCCCCGGCCGCGGACATGGAAGACGCCTGCATCGAGGCCGGCGCCGACACCTACATCGAGAAGTCGGCCAGTTCGGCCGAACTCGCCGCCGCCCTGCGCGGCCTGCTGATGGCCGGCTCCGAGGAGGCCGACGAGCCGGCGCTCGCGAGCAACAGCAAGCTCTCCAAGCGCCAGACGCAGCTGATCGCGATGCTCGACAAGGGCATGAGCAACCGCGACATCGCGACCGACCTCGAGATCAGCGAGCACACCGTCAAGGTGCACCTGTGGCGCCTGTTCCGGCGCCTGGGCGTCAAGAGCCGCACGCAGGCGCTGCACTACGCGCGCACCAACGGCCTGCTGTCCTCGGCCAACTGAGGACGGGGCCGAGGGCCGGAAAAGAACCGCGCGACACGGCGCGGTTTTTTTGCGTTCCGCTTCTGTCAGCCGCCGCCCGAGGCGCTGACGCGTGCCTGGGCCACGGCCTCGTCGGCGTCGTGCAGCGCGACGCGGAACACGCTGCCGCTGCCGAGCCGGGAGCGCACGCTGACCGGATGGCCCAGCACGTGCGAGAGACGCGCGACGATCGCGAGGCCGAGCCCGAAGCCGTCCGAGGTGCCGGCGTGGTCGGCCACCTTGTAGAACTCCAGGAACACGTCGCGCAGGTGCTCGGGCGCGATGCCGATGCCGGTGTCCCAGACCTCCACGCGCAGGCCGTCGCGCGTCTGCCGCGAGGCCAGCAGCACGCCGCCGTGGGTGGTGTACTTGATCGCGTTCGCCAGCAGGTTGCCGATCATGCGGCGCACGCGGATCGGGTCGGTCAGGAAGCTGCCCTCGGTCACGCGCACACGGAAGTCGAGCCCGCGGCTCTCGGCCACCGGCCGGTATTGCAGCTCGAGGTCGTGCAGCAGCTCCGCCACGTCCACCCGCTCGATATGCAGCCGCACCTGGCCCGAGTCGATGCGCGCGAGGTCGAACATCGAATCGAACAGCGCATTGACCGCGTGCGTGGCGCGGACGATCTTGGGTGCGAGCTCGAGCACCAGCTCGGGCTCGTTGCGCAGCCAGTCGGCGTACAGCGACAGGGCCAGCACCGGCTGCCGCATGTCGTGCGCGGCGCTCGCGAGAAAACGGTTCTTCATCGCCACGGCCGACACCGCGGCCTGCCGCTGCTGCGTGAGCGACTTGATCAGGATGTGGTTGTGGAACAGCAGCTCCAGGCTGTTGCGCGCCGTCTCGTGGATGTGGCGGCCGGCGCGCAGCAGCAGGAACCAGTGCAGCATCGGCAGGATCGGCATCAGGTAGCCGTACTGGAAATGCGGATTCTCCAGCGTGATGCCGACCAGCCGGACCAGCACCGCGCCGAGCATGGTGATGAACAGCGTGTTCACATAGCGCTTGAGCAGCGGCGGATGCAGCGCGAGGCCGTTGAGCGGAAAGGTGCCGACGCCCGCGACGATGAGCCAGCTCATGAACTGGTTGACCTGCGGCGTGCGCTCGAAGAACAGCAGGATCGACAGCCCCCAGACGACCGCGCTCGCGCTCCAGACGAAGCCGTAGCGCTCGGTGAACTGCAGCTGCGCCGCGGCGCTGCGGCCCGCGTAGCGCACGGCATACACCCTCGCGCCCCAGGCCCGGCAGGCCGTTGCCACGATGCCGGCGGCAAGCCAGGTCAGCAGTTCCCAGCGCGGCACGTAGAGCCAGTTGAGCCCGACCATCGCCGGCATCAGCGCCGCCGAGACCAGGTAGGAGCCGCGCGCCGAGCGCATCAGGCTGCGGATCAACTCGCCGCGCACCCACGACTCGGCTTCGTCCGCCGACCCCGGGACCGGTGTCAGGCTCGTGATCGACGCATTGGCCATGTGGCGCTGGGCCTCCTCGTTGTTGGAAATCGGGTCGCCCCAGGGCCGATGAGGCGTGGGGAGCAGGCGATCTTAACGGCGGCAGGAAGGCCGCCTGCGCAGCGCCGGCGCGATTGTTCGCCTGCATCGGCGCACCGGTCGAGCGACGTGAACTTTCGGGTGAAGCCGGGACGCAGCAGCCAAAAAAATAGCCCCTTGCGGGGCCATTTCTGGAGGAGAGGGAGGGATTCGAACCCTCGGTACTATCGCTAGTACGCCTGATTTCGAGTCAGGTACATTCGACCACTCTGCCACCTCTCCGGTGTCTGTCGAGCCCGCGATTCTAGCAGAGAAATCGCAGGCTTTTTCAAGCCGCAGCCGTTCAGGGCCGCAGCACCTCGGCCCCGCCCAGGTACGGCCGCAGCGCCGCGGGCACGCGGATCGAGCCGTCTTCGTTCTGGTGGTTCTCGAGCACCGCGACCAGCGTGCGCCCGACCGCGAGACCCGAGCCGTTGAGCGTGTGGACGAGCTCGTTCTTGCCCTGCGCGTTCTTGAAGCGGGCCTGCAGGCGCCGCGCCTGGAAGGCCTCGCAGTTCGAGATCGAGCTGATCTCGCGGTAGGTGTCCTGCGCGGGCAGCCAGACCTCGAGGTCGTAGGTCTTGGTGGCGCCAAAGCCCATGTCGCCGGTGCACAGCAGCACCACGCGGTACGGCAGCTCGAGCGCCTGCAGCACGGCCTCGGCATGGCCCGTCATCTGCTCTAGCGCGTCGTAGCTCTTCTCGGGATGGACGATCTGCACCATCTCGACCTTGTCGAACTGGTGCTGGCGGATCATGCCGCGGGTGTCGCGCCCGGCACTGCCGGCCTCGGAGCGGAAGCACGGCGTATGGGCGGTGAGCCGGATCGGCAGCTGCGCCTCGGCCACCACCTCATCGCGCACGAAATTGGTGAGCGGCACTTCGCTGGTGGGGATGAGGTAGAGCGCCGAATGGTCGGGCGCGGGCTCGCCCTCCTGGCCGCCCTTCTTGGCGGCGAACAGGTCGCCTTCGAACTTGGGCAGCTGGCCGGTGCCGCTGAGCGTCGCGGCATTCACGATGTAGGGCACGTAGCACTCGGTGTAGCCGTGCTTTTCGGTCTGCGTGTCGAGCATGAACTGCGCGAGCGCGCGGTGCAGCCGGGCGATCGGGCCCTTCATGACGGTGAAGCGCGAACCGGCGAGCTTGGCGCCGGTCTCGAAGTCGAGCCCGAGCGGCGCGCCCAGATCGACATGGTCCTTGGGCGCGAAGGGCAGCGGCACGGCCGATGCGCCGGCGCCGCCCTGCGGGCTCCAGCGGCGCTGCTCGACGTTGCCGCTTTCGTCCTCGCCCACCGGCACGCTGGCATGCGGCAGGTTCGGCACGGCCAGCAGCAGCGCCTGCAGTTCGGGCTGGATCTCCTCGAGCCGCTTCAATTGCGACTCCTGCTCGCCCTTGAGCGCGTTGACCTCGGCCATCAGCGCATCGACCGACTCGCCCTTGGCCTTCAGCGGGCCGATCTGCTTGTTCAGCGCGTTGCGCCGGGCCTGGATTTCCTCGGTGCGGGTCTGCAGGGTCTTGCGCTCGGCCTCGAGCGCGGTGAAAGCCGCCACGTCGAGGTAGGGCTGATTCTTCTTGCGTTTTTCGAGGCCGGCGACGGCGGAGGCCAGGTCTTTGCGGAGCAGGGTGATGTCGAGCATCGGGCGATTTTAGGTGGCGAGCGTCGCGGGATCGACGTTCGCGCCACAGACGATCAGGCAGACCTTCTCGCCCGCTTGCGGCCGGTACGCGCCGGTCTGCAATGCCGCGAGCGGCAGTGCGGCGGCCGGCTCGACGGCGAGCTTCATTTCCTTCCACAGCCACTGCTGGGCGGCGCGGATGGCGTCGTCGGACAGCAGCAGCGCTTGCGGCACGTGCCGCTGCGTGATCTCCCACGAGATAGCGCCGATGCGGCGTGCGCCGAGCGAGTCGGCCGCGATGCCGCCCACGTCGACATCGACCGGCTCGCCGGCCTCGCGGGCGCGAAACAGCGTTGGCGCGCGCTCGGGCTCCAGCGCGACCACGCGGGCGCGTTGCTCGAACCAGCCGGCCAGGCCACCGATGAGTCCGCCGCCGCCCACGCTCACGAGCACCGCATCGGGCAACCCGCCCTGCGTTTCGATCTCGTGGCCGAGCGTGCCGGCGCCGGCCACCACTTCGGGCTGGTCGTAGGCATGGGTGAGCAGCGCGCCCGTTTCCTTCTGCCGCGCCAGGCAGGCGGCCAGCGCGTCGGGATAGAGTTCGCCGACCACGACCACCTCGGCACCCAGTGCCCGCAGCCGCGCGCGCTTGGCCTCGGGCGACACGCCGGGCAGGAACACTTGGCAGCGCACGCCGAGCGCCTTGGCGGCCGCTGCGGTGGCAATGCCCGCGTTGCCGCCGGAGGCGACCACCACGCCGCTGTCGGGAATGTCGTTGGCCAGCAGCCGGTTCATCATGCCGCGCGCCTTGAAGCTGCCGCTCACCTGCAGCTGCTCGAGCTTGAGCCAGACCTCGGCGCCGGGGGCGTCGACGCCGAGGGCCGGGGCCGGCAGCTTCCACAGCGGGGTTTCGCGCAGGAAGCCGGCCGGGCCGGCGCGCAGCCGGCTGACGGCGGCTTCGGTATCGAGGCGCCAGTTCGTCGTCGTTGTTGCTTGCATGTTCAGGAGATGTGCCCCGGCGGCGGGATGTCGTCGAGCTTGAGCCCCTTGGGGAGCGGAAATTTGATGGTTTCCTCGATGCCGTCCATCTTGCGCACCGAGACCGCGCCGAACGCGCGCACGCGATCGATCACGTCGCGCACCAGCACCTCGGGTGCCGAGGCGCCGGCCGTGATGCCGATGCGCGTCTTGCCCTCGAACCATTCGGGCTTGAGCTCCTGGGCCGAGTCGACCATGTAGCTCTCGGTGCCGAGCCGCTCGGCGAGTTCGCGCAGGCGGTTGCTGTTCGAGCTGGTGGGGCTGCCGACCACGATCACCAGGTCGACCTGCGGGCTCATGATCTTGACCGCGTCCTGGCGGTTCTGCGTGGCGTAGCAGATGTCCTGCTGCTTCGGCTCGCGCACGTTCGGAAAGCGCGCGCGCACGGCGGCTGCGATCTCGGCCGCGTCGTCGACGCTGAGCGTGGTCTGCGTCACCACCGCGAGCTTCTCCGCCTGCCCGGGCGAGACGCGCGCCACGTCGGCCACGTCTTCCACCAGGTGGATGCCGCTCGAGAGCTGGCCCATCGTGCCCTCGACTTCGGGATGCCCCTTGTGGCCGATCATGATGAATTCGTAGCCCTCTTTCGCGAGCTTGGCGACCTCGACGTGCACCTTGGTCACCAGCGGGCAGGTGGCGTCGAAGATCTCGAAGCCGCGCGCGCGCGCCTCCTGCTGCACCGCCTTGCTCACGCCGTGCGCGCTGAACACCAGCGTGGCGCCCGGCGGCACCTCGGCCAGGTCTTCGATGAAGATCGCGCCCTTCGCCTTGAGCTCGTTGACGACGTAGGTGTTGTGCACGATCTCATGGCGCACGTAGATCGGCGCGCCGAACTTGGCGATCGCGCGCTCGACGATCTCGATCGCGCGATCCACGCCGGCGCAGAAGCCGCGCGGCTCGGCGAGGAGAACTTCCGAGATAGCTGGCGTCGAGGTCATAGCACGCCGATCAGCTTCACTTCAAACGTCACGGGCTGGCCGGCCAGTGGATGGTTGAAGTCGAAGCGCACCGCGGTATCGTTCGACTCGACCACCGCGCCCGCGTAACTGCCGACGCCGTCCGGCGTGGGGAACTGCACCACGTCGCCGACCGCGTACTGCTCGTCGGGGTCGCCCATCTGCGCGAGCAGCTTGCGGGCCACCCACTGCTGCATGTCGGGATTGCGTTCGCCGAAGGCCTCGCCGGCCGGCAGCTCGAAGGTGGTGTGCGTGCCTTCCTCGAGGCCGATCAGCCGCTGCTCGACGGCCGGCGAAAGCTCGCCGGTGCCGAGCGACAGCGTGGCGGGCTTGTCGGCGAAGGTGTTGATGATGTCGCCTGCCGGACCCGAAAGGCGGTAATGCAGGGTCAGGAAAGAGGCGGAAGTCACGACGTGGGACATGGGTGCAGCGGAGGTGGGCAAAGACAAGGTGGGTGTCCCGATAAACTGGACCGCATTTTAAGGAGCCGGGGCTTCCACCCGCCCTTTCAAGGTTTCCCAAGGTTTCACCCCCGATCTTCCCGATGGCATTCAAGGATCTCCCCGCCCACGCCCGCCCGCGCGAGAAGCTCATCGCGCGCGGCGCCGCGGCGCTGGCCGATGCCGAGCTCCTGGCGCTGCTGCTGCGCACCGGCGTCGCGGGAAAGAACGTGCTCCAGCTCGCCCAGGAACTGCTCGAGCGCTTCGGTGGGCTCTCGGGGCTGCTGCAGACGGGCGCCGAAGACCTCAAGGCCGTGAAGGGCATGGGCGGCGATGCCAAGCGCGCCGAACTCATCGCGGTGCTCGAGCTCGCGCGCCGCGCCATGGCCGAGCGCCTCAAGGAGCGCACGGTGTTCGATTCGCCCGACAGCGTGAAACAGTACCTGCAGATGCACATCGGCGCACGGCCCTACGAGGTCTTCGCGGTGCTGTTCCTCGATGCGCAGCACCGGCTGATCGTGCTCGAGGAGCTGTTCCGCGGCACGCTCACCCAGACCAGCGTCTATCCGCGCGAGGTGGTGGTGCGCGCGCTGCACCACCAGGCGGCCGCCGTGGTGCTGTCGCACAACCACCCGAGCGGCAGCATCGAACCGTCGCGGGCCGACGAGGCGCTCACGCAGACGCTGCGCGCCGCGCTCGCGCTGGTCGACGTGCGCGTGCTCGACCATGTGGTCGTCGGCACGGGCCAGAGCTGCTCGATGGCCGAGGCGGGGGTGCTCTGATGGCACCGCGCAAACCGTCCGGCAAGGCGCCGATCAAGAACCTGGCCGACCTGAAGCAGGTGCAGCGCGCGCTGGCGGAAGCCCGCGAGCGCGAGGCCGCCGAGGCCGCCGCCCGGGCCGCGGCCGAGCGCAGGCGCGCGGCCGAGAAAGACCTGTTCACGCGTGCCATCGGCGCCACCGAGCCGCTCAAGCGCAAGGCCGCGGTGGCGCTCGCGCCCGTGCCGCCCGCGCCGATCCCGGTGCAGCACCAGCTCGACGAGCAGCGCGTGCTGCGCGAGTCGCTGTCCGACGAGTTCGACGTGACGACCCTGCTCGACGTCGACGACGCGATGAGCTTTCGCCGGCCGGGCATCGGCACCGACGTGACGGCACGGCTGCGCAAGGGCGACTGGACCATCCAGGCACAGGTCGACCTGCACGGCCTGCGCAGCGACGAAGCGCGCGAGGCGCTCGGCGGCTTCATCCGCACTGCGTACAAGCAGGGGTTGCGCTGCGTGCGCGTGGTGCACGGCAAGGGACTGGGCTCGCCGGGCCGGCAGCCGGTGCTCAAGACCAAGACGCAGCGCTGGCTGATCCAGAAGAACGAGGTGCTGGCCTTCGTGCAGGCCAAGCCGGCCGAAGGCGGCGCGGGCGCGCTGGTCGTGCTGCTGGCGCCCGCGCGCCGCTGAGGCCTCCAGCCTCAGGCCAAGTGGTTCTTGAGCGGCACGGCCGCGTCCGCCACCGCTTCGGGCGCCGGGCTGCGGCCCGCCTCGAGCAGCTTGCGGCTCATCATGTGGTCGACCGGGGCGTTGACCGATTCCACGCACACCAGCTGGCCATCGACGTAGTGGAACAGCGAGAACGCCTCGGGCTTGGGCCCCGCGCGGCGCACGCTCGCGAGCCCCGGCGTGCCTTCGGCGGGCATCAGGCCGGCCATCTGCAGGCGCAGCGCACCCTGGTCGGACCAGAACCACGCGACCGCATCGTGCGCGCGCGGCGCGCCGGTGAGCGTGGCCACGGCCGTGCGTGCCTGGTCGTTGGCGTTCTGCACCGATTCGAGCCGCAGCGCGCGCCCCGCGCGGCGATCGGGAAAGCGCGTGCAGTCGCCCACCGCGAGCACGCCGGGCGCGCTGGTCTGCATGTGGCCGTCAACCACGATGCCGTCGGCGCACTCGATGCCGGCCGCCTGCGCCAGCGCGGTCTCGGGCACCGCGCCGATGCCGAGCAGCAGCAGGTCCACGGGCTGCTTCTCACCGTCGACCTGCACCGACAGCAGCCGGTCGCCTTCGACCTCGAACGCTCCGGTGCGGGCACCCAGCAAAACCTCGATGCCGGCCGCACGGTGCGTCGCGAGCACATGGGCCGACAGCTCGGGCGACACCGCGCGGCCGAGCAGCCGCGGCGCGCTCTCGATCACCCGCACCTGCTTGCCGAGTGCACGTGCCGTGGCGGCCACCTCGAGCCCGATGAAGCCGCCGCCGACGATGGTGACCTGTTCGGCATCGGCCAGCCGCGCGCGCAGGCGATGGGCCTCGTCGGCCGCGCGCAGGCTGGCCACGTTCTCCAGGCCCGGCGGCAGGTCGGGCATCCGGCGCGCGCGCGTGCCGGTCGCGAGCACCAGGTGTTCCCACGGCAGCACCGCGCCCGAGCGCAGCACGACGGTGCGCGCCTCGCGGTCGATGGCCACGGCAGCGTCGCCCAGGTGCAGCGTGATGCCGGCCTCGCGGTACCAGTCGAGCGCCTTGTGCGGCTGAGTGGTTTCCTCGTGGTTCTTGAGAAAAGCCTTGGACAGCGGCGGGCGATGGTAGGGCTCGCAGGCCTCTTCGCAGACCAGGTGCACGCGGGCGCCCTGCCCGGCTTCGGCGAGTCCGGCGCAGAGCTGGGCCGCGGCGTGGCCGCCGCCGATGATGACGATGGAATTCATGGGAGCAAAGTCTTTCTTCGGAAGGGATTGTCTCGTTGACGTCGTCAGCCGCCGCGGTTGCGCATCCAGTCGGCGGTCTGGAAGAAGGAGTCGCGCAGCCGCGCGCGCAGGCCCTCGGGCACGCCGGTCTCGCCCATCGCCTGGTCCATGCAGGCAAGCCACTGGTCGCGCTCCTTGATGCCGATGGTGTGACCGCCAATGCTCTGCGGCAGATGGCGCGCGCGCAGCATCGGATGGCCGAAGCGGTCGGTGTAGTGCTGCGGCCCGCCGAGCCAGCCGCACAAGAACCAGAACAGGCGCTGGCGCGCGTTGTCGAGCTGGGCGCCGTGCACCGCGCGCAGCTCGGCGTACGCCGGCTCGAGCTCCATCAGGTCGTAGAAGCGGTCGACCAGCGCCTGCACCGCGGGCTCGCCGCCGATCCACTCGAACGGGGTGTCGAAGGGGGGCTTTTCGTGAATCTGCATGGCGCGGAGTATCCCTCGCCGCCTATTTCGGCATCGGCGCCATGGAATGCGGAAACCAGCGCGGCAGGTGGTCCATCGCGCCATGCAGTGAATCGAGCACGTGCAAGGCCTGCGCGAGGATCGCCGCGGGCGGATGCTTGAGGTCGGGCACGATCACCACGCGCAGGCCCGCGGCCAGTGCGGCCCTGGCGCCGTTCTCGCTGTCCTCGAAGGCCACGCACTGCGACGGATCGACGCCCAGGCGCGAGGCCGCGAGCAGGTAGAGCGCGGGGTCGGGCTTGGCGCGCGCCACTTCGTCGCCGCCCGCGAACGCGTCGAAGTGATCGAGCACGCCGAGGCTGCCGAGACAGGCCTGGATCTGCGCGCCGGTGGACGACGATGCAACGGCGCAGCGCGTGCCGCGCGCGCGCAGCGCGCCCAGGAATTCGGCCGCGCCGGGCTTGATGGGAAAGAGCGGAACGCCGTCAGCGCGCTCCAGCTGCAGGCACTTGCGGACGTGGTCGATGGCGTGCAGGTAGGCCTCTTCGCCACCGAGCAGCGTGCGCAGGATCACCTGCGACTCGGCCGTGGCCAGGCCCACGCACTGGAGGTAATGGCTCTGTGAAAGCTCGATGTCGAGCGTGCGGGCGGCCTCGATCCAGGCAGCCATGATGGGGCGCTCCGAATCGATCAGCAGCCCATCCATGTCGAAGATGGCGGCGGCGAACATGGCCGCATCTTATGAGGGCCCGGGCGGCCCCGCCATCAGTCGCGCACCAGCGCCCGGTTGAGCCCCAGCGCGATGAGCGTGCCGGCCGCGCCCGACAGCAGGTAGACGCTGACGTAGGCGAGCCCGAAGTTGGCCGACAGCCCCAGCGCCACCAGCGGCGCGAAGGCGGCACCGATGAGCCATGCGAGGTCGGCCGTGAGCGCGGCACCGGTGTAGCGGTATCGGGGCGCGAAGTTGGAGTTCACGGCACCGGCCGCCTGGCCGTACGACAGGCCCAGCAGCACGAAGCCCAGCAGGATGAAGATGTCCTGCCCGATCCGGCCGCCGTCGAGCAGCGTGGGCGCGAAGCCGCTGAACACCGCGATCAGCACGGCCAGGCCGCCGAGCGTGAAGCGACGGCCCACGCGGTCGGCGATCAGGCCCGAGGCCACGATGCCCGCGGCCCCGAGCACCGCGCCGACCATCTGCACCACGAGGAACTCGGTGATCGACTGGTCGGAATACAGCGTGATCCACGACAGCGGGAACACCGTGATCAGGTGGAACAGCGCATAGCTCGCGAGCGCCGCGAAGGCACCGATCAGCAGGTTGGCGCCCTGCGACGAGCGCAGCAGTTCGACCACGCTCGTGGGCTCGAGCTCGCGCTCTTCGAGCTGGCGCGAATACTCGTCGGCGGCCACCAGGCGCAGCCGCGCGAACAGCGCCACCACGTTGATCGCGAAGGCCACGTAGAAGGTGTAGCGCCAGCCCCAGTCGAGAAAGTCCTTGTGCGACAGGTTGCCGTACAGGAACGCGAACAGTGCGCTGGCCACGAAGAAACCGAGCGGCGCGCCGAGCTGGCCCAGCATCGCGTACCAGCCTCGGCGGCCCTTGGGCGCATTGAGCGCCAGCAGCGAGGGCAGGCCGTCCCACGACCCACCGAGCGCCAGGCCCTGCGCGAAGCGGAAGATCGACAGCAGCACGATCGCGGTGAAGCCGATGCTCGCGTAACCCGGCAGGAAGGCGATGCCGGCCGTGGAGGTGCCGAGCATGAACAGCGCGATGGTCAGCTTGGCCTCGCGCCCGAAGCGCCTCTGGATCGCCATCGAGATCACGGTGCCGAACGGCCGCGCGATGAACGCGAACGAGAAGATGACAAAGGCGTAGAGCGTGCCCTCGAGACGCGGCTCGAACGGGAAGAACACCGCCGGGAACACCAGCACCGAGGCGATGCCGTAGACGAAGAAGTCGAAGTACTCCGACGCCCGCCCGATGACCACGCCCACGGCGATTTCGCCAGGCGCAATATGTGAATGCTTGGAGCCGTTCCGATCGTCATTTACAGACGTGTTCGGCACAGGCTGTGCGCCTTGCGGACTGATGCTGGACGTCGTCGTCATTGCGTTCTTTAATTCGGATGCCACGGGCCGTGGCGTAGGCTGACCATTGAACAGAGGCGCCAAGCGTCTCACCGAATGGCGCATTCCGCCATAGGACAAAACGTCCAATGGTCCGCGGCCCTCTTTGATCGTAGATTGTGGGCTCCTTGCGCAGCCCCTGCACTTCCTACTTCCGGCATGCCTCAATTCAAATCCCTTCGCCGATGGCTCCCGTTGCTCCCGCTGGCCCTGCTCGCGGGCTGCAACACGGTGCTGCTGAACCCGTCCGGCGACATCGCCAACCAGCAAGGGCGGCTGATCGTCGTCTCCACCGTGCTGATGCTGATCATCATCGTCCCGGTGATCGCGCTGACGCTCTACTTCGCCTGGCGCTACCGCCAGTCGAGCAAGGAGGCCGAAGCCGAGTACGCGCCCGACTGGGACCACTCCACGCAGCTCGAGCTCGCGATCTGGGCGGCGCCGCTCCTGATCATCATCGCGCTCGGCGCGATCACCTGGATCAGCACCCACACGCTCGACCCCTACCGCCCGCTGAGCCGACTCGACGCCGAGCGCCCGATTCCGGCCGAGACGAAGCCGCTGGTGGTCGAAGTGGTCGCACTCGACTGGAAGTGGCTCTTCATCTACCCCGAGCAGGGCATCGCCACGGTCAACGAGATGGCGGCCCCGGTCGACCGGCCGATCAGCTTCAAGCTCACCGCCTCCACGGTGATGAACTCGTTCTTCATTCCGGCGCTCGCGGGCCAGATCTACGCCATGCCGGGCATGGAGACCCGGCTGCACGCGGTCATCAACAAGCCCGGCGAGTTCGAGGGCTTCTCGGCCAACTACAGCGGCGCGGGCTTCTCCGGCATGCGCTTCAAGTTCCACGGACTCAGCAATGAGGGCTTCGACCAGTGGGTGCAGAAGGTCAAGGCCGGCAAGGACGGCGAGCTCACCCGCGAAAAGTACCAGCAGACGCTCGAGCGCCCGACCGAGCGCGAGCCGGTGCGCCACTACGGCAGCGTCGCGCCCGACCTCTACGGCGCCATCCTCAACCTGTGCGTCGACCGCAACAAGATGTGCATGCACGAAATGATGGCCATCGATGCCAGCGGCGGCCTCGGCAAGCCCGGCGCGTTCAACGTCGCCACCAAAGCGGCCTGGCAGGCCGATGACCTCCTCACCGCGGCGCCCCGGCGCAAGTACGTCACCGCGATGTGCACCACCGAAGAATGACGATGTTCGAGAACCTTGACCTGACGAAGCTGATCTTCGGCCGCCTCAGCTGGGAGGCGATTCCCCTGCACGAGCCCATCCTGCTCGCGACCTTCGCGGCCGTGGTGCTGGGCGGGCTCGCCATCGTGGCGGCGCTCACCTACTTCAAGCTCTGGGGCACCTTGTGGCGCGACTGGTTCACCAGCATCGACCACAAGAAGATCGGCATCATGTACATCGTGCTGGGCCTGGTGATGCTGCTGCGCGGCTTTGCCGACGCGCTCATGATGCGGGCGCAGCAGGCCGTGGCCTTCGGCGACAACATGGGCTACCTGCCGCCGCACCACTACGACCAGATCTTCACCGCGCACGGCGTGATCATGATCTTCTTCGTGGCGATGCCGCTGGTCACGGGCCTCATGAACTTCGTGGTGCCGCTGCAGATCGGCGCGCGCGACGTGGCGTTCCCGTTCCTCAACAACTTCAGCTTCTGGATGACCACCTTCGGCGCCGCGCTCGTGATGGCGTCGCTGTTCGTCGGCGAGTTCGCCAAGACCGGCTGGCTCGCCTATCCGCCGCTGTCGGGCATTCTCTACAGCCCCGACGTGGGAGTCGACTACTACATCTGGTCATTGCAGATCGCGGGGGTCGGCACCTTGCTCTCGGGGGTGAACCTGCTGGTCACCATCGTGAAGATGCGCGCGCCCGGCATGACGATGATGAAGATGCCGGTCTTCACCTGGACTTCGCTCTGCACCAACGTGCTGATCGTCGCCGCCTTCCCGGTGCTGACGGCCGTGCTGGCCCTGCTGTCGCTCGACCGCTACGCCGGCACCAACTTCTTCACGAACGACCTCGGCGGCAACGCCATGATGTACGTGAACCTGATCTGGATCTGGGGCCACCCCGAGGTGTACATCCTGATCCTGCCGGCCTTCGGCATCTTCTCGGAAGTGGTCTCCACCTTCTCGGGCAAGCGCCTGTTCGGCTACGCGTCGATGGTCTACGCCACGGTGGTGATCACGATCCTGTCGTACCTCGTGTGGCTGCACCACTTCTTCACCATGGGCTCGGGCGCCAGCGTGAACTCGTTCTTCGGCATCACGACGATGATCATCTCGATCCCGACGGGCGCGAAGATCTTCAACTGGCTCTTCACCATGTACCGCGGCCGCATCCGCTACGAGCTGCCGATGATGTGGACCATCGGCTTCATGGTCACCTTCGTGGTGGGCGGCATGACGGGCGTGCTGCTCGCGGTGCCGCCGGCCGACTTCGTGCTGCACAACAGCCTGTTCCTGATCGCCCACTTCCACAACGTGATCATCGGCGGCGTGCTGTTCGGCATGCTGGCCGGCATCACCTACTGGTTCCCGAAGGCCTTCGGCTACAAGCTCGACACGTTCTGGGGCAAGTGCTCGTTCTGGTTCTGGCTGGTGGGCTTCTGGGTCGCGTTCATGCCGCTGTACGTGCTCGGCCTGATGGGCGTCACGCGCCGCGTGAGCCACTTCGAGGACATGTCGCTGCAGATCTGGTTCCAGGTCGCCGCCTTCGGCGCGGTGCTGATCGCGCTGGGCATCGCCTGCTTCCTGATCCAGCTGGTGGTGAGCTTCATCCGCCGCGAGTCGCTGCGCGACACCACCGGCGACCCGTGGAACGGCCGCACGCTCGAGTGGTCGACCTCGTCGCCGCCGCCGGCCTACAACTTCGCGTTCACGCCGCGCATCCATGACAACGACGCCTGGACCGACATGAAGCGCCGCGGCTATGCGCGCCCGCTCGAAGGCTTCACGCCGATCCACATGCCGAAGAGCACCAGCGCCGGCTTCATCATTGCGGCGCTGTCCGCGGCCTGCGGCTTCGGGCTGATCTGGCAGATGTGGCTCCTGGCCGGCGTGGCGTTCGTCGCCATGGTGGCGGCCGTGATCGTCCATACCTTCAACTACAAGCGCGACTACCACATCCCCGCGGAAGACGTCGTCCGCACCGAGACCGAACGCACGCGCCTGCTGGCGACCGCCCATGTCTGACACCACCGCACTCCACGCCCCCGCGGGCACCCACGCGCACAGCGACCAGACGGGCAAGCCGCCCGTGTTCGAGCTGTTCCACGTCGGCAACGACCACCATCCGGAGAACGGCACCCTGCTCGGGTTCTGGATCTACCTGATGAGCGACTGCCTGATCTTCGCCTGCCTGTTCGCGGTTTACGGCGTGCTGGGCCGCAACTACGCGGCCGGGCCGTCGGGCGCCGACCTGTTCGACCTGCAGCTGGTGGCGGTCAACACCGCGCTGCTGCTGCTGTCGTCGATCACCTATGGCTTCGCCGTGCTCGAGATGCAGAGAAAGCGCATGCGCGGCACGCTCGTCTGGCTGGCCGTGACCGGGCTGCTGGGCGCGGGCTTCATCGGGCTCGAGCTGTACGAGTTCGCGCACCTGATCCACGAAGGCGCGGGCCCGCAGCGCAGCGCCTTCCTGTCGGCCTTCTTCGCGCTGGTCGGCACCCACGGGCTGCACGTGAGCTTCGGCCTCATCTGGCTCGTGGTGCTGCTGTTCCAGCTGCCGAAGCACGGCTTCAGCGCCGCCAACCGCCGCCGCGTGATGTGCCTGTCGATGTTCTGGCACTTCCTGGACGTGATCTGGATCGGCGTCTTCACCTTTGTGTACCTGATGGGATCGATGGCATGACGACAGCCTCCGCACACGACCACCCCCACGACGACGACGGCCATCACGACGACGGCCCCGCGAGCCACAGCACGTTCAAGGGCTACATGACCGGCTTCGTGCTGGCCGTGATCCTGACCGCGATCCCGTTCTGGCTCGTGATGGGCAACGTGCTCGGCAAGCCCAGCACCACCTCGTTCGTGATCCTCGGCCTGGCCGCGGTGCAGATCGTGGTCCACATGGTCTACTTCCTGCACATGGACGCCAAGTCCGAGAGCGGCTGGAACATGCTGGCGCTGATCTTCACGATCGTGCTCGTCGTCATCACGCTGGCCGGCTCGCTCTGGGTCATGTACCACATGAACACCAACATGATGCCGATGTCGGTGCACGACATGAAGAACATGCCCTGAGAAGCCGTGCCGTGACCGCCCCACCGCCGGACCGCCCCACCCCCGCCGCCTTGCCGGCCGGCCGCCGGCGCCCCGCGGCCGTGCGGGTGGCCGCGCTGGTCTTCGCGGCGCTGGCCTGTGCGGGCTTCTTGGCGCTCGGCAACTGGCAGGTCGAGCGCCGCGCCTGGAAACACGACCTCATCGCGCGCGTCGAGGCACGCGTGCATGCCCCGGCCGCGCCGCCGCCCGCGCGCAGCCAGTGGCCGCAAGTGAACGCGGCCGATGACGAATACCGGCATGTGCGCATCGCCGGCACCTTTCTCCACGACAAGGAAACCCTGGTGCAGGCCAGCACCCGGCTCGGCGCCGGCTTCTGGGTGCTGACGCCGCTCGCCACCGCCGACGGCGTGGTGCTGGTCAACCGCGGCTTCGTTCCGCCCGAGGCCCGCGCCCGCGCCACCCGCGCCGGCAGCGAGCCGCAGGGCGAGACCAGCGTGACGGGCCTGCTGCGCATCAGCGAACCCAGGGGCGGCTTCCTGCGCCGCAACGACCCCGCGGCCGACCGCTGGTTCTCGCGCGACGTGCAGGCGATCGCCGCGGCGCGCGGACTGGCCGACGCTGCGCCCTATTTCGTGGACGCCGCGGCCGCGGAGGCCGCGCCCGGCGCCGCGCCCGCCTGGCCGGCCGGCGGCCTGACGGTGGTCGCCTTTCCGGACAGCCACATGGTGTACGCCATCACCTGGTACGGCCTCGCGCTGATGGTGGCGGGCGCGGCGTGGTTCGTCTGGCGCGACGACCGGCGGCGCAGCCGCGGCCCGCGGGCCGCCGGCAGCGAAAATGCGGTCCATGCCGACGCCCGCGCCCACCCCGGAGCCTCCGATGCCCCCCGCGACTGAAGCCGCGAGCGCGGTGGCCGGCGAGCTGCATCCGCTGCGTGCGGGTGTCGCGAGCCTGGACAACGCCACCGGCCACCAGAACATGCAGCAGCTGATCCAGCTGCGCTGGTTCGCGGTGGTCGGCCAGGTCATCACCATTCTCCTGGTGCACTACGGCTTCGGCATCCGGCTGCCGCTCGACCAGATGCTGCTGGTCCTGACCTGCCTCGCGCTGTTCAACGGCGTGAGCCTGCTGCGATCGCGCCAGATCCGCCGCGTGACCAACGGCGAGCTGTTCCTTGCGCTGCTGGTCGACGTCGCCACGCTCACCGCGCAGCTCTACCTGAGCGGCGGTGCCACCAACCCGTTCGTCTTTCTGTACCTGCTGCAGGTCATCCTGGGCGCCGTGCTGCTCAAGGCCTGGTCGACCTGGACCATCGTCGCGGTCACCAGCGCCTGCTTCGCGGGCCTGGCGCTGTTCTCGCGCCCGCTTGCGCTGCCGCTCGACCACGACCGCGGCCTCTGGAGCCCGTATGTGCAGGGCATGCTGGTGTGCTTCGCGCTCAATGCAGCGCTGCTGGTGGTGTTCATCACGCGCATCAGCCGCAACCTGCGCGCGCGCGACCAGCGGCTGGCCGACCTGCGCCAGCGCGCCGCCGAGGAAGAGCACATCGTGCGCATGGGGCTGCTGGCTTCGGGCGCCGCGCACGAGCTGGGCACGCCGCTTGCCACGCTGGCGGTGATCCTCGGAGACTGGCGGCGGCTGCCGCATTTCAGCTCCGACCCCGAACTCCTGACCGAGGTGGCCGAGATGGAACTCCAGATCCAGCGCTGCAAGAGCATCGTCAGCGGCATCCTGCTGTCGGCCGGCGAGACGCGCGGCGAATCGTCCGAGGAAACCACGGTGAGCACCTTCCTCGACGACCTGGTCGAGGAATGGCGCACCACGCGCCCGGTGGAAGCCTTCGAATACGACAACCGCTTCGGCCAGGACCTGCCCATGGTCTCCGACTCTGCCCTCAAGCAGATGGTCTGCAACGTGCTCGACAACGCACTGGAGGCCTCGCCGCACTGGCTGCGCCTCGAAGTGGCGCAAGACGCCGATGCGCTGATCCTTTCGGTCACCGACGCGGGGCCGGGTTTCCTGCCCGCGATCCTGAAGGAGTTCGGCAAGCCCTACCAGTCGAGCAAGAACCGGCCCGGCGGCGGGCTCGGGCTGTTCCTGGTCGCGAACGTCGCGCGCACGCTCGGCGGCCGCGTCGCCGCGCGCAACCGGGCCGAAGGCGGTGCGGTCGTGACCATCATGCTGCCGCTCGCGGCCGTGGTGCTCGACGAGGAGGACGACGCCAGGCTCGAACACGCCATGGCCGCCAACGGAGCGAGCAAGCCATGACCGACGAAGACACCGCCGCCGCGGCCGAACGCCGCCTGCTGATCGTCGAGGATGACGAGGCCTTCGCGCGCACGCTGGGCCGCTCGTTCGAGCGCCGCGGCTATTCGGTGGCGCTCGCCAGCAAGCTCGAAGAGGTCGAGCAGCTGCTGCAGGGCGATGCCCCGGGCTACGGCTATGCGGTGGTCGACCTCAAGCTCAACGGCGAAGCCTCGGGCCTGGCGTGCGTGCAGCGGCTGCACCGGCACGATCCCGAGATGCTCATCGTGGTGCTCACAGGCTTCGCGAGCATCGCCACCGCGGTCGAGGCGATCAAGCTCGGCGCTTGCCACTACCTGGCCAAGCCCTCGAACACCGACGACATCGAAGCCGCGTTCGGCCGTGCCGCCGGCACCACCGAGGTCGAACTGACGAACCGCTCGACCTCGATCAAGACGCTCGAGTGGGAACGCATCCACGAGACGCTGGCCGAGACCGGCTTCAACATCTCGGAGACCGCAAGGCGGCTCGGCATGCACCGGCGCACGCTCGCGCGCAAGCTCGGCAAGCAGCAGGTCAAGTAGCAGCGCGCGGCGCCTGCGCGCCTTTCCATCTTCAATAGTGCGGCGGCAGCTCGTCGCCCGGGTTGCGCGCGGCGCCATCCTGCGCCGCGTTGCGGCTCTGCTCGCGCAATTGCGCGACTTGCTCGGCCAGCCGGTCGATCTGCTGCTGCTGGCGGTAGATCGTCATGTTGAGCTGGTCGAGCAGGTCGTCGGCGTAGGCGGCCTTGATCTCGAGCTCGGTCAGGCGGTCGGCGAGTTCCTGGGGTGCGGTGTCCATGCCGCTATTGGACAGGAAGAATGGCCGCGGTTCCATGGCGGCTGCGCCGCGCGGGCAAGCGCTGCAGCGCCTCTTCCATGAAAGTGACGAAGGCCTGCACGCGCGCCGTGCGGCCCTTGCGCGCGGGCACCAGCAGCACGACCGGCGCGCTGCCGAAGGACCAGTCCTCGAGCACGCGCACGAGCGCGCCGCGCGCCACCGCGTCGGCCGCGTCCCATTCGGAGCGCAGCACCAGGCCCAGCCCCTGCTCGGCCCAGTGCCGCGCCACGCTGCCGTCGTTGGTGGCCAGCGCGGGCTGCACCCGCAAGGTCTCGCCGCGGCGGCCCGCCGCCTCGGTGCGGGGGCGCACATGCCAGAGCGTGGTGTCCTCGTCGTTCTCGCGGATGCAGATGCAGGCGTGGTCCGCCAGCGCGCGCGGCGTGCGCGGCGCGCCATGCGCATCCAGGTAGGCCGGGCTGGCGCAGAGCCAGCGCTCGTTGTCCTGCAGCGTGCGCGCCACCCACGACGAATCGCGCACCGCGCCGATGTGCACCACGGCATCGGCGTCGTGCCGGTCGGGCCAGGGCGTCTCGCGCAGGTCGAGCTGCACGCGCAGGCCTGGATGCAGTCGCGCGAAGCGCGCGAGCAGGGGTGCCACCAGCGCGCGCCCGAAGCCAAAAGGTGCCGCGATGCGCAGCGTGCCGGTGAGCCGCCGGTCGTCGCGCTGCAGCGACTCGCGCAAGCCTTCGATCTGCGCCAGCAGCGCCACCGCCTCGCGGCCGAAGCGCTCGCCCTCGGGCGTGAGGCTCAGGCGGCGCGCAGTGCGGTTGGCGAGCGACAGGCCCAGCGCGGCCTCGAGCCGGCGCAGCCGCATCGACAGCGCCGGCGGCGTGACGTTGAGCGCGCGCGCCGCAGCGCTGAGCGAGGGCTCGCGCAGCAGCGCGGCGGCAAGTTGCAGGTCGTCGACCTGGATCATTCCGCCGCGCGGCGCAGCGTGTCGACCACCGGCCGGCGCAGCACGTCGCGCAGCCCCCACCAGCCCGCGGCCAGCGCCAGCACCGCGCCCGCGGCCGCACCGCCGAGCGGCACGACGGGCGACGCAGTCCAGGTGAAGTCGAACACGTAGCGCGCCAGGCCCCAGCCGATGGCCGAGGCCACCACGCTCGCGAGAAAGCCCGCGAGCAGGCCCACGCCCGCGAGCTCGGCGCGCTGCACCTGGCGCAGCAGGCTCGCGCGCGCACCCACCGCACGCATGACCGCGAACTCTCGCGCGCGCTCCTCGCGCGTGGCCGTGACCGCGGCGAACAGCACCACCAGCCCCGCGGCGAGCGTGAAGCCGAACAGAAACTCCACCGCACGGATCACCTGGTCGAGCACGCGCTGCACCTGGTTGATGGTGGCGCTCATGTCGACGTTGGTCACGTTCGGGAAGCTGCGCACGAGTGCGTTGTCGAAACCCCGTGTCTCCGGGGCACGGAAGGCGCCCATGTAGGTCACGGGCACCTCGGGCAAGGCACTCACCGTGTACATCACGAAGAAGTTGGCATGCAGCGAGCCCCAGTCGACCTTGCGCAGCGACGTGATGCGCGCATCGTTCTGCATGCCGCCGATGTCGAAGCGCATCGTGTCGCCGAGCTTCAGGCCCAGCGTCTCGGCCAGGCCTTCTTCCACGCTCACCTCGTTGGGCGCCTCGGGCGTCCAGGCGCCGGCGACGATGCTGTTGTGCGGCGGCGCCTCGGCGCTGTTGCTCAGGTTGAACTCGCGATCGACCAGGCGCTTGGCGCGGTCCTCGGTGTAGTCGTCGGGCGAGACCGGCTTGCCGTTCACGGCCACGAGCCGGCCGCGGATCATCGGATACCAGTCGAACTTGCCGACCCCCGCGTCGCGCAGGGTCTTCTGGAACGCCTCGCTCTGATCGGGCATCACGTTGATCACGAAGCGGTTCGGCGCGTCGGCCGGCGTGGCCTGGCGCCAGCTCGCCACGAGGTCGGTACGCAGCAGCACCAGCAGCACCAGCGCGAGCAGGCCCACAGCGAGCGCGCTGACCTGCACCACCGCGTAGGCGGGCCGTGCGGAGATCTGGCGCGTGGCCAGCACCAGCCAGCGCGGCGCGGTGCTTTCGTTGACGCTGCGGCGAAGGATCTTCACCGCGAGCCAGCTCAGGAGCGCGAACAGCGCCACCGCGCCCGCGAAGCCGCCCACCGCGATCAGGCCCAGCTTCAGGTCGCTGCTGGCCGCCACCAGCAGCGCCGCGAAGCCGGCCACGCCGACGCCGAGCACCGCGAGGGACGCGGGCTTGAGCCCACCCACGTCGCGCCGGATCACGCGCAGCGGCGGCACCTTGGCGAGCTGCAGCACCGGCGGCAGCCCGAAGGCGAACAGCAGCGTCAGCCCCATGCCAAGACCGAAGGCGGCGGGCCACAGCGTGGCCGCGGGCAGCGTGGTCTCGACCAGCCCCGAGAGCAGCACCACGAAAACGTAGTGCACGCCGAAGCCGATCGCCACGCCGAGGCCGCTGGCCACGATGCCGACGATCGCGAACTCGAACGCATAGGCCAGCGCAATGGTGCGCTGGCTCTGGCCCAGCACGCGCAGCATCGCGCAGTCGTCGAGGTGGTTCGCCGCAAAGCCGCGTGCCGCCAGCGCCACTGCCACGGCCGAGAGCAGCGCTGCGAGCAGCGCGACCAGGCTCAGGAATTTCTCGGCGCGGTCCAGCGTCTGGCGCATTTCGGGCCGTCCGCCCTCGAACGAATCGAGCCGCACGCCGCGCAGTTCGCCCTTCTTGATGAGCGCTTCCGCCCAGTCGGAAAAGCGCTTCACGGCGGCATCGTCGCCCGCCACCGCGTAACGGTAGCTCACGCGGCTCGCGGGTTGCACGAGGCCGGTGCGCGGCACGTCGGCCTGGTTGAGCATCACACGCGGCGAGAAACTCATGAAGCCAGCGCCCCGGTCGGGCTCGAGCGTGATCACGCGGCCGATGCGAAGCCCCGCATCGCCGAGCAGCAGCGTGTCGCCGATCGCGAGCCCGAGCGAATCGAGCAGCGAGGCATCGACCCAGGCCTCGCCCGGCGGCGGGATGTCGCGCGTGATGGCCCCGGCGCCATCGGCGGTGCTCGCGGTCTGGAGGTTGCCGCGCAGCGGATAGCCCGCGGTCACCGCCTTCAGCGCCACCAGCTTGCTCGCGCCGCCCTGCGCCTCGTCGGCCCGCGCCATGGTCGGGAAGCCGTAAGTGCTCGTGCCTTCGAGGCCGACGGCGCGGGCCTGGGCAACGAAGTTCTCGGGCGTGGGGTTGTCGCTCACCACCACCGCATCGCCGCCGAGCAGTTGCCGCGCATCGCGCTGCAACCCGCCCTGCAGCCGGTCGGCGAAAAAGCCGACCGCCGTGAGTGCGGCCACGGCCAGCAGCACGGCAACGATCAAGAGGCGCAGTTCGCCGGCGCGCAGATCGCGCCGAAGGGTGCGCCAGCCAAGGCGGAGGGAGGCATTCATGGGCGAGACGATAGCCGAGGCGGAGCGCCGGTCCCATTTCGGGGTCTCTGGACGAAAACCAGGGCCAGGCAGAGTTGCTCTTTCCGCCCATCCTCGACATGCTTTGACAATGATCACCGAGCTCAAGACCTTCATCGCCGTTTGCAAGTACGGCACGTTTGCATCGGCCGGCGCGCACGTAGGCCTGACTCAGTCGGCCGTGAGCAGCCAGATCCGGCGTATCGAGGAAAGCCTGGGCTTCTCCTTGTTCGACCGAACCGGACGCTCTGCGACGCTCAACAGTGCCGGCCAGACGGTGCATGAGCGGGCGGAGGCCATTTGCGCGCTTTACGCAAAGCTGGGCGACCCGCCCGATGACCCGTCGACGCGCGGTTTGTTGCGCCTGGGTGCCATCGCCTCAGCGCAGCCGACACTGGTTGTGCGGGCGCTAGAGAATCTGCAGAAAAAGCTCCCACGGGTTCGCGTCCATGTGACGCCGGGCGTGTCGCTGCGCCTGATGGACGATCTGGACGCCGGAAAGATCGATGCGGCCGTGATGATTCGACCACCGTTCGGCATGCCGCCCGACATGACCTGGCAGGCGCTGTGCCACGAACCGTTCGTGCTGATTGCCCGGAAGGATGGCTCGCACCGGAAAGACTGGCGTGCGTTGCTGGCGTCGCAACCCTTTCTTCGGTACGAGCGCGCCTCGTTCGGCGGCCGCATGGTGCAAGCCTTTCTGCGACGCCAAGGCATCACGGTGGAGGAGGCGATCGAACTGGACGAGATTTCCGGCTTGATCCAGCTGGCCGCAAACGGCATGGGCGTCGCGCTCGTACCGCTGGTCGAAGCCCATCTGCCGTTGCCCGACAGCGTACGCATGGTGTCTTTGGGCGAAGACACCTTCTATCGGGAAATCGGGTTGCTCCAGCGGCGCGCCGGCACGAGCTCGCCGATCGTGACCCAGTTCTCGCACTGCCTGGTGGAGGCTTCGCAGGCCGCCGCCCGCCAGCCAGGAGCGCCGCGCAGCAAGTCGAGCAAGGCTCGTCAGCGCACCCGCGCTTAGCGTCCCTCGTACGCCTCCATCGGTCTGTCGCTGGGTTTGGCCCACGCAGCCTTGGTCATCTCGTTCGCAGGCAGGCCGACGACTGCGTTTTGCGGCGGGATCGGCTTCAGGAACCATTTGTCATAAATGCGCGCGGCCTCGCCACTTTTCGCCAGCGACACGATGCTCCGGTCGACCTCTTGCTTGAAGGCCGGATCACCCTTCGGCAGCATGATGGCGATGGGTTCAGTGCTCAGTATTTGGTCCAGCAGCCTGTATTGCGCGGGGTCCCTGCTCTTGGCGATCAGCGTCGCCAGAATCTGGCCGTCCGCCACGAAGGCGTCGGCGCGACCCGTCTCGAGCAACAGAAAGCCTTCGCTGTTGTCTTTGGCGGAGACCTCGGTCGCGTCGCTCTTCAATCTACGCAGTAATTGCACGGACGTGCTGCCCGTCGTCGCCGCCACAGTCTTGCCCTGCAAGTGCATTGTCGAAGTGATGCCGGACGCCGCCTTGACCGCAACGCGCACGCCCTCGACGTACAGCGTCGGGGCAAAGGCGACGTCTCGCTGGCGTGCGGCATTGTTGGTCGTCGTTCCGCACTCGATGTCGACCGTGCCGTTTTGAACCAGCGGAATGCGGTTCTGCGGCGTGACCAGTTGGTACTTCACCTCCAATTTGTCGAGCTGAAGCGTCTTCTTCAAGTCTGCGATCACGCGCTCGCAGACTTCGACATGGAAGCCGGTGTACTTGCCCGACCCCACGGCGAATGACATGGCGCCCGACGCATCGCGGACGCCGACTGTGATGACGCCCGAGTCCTTGATCTTCTTCAAGGTGTCGGTCTGTGCAGCCGCCGAGCCGGCAAAGGACAGCAAGGCAGTGGCAAGGCTTGCGAGAACCAGCGATTTCGTTTTCATCGAAGCACCCTCTATTTGGCGAACAGCGAGCCGAGGTCGGCGAAGGACTTCATTTCGATGGCATTGCCCGACGGGTCGAGGAAGAACATGGTCGCTTGTTCGCCGGGCTCGCCCTTGAAGCGGATGTACGGCTCGATGACGAAGTCGGTCTTGTTCGCCACCAGCTTGTCGGCCATGGCCTGCCATTGCGCCATCGGCAAGATGGCGCCGAAATGCCTCACCGGCACGTCGTGGCCGTCCACGGCGCTGCTCTGCTTGTGCCCACACTCTTCTGGTGCCAGATGCGCCACGATCTGGTGGCCGTAGAAGTCGAAGTCGACCCACTCCGGAGCACTGCGGCCTTCAGGACACCCCAGCAGGTCGCCGTAGAAGGCACGTGCTTCTGCGATGTCGCGCACAGGGAAGGCAAGGTGAAACGGGATGCGTTGCGATGGCTCGGTCATGGTGTCCTCTTGACGGCGTGGTTCAGGGTCAGGCGACTTTAAGAAGCTGAAGCCATAAGCGAAAGCGATATAAATTCGATCTCAGCAACACATTTCGTGGTGCTCGCATCCGGTCTGCGCTGCAGCACGGCGTTGTCTTTCCTGATGTCCAATCGCCGACATGCCGAACACCCACAATTTCCTTCCCGTCGCGCTGGCGCATGCCTGTCGCCTCCTCAACCATGGCCCGACCGTGCTGGTCACCAGTTCGGACGGCACCCGCCGCAACATCATGGCGGCGGCTTGGTCGATGCCGGTGGAATTCACGCCGCCGCGCATTGCCGTTGTCATCGACAAACAGACTTTCACCCGCGAGTTGATTGCGGCCAGCGGCACCTTCGCCATCTGCCTGCCCGGTCGCGCTCTGGTCGACCTGACCTATGCAGTCGGCAGCACGAGCGGTCGAACGCTGGACAAATTCGAACACTTCGGCCTCGGCTCCGAAACCAGTTCAGTGCTCGCGCTGCCCGTGCTGACGACCGGTTGCTCGGCTTGGCTTGAATGCCGGCTGATTCCCGAGCGGCACGCTGAAGACGCGTATGACACCTGCTTCGCCGAGGTCGTCGGCGCGGCCGCCGATGCGCGCATCTTCAGGGACGGGCACTGGCTTTTCGATGAGGGCAATGCGGCGCTGCAGACGATTCATCACCTCGGCGGGGGCAATTTCGCCTTTGCGGGCGATGTGGTGCGCGCCGCCGCGCCGTAGCCGCCAATTCGTGCGCAGAGGGCCAACGCACAACGGGTCGAGTCGCAGAGGCGTTGATCGCCGGCCCTCGAAACTGCCCTGAGAGAAAACTTCAGCCCTCAGGCCGGCGTGCGGCGCGCGAGTTCGGGCTGCAGCACCAGCCGCTCCGCGCCCGCATAGCAGACGAAGTGCCGGTTGGTCGCGCGGCCGATCGCGCACAGGCCCACGCGGGTGGCCACGTCATGGCCCATCTGCGTGATGCCGCTGCGCGAGACCACGATCGGCACGCCCATCTGGGCCGATTTGATCACCATCTCGCTCGTGAGCCGGCCCGTCGTGTAGAACACGCGGTCGCCCGCGAGCGCACCCGGCGGCTGCATGGCGCACCAGCCCGCGATGGTGTCGATCGCGTTGTGGCGGCCCACGTCTTCGACGAAGCAATGCATCGTGGCGCCGGTGGCATCGGCATCGAGCGTGAAGAGCGCGCAGCCGTGCACCGAGCCGGCCGACTTGTAGGTGCTCTCCTGGAGCCGGATCGCGTTGACCAGCGCATAGAGCTGCGCCTGCGTCATGCGCGTGGGCGGCAGTTGGAGCTTGTCGATGTCGGCCATCAGGTCGCCGAACACGCTGCCCTGGCCGCAACCGGTGGTCACGACCTTCTTCGCGGTGCGCTCCTCGATGCGGTCGATGCCGGCATGCGTGCGCACCGCGGCCGCGCCGACCTCCCAGTCGACCGTGACCGATTCGACGTCGGCGGCCGATTCGATGAGGCGCTGGTTCAGCAGGTAGCCCAGCACCAGCAGTTCGGGCTGGGCGCCGAGCGTCATGAGCGTGACGAGTTCGCGCCGGTCGACGTAGACCGTGAGGTCGCGCTCGGCGGGAATGGACACCGTGCCGCGCGCGCCGTGCTCGTCGATCACCTCGACCTCGCGCGTCAGCGCGGCGCGGGCCTGGGTCAGGCGCGGCAGCGGCGGCACCGGCGACGCCGCTGCGCTCACTGCGCCTTCGGCGTGGGATTGGTGACGGCGGCGGGCTGCACGGTGCTGGGCGGCGACGCGGCCGTATCGGCCGGCGAATGCGCGCCCGAGACCTCGAGCGGCTTCGCTTCCTGCGGCGGCGTGTAGGCGAAGGGGCCGGGATCGGCACAGGCCGGCAGCGCGGCCGGCGCAGCGGGCACGGTCTTGCCGGCCGCCGCCGCGCTCGCGCGGTAGGCCGCCGCGACGCGGTCCTGGGCCATGCAGAGCTTGTAGGCATCGACCTTGCCGCTCCATGCGGTCTTGGCCGCGGCTTCGGCCGCCTTGGCCTTGGCTTCGGGCGTGGACGGCGGCGCGGGCAGCTTGGCCCAGGCCATCGGCGCGGCCAGCGCGAGCGCCAGCGCGCAGAGGTTCAGGGGCGAGGAGAACGGCTTCTTCTTCATGACGACCTTCCTTCGGCGGGCTGCGGCGCCCGGACTGCGGCAGTGGGGGCGGCCGTGCCGGACGGCTGCGAACGCTGCCTCGGGATTTTGCCCGCCGCCACGTCGTCGTACCAGAGCTCGTGGTGTTCCTTGGCCCAGGTCTCGTCGACATAGCCGGTGCGCATGGCCTTGTAGGCGCCCTTCATGCCGAGCGTGCCGATGTAGATGTGGCCCATGATCACGGCCATCATCAGCATCGTCGCGACGCCGTGAACCATGTGCGCCACCTGCATCTGGCCGCGCGTGTAGACGAAGCCCGGCAGCAGCTTGTCGAGGAAAAGCCCCGAGCCGATGATGAACAGGCCGAGGAACAGCACGCCGCCCCAGAACACCAGCTTCTCGCCCGCATTGAAGCGGTGCGACGGCGCTTCCTTGCCGCCGAACAGGCCGCCGGCGCTCTTCAGCCACTTCCAATCGACCGCGCGCGGCAGGTTGTCGCGGATGAAGGTGACAACCATGAACAGCGTGGTGACCACGAACAGCGGCCCGACGAAGTTGTGCACGTTCTTGAGCGCATAGGCGATCCAGCCGAACAGCGTGCTGCCCATCCACGGCATCAGGAAGAACTGGCCGAAGGCCATCACGATGCCCGAGAGCGCGAGGATCACGAAGGCCGCCGCGTTCGACCAGTGCGTGGCCCGCTCGAACGGCGTGAAGCGCTCGATGCGACGGCCGGTCTCCTTGCCGTGCAGCCCGATCGGCCCCTTGGTGAAGTAGTAGATCGCCAGCGCCAGCAGCGTCACGAACAGCAGCGCCGCGCCGTAGGGAATGATCCAGTCGTTGCGCACCTGCCGCCAGGCCTCGCCGGCCGTGGTGCGGCGCGAGCCCGGATATTGCACCTGCGGCTGGATCAGGTTGCCGGCCTCGGGCGCCTGGCTTGCGGGCAGGCTGCTGTAGCCCGTGACGCCTTGCCCGACCTGGCGCCACATCGGCGCGTTGTTGCCGGGCTGCACCTTCATGCGCTCGCCGTTGGTCTGGTTCGCGTAGTTGGGATCGGCACTCGCTTCGGGTTTGACCTCGAAGATGTTCTGGCTGCGGATGCCGCCTGCACCGGGCGCGGCCGGTGCCGAAGTGGTGCCCGGTGCCGCAGGCGGCTGCGCCTGCGCGAAGGCCGAACCCAGCGCGGCGAAGAGAACGAGAGCGGTCAGCGCTTGCTTCATGGGCTCTCCGATCAGTTTTCTTTGTTGTATTCGTTCTGCCCGTTTTGCGTGCGGGTCTTGAGCTGCTGCTGCCAGGCGGTCTTGTCGCCCACCTTCCAGTCCGGCGCGGTGAACACCGTGCCGGTGTTCTCCTGCGTGCCGGTGCCGCTCCAGGGCACGGCATCGTGCTTCACGCCCTGCGCATTGGTCTGCGGCTTCTCGCCGCAGCCTGCGAGGAACCCCGCGGCGAGCACCGCGGCGGCGAGCGCAAGGCCCTGCCGCTTCATTTCTGGCCCCCGTTGGTCGGCGTGCCGGCCTGCTGCGAACCGTAGGCGGTGCCCCAGCCCCAGACCTCGGCGCCCTTGCCGCGCTGCACCACGCGGGTGCGGAAGATGTCGGCCACCACGTCGCCGTCGCCGGCCAGCAGCGCCTTGGTCGAGCACATCTCGGCGCAGGCCGGCAGCTTGCCTTCGGCGAGCCGGTTGCGGCCGTACTTCTCGAACTCGGCCTCGGAGCCGTTGGCCTCGGGGCCACCGGCGCAGAAGGTGCACTTGTCCATCTTGCCGCGCACGCCGAAGGTGCCCTGCGAGGGGAACTGCGGCGCACCGAACGGGCAGGCGTACGAGCAGTAGCCGCAGCCGATGCACACATCTTTGTCGTGCAGCACCACGCCTTCTTCGGTGCGGTAGAAGCACTGCACCGGGCACACCGCCATGCAGGGCGCGTCGGAGCAGTGCATGCAGGCGACCGAGATCGATTTCTCGCCGGGCACACCGTCATTGAGCGTGACCACGCGGCGGCGGTTCACGCCCCAGGGCACCTCGTTCTCGTTCTTGCAGGCCGTGACGCAGCCGTTGCATTCGATGCAGCGCTCGGCGTCGCAGACAAATTTCATTCGTGCCATAGCGCTTCCTTATGCCTTTTCCACGTTGCAGATCGTGGTCTTGGTTTCTTGCATCATGGTCACGCTGTCGTAACCGTAGGTCGTGGCGGTGTTGATCGCCTCGCCGCGCACCACCGGCGCCGCACCCTTCGGGTAGTGGGCGATCATGTCCGCGCCCTGCCATCGTCCCGAGAAGTGGAACGGCATGAACACGGTGTCGGGCCCGACGCGCTCGGTCACGAGCGCCTGCACGTTGAGCTTGGCGCCCGTGGGCGTGTGCACCCAGGCGCGCTCGCCGTTGCGGATGCCCTTCTCGGCCGCGACCTTCGGGTTGATCTCGATGAACATCTCCTGCTGCAGTTCGGCCAGCCAGGGGTTCGAGCGTGTCTCCTCGCCGCCGCCTTCGTACTCGACGAGCCGCCCCGAAGTCATGATGTACGGGAACTTCTCGGCCACCTTGTCGGCGATGTTCTTCTGCTGCACGGTCTTGTAGAGCGTGGGCAGGCGCCAGAACGCCATCTTGTCGTCGTGCGTCGGGTACTTGGCCATGAGGTCGGGCCGCGTGCCGTAGAGCGGCTCGCGGTGCTGCGGGATCGCGTCGGGGAAGTTCCAGACCACCGCGCGCGCTTTGGCATTGCCGAAGGGATGGCAGCCGTGGTTCTTCATGAACACGCGGATCATGCCGCCCGAGTTGTCGGTCTTCCAGTTCTTGCCTTCGGCCAACTGCTTCTCGGGCTCGGTGAGTTCGTCCCACCAACCGAGCTTCTTGAGCAGCACGTGGTCGAGCTCGGGGTAGCCGGTGGTGATGTCGGCCCCGAGCGAGTGCGAACCGTCCTCGGCCAGCAGGTTCTGCCCGTCGCGCTCCACGCCGAAGTTCGCGCGGAAGTTGCCGCCGCCGTCCATCACGTGCTTGGAGGTGTCGTACAGGTTGGCCGAGCCCGGGTGCTTGAGCTCGGGCGTGCCGAAGCAGGGCCACGGCAGGCCGAAGTAGTCGCCCGTGAGGTCGTAGCCGTTGACCTTGTCCTTCACGCCGGCCTTGGCCTTGAGCGTGCGCACGTCGAAGGCGCCCATGTTGCGCATGTGGGCCTGCAGGCGCTCCGGGCTCTGGCCCGTGTAGCCGATGGTCCAGACGCACTTGTTGATCTCGCGCAGGATGTCGTCGGGAATGGGCTCGTCCATGCCCTTGACCTTCTGCATCTTGTAGTTCTTGCTGAGCTCCTTGCCGAAGCCCAGGCGATCGGCGAACTGCTGCATGATCATGTGGTCGCTGCGGCTTTCCCACAGCGGCTCGATGACCTTCTCGCGCCACTGGAGCGAGCGGTTCGAGGCCGTGACCGAGCCGCTGGTCTCGAACTGGGTGCAGGCCGGCAGCAGGTAGACCGCGCGGTTGGGGTTCAGGTCCTCGGGCCGCCCGGGCATGGCCGCCATGGCCGCGGTGGCCGAGGGATACGGGTCGACCACCACGAGCAGGTCGAGCTTGTCCATCGCGCGCTTCATCTCGAGGCCGCGGGTTTGCGAATTGGGGGCGTGGCCCCAATAGAACACGCCGCGCAGGTTCGAGTCCTGGTCGATGAGTTCGTTCTTCTCGAGCACGCCGTCGATCCAGCGCGACACGGTGATGCCGGGCTTGCTCATCATCGCGGGCGACGAGAAGCGGCTCTTGATCCATTCGAAGTCGACGCCCCATGCGGTCGCGAAGTGCTTCCACGAGCCCTCGACGATGCCGTAATAGCCGGGCAGCGAATCGGGATTCGGGCCCACGTCGGTGGCACCCTGCACGTTGTCGTGGCCGCGGAAGATGTTGGTGCCGCCGCCCGACTTGCCCACGTTGCCGAGCGCGAGCTGCAGGATGCACGAGGCACGCACCATGGCGTTGCCGATGGAGTGCTGGGTCTGGCCCATGCACCAGACGATGGTGCCGGGGCGGTTCTCGTTGAGCCAGGTCGCGATCTTGACCATCTGCGCCTCGGAGACGCCGCAGGCTTCCTCGACCTTGTCGGGCGTCCACTTGGCCAGCACGTCTTCGCGCACCTTGTCCATGCCGAACACGCGGTCGTTGATGTAGCGCTTGTCTTCCCAGCCGTTCTTGAAGATGTGGTGCAGCAGGCCGAACAGGAACGGAATGTCCGATCCCGAGCGGATGCGCACGTATTCGTCGGCCTTGGCCGCCGTGCGCGTGAAGCGCGGGTCGACCACGATCATCTTGCAGCCGTGCTCCTTGGCATGGAGCATGTGCAGCATGCTGACCGGGTGCGCCTCGGCCGCGTTGGAGCCGATGTACAGCGCGACCTTGGCGTTGCGCATGTCGTTGTACGAATTGGTCATGGCGCCGTAGCCCCATGTGTTCGCGACGCCGGCCACGGTGGTCGAGTGGCAGATGCGCGCCTGGTGGTCGCAGTTGTTGCTGCCCCAGAAGCTCACGAACTTGCGCATCAGGTACGACTGTTCGTTGCTGTGCTTGGACGAGCCGATCCAATAGACCGAATCGGGCCCGCTGGCCTGACGCAGGTCTTTCAGCCGCGCGGTGATCTCGTCGAGCGCGGTGTCCCAGCTGATGCGTTCGTACTTGCCGTTGACCAGCTTCATCGGGTAGCGCAGCCGGTATTCACCGTGGCCGTGCTCGCGCAGGGCCGCGCCCTTGGCGCAGTGCGCGCCGAGGTTGAGCGGCGAGTCGAACACCGGCTCCTGGCGCACCCAGACACCGTTCTCGACCACCGCGTCGGAGGCGCAGCCGACCGAGCAGTGCGAGCACACGGTGCGCTTGATCTCGACCTTGCCGGCGCCGATGGCCGTGGGCCGCGCGTCGCCGGCCGCCTCGGCCTTGCGCATCAGCGTGAGCTGGCCCGCGGCCAGCCCGACGCCCACACCGAGGCCGGAGCGGCGCAGGAAGGCGCGCCGGTCCATGGTGGGCAGCGCGCCCGACAGGCCGCGCTGGAGGCTGTGGATGAACGCGGACGACCCGCGCTCGCCTTGCCGCGCGGCGTGCGCAGCGTTCGTTTTCTTGGTCAGCAGCATCGTGGGTGTCCGCTTCAGGCCGAAGCGGTCCTGTAGTAGTGCTTGACGTGTTCGCTGAGCGAATAGCCGCCGCCGTTTTCAGGCGCGGGCTTCAGCGCCGGTGCGGCGGCCTCGACGGCCGCGGGGGCCGGGGTGACCTTGGGCAGCACGGACACCGCTGCGACTGCGGCGCCCGCACTGGCGGCACCCAGAAAGAAACCTCGACGCGAGGCCGGCTTGGTGCCGGCCGTTTGGCTGTCCTGCATGTGATCTCCAGGAGTGGCTTGGGGGCAAACCAGATATGAACCGATTTGCATACATGTGGATACTAGTCGAGACCCTTATTCCCGACCAACGAACTCATCCTTAGGGTGGCAGCCCTACCCGAGCATGTCGAAGCCCTGGACCTCGACCTCGGCGAAGGCCCGCGTGAACCCCGCGAGCGACGCATAGAAGCTGGCCTTGGGGTGTTGCGCGACCGCATCGCACATGGCGGGCAGCCACGGCTGCAGGTGGGTCGAGAAGAAGGCCTGCTGCTGCGCCAGGTTGGACACGGCCGCGTCATCGCCCGCGATGAGGTAGCGCATCACCTCGAACAGGCAGGCGACGTGGTCCTCGCTCTCCGGCACCGCGTCGTCGCGCGCCAGGCCCAGCCGCGCGAGGTCGGTACGCAGGTGCGCGAGCGGCTTGTCGTTGAGGAAGCCGCTCAGGTAGTGCGAGCCGAACAGGTACACCTCGGGCTTGCCCATGCCGCCGAAGAGCGCGTCGAATTCGGCTCGCACGGCGGCCGCGTCGGTGGCGCGCGCCGCGCCGACGAGTTGCCGCCACGGCTCCTCGAGGAAGGCTCCGGCCGCGGGCGCCTCGGTGGGCGCCACCTCGAAGGCGGCGAGCAGTTCGGCGTCGGGCGCCGTATACCAGAGGCGCGCGAGCAGGCCGTAGACCTCGGCGCGCGCGATCTCCTCGTCGAGGGCGGAGGTCGCGAACGGGGAAGTCGCGAAGGGGGAATCGCTCATAGCTGCGTGATCTTCATTTCGTTCTGCGCGCTGTACAGGTCGATCACCCGGCAGTCGCTGCACATCTTGAGCCGCTCGAGCGCCTCGCCCTGGAACATCGCGTGGCCGGCCAGCTTGCCGAGCATCGCCTCGATCGCCTTGTGGGTGCCGAACGGCTTGCTGCAGCGGATGCAGGCCCAGGGCTTGGCCTCGTTGAGCACCACCGGCTGCTTGCGCTCTGGCGCGGCCAGGAGCCGCGGCACGAGCGTGACCGCGTTCTCCGGGCAGGTGGTCTGGCACAGGCCGCACTGCACGCAGTTCTTCTCGATGAAGCGCAGTTGCGGCGCGTTCTGGTTGTCCTGCAGCGCGCTGGCGGGACAGGCGCTCACGCAGGCCAGGCACAAGGTGCAGCTGTCCTTGTCGACAGTGACGGCGCCGAACGGCGAACCGGCGGGCAGCGGGATCGCGAGCGGCTCGGCGGCCAACGGCGCGGCCATTGCCGGCGCCTGCGCCATCAGGTGGTCGAGCGTCATCTCGAGCGTGCCGCGCTTCTCGGCCCCGGTGGCGAAGCGCGCCGCGGCCGCGGGCACCCGCTGGCGCGTCGAGCGCAGGCCCGCGAGCGCCGCGTCGAGCGCGGCCGGCTCGGCAGCCTCGATCAGGTGGAAATGGGTGCCGGTGTAGCCCAGGCCCGCGAGCAGCGCCTGCGCCACGGCCATTTGCTGCCGGAGCGCGGCGATGTATTCGGGCGCTTCCTCACCGGTGGCCAGCACGGCCACCTGCGCGGCGCCGAAGGCGATGGCGGCGAGCCACAGGTCGATGCCGGTGCTCGCGGCATGCCGCAGCGCCACCGGCAGCACGTGCGCGGGCACGCCGGCGGGCCCGCCCGCACGGCCGCGGCCGAGTTGGGCGGCACGGCCGAGGCGTTCGACCAGCGCCTGGCCGCCCTCCTCGCCGTGCAGCAGCACGGTGGCATCGCGGCCGCCCGCCGCGGCATAGGCGGCCAGCAGCGTGCGCAGCTTGCGGCCCTGGTCGGTGGTGCGCGGATAGGTGTAGCCCAGCGCACCCGTGGGGCACACGGTGGTGCAGGCGCCGCAGCCGACGCAGAGCTGGGGATTGACGACGATGCGCTGGCGCGCCTTGTCGCTCGAGATCGCGTGCGCCGAGCAGACCTCGACGCAGGCGTTGCAGCCGACGATCTCGTTGCGGCTGTGGGCGCAAAGCTTCTGCTTGTAGTCGAAGAACTTGGGCTTCTCGAACTCGCCCACGAGCTCGCGCAGACGCAGCAGCGTCGCCAGGCCCTCGGCGTGCGCGAGCCCGCCCGCGAGGTGGAAGTAACCCTGCGGCGGCGCATGCCAGTCGATCAGCGCGCTGGCGCCGAGGTCGAGCACGATGTCGAATTCGGCGTCGAGCGCCTCGGGCGCGCGGTCGAAGCGGATGGTGCCGGCCACCGTGCAGGCGGCCTCGCAGTCGCGGTGCGAGCCGCACTTGGCAAGGTCGACCTGGTAGTCGAGCCCGATCGCCTGCTCGGGGCAGGCGGCGACGCAGGCGTTGCAGCGCGTGCACAGGTCGAGGTCGATCGGGTTGTCGCGCGTCCAGCGCAGCGAGAACGCGCCGAGCCAGCCCTGCAGCGCCTCGATGCGCCCGGCCATCACGGGCCAGCGGCGCTCCTGCGCACCGCCGGCAGCGCCGGGGCCGGTGGAGAAGATGGAGACCTGCAGGCTGTCGGCCACGAGCGCCGCGGCCTGCTCGGCCTGATCGAGCGGACCGACGATCAGCAGGCGGCCCTGGCTCGCATAGCTCACGGTCGGCACCGGATCGGGTTCGGGCAGGCGGGCCAGCGCCAGCAGCGCAGCGATCTTGGGACTCGCGTTCTTCGCGTCGCGGCTCCAGCCGCCGGTCTCGCGGATGTTCACGAAGCGGATCGGCGAGGTGGCGCCTTCGGTCTGTTCGGCGAGTTCGGTAAAAAGCTGTCGCTCCTGCGTGCAGGCCACGACGACGTCGTCGCCCGAGCGGACGGCGCGCTGGAAGGCGGGCGCCTCGCGGCGGCACAGGGCGGAATGGAGGGGCAGCGTCTCAGCCAGCGCCGCGCCGAGCGTCTTCGGCTCGAGCGGCATCGTCTGGTTGCAGTCGCAGATCAGCGTGGTGGTCATCGGTTGTCTGGCTTGCCGGCTGCGCATCGGCGACCGGCTGGCTGGGGGGATCTCCCGGAGGTTCGGACTGTGCCACGTCCGGCGCCGCTGCGCCGCTTTCCCGGGCTTTGGCCTCGGCTTCATCCTTTTCCTCCTGCTCGAACAGCTTGAGGAACTTGGCGCTGGCCATCTGGCGCAGCACGCTGTCGGGAATCGGCGTCGACTGGGAATAGTCGTCGATGTAGACGTCCATGCGGTCCATCACATTGAACTGCGGATCGGCAAAGAGCTTGCGGAAGGCCGTGTTCTTGACCTCGGGCGCCACGCTCCTGGCCACGAAGGGGCGAAAGTCGGATTCGGGTGTGAGCGCCTCGGCGTCCTCGAGCGTGGGCGGCGGCGGTTCCGCGGGCGTCTCGGCGAGCGCCTGCGCGGGCGCTGACGCGGCCGGCACCGGCACATCTTCTGCGGCGGTCAGCGGGGCGGCTGCCAGCGCGGGCTCGTCGGCTTGCGGCGGCAGCAAAGGCTCTTCGCGCGCCGCCTGCTTGCGCCGCGACCAGCGGCCGAAGAAATTCTCAGACATCGCCGGCCCCGCGTCCGCGTTTTTTCTCGGTCGTGACGCTGGCCGCGTTGCCGAAGCGGTCGACCAGCGGCCGGAAGCTCTCGGGGCGCTTGCGCCGCCGCGGCTCCATCGCGTAGTTTTCCTGCACGAAGCCGCGCATCCACTCGACCACTTCCTCGGGCGCAGGCACCTGCTCCACGGTCTCCTGCGCGTCGAGCCAGCGGCCGGCCTCGTTGTAGCTCAGGCTCACCACCACCGGCCGGGCGATCGGCTCGTCGGCGACGGTGGGCGCCTCTTCCATGCGCCACAGCACGAACCAGCAGGGCGCGGGCGTGGTGGCGTTGAGGTGGTAGCCCTCCGCATCGTCGCGGAACAGCTCGGTCTTGAAGCCGGGATGCAGCCAGCGCTGCACATCCTCGGTGGCATCGATCAGGCGCGGCTCGGTGCCCGCACCGGGCTGGTCGGGGGCGACGCTCTCGAGAATCCAGCGCCAGGATTGCCAGCGGCTGTGGACGCGCTCGCGGCGCATCACGACGGCGACATCGATAGAAGGATTCATGCGGCGATCGTAGCGCCGCGGCATACCGGCTTCGGATCGAGGGTCATCGCGGGCCGGCGGGGGCGGGCGGCGGCGCCATGAGCATGGCGCGCAGGCGCCGCTGCAGCGGGGTGGCCTCGGCGTCGGGCACGCGGCCGGCTTCGCGCAGCGCGATGTCGCGGCTCTGCGCGTCGTGCAGGTCGATCTCGCGCACCACCTGCCCCTGGTGGTAGACGAAGGCCATGTCCGCCAGCGCGAGCACGTCGTCGATGTCGTGCGTGATCATCAGCACCGGAATGCCCCACTGGCGCCGCACCTGGGCGAGTTCGGTGCGCAGTTCGTGCCGCAGCATCGGGTTGAGCGCAGCGAAAGGTTCGTCGAGCAGCAGCAGCTGCGGCTCGCAGGCAAGCGCACGCGCCAGCGCCACGCGCTGCTGCTGGCCGCCCGAGAGCTTGCCCGGCCGGCTGTCGGCCAGCGCCGCCAGGCCGAAGCCTTCGAGCAGCGACTGCACGCGCTCGGCATCGCGCGGCGGCAGCCGGCGCCGATGCCAGGCGGTGAGCCCGAACGCCACGTTCTCGCGCACCGACAGGTGCGGAAACAGCGCGTAGTGCTGGAACAGATAGCCGATGCGGCGCGCCGGCGCCGGCAGGTCGATGCCGCGCGCCGCGTCGTAGAGCGTGCGGCCGCCGATGCGCACGTGGCCCGCCGACGGGCGCTGCAGCCCGGCGATCGCCTGCAGCGTGAGCGTCTTGCCCGCGCCCGAGGGGCCGTAGAGCGCGGCAAAGGGCACGTCGGTTGCAAAGCGCGCCGCCAGGTCGAAGCGCCGCGCACCGTCGCTCACCGTGAGCTGCAGGTCGACGTCGATCATGGCGCGCCGAACCCATGGCGTGCGAGCACCTCGCGCGCCGCGTCGCTTGAAAGAAAGGCGACGAATTCGCGTGCCAGCGCCTGCTGCCGGCTGTCGGCCACCACCGCGGCCGGGTAGCGCACGGGCGCGCCGCCGCCGGGCGCGAGCACCACGCGGAGCTTCGCGGCCTGCGCAGCGGCATCGGTGCGGTAGACGAACCCGGCCTCGACCTCGCCGCGCGCCACGTAGTCGAGCACCTGGCGCACGCTGTCGGCCTGCACGAACTTCGGCTCGAGCACGGCCCAGAGCCCCGCCGCCTCGAGCACCTGCCGCGTATAGCGGCCGACCGGCACGGTGGCCGTCTTGCCGACGGCGATGCGCCGGACGCCAGGGCCCGCCAGGTCGGCCAGCGTGCGCAGGCCGGCGCCGCCCTGCAGCGGCTCCACCAGCACCAGCGCGTTGCGCGCGAAGTCGCGGCGCGTGTCCGCATCGACGAGCTTCTGCGCGGCGCCGCGGTCCATCGTCTCCTGGTCGGCGCTCGCGAACACATCGACCGGCGCACCCTGCGCGATCTGCTGCAGCAACACGCCCGAGGCGGCGAAATTGAAGCGCACCGTGGCGCCGGGTTTCGCGACCTCGAACTTCGGCCCGAGTTCCTTGAACGCATCGGTCAGGCTCGCGGCCGCCGAGACGGTGAGCTGCTGCGACGCGGCCAGGCCGGGCATCAGCCCCACCGCAAGCAGAAGGATCGACAGCAAACGCCAGGGTCGCATGGGAAGGTGCCTCGCAGGTTCAGCGCAGTGAGAAGAAACGGTTCGACAGCACCAGCACCGTGATCGACAGCAGCGAGGTCACCACCACCAGCAGCAGCGCCAAGTCGTCATGCCCGGCCTGGGCGGCGTCGTAGATCGCCATCGAGAGCGTCTGGGTCTGGCCCGGAATGGAGCCCGCCACCATCAGCGATGCGCCGAACTCGCCCATCGCGCGCGCGAACGCGAGCAGCGTGCCGGCCAGGATGCCGGGCCAGGCCAGCGGCAGCGTGATGCGCAGGAACACCGAGAACCTCGACTGGCGCAGCGTGCTCGCGGCATCCTCGAGCGAGCGGTCCACGCCCGCGAAGGCGGCGCTGGCCGACTTGAGCACCAGCGGCAGCGCGACGACGGCCGAGGCCGCGACGGCGCCGTGCCAGCTGAAGATGATCGTGTAGTCGAAGTGCGTGCGCAGCCACTCGCCGAGCGGGCTGCGGCGCCCCGCGGCGACCAGGATGGCGTAGCCGATGACAGTCGGCGGCAACACCAGCGGCAGCATGAACACCGCCTCGAGCACCGTGCGGCCCGGGAAGCGCTTGCGCGCGAACACCCAGCCCAGCGCCACGCCGGCCACGAGCGCGAGCAGCGTCGCGGCGGCCGCCACCTTGAGCGACAGCGCCAGCGGGAACCAGTCGGTCGAGGCGATGAGGGATGTCGTCGTATTCATGGCGATACAGCGGCATTGTTGCACAGCCGCCTGCCGCCTCTCTTGCCGAGGCGCAGCGGCTGCAGCTGGCAGCGCCGATATCCCGCGGAATACAGCGCGGGCAGGTTCAGGATGGGTGCGGGGTCAGGGCGCCAGGAGCCGCGTCAGCGCGCGCACGTCGGCCGCCGTGGCCAGGCGGGCCGCATTCTCGATGGCGCGGTAGTGCTTGACGATCTCTTCGCCGACCGGCGTGAGCGCGGTGCCGCCGCCGCGCGAGCCGCCGGCCGCGGTGTTCACGGCTGGCGAGGCGAGCGCCTTGTTCATTTCGTCGATCAGCAGCCAGGCACGCCGGTACGACATGCCGAGCTGGCGCGCGGCGGCCGAGATGGAGCCGGTTTCCGCCACCGCCTCCAGCACGGCGATCTTGCCGGGGCCGATGGCGATGCTGTCGTCCCGGTAGATGCGCAGGCGGAACTGGACTCTGGTCTTGGTCGTCATGCCGGGGAATTGGGCAGTGGCCTGGGAGAAGAAAGAAAGGAAACGGGCGAAGGTTAAACCATGCGCCCGTTCGCCCTGCCCCGCCCGCGCGGGAGCGTCAGTCCACCGTCGCGGCCACCCCGCCGGTGCCGTAGCCGGCCGCCGCCATCGGCTGGCCGCCGCGCGTGATCCGCACCGCGCAGTACTTGAACTCGGGGATCTTGCCGAGCGGATCGAGCGCGGCATTGGTCATGAGGTTGGCCGCCGCCTCGTAGTACGCGAAGGGCACGAACACCGCGCCGTTCGGCGTGCCGTCGTCGCGCCGCACGTGGATCGCCACCTCGCCGCGGCGCGACTGCACGGTGATCACGTCGCCGGCTTCGAGACCGAGCTTCTGCAGGTCGCCCTGGTTCATCGAGGCGGTGGCCATCGGCTCGAGCGCATCGAGCACGCTGGCGCGCCGCGTCATGCTGCCGGTGTGCCAGTGCTCGAGCTGGCGGCCCGTGATGAGCACGAACGGATACTCGGCATCGGGCCGCTCGTCGGCCGGAATGATGTCGGCGGGCACCAGCTTCACGCGGCCGTCGGCGGTCGGGAAGTCGTCGATGAAGACGGTCGGCTGGCCCGGGTCTTCCTCGCTCAGGCAGGGATAGGTCACGCTCGAATCGCGCTGCAGCCGCTCCCAGCTGATGCCGCTGATCACCGCATGCATGGCCTGGCGCATCTCCTCGTACACCGCAGCCACGCCGGCTTCCTCGCCCTGGTAGTCCCACGGCAGGCCCATGCCCTTGGCGATCTGCTGGATGATCCAGAGGTCGGGGCGCGCATCGCCGGGCGGGTTGAGCGCGCGCTGGCCGAGCTGCACCATGCGGTCGGTGTTGCTCACCGTGCCGGTCTTCTCGGGCCAGGCGCTCGCGGGCAGCACCACGTCGGCGAGCCAGGCGGTCTCGGTCATGAAGATGTCCTGCACCACGAGGTGCTCGAGGCTCGCGAGCGCATGCCGCGCATGGTTCAGGTCGGGGTCGCTCATGGCCGGGTTCTCGCCCATGATGTACATGCCGCGCACCTTGTGCGGATCGGTGTCGGGCGCCAGCGCCTTGTGCATGATCTCGACCACGGTGTAGCCCGGCGTCGCATCGAGCGGCTGGCCCCAGAACTTCTCGAACCACGCATGCACTTCGGGGTTGTCCACGCGCTGGTAGTTGGGGAACATCATCGGGATCAGGCCGGCGTCGCTCGCGCCCTGCACGTTGTTCTGGCCGCGCAGCGGATGCAGGCCCGAGCCCGGCTTGCCGATCTGCCCCGTCACGGTGGCCAGCGCGATCAGGCAGCGCGCGTTGTCGGTGCCGTGCACGTGCTGGCTCACGCCCATGCCCCATAGGATCATCGCGCCCTTGGCGGTGGCAAAGGCGCGCGCCACCTCGCGCAGCGTCTCGGCCGGCACGCCGCAGATCGGCGCCATCGCCTCGGGGCTGTAGCCCTTCACGTTCTCGCGCAGCGCCTCGTAGTTGCTGGCGCGCGTGCGCACGAAGGCCTCGTCGACCAGGCCCTCGTCGATCACCGCATGGATCAGCGCGTTGAGCATGGCCACGTCGGTGTCGGCCTTGAACTGCAAGGTGCGCCAGGCGTGGCGGCTGATGTCGGTGCGGCGCGGGTCGGCCAGCACGATCTTCGCGCCGCGCTTGGCGGCATTCTTCATCCAGGTGGCCGCCACGGGATGGTTGGCCGTGGGGTTGGAGCCGATCACGAAGATCAGCTCGGCATGCTCCACGTCATTGACCTGGTTGCTCACCGCGCCCGAGCCCACGCCCTCGAGCAGCGCGGCCACGCTGGAGGCATGACACAGGCGCGTGCAGTGGTCGATGTTGTTGCTTCCGAAGCCGGTGCGCACGAGCTTCTGAAACAGGTAGGCCTCCTCGTTGCTGCCCTTGGCCGAGCCGAAGCCCGCGAGCGACTTGGGCCCGTAGGTGTCGCGCAGGCCGGAGAGGCTGCCCGTGGTGAAGGCCAGCGCCTCTTCCCAGGTGGCCTCGCGGAAGTGCTCGCTCCAGTCGCCGGGGCGCGGCGCGTCGCCGTAGTCCTTGGGCACGCCAGGCTTGCGGATCAGCGGCTTGGTCAGGCGCTGCGGATGGTGCGCGTAGTCGAAGCCGAAGCGGCCCTTGACGCACAGCCGGTCGTGGTTGGCGGGGCCGTCGCGGCCTTCGACGCTGACGATTTTCTCGTCCTTGACGTTGTAGGTGACCAGGCAGCCCACGCCGCAGAACGGGCACACCGAGTCGACCTTGCGGTCGACCTGCTGCGAGCCGATGTGGCTCTTGGGCATCAGCGCGCCCGTGGGGCAGGCCTGCACGCATTCGCCGCAGGCCACGCAGGTGCTGTCGCCCATCGGGTCGTCGAGGTCGAACACGATCTTGCTGCCGGCGCCGCGCAGCGCATAGCCGATCACGTCGTTGACCTGCTCTTCGCGGCAGGCGCGCACGCAGCGGTTGCACTGGATGCAGGCATCGAGGTTGACCGCCATCGCGGGGTGCGAGATGTCGGTCTTCGGCTGCTCGCGGCGCAGCGCCTTGAGTTCGGGGCGCACCGCGATTTCGAGCTTGCCGGCCCATTCGCTGAGCTCGCCGTGCTGGCGGGTGGCATCGTCGCCGATCCATTTGTAGCCCTGGTCGGGCATGTCGGACAGCAGCATCTCGACCACCATCTTCTGGCTCTTGCGTGCGCGCTCGCTGGTGGCCTGCACCTCCATGCCGGCCGTCACGTTGCGGCAGCAGCTCGGCGCGAGCACGCGCTCGCCCTTGATCTCGACCACGCAGGCGCGGCAGTTGCCGTCGGCGCGGTAGCCGTCCTTGTAGCAAAGGTGCGGAATCTCCACGCCGTGGCGCTCGGCGGCCTTGTAGATGGTCTCGCCGTCGAAGGCCTGGATGGCCTTGCCGTCGAGCGTGAATTCGATGGTTTGCGGCATCAGCTCCGCGAGCTTCGACGGGGCGTTCATGCCACCTCCTCCGGGAAATATTGCTGGATGCAGCGGATCGGGTTGGGCGCGGCCTGGCCCAGGCCGCAGATCGAGGCGTCGCCCATCACCTGGGCCAGGTCCTCGAGCGTGGCGCTGTCCCACACCGGTGCCTCCATCAGCGCGGCCGCCTTCGCGGTGCCGACGCGGCACGGGGTGCACTGGCCGCAGCTCTCGTGCTCGAAGAAACGCATCACGTTGAGCGCGGCATCGCGCGCACGGTCATGCTGGCTCAGCACCATCACCGCGGCCGAGCCGATGAAGCAGCCGTGCGGCTGCAGCGTGTCGAAGTCGAGCGGAATGTCGTTCATGCGCGCCGGCAGGATGCCGCCCGAGGCGCCGCCCGGCAGGTAGGCGTAGAGCGCGTGGCCGTCGAGCATGCCGCCGCAGTATTCGTCGATCAGCTCCTGCACCGTGATGCCCGCGGGCGCGAGCTTGACGCCGGGGTGCTTCACACGACCGCTCACGCTGAAGCTGCGCAGGCCCTTGCGGCCATGGCGGCCGAAGCCGCTGAACCAGGCCGCGCCCTTCTGCACGATGTCGCGCACCCAATAGAGGGTCTCGAAGTTGTGCTCGAGCGTCGGGCGGCCGAACAGGCCGACCTGCGCGATATAGGGCGGGCGCATGCGCGGTTCGCCACGCTTGCCCTCGATGCTTTCGATCATGGCCGACTCTTCGCCGCAGATGTAGGCACCCGCGCCGCGGCGCAGTTCGATGCGCGGCAGCGCGCACGGCGGGTCGGCCTGGAGCCGAGCCAGCTCGGCCTGCAGCAGCGCGCGGCAGTCGTGGTATTCGTCGCGCAGGTAGATGTAGCACTGCTCGATGCCGACGATCTTCGCCGCCACCAGCAGGCCTTCGAGAAAGCGGTGCGGATCGCGCTCGAGGTAGGTGCGGTCCTTGAAGGTGCCGGGCTCGCCCTCGTCGATGTTGACCGCCATGACGCGCGGCGCCGGCTGGTCGCGCACGATGCGCCACTTGCGCCCGGCCGGAAAGCCCGCGCCGCCCAGGCCGCGCAAACCCGAATCTTCCATCGCCTTGAGCACCGCCTCGGTGTCCTGCGCGCCGCTCGCGAGCGCCGCGGCCAGCGCGTAGCCGCCGTGGGCGCGGTAGGTCGCGTAGTCGGTGAAGGCCGGCAGGCGCTCGATCGCGCCGGGCAGCGGCGAGACGCTCTTTTCGGCGAACAGCGCGGCGTCGAAGTAGGCCACGGGCGGCTCGGCGTCGGGCGTCGACTTCAGCGCGCGCAGCACCTTCTCTTCGGTGGCCAGCGGCACGGCCTGCTGGTCGACCACCGCCACCGGCGCCTGCTCGCAGCGGCCGACACACGGCGCCGCGATCACGCGCAGGTCGTCGCCGGCACCGAGCAGCGCGGGCAGCCGCGCGAGCAAGTCCTTGGCGCCCGCGAGTTCGCAGGCCAGTCCGTCGCACACGCGCACCGTGAGGCCGGGCGCGGCCTCGTCGCCGCGCACCACCTCGAAGTGGTGATAGAAGGTCGCGACCTCGTACACCTCGGCCATCGGAATGTTCATCTCGCGCGCCAGCGCGACCAGGTGGCGGTCGTGCAGGCAGCGGTAGGCGTCGTTGAGCTTGTGCAGGTGCTCGATCAGCAGGTCGCGCCGGTGCCCCTCGGCCGGGCGGGCGCCGATCAGTGCGCGCACTTCGACCAGCGCGGCCTCCTCGGGCTGCCGGCCCTTGAGCTTGCTCTTGCGGCGGATGCGGTCGCGCATCTCGTCGGGGGTGGCGAGCGGCACGATGGTGTGCGTGCTGCGGGCCGCTGCGGTCGTCTCGCGGGTCGTGGCTGGGTGGTTGTTCACTGCCTGGGCCTTTTCTCGTGTCGCTTCTTCGATGTCTCTGTCAAAGCCCCCTTCGGCAAATGCTTTCATAGGGGTTGGGCGAGTGTGTGGGCCGGCCCCGGGCGCGTCAAATTCGATCGGAACATCGATCGATTCAATAACTAAATGGCTATGGATGGCCGGCGCGTCGGCCGGGCGCCGCCAAAGGCGCGCTATTCGCCGAGCGCGCCGCTGTGCAGCCGCACCTGCTCGCGCCAGGCCGGCGTCTGCAGGAACACCAGCGCGGCGTCGAGCGCCCGCGATGGCCGCACCCCCGTCTGGGTCATGAAACCCAGCGGCGTCTTGACCTCGGGCGCCATGAGCGGCAGCGCCTCGAGCTCGCGGTAGCTGCGCACCGCGGCCACCATCGACCCCGGCAGCACGCTGCTGACCGAGCCCGCGAGCACCGCGAGGGCAAGGGTAAGTACCGAGTTGGTTTCGATCGCGGGCGCCAGCGCCACGCCGGCCTCGCGCAGCGCCTGGTCGATGATCGAGCGGTTGTGCATGTCGGGCGTGAGCAGGCACAGCGGCAATTGGCCGGCCTCGGCCCACGACACCGGCTGGCCGATGCGCAATTGGTCGGCCGACGGCCGCGCCGCGCGCCGCAGCAGGTAATAGTGCTCCACGCTCTGCGGCCAGGCCGTGAGCTTGATGCCCGGCAGGTGCATGCGCTCGATGTAGCCGAGCGCGAGGTCGATGGTCAGGCTTTCAAGCCCTGTCTCGAGGTCTTGCGAGCTCATCGACAGCACCGCGGGCACGATGCCGGGGTGCAGCTCCTGCAGCATTGCGGCAAAGCGCGACAGCATCGGAATGGCGGTCGGCACCGCCGCCATGCGCAGCTTGCCGCGCGGATGGCCTTCTTCGCTGCGCAGCTCCTGCTGCAGCACCTCGTTGTCGCGCAGCATGCGCTGCGCCGTGGCCAGCACGCGCTCGCCTTCATGCGTGAGGCCCACGTAGACGCGCGCGCGCTTGACGATCACCACGCCGAACTCGGCCTCGAGCGAGCGCAGCGCGTTCGACAGCGCCGGCTGCGTAATGTGGCAGGCCTGCGCCGCGCGCCCGAAGTGCTTGTGCTCGCTGAGCGCCACCAGGTAGCGCATGGACGCGAGAAGATTCACGCCGCGCTGCCGCTCAGGTGTTCTTGCTGACGGTGATGGTCGGGAACTTCGAGGAGAAGTCCTTGGCCTTCTCGGCGATGCCCACCGCCACGCGGCGCGCCACGGACCGGTAGATCCCGGCCACTTCGCCGTCGGGATCGGCCACCACGGTCGGCTTGCCGCTGTCGGCCTGCAGCCGGATCTGGATGTCGAGCGGCAGCGCGCCCAGGTAGTCCATCTGGTACTGCTCGGCCATCTTCTTCCCGCCTTCGGAACCGAAGATGTGCTCGACGTGGCCGCAGTTCGAGCAGATGTGCACCGCCATGTTCTCCACGATGCCCAGGATCGGCACGCCGACCTTCTCGAACATCTTGATGCCCTTCTTGGCGTCGAGCAGCGCGATGTCCTGCGGCGTGGTGACGATCACCGCGCCGGTCATCGGCACGCGCTGCGACAGCGTCAGCTGGATGTCGCCGGTGCCGGGCGGCATGTCGACGATCAGGTAGTCGAGGTCTTTCCAGTTGGTCTGGCGCAGCAGCTGCTCCAGCGCCTGGGTGGCCATGGGGCCGCGCCAGATCATGGCCTCGTCCTGGTCGACCAGGAAGCCGATCGACATCACCTGCACGCCGTGGTTCTCGAGCGGCTCCATGGTCTTGCCATCCTCGCTCTCGGGGCGGCCTTCGATGCCCAGCATCATCGGCTGGCTCGGGCCGTAGATGTCGGCGTCGAGCAGCCCGACCGAGGCCCCTTCGGAGGCCAGCGCGAGCGCCAGGTTGGCCGCCGTGGTGCTCTTGCCCACGCCGCCCTTGCCCGATGCCACCGCGATGATGTTCTTGACGTTGGGCATCAGCTGCACGCCGCGCTGCACCGCATGGCTGATGACCTTGGTGACGATGTTGACGGAGACGTTGTCCACGCCCGGCAAGGTCTTCGCCGCCGCCACGAGCGCCTTGCGCATGGCCGCATGCTGGCTTTTGGCCGGATAGCCGAGTTCGAGGTCGAACGAGACGTCGCCCTCCGAAATCTGAACGTTCCTGACCGAGCGGGTCGCGGTGAAGGTCTTGCCTGTGTTGGGATCGGCGACGGCCTTGAGCGCGTCCATGAGCCCGTCTTGGGTGAGTGCCATTGATCTAACTCCTGAATGGCGGGTAGTCTAGTGGGTTGCTCCAGGCCGCATCCGGCGCGGCGCGAACAACCACAACGACACCTCCTACACGCGCGCCGCAACGCCCTGCCGGCGCAGCACCTCCTCCGCATCGAGCCCGACGAGATCGCGGTAGACCGAGGGGGCGGTCGCGCCTTCGGTGCTGATCAGCAGCACCCTCGAGCGTGCATCGAGTCCCACCTCGGCCCGGAATTCGTCCGACAGCGCGAGCACGCGCAGTGCCGCAACCCCCGCCGCGCCCGATTCACCGCTCACGATCGGGATGTCCTGCGCCGAGCCCCACGCCAGCAGCCGCATCGCTTCGACCGCATCGCCGTCTTCGATAGTGAGAAAGGCATCGACCGAGGGTTCGAGAAAACGCCAGGCCAGCGGCGAGGTCTCGCCACACGCGAGGCCGGCCATCACCGAGTCGACGCTGCCGGCGGCATGCGATGCACGGCCGGCGATGGCGCTCTGCATCAGGCAGTCGGCCTGGCGCGGTTCGGCAACGATGATGGTCGGCCGCGCCGGGCCGTACTGCTCCCACAGATAGCTCGCCACGCCCGCGGCCAGCCCGCCGACGCCGCCCTGCAGGATCACGTGCGTGAACATCGGCTCACCCGCCTGCTGCGCCATCACTTCGTCGGCCAGGATGCCGTAGCCCTGCATCACGTCGCGCGGAATGTCCTCGTAGCCGGCATAGGAGGTGTCGGAGACCACCTGCCAGCCGTGCGCCTGCGCGAGCGCGGCCGCGTGTGCGACCGAAGCGTCGTAGTTGCCCTCGATGCGCACGATCTCCGCGCCGAAGGCCGCGATGGCGGCTTCGCGCTCCATGCTCACATGCCGGTGCAGCACGATCACGCAGTGCACGCCGATGCGCTGCGCCGCGGCCGCGAGCGCGCGCCCGTGGTTGCCGTCGGTGGCGCTGGTGACGACCAGCGACTTCAGTTCTGCCGCATGCGCGCCGCCCAGCACGGCCACCGGATCCCATGCGGGTTGGGCCCGCAGCACCAGCCGCACGAGCGCGGCCGGTGCCCCGAGCGCCTTGAAGCTGCCGAGCGCCGAACGCTTCGACTCGTCCTTCACGAAGATGCCCGCGACGCCGAGCGCCTTCGCCATGTCGGGCAGTGGCCAGAGCGGCGTGGCGCCGGGCGCGAGCATCGGCCAGCGCGACAGCCAGCCGCGCGTGCGCTTTGCCTCGGCGATGCTGAGGATGCCGCGAAGCTCGCCGGGGTAGGCGCCGCGGATGGCGTTTTTGTTGATGACCAGCATGGAAAAGAGAAAGAGAAAAAGGTTGTGCCGTCGCTCAGCGCGGAAGCCGGCGCCGCACGATTTCCGCGAAATAGCGCGCGCCCGTCTCGAGCACCTCGTCGTTGAAGTCGTAGCTGCCGTTGTGCAGCGGCGTGCCGCCGGGCGCACCCTCGGCGCCGTTGCCCAGGAACACGAAAGCGCCGGGCACCGCTTTCAGGAACGCGCCGAAGTCCTCGGAGATCATCATCGGCGCCACGTTCGCATCGACGTTCTCCGCGCCTGCGACGGCCGTGGCCGCGGCCACCGCGACGGGCACGCATTCGGCCCAGTTCACGGTGGGTGCGAACTCGTGCGTGTAGCTGAAGTCGCAGCCGGCGCCGTGCATGCGGCAGATGCCCTCGCTGATCTCGCGCATGCGCGCGGCCAGCATCTGCTGCACCCTGGGGTCGTAGCTGCGCGTGTCGCCCTTGATGACCACGTTCGAGGGAATCGCGTTGCGGATGCCGTCGGTGATGAACTCGGTGCAGGAGACCACGGCCTGCGCGCCCGGGTCGAGCGTGCGCGAGACGATGGTCTGCAGCGCCAGCACGATCTGCGCGCCAATGACCAGCGGATCGATCCCCATGTGCGGCCGCGCGGCATGCGTGCCGCGGCCCTTCACGTGGATGACGAAGTTGTCCTCGCTCGCCATGAGGCCGCCCGTGCGCGTGGCGAAGGTGCCCGCGCGCATGCCGGGCATGTTGTGCAGGCCGTAGATCTCGTCGACGGGAAAGCGCGTGAACAGGCCGTCGTCCATCATGGCTTTGGCGCCGCGGCCATGCTCCTCGGCCGGCTGGAAGATGAAGCGCACGGTGCCGTCGAAGTCTTGCCGCTCACGCAGCAGCCGCGCCGCGCCGAGCACGATCGACATGTGGCCGTCATGGCCGCAGGCGTGCATCTTGCCGGGCGTGGCCGAGGCGTAGGCGCGGTCGGCCGGCACTTCGGTGATGTTCAGTGCGTCCATCTCGGCGCGCAGCCCGATCACGCCCTGGCCGCTGCCGACCTTGAGGTTCGCCACCAGGCCGGTGCCGCCGATGCCGGTGTGCACATCGAGGCCGAGCGCCTTCAGCACGCTGGCGACGAAGGCCGAGGTCTTCGCCTCTTCGAAGCCGGTCTCGGGCATCGCGTGCAGCCGGCGGCGCCAGCCCGCAAGCTGGTCGCCGAGGGGTTGGTCGGGAAATTTCATGGGGCAATGTTATTGACATCACAACGAGACGGGCGCGCAAAATCGCGCCTTTTGACGCAACGTTTTTGCATCAGCAGCCGCCCATGACTTCGCTCGACGCACTCGACCTCCGTTTGCTGGAACTGATCCAGGCCGACAGCCGCATGCCGCAAAGCGAACTCGGCGAACGGATCCATCTCTCGACGGCGGCCGTCAACCGGCGGCTCAAGCGCCTGCGCGACGACGGTGTGATCCAGCGCTACGGCGCCACGCTGGCGCCCGCTGCGCTCGGCCATCCGCTGACCATCGTGGCCGAGGTGGAGGCAGAAAGCGAGCGCATCGACCTGCTCGACGCGATGAAGCAGAGCTTTCGCGATTGCCCGCAGGTCCAGCAGTGCTACTACGTGACCGGCGAATGGGACTTCATCCTGGTGCTGGTGGTGAAGGACATGGCGCAGTACACCGCGCTGAGCCGGCAGCTCTTCTTCCAGAGCAACAACGTCCGGCGTTTTCGCACGCTGGTGACGATGGACCCGGTGAAGGTCAGCCTGGACGTGCCGATCAGGCCGGTGGCCTGACCACGCAGTTCAACCCGCCTCGGAGATCCCGAGCTCCGAGCACACGCGCGCGACCAGCGTCTTGAGCGCAGCCACCTCGGCTTCGAGCCGGGCCACGTTGGCCCTGAGCGCGGCCACTTCGCCGAGTGAATCGTCGTGCGCGGCGCGCGGCGCATCGGAGGGACCCGCCGCGTCCTCGGCGGGCGCGCCGCTCAGCAGATGGGCCCAGCGGCTTTCGCGCGCGCCCGGCAGGCGCGCGAGCTTGGTCACGAGCGCGCCGGCCGGCCGCTCGGCCATCTCGTCGAGAAAACCCTCGACCGAGGAAATGTCGGCGAAGTTGTGCATGCGGTCGCAGGCGATGCGCAGTTCGCCTGGTGTCTGCGGGCCACGCAGCATCAGCACGGTCAAAAGCGCCACCGACTGCGACGGGATGCGCAGCACGCGGTCGATGTTGTGCTCGTAGCGGAAGGCCCGTCCGCCGCTGGTCTCGGCCACCAGGCTGTAGCCCTTGAGGCTGTCGAGCGCGGCCTGCACCTGCGCCTCGCTGAGTTCGAGCACCGGATTGCGGCTGGTCTTCTGGTTGCAGCCCGAGATCAGCGAATTGAGCGTCAGCGGATAGCTGTCGGGCACGGTGCGCTGCTTTTCGGCCAGCACGCCGAGCACGCGGGTTTCGAGCAGCGACAGGACGGGCAGGGACGTCGAGGCGGACATGGCAGGCGCTTCCATGCGTCGCGTCAGCCGCCGTGGATGCGCGCCACCAGCGCCTTCGTGAAGGCCTCGGTGTTCGCGCTGCCGCCGAGGTCGCCGGTGCGCACCTTGTCGATGTTGAGCGTGTCGTCGATGGCCTTGCGCAAGCGCCCGGCGAGGTCGGTGCGCTTCACATGGTCGAGCATCAGCGCGGCCGCCAGCAGCAGCGCGGTCGGGTTGGCGATGCCCTTGCCCGCGATGTCGGGCGCCGAGCCGTGCACGGCCTCGAAGATCGCCGCGTCGGCGCCGATGTTCGCGCCGGGCGCCATGCCCAGGCCGCCGACCAGCCCCGCCACCAGGTCGGACAGGATGTCGCCGAACAGGTTGGTGGTCACCAGCATGTCGAACTGCCACGGGTTCAGCACCAGCTTCATCGCGCAGGCGTCGACGATGATGGTGTCGAGCTCGAAGCGGCCCTTGTACTTGCGCTCGTAGAGCTCGACGCCGGTCTCCAGGAACAGGCCGGTCAGCACCTTCATGATGTTGGCCTTGTGCACCAGCGTGACCTTCTTGCGGCCGGTGGCGATGGCGGTCTCGAACGCGTATTCGAGCAGCCGCAGGCAGCCCTGGCGCGTGTTGATGCCGGTGGCCATGCCCACGGCATGCGGGTCGCCGTCGATGCGCACGTAGTGCTCGTGGCCGATGTAGAGGCCCTCGAGGTTCTCGCGCACGACCATCAGGTCGACCTTGTCGAAGCGCCCGCCCGGAACGATGGTGCGCGCGGGGCGCAGGTTGGCATAGAGCTGGAATTCCTCCCGCAGCCGCACGTTCGACGAACGGTAGCCGCCGCCCGAGGGCGTCTCCAGCGGGCCCTTCAGCGCCAGGCGGGTGCGGCGGATGCTGTCGAGCGTGGCCTGCGGCAGCGGATCGCCCGACGCCTTGACACCGCCGAGGCCGGCGATCTGGGTGTCCCAGGCGAAGGGCGCCTTCAGTGCGTCGAGCGCGGCGAGCGTGGCGTCGACGATCTCGGGGCCGATGCCATCGCCGGGGATCAGGGTTGCGGGAATGGGGGTGGAGGTCATCGGCGCGGTCTCGCTGTGTGTGTCGAACCCCCGAGCATACGTCGCGTGCGGGACAGCCCCGGGTGACCCCACGCCGCGGGCGCCGCCGGCCCGGCCCGGCGGCGCCCGCACGGCGGCGGCACCTAAAATGACGGGTTCCCTCCCGCCAGCCACTCCCGAAAGCGCCCTCCGATGTCCGCCCCGCGCAAGCTCTTCGTCACCACCGCCCTGCCCTACGCCAACGGCAAGTTCCATATCGGCCACATGATGGAATACATCCAGGCCGACATCTGGGTGCGGAACCAGCGGATGAACGGCGCCGAGGTCAACTTCGTCTGCGCCGACGACGCGCACGGCGCGGCGATCACGATCGCGGCCGACAAGGCCGGCGTGACGCCGCAGGCCTTCGTGGCCGAGATCGCGGCCGGCCGCAAGCCCTACCTCGACGGCTACTTCATCTCGTTCGACAACTGGCATTCGACCGACGCGCCCGAGAACCACCAGCTCGCGCAGGACATCTACCGCGACCTGCGCAAGAACGGGTTCATCACCACCAAGAGCGTCGAGCAGTTCTACGACCCCGCCAAGGGCATGTTCCTGGCCGACCGCTTCATCAAGGGCGAATGCCCGAACTGCCACGCCAAGGACCAGTACGGCGACAACTGCGAAGTCTGCGGTGCCGTGTACGCGCCCACCGAACTGATCAATCCCTACTCGGCGCTCTCGGGCGCCAGGCCCGAGCTGCGCAGCTCGGACCACTTCTTCTTCAAGCTGTCGGACCCGCGCTGCGAGGCCTACCTGAAGGAATGGACCGCCGCGCCCGGCCATGTCCAGTCCGAGGTGCAGAACAAGCTGCGCGAATGGCTCTACAAGGACGACGAGGGCAAGGGCGGCCTCGGCGACTGGGACATCAGCCGCGACGCGCCCTATTTCGGCATCGAGATCCCCGACGCGCCGGGCAAGTACTTCTACGTCTGGCTCGACGCGCCCGTGGGCTACCTGGCCTCGCTCAAGAACCTGCTCGACAAGCGCTGCATCGAGCTCGGCGGCGACGGCATCTCCTACACCGAGTACATGGCCGACCCCGACCTGGAGCAGGTGCACTTCATCGGCAAGGACATCATCACCTTCCACACCCTCTTCTGGCCCGCGATGCTGCATTTCAGCGGCCGCAAGGCGCCCGACGCGGTGTACGTGCACGGCCACCTCACGGTGAGCGGCGAGAAGATGAGCAAGAGCCGCGGCACCGGCATCGACCCGCTGCGCTACCTCTCGATCGGGCTCGACCCCGAGTGGCTGCGCTACTACATCGCGGCCAAGCTCAACGGCCGCAACGAGGACATCGACTTCAACCCCGAGGACTTCGTCGCGCGCGTCAACAGCGACCTCGTGGGCAAGTACATCAACATCGCGAGCCGCGCGGCCGGCTTCATCGGCAAGCGCTTCGGCGGCAAGCTCGGCGAAGTGTCGGCCGATGGCGATGCGCTGCTGTTCGCGTTGCGCGACGCGGCGGGGCAGCTGCATTCGCTGTACGACGGGCGCGACTACGCGCGCGCGCTGCGCGAGACGATGGCGCTCGCCGACAAGGTGAACGAGTACGTCGACCAGAACAAGCCCTGGGAACTCGCCAAGAAGGAAGGCCAGGAGGCGCGGCTGCACGACGTGTGCACCGTCTGCATCGAGGCCTTCCGCCTGCTCACGCTGTACCTGAAGCCGGTGCTGCCGGCGCTCGCCACCAAGGTCGAGGCCTTCCTCGGCATCGCGCCGCTGACCTGGGCCGATGCCGCCCAGGCGCTGCCCGCGGGCCATGCCATCGGCGAGTACAAGCACCTGATGCAGCGCGCCGACCCGAAGATGGTCGACAAGCTCTTCGACGCCCCCGAACCCGCCGCCGGCACCGCCCCCGAAGCGGCCGCCGATGCCCAGGCGCTGCCGGGCGGCGAGGCGATCGCGCCCACGATCACCATCGACGATTTCGCGAAGATCGACCTGCGCATCGCGAAGATCGTCGCCTGCGAGAAGGTCGAGGGCTCGACCAAGCTGCTGCGGCTCACGCTCGACGCGGGCGAGGAAAAGACCCGCAACGTGTTCAGCGGCATCGCCTCTGCCTACCAGCCTGAGCAGCTCGTGGGCAAGCTCACGGTGCTGGTCGCCAACCTTGCGCCGCGCAAGATGAAGTTCGGCATCAGCGAGGGCATGGTGCTGGCCGCGAGCCACGCCGACGAGAAAGCCCAGCCCGGCATCCACGTGCTCGAACCCTGGCCCGGCGCGACACCCGGCATGCGGGTGCGCTGAAGCACGCGCCGATGCTGCCCACCCTCGAGATCGACGGCCACGTCGCCACCGTCACGCTGCGGCGGCCGCAGGCTGCCAACAAGCTGACGCCGGAAGACCTGCCCGAACTGGTGCACCACGTCGAGGCAGTGAACGGCGCGCCCGCGGTGCTGGTGCTCGTCATCCGCGCCGAGGGCAAGCATTTCTGCAGCGGCTACGACATCTCGGAAGTGGCGGCCAGCAGCCAGACCGAGGGCCGCAGCTTCGGCGAGATGGTCGACGCGCTCGAGAACTGCCGCGCCGTCACCATCGCGGCGGTGCATGGCGGCGTCTTCGGCGGCGCGACCGACCTGGTGCTGGCCTGCGACTTCCGCGTGGGTGTGCGCAGCGCCGAGATGTTCATGCCGGCCGCGCGGCTCGGCCTGCACTTCTACCAGAGCGGCATGGAGCGCTATGTCTCGCGGCTCGGGCTGGACATGGCCAAGCGGCTCTTCCTGACCGCCGAAAAGCTCGACGGTGCCGCGATGCGCGACTGCGGGTTCTTCACGCACCTGGCCGACGATGCGGCCGCGCTTGACGCGCAGGTGCAGCAGCTCCGCACCACACTGGCCGGCATGGCGCCGCTCGCGCTGCTCGGCATGAAGAAGCACCTGAACCGCATCGCGCGCGGCACGGCCGATGCCGCCGCGATCCATCAGGAGGTGCAGCGCACCGTCGCCTCCGAAGACCTGGCCGAGGGCGGCCGGGCCTGGCGCGAGAAGCGTCCGCCGGTCTTCAAGGGCCGCTGAGCGGCCTTTCGGCGCAGGGCTGGTGCCGCCGCGGGCGGTCGGTGCAAAATCCGCCGATGCAAAGCCATCGCTCCCGCTTCCGACTTCTCGTTCTCATGCCGCTCGGCTTGGCGGGCGCCCTGCTGCTCGGCGGCTGCGCCGTGGTCAGCGTGGCCGGCACCGCGGTGAGCGTGGGCGCCGGTGCGGTCGGCCTCGCGGCCGACGCCGCCATCGGCACCGCGCGCATCACGGGCAAGGCGGTGGGCGCGGCCGCCGACGCGGTGATCCCCGACAGCGACTGACGCGGCGCCCCGGCCCGCGCATCGCCTGCGCGTCACGGGCGCGGGGTCACAATGGGCGCCACATGCAGTCACCGCTGACCTTCACCCGCTTTCGCCCGCGCCTGCTCGACGCGGTCGCAGACTACAACCGCACGCGCTTCTTCAAGGACCTCGGCGCCGGGGCCACGGTGGGCATCGTGGCGCTGCCGCTGGCCATGGCCTTCGCCATCGCCTCCGGGCTGCCGCCCGAGGCCGGCATCTGGACCGCGATCATCGCGGGCTTCCTGATTTCGCTCCTGGGCGGCTCGGCGGTGCAGATCGGCGGGCCGGCGGGCGCATTCATCGTGATCGTCTACGGCATCGTCGAACGCTACGGCGTCGCGAACCTGCTGATCTCGACCGCCTGCGCCGGCGTGCTGCTGTTCGCGGCCGGGCTGTTCGGACTGGGGCGGCTGGTGCGCTTCGTGCCGCTGTCGATCGTGGTGGGCTTCACCAACGGCATCGCGGTGCTGATCCTGCTGTCGCAGCTCAAGGACCTGCTCGGCCTCGAGGTCGAGAAGATGCCGGCCGACGTGTTCTCGCAACTGCATGCGATGGCGCTGCAGATCGGCACCTTCAATCCGCATGCGTTCGCGCTCGGCTCGGCCTGCGTCGCGGGGCTTTTGGCATGGCCGCTGCTGCGGCGCGTCGAGCCCCCCGTGGACGCTTCACTGCCCCGCGCCGCATGGCGCATCGCCGGCTGGCGGGCACTGCACACGGTGGCGCGGCTGCCGGGCCCGATCGTCGCGCTGGTCACGCTGACCTTGCTGTCATGGGGCCTCGCGCTGCCGGTGGAAACCATCGGCACGCGCTTCGGCGGCATTCCCGAGGGCCTGCCGGCGTTCGCGCTGCCTGATTTCTCGTGGGAAATCGTCAAACAGCTGGTCACGCCGACGCTGACCATCGCGCTGCTCGGCGCCATCGAGTCGCTGCTGTGCGCGCGCGTGGCCGACCAGCTTTCCGGCCAGCCGCGCCACGATCCGAACCAGGAACTGATGGCGCAGGGCATCGCCAACGTGGTGGCGCCCTTCTTCGGCGGCATGCCGGCCACCGGCACCATCGCGCGCACGGTGACCAACATCCGGTCCGGCGGCAGTTCGCCGGTCGCGGGCATGGTGCATGCGCTCACGCTGATGGTGGTCGTGCTGCTGGCCGCGCCGCTCGCACGCCACGTACCGCTCGCGGTGCTCGCGGGCATCCTGGTGTTCGTGGGCCTCAACATGGGCGAATGGCGCGAGTTCACGCCCGGGCAGCTGCGCCACTTCAGCCGCCACTACCGGCTGCTGATGCTCGGCACCTTCTTCCTGACCGTGGTGTTCGACCTCACGGTGGCGGTGCAGGTGGGCATCGTGCTGGCGTGCGCGCTGTTCATCCGGCGCATGAGCGGGCTGTTCAGCGTCGAGCTGATGACACTGCAGCCGCCGGTGCTGACCTACCGGCTCTACGGTGCGCTGTTCTTCGGTGCGGCGGCCAAGCTGGACGAGGCGGTCAATGCGGCCGAGAGCGCGCCGCGCGGCATGACGGTGGTGATCGACGCCACCTACCTGATCTACCTGGACGCGTCGGGTGTCGATGCGCTGCGCCAGCTGCACCGGGCGGTGCTCGCGCGCGGCGGGCTGCTGCGGCTGGAGTCGCTGCAGCCGCAGCCGCTCGAGGTGATCGTGCGTTCGGGGTTTTCCGAAGAGCTGCTGACGGGACAGCCGCGCGAGCCGGAGGCGGAGGGCCCCGGGTCGCTGCACCGGAGCTAGTTCGCCTCGGTGCTCCGGTCGGGCGAGGAACCGCTGCGCACCACGCGCTGGTCGTCGTTGAGCACCGCCGTGAAAACCATCGGCGAATTGGGCGGCTGCACCCAGCGCCATTCCCATTCGTATTCGCGCCGCAGCGCGTACGGCGTCACCTTGGCGGGCTTGCCGAGCAGCTTGCGCAGCTCTTCCATCGCCATGCCGGGCTGCACCCGCGCGAAGTTCTCGGGCGTGAGCACCTGGCGCAGCGCGCTCATCTTGCCGTCGGCGCCGATGGTGATCATGTAGTTCTTCTGGCCCTGCGGCTGGCGGTTGTATTCGAGCACCCGGCCGCCGGGCGCGTCCCAGACGTTCTCGGGCTCGCCGAAGCGCGCGCGCACGTCGGCCTCGGTGGAAACGCCCTCCTCGAGCTCGCTGATGCGCTGCGGATCACAACCCGAAAGCCCGACGATCGCCGCCGCCGCCAGCGCCATCGCGACGCCGATCCGGCGCCCCTGTCCTTGCTTCATGACATCCCCGGTAAAATTCGCGCTACAAAGGTCCAGTCTATGTCCATCTTCCGCCGCCCCCACTACACCTCCGAGATCACCAGCTTCATCGAGGAGATGAAAGCCAAGAAGCCGACGCTGGAGGCCGAACAGCGCGCCGGCCGCGCCCTGCTCTGGGACAAGCACCTCGACCGCAGCCTGCTCGAGGAATACAAGGAAGCGCGCGTGCCGCAGCAGCCGTACGTCTACCAGACCAGCGGCAAGTGATGGCGCCTTGCGGCATCGGCGGTCCGCTGCGCAGCGCCTGACGCTATTGAATTGATAGCGCACGCCCGCATGAAGGACAACGAGGACAACGACACGCCCGTGGCTGGCATGCCCGAGGTGGTCGACCAGGTCGCGCTCGCCCGGCTCTACGGCGAGCCGTTGTTCGCGATGCCGAAGGACCTGTACATCCCGCCCGAGGCGCTGCAGGTCTTCCTCGAGGCCTTCGAGGGCCCGCTCGACCTGCTGCTCTACCTGATCCGCAAGCAGAACTTCAACATCCTTGACATCCCGATGGCGGGGCTCACGCGGCAGTACCTGAGCTACGTCGACGAGATCCGCCAGACCAACCTCGAACTCGCGGCCGAATACCTGCTGATGGCGGCGATGCTGATCGAGATCAAGTCGCGCATGCTGCTGCCGCCCAAGAAGGTGGCCGAGGGCGAAGAAGCCGAAGACCCGCGCGCCGAACTCGTGCGCCGCCTGCTCGAGTACGAGCAGACCAAGCTGCAGGCCGCGGCCATCAACGCGCTGCCGACCTACGGCCGCGATTTCTGGAAGGGGCAGGTCTACATCGAGCAGTCGCTCAAGCCCCGCTTCCCCGACGTCGACGTGGTCGAGCTGCGCGACGCCTGGGCCGACATCATGAAGCGCGCCAAGCTCGTGCAGCATCACAAGATCTCGCGCGAAGAGCTCAACGTGCGCGAGCACATGAGCATCGTGCTGCGCCACCTGCAGGGGCAGCGCTTCGTCGAGTTCGAGAAGCTGTTCGACGTGTCGCGCGGCGCGCCGGTGCTGATCGTCACCTTCATCGCGATGCTCGAGCTCGCCAAGGAGACGCTGATCGACATCACGCAGGCCGAGGCCTTCGCGCCGATCTACGTGCGCCTCGCGTACGCCCCGGCCTGAAAAGCTGGATCCCTGCCCCCGGACCGGCCGAGCCATGCGCGACTTCGACGTTCTCATCGTGGGCAGTGGCCTGGCGGGGCTGTCGGCCGCGCTGCACCTCGCGCCGACGCACCGCGTGGCGGTGCTGACCAAGCGCGCACTGAGCGACGGCGCCAGTGCCTGGGCGCAGGGCGGCATCGCGGCGGTGCAGGCCGAGGGCGACAGCTTCGACGCCCACGTGGAAGACACCTTCGTCGCCGGCGCGGGCCTGTGCGACCCCGCCGCCACGCGCTTCGTGGTCGAGCATGCGCCCAAGGCCATCGACTGGCTGCGCGAACTCGGCGTGCCCTTCTCCGAGGAAGACGGCGCGCTGCACCTGACGCGCGAGGGCGGCCACAGCCAGCGCCGCATCGTGCACGCGACCGACGCCACCGGCGCGGCCGTGCAGCAGACGCTGATCGAGCGGGTGCGCCGCACGGCCAACATCGTGCTGTTCGAACACCACATGCTCGTCGACCTGGTCACCGCGCCGGCAAGCGGCAAGGGCCCCGCGGCCTGCCGGGGGCTGTATGCGCTCGACCACGCCACCGGCGAGGTGCGGGCCTTCTCCGCGCCCCACACCATCCTTGCGACGGGCGGCGCAGGCAAGGTGTACCTCTACACCACCAATCCCGACACGGCCACGGGCGACGGCATCGCCGCCGCGTGGCGCGCGGGCTGCCGGGTGTCGAACATGGAGTTCATCCAGTTCCACCCGACCTGCCTCTACCACCCGCATGCCAAGTCGTTCCTCATCAGCGAAGCGGTGCGCGGCGAAGGCGGTCTGCTGAAGCTGCCCGACGGCACGCGCTTCATGCCGCGGCACGACGAGCGCGCCGAGCTCGCGCCGCGCGACGTGGTGGCGCGCGCCATCGACTTCGAAATGAAGAAGCACGGGCTCGACTGCGTGCACCTCGACATCTCGCACCAGCCGCCAGCATTCCTGAAGGCGCACTTCCCCAACATCCTCGCGCGCTGCCTGGAACTGGGCATCGATATCACGCGCGAGCCGATCCCCGTGGTGCCCGCCGCGCACTACACCTGCGGCGGCGTGCAGAGCGACCTGGCCGGCCGCACCGACATCGCGGGCCTGTTCGCCATCGGCGAAACCGCCTGCACCGGCCTGCACGGCGCGAACCGGCTGGCCAGCAACTCGCTGGTCGAATGCATGGTGTTCGCGCGCGCCGCGGCCGACGCCATTGCCCAGGCGCCGTCGCGCGAACGCGCCGCGCTGCCCGCCTGGGACGAAAGCCGCGTCACCGACGCCGACGAGGCGGTCGTCATTTCGCACAACTGGGACGAGCTGCGCCGCTTCATGTGGGACTACGTCGGCATCGTGCGCACCAACAAGCGCCTGGAGCGCGCGAGCCACCGCATCGCGCTGCTGCAGGCCGAGATCCAGGAGTTCTACGCGAACTTCCACGTCACGCGCGACCTGCTCGAACTGCGCAACCTGGTGCAGGTGGCCGAGCTGATCGTGCGTTCCGCGCAGGCCCGCCACGAGAGCCGTGGCCTGCATTTCAGTCGCGATTACCCTTCGCTGGCCGAGCCCACCGCACCCACCGTGCTGGTGCCGCCGGTCGACTGACCCCACCCTTCGTCACCTTTCGATCGCCCTCAGGATGCCCGGCCACCGACGCCCGCAGGGAGAAAGCCAACCATGTCGAACACACCTTCCACACCCACCCCACCGTCCGAAGTCCCGGCCGGCACGCCCTACGGCACGTTGCCGCCCGCCTCGCCGCCGGCGCAGCGCAAGCCCGTGAGCCTGCCGCGGCTGGCCGACATGCATGCGCGCGGCGAGAAGATCGCCATGCTCACCGCCTACGACGCCACCTTCGCGGCCATGGCCGACGCGGCCGGCATCGACTGCCTGCTGGTCGGCGACTCGCTGGGCATGGTGTGCCAGGGCCTGAACAGCACCGTGGGCGTGAGCCTTGAGGCGATGCGCTACCACACCGACAGCGTCTCGCGCGGCCTGCGCCGCGTGCAGGGCACGGCCTGGCTGATCGCCGACCTGCCGTTCGGCAGCTACCAGCAGTCGCGCGAGCAGGCGCTGGCGAGCGCCACCATGCTGATGCAGGCCGGCGCGCACATGGTCAAGCTCGAAGGCGGCGGCTGGACCACCGAAACCGTGCGCTTCCTCGTCGAGCGCGGCATTCCGGTGTGCGCGCACCTCGGGCTCACGCCGCAGACCGTGCATGCGCTCGGCGGCTACCGCGTACAGGGCAAGGGCGACAGCGCCGGCGCACTGCTCAAGCAGCAGGCGCATGCGCTGCAGGACGCGGGCGCCGCCATGCTGGTGCTCGAGATGGTGCCGGCCGCGCTGGCGGCCGAACTCACGGCCGAGCTGAGCCGCTGCGCCACCATCGGCATCGGCGCCGGCCGGGGCACCGCGGGCCAGGTGCTCGTGCTGCACGACATGCTCGGCATCAACCTCGGGAAGATGCCGAAGTTCGTGCGCAACTTCATGGCCGATGCGCCCGGCGTGCTGCCCGCGCTGCAGGCCTACGTGCAGGCCGTCAAGAACGGCAGCTTTCCCGACGACCGGCTCCACGCCTGGTAAGCCCAACAGGACACCCACATGTACATCGCCAAGACCATCGACGAACTGCGCCAGCATCTATCTTCAAGCCGCCGCCCCGCCTTCGTGCCCACCATGGGCAACCTGCACGAAGGCCACCTCGCGCTCGTGCGGCAGGCCAGGCCGCTCGGCGACGCCACCGTCGCGAGCATCTTCGTGAACCGCCTGCAGTTTCTGCCGCACGAGGATTTCGACACCTACCCGCGCACCTGGGACAGCGACTGCGCAAAGCTGCAGGCCGTCGGCTGCGACGTGCTGTTCGCGCCCGACGAACGTGCGCTCTACCCCGAGCCGCAAACCTGCAAGGTGCATCCGGACCCGGCGCTCGCCGATGTTCTCGAGGGCCATTTCCGCCCCGGCTTCTTCGTCGGCGTGTGCACGGTGGTGATGAAGCTCTTCCAGTGCGTGCAGCCGCGCGTGGCGGTGTTCGGCAAGAAGGACTACCAGCAGCTCATGATGATCCGCCACATGGTGCGGCAGTTCGCGATGCCGATCGAGATCGTCGGCAGCGAGACCTTCCGTGCCGACGACGGCCTCGCGCTGTCGTCGCGCAACGGCTATCTGAGCGAGACCGAGCGCGCCGAGGCGGTGCAGCTGTCGAAGGCGCTCCATGCCATGGCCGACGCCGTGCGCGCGGGCGAGCGCGACTTCGCCGCCATCGAGGCGCGCGCGATGCAGGCGCTCGCCGGGCGCGGCTGGCAGCCCGACTACATGGTGCTGCGGCGGCGCGCCGACCTGCAGGCGCCCCAGCCCGGCGATGCGCTCGTGGCCCTGGCCGCCGCGCGGCTGGGCAGCACGCGGCTCATCGACAACCTCGAAATCGACACGCCGCCCGCGACATGACCTACAGCGTCAAGGAAATCTTCTACACGCTGCAGGGCGAAGGCGGCCAGGCCGGCATGCCGGCCGTGTTCTGCCGCTTCGCGGGCTGCAACCTCTGGACCGGCCGCGAAGAAGACCGCGCCACGGCCGTCTGCCGTTTCTGCGACACCGATTTCGTCGGCACCGACGGCACGCTCGGCGGCAAGTTCAAGAGCGCCGACTTGCTGGCCGACACCATTGCCGCGCAATGGCCGAACGGCGACACCGACCACCGCCTGGTGGTGCTGACCGGCGGCGAGCCGCTGCTGCAGGTGGATACCGCGCTCGTCGAGGCGCTGCACGCGCGGCGCTTTCGCATTGCCGTGGAAAGCAACGGCACGGTCGCGGCGCCCGAGGGCATCGACTGGCTCTGCATCAGCCCGAAGGCGGGCGCGCCCTGGGTGCAGCAGCGCGGCCAGGAGCTGAAGCTGGTGTGGCCCCAGCGGGACTTCGATCTCGAGACGGTGGCACGCACGGGCGCGTTCACGCATCGTTTCCTGCAACCGATGGACGGCCCCGACCAGGCGGTGAACACGCAGCTGTGCATCGCCGAATGCATGCGCCAGCCCGCGTGGCGCCTCAGCGTGCAGACCCACAAGATCACCGGCATCCGTTAGGCAGGACTTTTCTTTCATGCGATTCACGATCAGCCAACGCTTCTTCTTCGATGCGGCGCACACGCTCCGGCGCGAGATCGAGGCCGAGGGCAGCCGCCGCATCCACGGCCACACCTACCACGCCGAAGTGTGGGTTGCGGGCGAGCGTGATCCGGCCACGGGCATGGTGATCGACCTGGGCCTGCTGCGGCGCAGGCTCGACGAGGTGCGCGAGCAGCTCGACCATCGGCTGCTGGACGAGGTCGAAGGGCTGCATCCGCCGACGCTCGAGAATCTCTGCCTGTTCATTGCGGACGCGCTGCCCGAGCTGCGGCCTTCGCTCGCGCGGGTGCGCGTGTGGCGCGAGGCGCTCGGCGACTCCTGCACGCTGGATTTCTAGGTTTTTCTCCCTCCCCCTTTGGGGGAGGGCAGGGGTGGGGGCCGGCGGCGCTCGCAAGAGGCGCCCTGCCCGCCCCCATCCCAACCTTCCCCCGGAGGGGGAAGGCGCCATTCAAGCCGCGCCGATGCCGGCGACCAGGCTGCCCGCCGCCTGCCCGTTCTTGAGCCCGGCCGTGAACGCCAGCATCCGGTCGATCGGCACGCGCGCGCGCTGCCCGAGCGCCGGATCGACATGGACCTCGCCCGCGCCGGTCTCGAGCGCGTTCGCGAGTTCCGCGAGGCCGTTCATCGCCATCCAGGGGCAATGCGCGCAGCTCTTGCAGGTGCCGCCGTTGCCCGCGGTGGGCGCCTCGATGAAGGTCTTGCCGGGGTTCAGCGTGCGCAGCTTGTGCAGCATGCCGGTGTCGGTGGCGACGATGAATTCGGCGGCATCCAGGCGCTGCGCCGCGCTCAGGATCGCCGAGGTCGAGCCCACCGCATCGGCCAGCGCGATCACGTCTGCCGGCGATTCGGGATGCACCAGCACCTTGGCCTTGGGGTGTTCCTTCTTGAGCAGCTCGAGCTCGAGCGCCTTGAACTCGTCGTGCACGATGCAGGCGCCGTTCCAGCTCACCATGTCGGCGCCGGTCTGGCGCTGGATGTAGTCGCCCAGGTGCCGGTCGGGGCCCCAGAGGATCTTCTGCCCCGCGGCATGCAGCGCGTTCACCACGTCGAGCGCGCAGCTCGAGGTGACGAGCCAGTCGGCACGCGCCTTCACGGCCGCGCTGGTGTTGGCGTAGACCACCACGGTGCGGTCCGGGTGCTGGTCGCAGAAGGCGCTGAACGCCTCGACCGGGCAGCCGAGGTCGAGCGAGCAGTTGGCGTCGAGATCGGGCATCAGCACGCGCTTCTCGGGCGAGAGAATCTTCGAGGTCTCGCCCATGAAGCGCACGCCCGAGACCACGAGCGTGGTCGCGGCATGGTCACGGCCGAAGCGTGCCATCTCGAGCGAATCGCTCACGATGCCGCCGGTCTCTTCTGCAAGGTCCTGCAGGTCGGGATGCACGTAGAAGTGCGACACCATGACCGCATTGCGCTCGCGCAGCAGCCGGCGGATGCGCGCCTTGAGCGCGCTGCGCTCGTCGGGCGAAGGCTCGGGCGGCACACGCGCCCAGGCATGGCGCGTGCTGCAGGCGGCGCCCGCGGCGGCGGGCTGCTCGTAATCGACGTCGATGCGCGAGGACGGCATGGCCGGGTCAGCCTTCCTGGAAGCGCATCGAGTAGTCGATGGCCTTGACGTCCTTGGTCAGCGCGCCGATGGAGATGCGGTCGACGCCGGTTTCGGCCAGTGCGCGCAGGCCGTCGAACGTCACGCCGCCCGAGATCTCGAGCACGGCCTTGCGCGCTTCGTCGGCCTCGTCGTTGATGCGCACCGCCTCGCGCAGCGTGGGCAGGTCCATGTTGTCGAGCAGCACCATGCGCGCGCCGGCGTCGAGCGCCTCGCGCAGCTGGGCCAGCGTCTCGACCTCGACTTCGACGAAGGCGGCGCGCTGCGCGGCCGGCGCCACCGCGCGCAGCGCAGCGGCCACGCCGCCGGCAGCGGCGATGTGGTTTTCCTTGATGAGGACCGCGTCGTAGAGGCCGATGCGGTGGTTCAGCCCGCCGCCCGTGCGCACGGCGTATTTCTGGGCCAGGCGCAGGCCCGGCAGCGTCTTGCGGGTGTCGACGATGCGCGCGCGCGTGCCGCGGACCGCGTCGGCGTATTGCGCCGTCTTGGTGGCCACCGCACTCAGCAACTGCAGGAAATTGAGCGCGGTGCGCTCGGCGGTCAGCAGCGCGCGTGCGGCGCCTTCGATCTCGAGCACCACCTGGTCGGCCGCGCAGCGCTCGCCCTCGCCGCAGTGCCAGCGGATGCGGGCCTCGGGATCGAGCTGCCGCAACGTGGCTTCGACCCACGGCGAGCCGCACACGACGGCCGCTTCGCGCGCCAGGATGCGGGCACGGGCGCGGCGGGCCGGGTCGACCAGCGAAGCGGTCAGGTCGCCGTCGGCCACATCTTCTTGCAGCGCGCGCGCCGCATCGGCCTCGGCCAGTGCGCGCACCGCGGGCACCGCGGGCACCGAAAAATCAAAACGGGGGCTGTCGGCAGTCATTCTCTTGTTGTCTCGTCTCTTTATCTCTTGGCCTGTCGCGCAGTTGCAGAAGCCCTTCGTCAGGAACCCGCCCGAACCGATTCAGGCACCGGATCGCGGCCGGTCAGCGACGCAACGGCCTCCTTGGGACCGATCCGGCCGTCGAGCAGCGCGACCACGCCTTCGGCGATCGGCATCTCCACGCCGAGGCTGCGCGCGCGCTGCACCACGGTGCGGGCGCAGTAGACGCCTTCGGCCACATGGCCCAGCGATGCCACGGCCTCGGCCAGCGTCCGGCCCTGCGCGAGCAGCAGCCCCACCTTGCGGTTGCGCGAGAGGTCGCCGGTGGCCGTGAGCACCAGGTCGCCGAGCCCCGACAGCCCCATGAAGGTCTCGGCACGCGCGCCGAGCGCGAGTCCGAAGCGGGTCATTTCGGCCAGGCCGCGCGTGATGAGCGCGGCGCGCGCGTTCAGGCCCAGCGCCAGGCCGTCGCACAGGCCCGTGGCGATGGCCAGCACGTTCTTGACGGCGCCGCCGACCTCGACGCCGACGATGTCGTCGTTGGCGTAGACGCGCAGCGCCGGGCCGTGGAAGGCATCGACGAGCGCGTCGCGCACCTCGGCATGCGGGCTGGCCGCCACCAGAGCGGTGGGCCGGCCCTCGGCGACTTCCTGGGCGAAGCTCGGCCCGCTGAGCACGCCGGCCTTGAGGGCGGGTGCCACCTGGGCCCAGATTTCGTGGGCCAGCATGCCGAAGGAGGCGGCGTCACCGCCGAGCGCGGGTTCCACACCCTTGCAGAGCCAGGCGACGGGCACGCGCGTGCCGCGCAATGCGATGAGCTGCTGGCGCAGCGCGGCCATCGGGGTGGCGACGATGACGAGGTCGGCGCCGGCCTGCGCCTCGCGCAGGTCGCCTGCGCGCACGACGAGGCTTGGCGGCAGCGCGAGGCCCGGCAGGTAACGGCGGTTTTCGCGCACGTTCGCGATCGCCTCGGCCTGGGCCGCATCGCGCGCCCAGAGCGTGACCTCATGGCGGCCTGCCGCATTGACAGCGAGCGCCGTGCCCCAGGCTCCGGCGCCATGAACGCAGATCTTCATCGGCGTCGCGGCGCTGTGCAGCGCTTACTGCGTGACGATCGGCGAGGGCTGGCCGGCGGCCTGCGCCTGCTGCTGCTCGTACATGGCCTGGAAGTTGATCTCGGCCAGGTGCACGGGCGGAAAGCCGCCGCGCTGGATCACGTCGGCCACGTTGCCGCGCAGGTAGGGATAGACGATCTGCGGGCAGGCGATGCCGAGGATCGGGCCCATCTGGTCTTCAGGCAGGTTGCGGATCTCGAAGATGCCGGCCTGCTTGGCCTCGACCAGGAACACGGTCTTCTCGCCGATCTTGGTCTGCACGGTGGCCGAGACCGAGACTTCGAAGATGCCGTCGGCCACGGGCTGGGCGTCCACGCCGAGCTGGATGTCGACGGTGGGCTGCTCCTGCTCGAGCAGGATGCCGGGGGAATTGGGCTGTTCGAGCGACAGGTCCTTGAGGTAGACGCGCTGGATCTGGAACACGGGATCTTGGGCTTGCTGGTCGGCCATGGCTGGACTTTCGAGAATCAAAACAATGCCCGCTGGGGCGGTTAACCCGCAGCGGGCTGCAGATGCGAGAACGGAAGATTATGGCCCGGCCCAAAGGCCGGTTCGTGAAACACCCGGAAGGCAGGCTCGGGAGCGCGTGCGAAATGCCCGCTTCCCGGCGCAAGCTGGATCAACTGCCCTGCAACAGCGGCACAAGGCCGCCGCGGCTGTCGAGCGCCATCAGGTCATCGCAGCCGCCCACGTGGGTGTCGCCGATGAAGATCTGCGGCACGGTGCGGCGCTTGGTGATTTCCATCATCGTGTCGCGGGCCTTGGGATCGCTGTCGATGCGGATTTCATCGATCTGTTCGACGCCCTTCGACTTGAGGATCTGCTTGGCTTGCGTGCAGTACGGGCAAAACCCGGTGGTGTACATCTTGACGGCTTGCATGGCTTTACCTCTCTTGGTTCTTGACGATTGCAGAACAGCCTTTTCAGGCCTTCTCAAGCGGCAGGTTAGCCTCTTTCCAAGCCTTGAGTCCGCCCGAGACGGCTTGGGCCTGCTCGTAGCCGAGTTTCTTGGCCGTGGCCACGGCGCGCTGGGCACGGGCGCCATTGGCGCAGACCAGCAGCAGCGGCACGTTCTTGTTCTTGACCGCGCCGGTCAGCTTTTCCTCGATCTGGTTCAACGGCACGTTCTTGGCACCGATCATGTGGCCGGCGGCGAACTCCTCGGGCTCCCGCACGTCGACCAGCACCGCGCGCTCGCGGTTGATGAGCTGTACCGCCCCCTGCGCCGTGAGGGTGCCGCCGCCCGCGCCGCGAAGCTTCGGCCAGGCGAGCATGCCACCCGCGCTGAGTGCGAGGAGCACCAGCATCCAGTTCGCGGTGACGAATTCGATCAATTTCACGGGGGTTCCTTGGATGGCAAACCCGGGATTTTAGAATGCTGGTTTTCCCAAGCGCTGCCAAAGGCCTCCCACATGCACAAACTGGTACTGATCCGCCACGGCGAATCGACCTGGAATCTCGAAAACCGCTTCACCGGATGGACCGACGTCGACCTCACCGAGACCGGCGTCGAGCAGGCCAAGCAGGCCGGACGGCTGCTCAAGGCCGAGGGCTACGACTTCGACGTGGCCTACACCAGCGTGCTCAAGCGCGCCACGCGCACGCTCTGGCACACGCTCGACGAGCTCGACCGCACCTGGCTGCCCGTGGTGCACTCGTGGCGCCTCAACGAGCGCCACTACGGCGGCCTGCAGGGCTTGAACAAGGCCGAGACGGCCAAGAAGTACGGTGACGAGCAGGTGCTGGTCTGGCGCCGCAGCTACAGCACGCCGCCGCCGCCGCTCGACGCCGACGACCCGCGCAGCGAGCGCGGCGACGTGCGCTACGCGAAGCTCTCGCCCGAGCAGATCCCGCTGACCGAATGCCTGAAGGACACGGTCGCGCGCGTGCTGCCGTTCTGGAACGAATCCATGGCCCCGGCCATCCGCACCGGCCGCCGGCTGGTGGTGGCGGCGCACGGCAACTCGATCCGGGCGCTCGTGAAGTACCTCGACGGCATCTCGGACGACGCCATCGTCGGCCTGAACATCCCGAACGGCATCCCGCTGGTCTACGAACTCGACGACGACCTCAAGCCGCTGCGCCACTACTACCTCGGCGACGCGGCAGCGGCCGAGAAAGCGGCGGCGGCGGTGGCCTCCCAGGGCAAGGCCTGAAAAAGAAAGGCCCCGGGCGGCGGTCGCCCGTGGAACCCCGGCAGGCAAATTGCTTCCAAGCTGTGTATATTGGTTCGACAGCCGACAAGGACAATCACTCATGATGGGCCAGAAATTGAAGATTACCGGCTGGGTCGCCGCTGGCGCCGTGGCCGGCGTCCTGACCACCGTCTCGCTGCAGACGGTCGCACGCGGCTCGCTCGCGCCGCTCCCGCTCGAAGAACTGCAGCAGCTCGCCGCGGTCTTCGGCATGGTCAAGAGCGACTATGTCGAGCCGGTCGATGAAAAGAAGCTCATCTCCGATGCCATTTCCGGCATGGTCGCGGGCCTCGATCCGCATTCGCAGTATTTCGACAAGAAGTCCTTCAAGGAATTCCGCGAGGGCACGACCGGCCGCTTCGTCGGCGTCGGCATCGAGATCTCGCAGGAGGACGGCCTGATCAAGATCGTCTCGCCGATCGAGGGTTCGCCCGCCTTCCGCGCGGGCCTCAAGCCCAACGACCTGATCACCAAGATCGACGACACGGCCGTGCGCGGCCTCTCGCTCAACGAGGCCGTCAAGCGCATGCGCGGCGAGGCCAACACGAAGGTGCTGCTGACGATCTTCCGCAAGGACGAGAGCCGCACCTTCCCGGTCACGATCACGCGCGAGGAGATCCGCACCCAGTCGGTGCGCGGCAAAGTCATCGAGCCCGGCTACGGCTGGATCCGCCTGTCGCAGTTCCAGGAACGCACGGTCGACGACTTCGTGAAGAAGGTCGAGGAGATCTATCGCGAGCAGCCCGACCTCAAGGGCCTGGTGCTCGACCTGCGCAACGACCCGGGCGGCCTGCTCGACGCGGCGGTGGCCATCTCGGCCGCCTTCCTGCCCGAGAACGTCACCGTGGTCACGACCGACGGCCAGCTCGCCGAGAGCAAGTCGGTCTACAAGGCGGCGCCCGAGTTCTACCAGCGCCGTTCGGGCAGCGACCCGCTGCGCAGCCTGCCGGCGGCCCTGAAGACCGTGCCGCTCGTGGTGCTCGTCAACGAAGGCTCGGCCTCGGCGAGCGAGATCGTGGCCGGCGCGCTGCAGGACCACAAGCGCGCGACCATCATGGGCAGCCAGACCTTCGGCAAGGGCTCGGTGCAGACGGTGCGTCCGCTCGGCCCCGACACCGGCCTCAAGATCACCACCGCGCGCTACTACACGCCGAGCGGCACCTCGATCCAGGCCAAGGGCATCGTGCCCGACGTGCTGGTCGACGAGAGCGCCGAAGGCAGCCCGTTCGCCGCGCTGCGCATGCGCGAGGCCGACCTCGAGAAACACCTGGCGAGCGGCCAGGGCCCCGAGGTCAAGGACCCCGAGCGCGAAAAAGCCCGCGACGAAGCGCGCAAGCGCCTCGAGGAAGAAGCCAAGAAGCCGCCGCAGGACCGCAAGGTGCCCGAGTTCGGCAGCGACAAGGACTTCCCGCTGGTGCAGGCGCTCAATCGCCTGAAGGGCCAGCCGGTGCTGGTCAGCAAGACGCAGATCATCGTCGACAACAAGGAAGAGAAGAAGGAAAACTGAGCCCGGGCGCATGGAAGACAGCGAGCTCCTGCGCTATTCGCGCCACATCCTTCTCGAGGAATTCGGCATCGACGGGCAGGCGCGCGTCAGCGCCGGCCGGGCGCTCGTGGTCGGCGCGGGCGGCCTCGGCTCGCCGGTGGCGCTGTACCTGGCGGCCGCGGGCGTCGGGCACGTCACGCTGGTCGACGACGACGAGGTCGACCTCACCAACCTCCAGCGCCAGATCGCGCACACGAACGCCCGCGTCGGCCAGCCCAAGGTCGAATCGGCCGCCCAGGCGATGCGCGACATCAACCCCGGCATCGCGATCGAGACGCACGTCATGCGCGCCGACGACGTGCTGCTCGCACGGCTCGTCGCGGCGGCGGACGTGGTGATCGACTGCAGCGACAACTTCGCCACCCGCCACAGGGTCAACCGAGCCTGCGTGGCGCATGGCAAGCCGCTGGTGGCGGGCGCGGCGATCCGGTTCGACGGCCAACTGAGCGTCTATGACACGCGCGACGAGGCCTCGCCCTGCTACGCCTGCCTGTTCCCGCCCGATGCGGCCTTCGAGGAGACGCTCTGCGCGGTGCTCGGGGTGTTCGGCCCGGTGGTCGGCACCATCGGCACGCTGCAGGCGAGCGAAGCGCTGAAACTGCTTGCGGGCATCGGTCCGTCGCTCGCTGGCAGGCTGCTGATGTTCGACGGCCGCCGCAGCGCCTTCGACACGCTGCAGGTCGCGCGCGATCCGCATTGCAGCGTCTGCGCCACGCGCCCGGGCCGCTGAGGCGCGGCGGCGGCGCACAACCCCGATTTCTCAGCGCGGCTGCTTCGCGCCCTTCGCCTTCGCGGCACCGGCGGCCGCGGGGCCCGCCGATGGCTTGTTGGCCTCCGACAGCACCTGCTTGCAATCCGCGTCCTCGCCCGGGCCGGTCTCGATGGTCGCGGCCAGCGCCAGCAGCGGATTGAGCGCCCCGAGCGCCAGCGCCGCCAAGCCGCGCTCTGCCAGCGGCATCGCCTGGACCCCGCCCGAGGGCGCACCGAAGGTGCCGCCGATGACCAGCGGCGTGCGCAGCGAGAGGATGCTCGCGTCCTTGGGCTGCGGCCGGACCACGAAGTCGAGCTTCTCGGTCGCGAGGTTGGCCTGGCCGGTGACGAAGAAGACGGTGTCCTCGGTGTCGAGCACCATGCTGCGGCTGCGCATGACGCCCTTGTCGACGTCGAAGGCCACCGCCGCGCAGCGCAGTTCGACGTTGCGGTCGCCGCGCAGCAGGAACTTGATGATCTCGCCGCCATCGAGCCCCATGAATTCGAGCAGCAGGTTGCTGAAGCGCCCGCGTCCCGTCAGTGCCGCCACGTCGCCCGAAGCGCCGCCGAGCCAGCCCGCCACGGAATTGCCGCGCCCCGACAGGTTGACCCGGCCGTCGAGCCGGCTGAAGCTGCTGCGCATGGTTTCCACCTTCGGGATCAGCCGATTGAGCTGCACGTTGCGCAGGTCGAGCGAGGCTCGAATGTCTGCTGGATTCTGGGTCGCGTCGATGCGGATCGCGCCAGCCAGCTTGCCGCCGCCCACGCCCAGGTCGAGCGGCTCGAGCGCCAGCACGCCGTCCTTGAGCCGGACCTGCACGCTGCCGCGGTCGAGCGGAACGTCGCGCACGTTGCGGATGCGCTCGGCCGTGTACTTGACGTCGGCGTTCATCGCGCGCAGCCGCTCGAAGTCGAGCGGGGCCGTGGGCAGCACCTTGGCACCCGATGCGCGCCGGTCCTGGATCGTCGGCGGCGGCGCGACGCCCTCCACGGCCTTGGCCGAGCGCTCGGTGGGCCGCAGGCCGATCAGCGGCCCCAGGTCGTCCATGTCCATCACCTTCGAGCGCAGGTCGCCCGCGAGCTGCGGTACGCTGCCGCCCTGGTCGAAGCGCATGTCGCCGCCGATGTCCGACAGGCCGAGCCGGCCCTTGAGCCCGGCCACTTCCCACAGGGTGCCGCGCTTGCGCAGGTCGCCGCTCAGCGCGTAGGGCGAGGTCTCGGGCAGCGCGATGCCGAGCAGCGGGAACAGCGCGCCGAGCGTCTGGCCCTTGAGATCGAATTTCGCCTCGATGCCGTCGAGGTCGGCAAACTGCCCCACGGTCCCGGCGGCCTTGAGCCGGGTCTGGCCGGCCGCCGCATCGATCTCGAGCGGAAACGGCGGCTGCCCGGCGGCGTTGAGCTGCAGCACGTTGCCGGTGCGGCCGTTGGCGGTCAGCGGCTGGCCCTTGTAGCGGCCCTTGATCTTGTAGGCCAGCGGCAGCTCGCCGCGGCTGGTGTCGTAGCTCACGTCCGCATGCACGTCCACGCCCAGGTGCTTGGCCAGGAAGTCGATGGCGCCGCCGTCGACCTGCACCGAGCCGATGACGGGCACCGTGCCCGGATCGGAGGTGTCCTTGCCGAGCGCCCAGGTGCGGCGCCCGTCGGACTCCATCTGCAGCCCGAGCGCGGGCGAGGCCAATGCGAGGCGCGGGATCACGACCTGCCGGCGCAGCAGCAGCGGCCAGAGCCGGATGTCGAACTCGGCGCGCTCTGCCTTCAGCAGGTAGGGATCGCGCGCCCAGGACGGATTGGCGAACTCGATGCCGTCGGCCTCGATGGTCGCGCCGCGCAGCCCGATGCCGACGTCGAGCCGGCGCGTGATCTCGAACTTGCGGCCGGTCTTCTCGCTGACGTAGCGGTTCACGGGCTCACGCAGCGTGTCCCACGGGAAGAACGCCACCAGGAGCACGAGTGCCGCGAGGAGCAGCACGAAGGCCGCCAGCAGCTTGAGCCAGAGCGGCCGGGCGCGAAAGACGTTCATTGCCATGCTCTCCTGGATATACCCTCGTTGCGGTGTTGCGGGTCGGCAGCCGACCGCACCCGCCGTGAGCAGATGCCTACGGCGCGGCGCGCAGCGGCGGGCGTCGGAACCCGCCTACAACACGCGTCCTCCGAACCCTTCATCATGCGCGTTGGCGAGGCCCCAGCCTTCGATGCCCAGGCAATTCGCCGGCAGGGCGTCCGGGAACGGGCCCCTGCCTACGTCAGAGGAAGCGCGGTTCGGCATGGACACCAGATTGCAGACCTACATCGTCGAAGACAACCTCACGATCCGTGAAAACCTCATTGGCACCCTGGAAGAGCTCACCTGCACGACGGTGGTCGGCTTCGCGGAAACCGAAATTCACGCCAGACAGTGGCTGCAGTCGCACGGCGACGAATGGGACCTTGCGGTGGTCGACCTCTTCCTCAAGCAGGGCAGCGGGCTGGGCGTGCTCCAGGCCTGCGCCGCGCGCAAGGCGCACCAGAAGGTGGTGGTGCTCAGCAACTATGCGACGCCCGACATCCGGCGGCGCTGCGCCGAGTTCGGCGTCGATGCCGTGTTCGACAAGTCGAACGAAATCGATGCGCTGGTCGACTTCTGCATCCTCGAGGCGGCGGCGCATCGCCCCGCGACCGGCACGGCCGACTGAAGCGGCAGGCGAAGAAAAGGCCGCACCGGGCGGCCTCGTGCCTCGCGCGGGGAGCGCTTCAATCGATCAGCTTGTTCTTCAGCGCGTAGTAGGTGAGGTCGCTGTTGGACGACAGGTTCATCTTTTCCATCAGGCGCGTGCGGTAGGTGCTCACGGTCTTGACCGACAGCGACAGCGTCTTGGCGATGTCGCCCGCGGTCTCGCCCTTGGCGAGCTTCAGGAACACCTGGAACTCGCGTTCCGAGAGCTGCTCGTGCGGCGCTGCGTCGTCCTTGCGGTCGAGCTGGCGCGCAAGCAGTTCAGCCACGGCCGGCGTGATGTAGCGGCGGCCAAGCGAGATGGTGCGGATCGCATTGACGATCTCCATCGGGTCGCATTCCTTGTTGAGGTAGCCGCTCGCCCCCTGGCGGATGAGGTTCATCGCGTAGTGTTCCTCCGGGTAGCCGCTCAGGATCAGGATGCCGACGTCCGGCGCCTTGGCGCGGATCATCGCCAGTGCATCGATACCGCTCTGCCCCGGCATGGACAGGTCCATCACCAGCACGTCGAGCTCGGTGGTGCGCACCAGCTCGATGGCTTCGCGTCCGCTGGCTGCTTCGCCGGCCACGCGGAGATCGACGTGCTCGGAGAAGAACTGCCGGAGGCCGGACCTCACGATGGCGTGGTCATCCACAATTCCAATTTTGATCATCTGTTACTTTCGTCGTTGTGTCGCGAGCGTGGAAGCCGCAACATGCCGGTCCCTGCTTGTTGTCAATTATTCACGAACTTGTGTTGAACGCACCCGCTAAAGTTTCATGCACTGGTTAGCTCCCCCCAAAATGGCCGTGAGCCTGCTGCTCGCGGCGCTGGCCGCACTGGCCCTCGTCGGCATCAACGAGGCGGGCTACCGCCAGTCGAGCCAGGCGCTCGCCGACATCGGCGAGGCGCAGAAGGTGCGCGGCACGCTCAACCAGCTGCTGCAGAACATGCTCGACGCCGAGACCGGACAGCGAGGGTACCTGCTGACCGGCGAGGCGAGCTACCGACAACCCTACGACTCGGCGGTCAAGCAGGTCGACGGGCACCTCGCGACGCTGCGCCAACTTTACGCCGACCAACCGGCCGAACGCGCCCGCCTGATCGAATTGTCGAAGCACGTGCTGCGCAAGATCGCCGAAATGGACATGAGCGTGCGGCTGCGCAGGGACGGCCAGGAAGATGCCTGGAAGTTCGTCATTACGACCGATGTCGGCCAAGAGGAGATGGACGCCATCCGCAAGACCGCGGGCGAGCTGATCGAGGCCAGCAACCGGACGCTGCACGACGGCCAGGTCCAGGTGATGAACTCGCTGCGGCTCGCGCGCATCGGCACCGCCATCGTGGCGCTCGCCGCCCTGCTGGCCTTCTTTTTGTACCTGCGGCAGTCGCACGCGCTGCGTTCGATCGGCGAGCGCCAGCAGGAGGCGCTGCAGCGCGAGCGCAATGCGCTCGAGGACGAGGTGCGCGAGCGCACCGCCTCGCTGGCCGAGCTGGCGACCCACCTGCAGGACGTGCGCGAGACCGAGCGCGGCTATCTCGCCCGCGAGCTGCACGACGAGCTCGGCTCGCTGCTGACCGCGGCCAAGCTCGACGTGGCGCGGCTCAAGTCGAGGCTGCTCGACACGCCCGACGCGAGCCAGCGGCTGCAGCACCTGACCGAGCTCCTCAACAGCGGCATCGCGCTCAAGCGCCGCATCATCGAGGATCTGCGCCCTTCGTCGCTGTCCAACCTCGGGCTGGTGGCCTCGCTCGAGATCCTCGGGCGCGAGTTCGCCGAGCGCTCCGGCATCCCGGTGCAGATGGCGCTCGAACCCGTGATGATGGACGAGTCGCGCCAGCTCACGATCTACCGCATGGTGCAGGAGAGCCTGACCAACATCGGCAAGTACGCCGAGGCCACCGAGGCGACGATCGTGCTGAAGAACTACGAGAACCACGTGATCGTGGAGGTGGCCGACAACGGCAAGGGCTTCGACCCGCTGCGCGTGCGCCCCTCGACCCACGGCCTGGCGGGCATGCGCCACCGCGTCGAGGCGGCGCGCGGCAAGCTCACGATCAGCTCGACGCCGGGCCGCGGCACCCGTGTCAGCGCCATGCTGCCCGTCGCGGCCCTGCCTTGAGCGCCGCGCCGGGCACAGCAAGCCGGGAACTCGGCCATCTCCTACGCTCCCCGCGCCCGGGCGCTGACAACTCGCGGCAGGGCGGCCCCTTAAGGTTGCTCCACGCTGCCAATCCCTCCCGCCGCATGAACGCGCGGGCCGTGGCAGCAACCTGCAAAACAACGAGCGAAGTCTCGAAGGAGTCCACATGTTGCATTACGCAGTGGTGTTTCTGGTCATCGCGCTGATCGCCGCCGTGCTCGGTTTCGGCGGCATCGCCGCCAGCGCGGCAGGCATCGCCAAGATCCTGTTCGTGATCTTCGTGGTGCTCGCCATTGCCAGCTTCCTGGCCGGCTTGCTACGACGCAAGTAGCGTAGGTACGATCCGCAGGCTCCCGCATTTCATCTCCCCCGGAAAGGAAACTCCCCATGAACACGACGAAGACCCCCTCGCAACTCGCCGACGACGCACGCCAGACCGCCAACGAAGCGGTCGAAAGCACGCGGGCCTATGCCCAGAACGCGGTGAATGCGGCCGGCGAAAAGGTCCGCGAACTGCGCCGCGACGTGGAGCCCGGGGTCGAGCAGCTCGCAGCGCGCGTGCAGCAGGCCGTGCAGCGCGGCCTCGACGCGGCGTCGACCACCAGCGCCCGCGCGCAGCGCCGCCTCGAGCAGGCTGCCGACGTGACCGGCCGCTACATCTCCGACCAGCCCGTGCGCTCGGTGCTGATCGCCGCCGCGGCCGGCGCCGCGATCACCGCCCTCATCGTGCTGGCCAGCCGCGGCCGCAGGGACGACTACTGATTCGACCGACCACAGGCTGAGTCCGGATCCCGCGCACCATGCTCCATCCGATCTTTTCCACGGCGCTCGGGCACCCGGAACTCATCGCCGAACATGCCGCGAACTACGCGGCACTGGTACGACAGGAGGCCTCCGAAGCAGGCCGCAGCCTGCTGGCCCGCATGCTCGCCGGCGTCTTCGCGGCGGCCAGTGCGATGCTGGCCCTCGGGCTGATCGGCGTCGCGGTGCTGCTCGGCGTGCTGCACGGAACCTTCCACTGGGTGCTGGTCGCAGTGCCCGGCGTGGCGCTGGCCGTGGCCGGCCTTTGCACCTGGATCGCGACGCGGCCATTCCCGGGTCACGGATTCGACGATCTCCGGGCCCAGGTCGATGCCGACCTGCGCGCGTTGCACGAAGCAGGAGCCCGCGATGGACGACATTGAACGCAAGCTCCTCACGCCGCAGGAACGGCTGGCGCTGTCGCGCCGCGCGCTCGTGCGGGAATTGAACGGCGGCCATGACGAACCCGGCTACGACGAGCAACCGTACGACGGCTGGCCCGATGGCGCGCACGCGCAGGGCGCCGCACAGGGCCTGCACGGCGAGCGCACGGACCATGCCTCGCTGCCCTGGTTCTCGATGGCGCGCAGCATGACCGAGCGCTGGTGGCGCCGCCACCCCGCCCATGCGATGGGCCAGCTCGCGCGGCCGGTGCTCGAGCGCTATGCGCGCAAGGAACCGGCCAAGCTCATGGCCATCGCCGCGGCCACGGGCGCCGTCCTGGTGCTCGTGCGGCCGTGGCGCCTGCTCTCTTTCACGGCGGTGCTGGCGGCAGTGCTCAAGACATCCGATGTGGCTGACGTCGTCAATACGCTGATGCAGCAGAGAAACACAAGCCCACGAAAGGACCCACGATGAACGCCACCGTTTCCCAACCCGACAACCGCAGTGCCGGTCACCAGCGCCTGGTGCTCGACGAGAACGCCATCGGCGCCGCCGCCCGGAGCCTCGACGAAGGCGCCGTCACGCCGAGCTACGGACCGTGGCGCGACGACGTCGTCAAGCTGCTGAACGATGCACTCGCGACCGAACTGGTGTGCGTGCTGCGCTACAAGCGCCACTACTTCACGGCCAGCGGCGTTTCCTCGCCCGCGATCGCCGACGAGTTTCTCGTGCATGCGAACGAGGAGTCGGCGCACGCCGACCGCATTGCCGAGCGTATCGTCCAGCTCGGCGGCGAACCCGATTTCGCGCCGACCCACCTGCTCGACCGCAGCCATGCGAACTACGACGAGTCGACCGACCTGCAGGCCATGGTGCGCGCGAACCTGGTGGCCGAGCGCATCGCGGTCGAGACCTACCGCCAGATGATCAACCTCATCGGCGACAAGGACCCGACCACGCGGCGCATGCTCGAAGACATCCTGTCGGACGAGGAAGAACACGCCGACGAACTCAAGGACTGGCTCGGCCACTGATCCGGGCGGACGCCGCATGAAAAACCCCGGCTCGCCGGGCTTTTTCATTGCTGCGGGCCAAATGGCCTCAGCTGCGGACCTCGAGCAGGTTGTTGACCGAGCTCACGCCCTGCACGCCCTTGGCGATTTCCTCGGCCCGCGCCTTGGCAGCGGCCGTGGGCGCCGGGCCCTTGAGGCTCACCACACCGGCTTTCGTGTCGACGTCGATCTTGATCGCGCTCAGGTCGGAGTCCCTGGCGAGCCCGGCCGAGACCGATGCGGTGATCGCGGCATCGTCCACGGTGGCGCTCACTGCAGCGCCGGCATCCTTTGCGGCACCCTTCACCTCGGCGGTGGTGCCCGAGGCATCGACCTTCTCCTTGGCATCCCGGAGCGCTTCCGCGGTCTTGGCGGCGGCGGTCTCGGCCGCCTGCTCGGTCTTGGCGATCGCGCTGTCGAGCTGCTGCCCGGCGGTGCGGTTGTCGGCGTTGTCGCATGCGGCAAGCGCCAGCGCCGAGCCGGCCAGCAGCACGGCAGTGAGGGAACGATGTGTTCTGTTCATTGGAATCCTCCATTCGCTCGCAAGGAGCAGCAAAGCGCAAAAAGCGCGGCCCGGTTGGGCCGCACCCCAATCTAGCGGACGGCGCGGCCCCGCCCCGCTGGCCGGCGGCGCAAAACCCTGTAGGACAACAAGGCTCAGGCCGTGACGATCCAGCCCTCGAGCGGATCGATGCCCTCGGGCAGCCCGTAGCCCGGTCCGGGCGTGGACGCGCGTTCGGCGCTCCAGGCGGCCTGCACGAGGCACAGCACGGCGTCGAGATGATCGCCCTGCGCATCCTCGAGCAGTTCGGCGCGGTGCGCGGCCTCGAGGCCCAGCCGCAGGCCCAGGCGCGAGGTGCCCGCCTCGAGCGCGGCGAGCAGGTCGGCCCGCGCGGCGAGCCGCTCGGGCGTCTGCTTCGCGCGCTCGTCGTTCTTGTAGCTGCGCCGGCCGATCAGTTCGCGCGCGAGCAGCCCCGGATAGGCTTCGAGCGCGATGCGGTGCGCATGGCTGCCGACGTGCAGCCCCGGCAGGCTGGCCCCCGCCGCCAGCAGCGGCGGCACGCCGGCGTGAAGCATGAACGCCACGGGCGGGTTGACCCACTTCATCGAGGTGCTCGACCCGGCCGGCGCGTCGGTCGCCCGGTGCGCGAACTTGCCGCCCACCGGGCGCGCAGCGCAGAAGGCCGCGAAAGTCTCGCGGATCTCGGCGCGGCTCAGGCGCGCATAGTGGTGCATGAGCGCCTCCCATTCGCACGGCCATTGCAGCTGCTGCACCAGCTCGCGCGGCAGCCCGAACGGAAAATCGAAGCCGCCGATCCATGCCGGCTCGGTGGCCAGCCATTCGGCCCAGCCCGCGAGCGTGCTGAAGCGCACCAGCCGGGTCAGCGCCAGGGTGCCGGTGCCGCGCGCCTCGCCGGCCGCGACCACGATCGGCTTGCGCGCGCTCGGCGCGCTGGAGAAATCGCAGCCGAACAGCAGCATCGTCGGCCCGCCTCAGCCGAGCGCCAGCGCGATCACGCCGGCGGCAATGAAGGCCGCGCCCAGCAGGCGCATCAGGCGGTCGCCCTCGCGCAGCAGATGGCCGCCGATCAGCGCGGCGAACAGCATCGACACCTCGCGCGCCGGCGCCACGTGCGAGATGGGCGCCTGCTGCACCGCGTAGAGCACCGGCACGTACGAGACCGGACTGATGGCCGCCACCAGCAGCGCGTACTTCCACTGCGCGCGCCACATGCGCGCGGTGGCGGCGCGGTCGCGCAGCGCGACGGGCGCGAGCAGCCCCACGCGCACGAAGTTGCTGAAGTAGTCGAGCAGGATCGGCGACATCGCGAGGAACTTCACCCCGTAACTGTCGGCCACCGTGTAGGCCGCGATGAAGGCACCGGTCAGGAGACCGTAGCGCAGCCCCTTGTGCACGCGCTCGCGCTGCGCCGCGTCATGCTGGCGGCGCCACAGCGCGGGGCCGCCTGCCACGAGGAACACGCCGAGCACCACGCCCAGGATGCCTGCGAGGCCCACCAGGCTGATGCGTTCGCCGAGGAACAGGATCGCGACCAGCGACGACAGCAGCGGGCCCGAGCCGCGCGCCAGCGGGTACACCACCGTGAGGTCGGACTTGCGGTAGCCCCGCAGCAGCACGACGTAATAGAAGACATGCAGCACGCCGCTCAGCGCGACGAAGCCCCATTCGGTCGCGCCCCAGCCCGGCACCACGCGCCAGCCCAGCCCGATGCCCACCGGCGCCCACAGCACCGCCATGAACACGGAACTCTGGAAGGCGAAGCGCGCATCGCCGCTCGCCTTCTTGGCCGCGATGTTCCAGCTGGCATGAATGACCCCGGCGAGCAGGATAAGCGCGAACGCGGAAAGCGGCACCTCGGCCGACCGGGATCAGTGGCGCCCGACGATGGCGGCAGTGGCCATCAATTCTTCCAACAACGCCAGCGACACCTTGCCCGAGACGGCATAGGGATTGAGCTCGGGCTTCTCCGAATACTTGAGCAGCGTCGAGGCGTTGAGCTTCGACAGGTTGACCTGCCCCATGGTCCAGCCGCCGAAACGGCGCTCGGCGATCTCTTCGTAGTGCAGCAGCACCACGTCCTTGTGGCGCGCATCGCGCTGGATGTGGCCGTAGAGCTCGCTGATCGCCTCGCGCCCGCCTTCGATCGCCTGCAGGAAGGTGCCGCCGCCGTAGCAGAGGATGCCGGTGATGCCCGAGGCCGGGTTGTGCGAGCGCGACTGCGCGAGGATCGCCTCGATCGCCTCGGGGCGGGTGTCGACAGCGCGGCTGGCGTAGAGAAGGCGAACCAGCATGGTCAGTTTTTCCTTGGCAGCAGGGAAAGGAATTCGCGGCGCAGGCTCGGGTCCTTGAGGAACACGCCGCGCATGACGGAATTGATCATCTTGCTGTCCATTTCCTTCACGCCGCGCCAGGCCATGCAGAAGTGCTCGGCCTCCATGACGAGCGCCAGGCCGTCGGGCTGCGTCTTTTCCTGGATCAGGTCGGCCAGCTGCACTACAGCCTCCTCCTGGATCTGCGGCCGGCCCATCACCCATTCGGCGAGCCGCGCGTACTTGGAAAGGCCGATGACGTTGGTGTGCTCGTTCGGCATGACGCCGATCCACAGCTTGCCGATGATCGGGCAGAAATGGTGCGAACAGGCGCTGCGCACGGTGATCGGGCCGACGATCATCAGCTCGTTCAGGTGCTCGGCGTTCGGAAACTCGGTGAGCGGCGGTGGCGGCACATAGCGGCCCCTGAACACTTCGTTCAGGTACATCTTGGCGACGCGGCGCGCGGTGTTGCCGGTGTTGTGGTCGTTGTCGAGATCGATCACCAGACTCTCGAGCACGCCCTTCATCTTGACCTCGACCTCGTCGAGCAGCGACGCGAGCTCGCCCGGCTCGATGAACTCGGCGATGTTGTCGTTGGCGTTGAAGCGCTTGCGCGCGGCCTGCAGGCGTTCGCGGATCTTCACCGAGACGGGGGCGCCCTCGTCGTCGTTGTGTCCATCAGGGCGGGGTTCCACGTCGGTTTTCCTCAGCATCCGGGCATCGTACCAGCGAACGGCTCTGGCCTCTTCAGCCCTGCACCGCCCGTGGCCTCTGTGGCAAATGCTATCAATTCGGAAGCGTGAAGTCGGCCACCAGCGGCAGATGGTCCGACATGCGCGCCCATATCGGCCCGCGCGGCACCGAACAGGCCACCGGCTCGAGCCGGCGTCCGTAGACGAAGTCGAGCTGCGCCACCGGCAGGCGCGACGGGTAGGTGAGCGTGCGCGGCCCGCGCAGGTCGCTGGTGTCGCGCAGCCCCATGGCGTTCATCGCGTAGCGCATGCGCGCGCCCCAGTCGTTGAAGTCGCCCGCGACCACCACCGCCTCGTCGGGCGGCACCTCGCTGTCGATGAACTCGCGCAGCCGGGCCACCTGCCGCACCCGGCTGCCCTTGATGAGCCCGAGATGCACCACGATCGCATGCACCGGCCGGCCTTCGACCTCGATCACCGCATGCAGCAGCCCGCGCTGCTCGAAGCGGTGGTCGGAAATGTCGCGGTGGCCGGTGCGGATAACCGGCCAGCGCGTGAGCAGCGCGTTGCCGTGCTCGCCATGGCGCGTGATGGCGTTGGTTTCATACACCGCGGTGTAGCCCTCGGGCGCCAGAAAATCGGCCTGCGGCAGCTCGGGCCAGCGAGCGAACCGCGCCTCGCCCTGCCGGTTCATCTTGCGCACTTCCTGCAGGCAGACGATGTCGGCGTCGAGCTGCTCGATCGCGTGGCCGAGGTTGTGGATCTCGAGCCGCCGTGCCGGCCCGATGCCCTGCACCCCTTTGTGGATGTTGTAGGTCGCAACGCGAAGCGTCTGGGCCGGCAGGTTCATCGGGCAAATTCTGGCAGCAACAGAATGGCTTCGGCGTTCGATGGGGAAAAGCAGGCGTCGGCCGCCTCGCGGTACGGCAGCCATTGCCATGCGTCGTGTTCGCGCGGTGCGAGCACCGGCGTCAGGCGCTCGGGCACGCACAGGCCGAACAGGTGCTCGGTGTTGTGCGTGACCTCGGGCGCATAGCGCGCGCGCCAGGCCGGATAGATCTCGTAGACGTTGCGCAGCTGCCAGTCGACCAGCCGCGCGGCGAGCGGCGTGCCCTCGCCGCACTGGATGCCGGTTTCCTCGCCCACCTCGCGCGCCGCAGTGAGCGCGAGCGGCTCGTCGGCCACGTCCTTGCTGCCGGTCACCGACTGCCAGAAATCGCTGGCGTCGGCACGGCGGATCAGCAGCACCTCGAGCGCCGGCGTATGGATGACGACCAGCACCGACTCCGGAATCTTCCAGGGCCGGGCGGGCGTCGTCATGGGCGCGTCAGGCGGCCGGCTGCTGCACGTTGCGCAGCCGGATGTGCAGCTCGCGCAGCTGCTTTTCATCCACCGGGCTCGGCGCCTGCGTGAGCAGGTCTTGCGCGCGCTGCGTCTTGGGGAAGGCGATCACGTCGCGGATCGACTCGGCGCCGGTCATGAGCATGACGAGGCGGTCGAGGCCGATCGCGATGCCGCCGTGCGGCGGTGCGCCGTACTGCAGCGCATCGAGCAGGAAGCCGAACTTGGCCTGCGCGTCCTCGGCGTTGATCTTGAGCGCGCGGAACACCTTGCTCTGCACTTCCTCGCGATGGATACGCACCGAGCCGCCGCCCATCTCGATGCCGTTGAGCACCATGTCGTAGGCCTTGGCGATGCACTTCTCGGGCGCGGTGTCCATGAGGTCTTCATGGCCGTCCTTGGGTGCCGTGAACGGATGGTGCACGGCGCTCCAGCGCTGGCCTTCCTCGTCGAACTCGAACATCGGGAAGTCGACCACCCACAGCGGCGCCCAACGGTCGTCGAACAGCCCCGCCTTCTTGCCGAAGGCGCTGTGGCCGATCTTCACGCGCAGCGCGCCCATGGCGTCGTTGACGACCTTTTCCTTGTCGGCGCCGAAGAACAGGATGTCGCCATTGACGGCACCGGTGCGCGCGATGATCTCGGCCAGCGCCGCATCGTCGAGGTTCTTGACGATCGGGCTCTGCAGGCCGTCGCGGCCCGCGGCGGCGTCATTGACCTTGATGTAGGCGAGGCCCTTGGCGCCGTAGATCTTGACGAACTCCTGGTAGGCATCGATCTCGCCGCGCGAAAGGCCGCCCTCGGCACCGCCGCCCGGCACCTTGAGCGCGACCACGCGGCCGCCCTTCATGGTGGCGGCGTTCGAGAACACCTTGAACTCGACGCGCTTCATGATCTCGGTGAGCTCGGTGAACTCGAGCTTCACGCGCAGGTCGGGCTTGTCGGACCCGTACTTGAACATCGCGTCGGCGTAGCTCATGGTCGGGAACACCGGCAGGTCGATGCCCGCGGCGTTGCGGAACACGTTGCGGATCATGCCCTCGAACATCTCGCGGATCTCTTCCTCGGCGAGGAACGAGGTCTCGATGTCGATCTGCGTGAATTCGGGCTGGCGGTCGGCGCGCAGGTCTTCGTCGCGGAAGCACTTCACGATCTGGTAGTAGCGGTCGTAGCCGGCCACCATCAGCAGCTGCTTGAACAGCTGCGGCGACTGCGGCAGCGCGAAGAAGCTGCCGTCGTGCACGCGGCTCGGCACGAGGTAGTCGCGCGCGCCTTCGGGCGTGGACTTGCCGAGCATCGGCGTCTCGATGTCGATGAAGCCGTTGGCGTCGAGGAACTTGCGCGTCTCCATCGTCACCTTGTAGCGCAGCATCAGGTTGCGCTGCATCGCCGGGCGGCGCAGGTCGAGCACGCGGTGCGTGAGGCGCGTGGTTTCCGACAGGTTGTCGTCGTCGAGCAGGAACGGCGGCGTGACCGACGGGTTGAGCACCTTGAGCTCGTGCGCCAGCACTTCGATCTTGCCGCTCTTGAGCTGGTCGTTGGTCGTGCCTTCGGGGCGTGCGCGCACGAGGCCGGTGATCTGCACGCAGAACTCGTTGCGCAGGTTCTCGGCCACGGCGAAGGTGGCGGCGCGGTCGGGGTCGCACACCACCTGCACATAGCCTTCGCGGTCGCGCACGTCGATGAAGATCACGCCGCCGTGGTCGCGCCGGCGGTTGACCCAGCCGCACAGGGTGACGGTTTGGCCCATCAGGGCTTCGGTCACAAGACCGCAATAGTGAGTACGCATGGCCATGGTTGGATTCCGGCGCCGCAAGGGCGCGTTGGTATTACTTGATCGCGATGGACGAAGGGCCGCCGGGGACCACCACGCCCATCGAGACGATGTACTTGAGCGCTTCGTCCACGCTCATTCGGAGTTCGATGCAGTCGCTGCGCTTGAGCATCACGAAATAGCCGCCCGTGGGATTGGGCGTGGTCGGGACGTAGACGCCCAGGTAGTCGCCGCCGCCCAGGTGCCCGACCACCTCGGGGCCGGGCGTGCCGGTCACGAAGGCGATGGTCCAGACGCCCTCGCGCGGCCACTGCACCAGCACCGCGGTGCGGAAGGCATTGCCGTTCTCGGAGAACAGCGTGTCCGACACCTGCTTGACGCTGGAGTAGATCGAGCGCACCACCGGGATGCGCCGCACCACGGCGTCGCCCCAGCCGAGCAGGCGCTTGCCCACGAAGTTGCTCGCCACCGCGCCGACCACCAGCAGGATGGCCAGCGTGAGCAGCACGCCGAGCCCGCGCACGTTGTTGTCGTGCAGCCAGTTCTGCCACGCGAGCGGCAGCACCCAGAGGGTCTGGTCGAGCGTGTCGATGATCCACTTCAGCACCGCCAGGGTGATGAACAGCGGAACGATCACCAGCAGGCCGGAGAACAGCCATTTGCGCAGGGCGTGCATGGTGCGTGGCTTCTCTCTCAGTCGCTCTTGGCGGCCGCGGCCGGCGCCGGGGCGGGGCTGGCCGCCGGTGCGGGCGCAGGCGCGGGGCTGGAGGAAGCATTTGCCGCCGGCGCGGCGGCAGCAGGCGCAGCGGCCGCATCGCCGTTCTTGGCCGGGGCGGACTCGGGCTTCTTGCCGCCGCCATCGCGGAAGTCGGTCACGTACCAGCCGGAGCCCTTGAGCTGGAAGCCGGCGGCGGTGACTTGCTTCTCGAATGCACTCGCGCCGCACGCCGGGCACACCGTGAGCGGCGCGTCGGACATTTTCTGCAGGGCGTCCTTGGCAAAGCCGCAGGCACTGCACTTGTAGGCGTAGATGGGCATGGAATTGAGTGGGAATTAGTCCGCAACAGACGACTGATGCGGAACGCTCGCAAAGCCCTCGATTATAAGGGCCGCCCCTGCCGGCGCGGGCCCGGAGCGGCTCAGGCCGGCTCGGTGGCCAGCATCCGATGCGGCGTGCGGGTGTCGCTCACCCATTGCGGCAGCAGCGATCCGGCGACAAGGCCGCCGAACGAAGCGAGCACGCCGGCCAGCTGGGCCGGGAAAGCCTCGCCCCAGGGCGTGTACAGGAAGAGCAGCCACACGCCGATGCCGGCCGCGATGGCCGCCAGCGCGCCCTGCGTGGTGGCGCGGCGCCAGTAGAGGCCGCACACCAGCGGCACGAAGGCGCCGACCAGCGGCACCTGGTAGGCCCCAGACACCAGTTCGTAGATCGGCGTGCCCTGCATGCGGATCGAGTAGGCGAGCACCGCCGCACTGAACACCAGCACCGTGATGCGCATGGTCATGAGGTTCTGCCGGTCGGTGCCGGCGGGGCGGAACTGGCGCCAGATGTTCTCGGTGAAGGTGACGCTCGGCGCCAGCAAGGTGGCCGACGCGGTCGACTTGATGGCCGACAGCAGCGCTCCGAAGAACAGCACCTGCATCACGAACGGCATCTTTTCGAGCACCAGCGTCGGCAGCACCTTCTGGGGATCGTCCTTCAGCAGCACCGCGGTCTGCTCCGGCATGATCAGCAGCGCGCTCGCGACCAGGAACATCGGTACGGCCGCGAACAGGATGTAGGCCACGCCGCCGATCACCGGCCCGCGCGTGGCGCCCTTGACGCTGTTGGCCGACATCACGCGCTGGAACACGTCCTGCTGCGGAATGGAGCCCAGCATCATGGTGATGGCGGCCGCGAAGAAGAAGACCATGTCGTGCCAGTTCGGCTCGGGCCAGAACCTGAACAGGTCCTTGCTGACGGCGAAGGCCAGCACCTTGTCGGCACCGCCGGCCATCTGGCCGGCGAACACCGCGATGATCGCGAGGCCCGCCACCAGGATGATCATCTGGACGAAATCGGTCACGGCGACCGACCACATGCCGCCGAATAGCGTGTAGGCCAGGATGGAGAGCACGCCGATCACCATGCCGGCCGCAATGCCGATGGCGCCGCCCGAGAGCACGTTGAACACCAGCCCGAGCGCCGTGACCTGCGCCGACACCCAACCGAGGTAGCTCAGCATGATGATCAGCGAACACGCCACCTCCACGCCGCGGCCATAGCGCTCGCGGTAGTAGTCGCTGATGGTGAGCAGCGTCATGCGGTAGAGCTTGCCCGCGAAGAACAGGCCCACGAGGATCAGGCAGGTGCCCGCGCCGAAGGGGTCTTCGACCACGCCGTTCAGGCCGCTCTCGATGAACTTGGCGGGAATGCCGAGCACCGTCTCCGAACCGAACCACGTCGCGAACGTGGTCGTCACGATCATGAACAGCGGCAGGTGCCGTCCGGCGATCGCGAAGTCGGTGGTGTTCTTCACCCGCTTCGCGGCATAGAGCCCGATGGCGATGGTGACCAGCAGGTAGACGACAACCAGCGTCAGCAGCACGAGACTTTCTCCTCTAGAACAGATTCACGCGCACCAGCAACTGCATGGCGAGCAACCCCAATACAAATCCCATGCCGCCGTAGATGATGGCCTGCAGCAGCCGGTTGGTGCGCTTCTGCGCGGCCAGCAGCTCGAGCAGCTCGCGCCGGTGGTCGGGCGGTCGATTCTCGAGGTACTCGTGCAGCAGGCGCGGCAATTGGGGCAGCAGTTTCGCGTAGCGCGGCGCCTCGGCCCGCAGTTGCTGCCAGAGCTTCTTCGGCCCGATCTGGTCGACCATCCACTTCTCGAGGAAGGGCTTGGCCGTGTGCCAGAGGTCGAGCTCGGGGTCGAGCTGGCGGCCCAGGCCCTCGATGTTGAGCAGCGTCTTCTGCAGCAGCACCAGCTGCGGCTGGATCTCGACGTGGAAGCGCCGCGAGGTCTGGAACAGCCGCATCAGCACCATGCCGAGCGAGATCTCCTTGAGCGGGCGATCGAAGTACGGCTCGCAGACGGTGCGGATCGCCGCCTCGAGTTCGTCGATGCGCGTGCCCTCGGGCACCCAGCCGCTTTCGAGGTGCAGCTCGGCCACGCGCTTGTAGTCGCGCCGGAAGAAGGCCACGAAGTTCTGCGCGAGGTATTCCTTGTCCGACTCGGTCAGCGTGCCGATGATGCCGAAGTCGAGCGAGATGTAGCGCCCGAAGGTCTCGGGCTCGAGGCTCACCTGGATGTTGCCCGGGTGCATGTCGGCATGGAAGAAGCCGTCGCGGAACACCTGGGTGAAGAAGATGGTCACGCCGTCGCGCGCGAGCTTGGGAATGTCGACGCCGGCCGCGCGCAGGCGGTCGAGCTGGGCGATCGGCACGCCGTTCATGCGCTCCATCACGATCACCTCGGGATGGCAGAAGTCCCAGAACATCTCGGGGATCAGCACCAGCTCGAGCGAGGCCATGTTGCGCCGCAGCTGGGCGGCATTGGCGGCCTCGCGCACCAGGTCGAGCTCGTCGTGCAGGTACTTGTCGAACTCCGCCACCACCTCGCGCGGCTTCAGGCGCTTGCCGTCGGCCGACAGGTTCTCGACCCAGCCGGCCATCATCGCCATCAGCGCCAGGTCTTTCTCGATCACGCCCTGCATGCTGGGGCGCAAGACCTTGACGGCCACCTCGCGCACCTCGCCCGCGCCGGTGCGGATGGTCGCGAAATGCACCTGCGCGATCGACGCGCTCGCGACCGGCGTCTCGTCGAACTGCACGAACACGTCGCCCACGGGCCGGCGGAAGGCCCGCTCGATGGTCGCGATGGCCACCGACGACGGGAACGGCGGCACCCGGTCCTGCAGGAATGCGAGCTCGTCGGCGATGTCGGGCGGCAGCAGGTCGCGGCGCGTCGACAGCACCTGGCCGAACTTGACGAAGATCGGGCCCAGCCGCTCGAGCGCCTCGCGCAGCCGCTGGCCGCGCGGTGCATCGAGATTGCGGCCGATCGAAACCACGCGCGCCACGACGCGCAGCCATGGCTTCTGGAAGCTCGTGAGCACGAGTTCGTCGAGGCCGTAGCGCAGCGCGACCCAGACGATGACGAAGCCGCGATAGAAACGTCTCATTCCTTCTTGCCCGCCCGCGTGCCCGAGGCGAACTGGCGCAGTGCGCCCGCGACGCGGCGCGCGCCCTCTGCCACGGTGTGCGCCGGCACGTCGCCGATCACGCGCGCAAGATCGTCCTCGACGTCCCAGCGCACATGGTCGACCAGCCAGTTGACCTCGGCCGCGAGCTGCACGTCGCCGACGATCTGCACCGCGGGCTTGTCGCCGCGCAGGGTGGCGCGGGCCAGGTCGAACGGAGACTCATCGGTGACGGTGAGCGTGAGTTCGGGCACCGATCCCGGCGGGGCCAGGTCGAGCAGGCCGGCCGGCGTGGCCACCAGCTCCATGGTCACGAAGCGCCACTGGAAGCGGACCACCCGCCCCTGCTGCCGCAGCAGCCGCTGCTGGGCCTCGGGCTCCTGCTGCAGCACGTGGTTGAGAAACAGCACCGCGCGGTGCTGGATCTCGTGCACCGCCCAGGCGGGCGGCTGCAGGCGCTCGCCGACGCGGTTGAAGAGATCGCCGAGAAAAGAAAATGGGGACGATGGTGTGGCCATGTCCCCATTATCGGTTCAGCAGGCGGCCTCGCGGCCGCCGGATTGCGCTGACTACTGCAGCGCCTGGACGCCCGCGACGAGCCAGCCGCTGGTGCCGCTGGTCGGCTTGGTCATGTTCCAGACCTCGCGGAACGGACCCGGGCCGGCCGAGGCGTCTTCGCGGATCATGCCCGAGAACTCCACGCTCGCCATGTAGACGTCGGCCAGCTCTTCGATGCCGAGCAGCTTGGCATCGAGCATCACGACCTCGGTCTTGTTCGACGTGCCGCCCGTGTGGCTGGCGCGGTCCGCCAGCTGGGTGCGGATTTCCTCGACCATCTCGTCCGTCATCATCGAGCGCAGCATGGTCACGTCGGCACGGTCCCAGGCGTCCTGCAGCGTCACGAAGTTGCGCTTGGCGGCGGCGAGGAAGCCGTCGACGTCGAAGCCGGCCGGAATGCCCCAGCTCTGCGAACCCGCGAGTGCCGAGCCGATCATGCTGCCGCCCGCTGCGGCACCTGCGGCCGAGAGGCTGCTGCCGTGGGCCGGCGAGGCGTCGAAGGCCGCGGTGTTGCGCTCCCAGGGACGGGCCGAGGCGTCGTTGCCGACGTTGGACGGGCTGTACTGCGCCGGCGCGCCGGGGTTCGCAGGACCGCCCGCGCCTTCGAACGCGAAGCCGCCGCGGCGGCCTGCTGCGGGCGCTGCTGCCGAGCGCGCCTTGAACATGCGCCAGACGAACAGCGCCGCCATTGCGAGCAGTGCGATCAGCAGGATGTTGGCGAAGCCGGCGCCGAGGCCCAGCGAGTTCGCGAGCCAGGCCAGGCCCAGGCCGGCGGCCAGGCCACCGAGCATCGCGCCCCAGGGGCGCTTCGGCGCCGCAGCGGCAGGCGTCGCCGGTTTCGGCGTCGCGGTGTTCGCGTTTTGCTGCGCGGGCGCGGCCGGCGGCGTCGACTGACGCTGCGTCACGTTGGACGACTGGCGCCCGAACGACTTGCCGCCGCCGATGCGCGCGGCATCCGCCTGCACGCTGACCAGCACCAGCGCGGCAGCCAGGAACAAAGAACTCAAACTTTTCATCTCGTCGTCTCCTCTTTTCGAGCGAAGTATTCGCCAGATCAACACTTGATTCCAACATGAAGGGCGACCACGCCTCCCGTCATGTTGTGATAGTCCACATGCCCAAAACCGCCCTCTTTCATGAGGGTCTTGAGCTCTTCCTGCGCCGGATGCATCCGGATCGATTCGGCCAGGTAGCGGTAGCTGGCATCGTCGCCCGCCACCAGCTTGCCCAGGCGCGGCAGCACGTTGAACGAATACCAGTCGTAGGCCTTGGCCAGCGGCTTGGCCACCTTCGAGAACTCGAGCACCAGCAGCTTGCCGTGCGGCTTGAGCACGCGGTTCATTTCCTTGAGCGCCGCGTCCTTGTGCGTCATGTTGCGCAGGCCGAAGGCCACGGTGACCACGTCGAAATGGTCGTCGGGAAAGGGCAGCTTCTCGGCGTCGCAGACCATCGTTGGCAGCGCCACGCCGGCGTCGAGCAGCCGGTCGCGGCCGGTGCGGAGCATGGCTTCGTTGATGTCGGTGTGCACCACCTGGCCGCTCGCACCCACCTTCTTCGAGAAAGCCAGCGCGAGGTCGCCGGTGCCGCCCGCGATGTCGAGCACGCGCGAGCCTTCGCCCACGTTGGCCACCATCACGGTGTAGGCCTTCCATGCGCGATGCAGCCCGGCCGACATGAGGTCGTTCATGAGGTCGTAGCGCGATGCCACGGAGTCGAAGACGCCGCGCACGCGTTGCGCCTTCTCGCTTTCGTCGACCTTCTCGAAGCCGAAATGGGTGGTGCTCATCCGCCTGATGTTAGGGCGGAAGCACTCACCTCAAGCCGCCGACCCTTCGAACCCGGGGGATTTGTTGCTTTTTTCTGCCATCGGACGCGCCGCGAGGCTGCCGCGCGTCAGTGGCTTCCGCAGGCCGAGCCGCCCTTTTCGAGCATCGGCGCATCGCGGTCGACGCCCGCGGCGGCGAGGCGGCGTTCGTACTCGGCCCAGCGCTGCGCCTGGTTGGCGCCGAGCTCGTAGAGCAGGTCCCACGAGAAGATGCCCGAGTCGTGGCCATCGCTGAAGACCGGCTGCACCGCATAGTTGCCCACCGGCTTAAGGTCGGCCAACTCGACATGGCGCTTGCCGGTCTGCAGCACCTCCTCGCCCGGGCCATGGCCCTGCACTTCGGCCGAGGGCGAATAGATGCGCATCAGCTCGAACGGGATCCGGAAGCTCGCGCCGTCCGAGAAGGCAACCTCCAGCACGCGCGACTGGCCGTGCACGGTGATCGATGTGGGCGTCGGTGCGCCGGCTTGCAAACCTGCCATCAGAAACTCCTTGTAGCCAGTTGCGCGATCATCGCAGCCTCGAGCGCGGGCAGGCGGGCGGCGATTTCCGCTTGCCGCGCCGCGTCGGGCGCGCGCTGCGCCGGCGCCCACACGGAACCGGGAAAGTGCGTGTCGTCGGTGAAGCGCGCGATCACGTGCCAGTGCAGGTGCGCCACCATATTGCCGAGCGCCGCGAGGTTGACCTTGGCCGGCGCGAGATGGTCGCGCAGGCACTGCTCGACGAGCGCCACCGCCTCCATGCACAGCATGCGGTCGGCCGCGTCGAGGTCGGAAAACTCCGCGACGTGCGCCCGCCATACCATGCGGTAGAAGCCCGGGAAGCCCGGCTCGTCGGCATGGATCACGCGCAACTTCGCGCCTTCATGCACGAGGCGTCCCCCCGGCCCATCGCAGAGCGGGCAGCCGGGTACGGCAACGGAGGTCGAAGCGCCGGTCACACCAGCACCCGCTCGATGCCGCCCTGGTTGGCAGCCTCCACGTACTGCGGCATCCAGTCGGCGCCGAGCAGCTTGTTGGCCATCTCGACCACGATGTAGTCGGCCTCGAGCAGGCCGTTGTTCAGGTCGTTGCCGTAGCGCGACAGGCCCTGCAGGCAGCTCGGGCAGCTGGTGAGGATCTTCACGTTGTCCTGGGCACCGACCTGGCCGCTGCCGCGCAGCGCGGCCTCGCCCTTCCTGAGCTCTTCCTCCTTGCGGAAGCGGATCTGCGTGGAGATGTCGGGCCGCGACACGCCGAGCGTGCCCGATTCGCCGCAGCAGCGGTCGTTCTTGAGCACGTTGTCGCCGACCAGCGCCTTCACCGTCTTCATCGGATCCTGCTGCTTCATCGGCGAATGGCAGGGGTCGTGGTAGAGGTAGCCGCCGCCGCCCGCATCGGCCAGCGTGATGCCCTTTTCGAGCAGGTATTCGTGGATGTCGATGATGCGGCAGCCCGGGAAGATCTTGTCGAACTGGTAGCCCTGCAGCTGGTCGTAGCAAGTGCCGCAGCTCACCACCACCGTCTTGATGTCGAGGTAGTTGAGCGTGTTGGCCACGCGGTGGAAGAGCACCCGGTTGTCGGTGATCATCTTCTCGGCCTTGTCGAACTGGCCGCTGCCGCGCTGCGGATAGCCGCAGCAAAGATAGCCCGGCGGCAGCACCGTCTGCACGCCCGCATGCCAGAGCATCGCCTGCGTCGCGAGGCCGACCTGCGAGAACAGCCGCTCCGAGCCGCAGCCCGGAAAGTAGAACACCGCCTCGGTCTCGGCCGTGGTCGTCTTCGGGTCGCGGATGATCGGCACGTAGTCGGCATCCTCGATGTCGAGCAGCGCGCGCGCCGTCTGCTTGGGCAGGTTGCCCGGCATCTTCTTGTTGATGAAGTGGATCACCTGCTCCTTGACCAGCGCCGGCCCGAGCGTGGCCGGCGGCGCCGCGGTCTGCTTCCTGGCAAGCCCGCGCAGCAGGTCGTTGGCGAGGCGCTGCGCCTTGAAGCCGATGCCGACCATGCCCGCGCGCACCGTCTTGATGGTCTGCGGGTTGGTCGCGTTGAGGAAGAACATCGCGGCCGCATTGCCGGGACGGAAGCTCTTCTGCCCCATCTTGCGCAGCAGGTTGCGCATGTTCATCGACACGTCGCCGAAGTCGATCTTCACCGGGCACGGCGTGAGGCACTTGTGGCACACGGTGCAGTGGTCGGCCACGTCCTCGAACTCTTCCCAGTGCTTGATGCTGATGCCGCGGCGCGTCTGCTCCTCGTAGAGAAAGGCTTCCACCAGCAGCGAGGTCGCGAGGATCTTGTTGCGCGGGCTGTAGAGCAGGTTGGCGCGCGGCACGTGCGTGGCGCACACCGGCTTGCACTTGCCGCAGCGCAGGCAGTCCTTCACGCTGTCGGCGATGGCACCGATGTCGCTCTGCTGCATGATCAGCGACTCGTGGCCCATCAGGCCGAAGCTCGGCGTGTAGGCGTTGGTCAGGTCGGCATGCAGCGCCTCGGCCGGCTGGCCGGCGGGGGCGCGCAGCAGCTTGCCCTTGTTGAAGCGGCCCTCCGGATCGACGCGCCGCTTGTAGTCCATGAACGGCGCAAGCTCTTCGTCGCTCAGGAACTCGAGTTTGGTGATGCCGATGCCGTGCTCGCCCGAGATCACGCCGTCGAGGCTGCGCGCCAGCGCCATGATGCGCACCACCGCGGCATGCGCGGTCTGCAGCATGTCGTAGTTGTCGCTGTTGACGGGGATGTTGGTGTGCACGTTGCCGTCGCCCGCGTGCATGTGCAGCGCGACCCAGACCCGGCCCTTGAGCACGCGTTGGTGGATGGCCACGCACTCGGCCACGATCGGCGCGAACTCGGCGCCCGCAAAGATCTCCTGCAGCGGCTGGCGCAGCTGGGTCTTCCAGCTTGCGCGCAGGCTGTGGTCCTGCAGCTGCGCAAACAGCGTGTCGACCTCGCGCAGCCAGCCGGACCACAGCGCGCGCACGTTCTGCACCAGCGCCACGGCCTGCGCCACGCGGTCTTCCAGCAGCTCGGCGGCGGGAATCTCGTGCGCGTCGTCGCTCTTGCCGAGCGGCAGGTTGCCGCGCAGCAGGAAGGCTTCGAGCTCATCGAGCAGCTGCAGCTTGTTCTTGAGCGACAGCTCGATGTTGATGCGCTCGATGCCGTCGCTGTACTCGGCCATGCGCGGCAGCGGGATCACCACGTCTTCGTTGATCTTGAAGGCGTTGGTGTGGCGGCTGATGGCCGCCGTGCGCTTGCGGTCGAGCCAGAATTTCTTGCGCGCCTCGGGGCTGATGGCGACAAAGCCTTCGCCGCTGCGCGAATTGGCGATGCGCACCACCTCGGAGGTGACGCGCGCCACGTCGTCGGCGTCGTCGCCCGCGATGTCGCCGAACAGCACCATCTTCGGCAGGCCGCCGTGCTTCTTCGACTTGGTGGCATAGCCCACCGCCTTGAGGTAGCGGTCGTCGAGGTGCTCGAGGCCGGCCAACAGCACGCCCGAGCGCTTCTGCTCGGCGAACATGAAGTCCTTGATCTCGACGATGCTCGGCACCGCATCCTTGGCGTTGCCGAAGAACTCGAGGCACACGGTGCGCGTGTGCGCGGGCATCTTGTGCACCACCCAGCGGCAGCTCGTGATGAGGCCGTCGCAGCCTTCCTTCTGGATGCCCGGCAGGCCCGAGAGGAACTTGTCGGTCACGTCCTTGCCGAGGCCTTCCTTGCGGAAGGTGCGGCCCGCAATCTCGAGCCGCTCGGTGCGCAGCGGCGTGCGGCCGTCGGCCGCGAAGTACTGCAGCTCGAACACGGCGCTTTCGGCATCGTGGATCTTGCCGAGGTTGTGGCCGATGCGCGTGACCTCGAGCCATTCGGCGTCGGGCGTGACCATGCGCCACGAGGCCAGGTTGTCGAGCGCGGTGCCCCAGAGCACGGCCTTCTTGCCGCCGGCGTTCATCGCAACGTTGCCGCCCACGCACGAAGCCTCGGCCGACGTCGGGTCGACCGCGAACACGTAGCCCGCGCGCTCGGCCGCATCGGCCACGCGCTGTGTGACCACGCCGGCCTCGGTCCAGATCGTGGGCACCGGCGCGTCGAGCCCCGGCAGCGCCACATGCTCGACCTCGGTCATGGCCTCGAGCTTCTCGGTGTTGATGACCACGCTCTTCCAGGTGAGCGGGATGGCGCCGCCGGTGTAGCCGGTACCGCCGCCGCGCGGGATGATCGTCAGGCCGAGCTCGATGCAGCCCTTCACCAGCAGCGCCATCTCGGCCTCGGTGTCGGGGCACAGCACCACGAACGGATACTCCACGCGCCAGTCGGTGGCGTCGGTCACGTGCGACACGCGCGAGAGGCCGTCGAACTTGATGTTGTCCTTGGCGGTCAGCCGCCCGAGCACGCGCGTGGCCTTGCGGCGCAGCGCGGCCACGTCGCGGAAGGCGGTGTCGAAGGCGGCCACGGCCTCGCCGACGAGCGCGGTGAGTTCGCCCACGAGCTGGTCGCGCGGCATGTCGCTGTCGGGCGTGCGGCGCTTCTGGACCTCGCCCAGCCGGTGCTTGAGCGCGTCGACCAGCTGGCCGCGCCGGCGCGGGTTGTCGAGCAGGTCGTCGACCAGGTAGGGATTGCGCTGCACCACCCAGATGTCGCCGAGCACTTCGTACAGCATGCGTGCCGACCGGCCGGTGCGGCGCTCGGCACGCAGGGTCTGCAGCAGTTCCCAGCCGCGCTCGCCCAGCAGGCGGATCACGATCTCCCGGTCGGAGAAGCTGGTGTAGTTGTAGGGGATCTCGCGCAGTCGGGCAGGCTCTGCGGCCTGCGACAACAGCGTGGTCAACGCGGTCGGAGCATTCATCGGGGGGTGGCACCTCGGCCAGGCGCTGCGCGCCCACTTAGCCGGGGGTGGGATTTTAGGGCAGGGGCGCGGGGCTGGCTTGCGGGAGCGCGGTTGTCCCTTGGGGAGCGCGCCCGGCAGGCGGCGCGGCGCACCACACCGCTTGCCGGGCGCTTGCTGTGACGTGGACGCCGCTGCCCTCACCCCTGCCCTCTCCCGGAGGGAGAGGGAGCAAATCCGGAATCCCCTACGCTCTGTCCACGGCGATGGGGGCCGCACCCCGGAGAGTCAGAAAAGCACCCGGCTGCGGATCGTCCCCGGCACCTTCGCGAGCTTGCCCAGCGCCAGGTCGGAATGCGCGGCGTCGATGTCCATCACCACGTAGCCGATCTTCTCGTTGGTTTGCAGGAACTGCGACGAGATGTTGATGCCGTTGTCCGAGAAGATCTTGTTGATCTCCGACAGCACGCCCGGCACGTTGCGGTGGATGTGCAGCAGCCGGTGCTTGCCGGCATGCGCGGGCAGCGCCACCTCGGGAAAGTTGACCGACGAGGTCGAGGTGCCGTTGTCGCTGTACTTGACCAGCTTTTCCGCCACCTCGAGGCCGATGTTGGCCTGCGCCTCCATGGTCGAGCCGCCGATGTGCGGCGTGAGGATGACGTTGTCGAGCCCGCGCAGCGGCGACTGGAACTCGTCCTTGTTGCTGCGCGGCTCGACAGGGAACACGTCGACCGCGGCGCCCAGCAGCTTCTTCTGCTTCAGCGCCTCGGCCAGCGGCTCGATCTCGACCACCGTGCCGCGCGAGGCGTTGATCAGGATCGCGCCGGGCTTCATGGCGGCAATCTCGGCCGCGCCGATCATCCACTGCGTGGCCTGCGTCTCGGGCACGTGCAGCGTCACGATGTCGCTCTGCGCCAGCAGCTGGTGCAGGTCGCGCACCTGGCGCGCATTGCCCAGCGGCAGCTTGGTGACCACGTCGTAGAACGCCACCTGCATGCCCAGCGCCTCGGCCAGCACCGACAGCTGCGCGCCGATGGAGCCGTAGCCCACGATGCCGAGCGTCTTGCCGCGAATCTCGAAGGCGTTCTCGGCCGACTTGAGCCAGCCGCCGCGGTGCGCCACCGCGCTCTTCTCGGGCACGCCGCGCAACAGCAGGATCGCCTCGGCGAGCACGAGCTCGGCCACCGAACGGGTGTTGGAATACGGCGCATTGAACACCGCCACGCCATGCTCGCGCGCGGCTTCCAGGTCGACCTGGTTGGTGCCGATGCAGAAGCAGCCCACGGCCACCAGCTTCTGGGCCGCGGCGAAGACCTCGGCCGTGAGCTGCGTGCGCGAGCGGATGCCGAGGAAATGCACGTCGGCGATCCTGGCCTTGAGCTCCGCGTCGGGCAGCGCGCCGGGCAGCGCCTCGACCTGGGTGTAGCCCGCGCCGCGCAGCACCTCCACGGCCGAAGGGTGGATGCCCTCGAGCAAAAGGAACTTGATCCGGCTTTTATCGAGGGAAGTCTTGCTCGTCATGGCGTGCTCGCAGATGGCCCGGCCGCGGCGACGGCCCAGGCCGAAAAAGGTAAAAACGATCCTAGCATGGTGCAGCGCAGCACGACGCCTCACGGCGCCGGGGGAGCCTGGCGCCAAAGGGGTTTTCCCGGGTGGAAGGTGGCGCCCGTCCGTGCGCCAATGTGTGCCGAATGTCACACGGATCGCCTAGCATCCGCGCTTTGCTTTTTCTTCCACAGGAGTCTTCCTTGATGCGTTTTCCTTTGCTCGCCGCGACGTCGGCGCTGGCCGCCACGCTGGCCTTCCCGGCCCATGCCCAGACCGAGATCCAGTGGTGGCATTCCATGAGCGGTCCGCTCGGCGAATGGGTCAATGACCTCGCCAAGCAATACAACGAGAGCCAGAAGGACTACAAGATCGTCGCGACCTACAAGGGCCAGTACGACGAGTCGATGACCGCCGCGATCGCCGCCTTCCGCGCCGGCAATGCGCCCGACATCCTGCAGGTGTTCGAGGTCGGCACCGCCACCATGATGGCCTCCAAGGGCGCGATCAAGCCCGTGGGCGAGGTCATGAATTCGGGTGGCGCCAAGTTCGACCCCAGCGTCTACGTGCCCGCCGTGTCGGGCTACTACACCGCGGCCAACGGCCAGATGCTGAGCTTCCCGTTCAACAGCTCGACAACCATCTTCTATTACAACAAGGACGCGTTCAAGGCGGCCGGCCTCGACCCCGAGAAGGCGCCCACCACCTGGCCCGAAGTGATCGCCGCGGCCGACAAGCTCAAGGCGAGCGGCCACAAGTGCCCCTTCACCACCAGTTGGATGAGCTGGACCCAGCTCGAGAGCTTCTCGGCCTGGCACAACACCCTGTACGCGACGCAGAACAACGGCTTCGGCGGCACCTCGGCGCGCCTGGCCTTCAACTCGCCGCTGCAGGTGAAGCACTTCGAGAACCTGGCCAAGATGTCGAAGGACGGCACCTTCGTCTACAAGGGCCGCAACAACACGGCCGACGCCGCGTTCCCCTCGGGCGAGTGCGCGATGATGACCGGCTCGTCCGGCCTGTACGCCCGCGTGGCCAAGGACGCCAAGTTCAAGTACGGCATCTCCACCCTGCCCTACTACCCCGACGTGAAGGGCGCGCCGCAGAACACCGTGATCGGTGGCGCCAGCCTCTGGGTCATGTCGGGCAAGCCGGCCGACCACTACAAGGGCGTGGCCAGCTTCTTCACCTTCCTGTCCGACACCAAGGTGCAGTCCGAAAGCCACAAGCGTACCGGCTACCTGCCGATCACCACGGCCGCCTACAAGCTGACCGACGCCTCGGGCTTCTACAAGGAGAAGCCGGGCACCGACGTGGCCGTGACGCAGATGATCCGCAAGACCACCGACAAGTCGCGCGGCGTGCGTCTGGGCAACTTCGTGCAGATCCGCACCATCATCGATGAGGAGACCGAGCAGATCTGGGCCGGCAAGCGCAGCGCCAAGGAGGCGCTCGACGCCGCCGTGAAGCGCGGCAACGAACAGCTCGAGCGCTTTCAAAAGGCAAATAAAGGCTGAGCACCGTTCGGCGCCGGCGCCGAAGTAGACTCGCCCGCCCGCCACAGCAAAAAGCCGTGGGGCGGGCGTTTCGTTTTTTGAGGGATTCGAGGGGCTATGGAAAAACGCGTTCTGTTCCGGTCGGCATGGCTGCCATGGCTGCTGATCGCACCGCAAATGGCGGTGATCCTGGTGTTTTTCTTCTGGCCCGCGAGCCAGGCCATCTGGCAGTCGCTGCAGACCGAGGACGCGTTCGGCACCTCCACCGTCTTCGTCGGCCTCGAGAATTTCAAGACGCTGTTCGACGACCCGGCCTACATCGAGTCGTTCAAGGTGACGGCGCTGTTCTCGGTGCTGGTGGCCGGCATCGGCATCGCGCTGTCGCTGATGCTCGCGATCTTCGCCGACCGCATCCTGCGCGGCTCGCTCGTCTACAAGACCTTCCTGATCATTCCTTACGCGGTGGCACCGGCCATCGCGGGTGTGCTGTGGGTGTTCATGTTCTCGCCGAGCATCGGGGTGGTGAGCTACGGCCTGCGCTGGATCGGCGTGGACTGGAACCACCTGCTCAACTCGAACCAGGCGCTGTCGCTGATCGTGGTGGCCGCGATCTGGAAGCAGATCTCCTACAACTTCCTGTTCTTCCTGGCCGGGCTGCAGTCGATCCCCAAGGCGCTGATCGAAGCCGCCGCGATCGACGGCGCCGGTCCGCTTCGGCGCTTCCTGACCATCCAGTTCCCGCTGCTGTCGCCGACCACCTTCTTCCTGCTGGTGATCAATGTGGTCTACGCCTTCTTCGACACCTTCGCGATCGTGCACGCCACCACCGAAGGCGGCCCGGGCCGCGACACCGCGATCCTTGTCTACAAGGTCTGGCACGACGGCTTCCGGGCGCTCGACCTCGGCGGCTCGGCCGCGCAGTCGGTGGTGCTGATGGTGATCGTGGTCGGGCTCACGGTGGTGCAGTTCCGCTATGTCGAAAAGAAGGTCCAGTACTGATGGCGCATCCTCCCTTCCCCTTTTCCCTGATCTTCTCCCGGAGCATCCGCCATGGTTGAACGCCGGCCCGGCCTGACCGTCCTGTCGCACGTGGTGCTGATCCTCGGCATCGCGATCGTGGCCTTTCCGATCTATCTCGCGTTCGTGGCCTCGACCCACACGCGCGACGAGATCCTGCGCGTGCCGATGCCCCTGCTGCCGGGCGCGCACATGGTCGAGAACTACACCGCTGCGCTGCTCGGCACCGAGACGCAGGGCGCGCGCGTGGTGGTGGGCCGCATGATGTGGATCAGCCTCGTCACGGCGCTGGTCATCAGCTTCGGCAAGATCGCGATCTCGCTGCTGTCGGCCTTTGCCATCGTCTACTTCCGCTTCCCGTTCAAGAAGCTCGTGTTCTGGATGATCTTCGTCACGCTGATGCTGCCGGTGGAGGTGCGCATCCTGCCCACCTACAAGGTGCTCGCCGACCTGAACATGCTCAACACCTACGCCGGGCTGACCATTCCGCTGATCGCCTCGGCCACCGCGACCTTCCTGTTCCGGCAGTTCTTCCTCTCGGTGCCCGACGAGCTCGTCGAGGCCGCGCGCATGGACGGCGCCGGGCCGATGCGCTTCTTCAAGGACATCCTGGTGCCGCTGTCGCAGACCTCGATCGCGGCGCTGTTCGTGATCCAGTTCATCTATGGCTGGAACCAATACCTGTGGCCGCTGCTCGCCACCACGAGCGAGGACATGTACCCGGTGGTGATCGGCATCAAGCGCATGATCGCCTCGGGCGACGCCGCGGTCGACTGGAACCTCGTGATGGCCACCGCCATCCTCGCGCTCGTGCCGCCGGCGCTCGTGGTGATGCTGATGCAGCGCTGGTTCGTCAAGGGCCTGGTCGATACCGAGAAATGAGCCCACCCCCGAAGCGGCTCACTTCGTGTAGCCGCCTCCCCCTCAAGGGGGCAACACCAGCGGCCCGGCAAAGCCGGTTCCGCGGTGTTCCCGGTTCGGCCCACCAGTCATAACCTGAGATATACGCCAAATAAAAATGTCAGCCATTTCCTTTCGCAACGTCATCAAGCGCTACGGCAAGGGCGCCAAGGCCAACCAGGTCATCCACGGCGTCTCGGCCGAGGTCAACAAGGGCGAATTCGTCGTCATCGTCGGGCCTTCGGGCTGCGGCAAGTCCACGCTGCTGCGCATGGTGGCCGGCCTCGAGGAGATCTCGGCCGGTGACATCGCCATTGGCGACCGCGTGGTGAACCAGCTCGAACCCTCCGAGCGCGACATCGCCATGGTGTTCCAGAACTACGCGCTCTACCCGCACATGAGCGTGTTCAAGAACATGGCCTACGGCCTGAAGATCGCCAGGCTGCCGACCGACGAGATCAAGCGCCGCGTCGACAAGGCCGCCAAGATCCTCGAGCTCGGCCACCTGCTCGAGCGCAAGCCGCGCGAGCTCTCGGGCGGCCAGCGCCAGCGCGTGGCCATGGGGCGCGCGATCGTGCGCGAGCCGAAGGTGTTCCTGTTCGACGAACCGCTGTCGAACCTCGACGCCAAGCTGCGCGCGCAGACCCGCCTCGAGATCCAGAAGCTGCACCGAGAGCTCGGCATCACCTCGCTGTTCGTCACGCACGACCAGGTCGAGGCGATGACGCTCGCGCAGCGCATCATCGTGATGAACGGCGGCGTGATGGACCAGTTCGCCACGCCCGAAGAGGTCTACAACCGGCCCGCCACCACCTTCGTGGCGAGCTTCATCGGCTCGCCGCCGATGAACCTGCTCAAGCACGCGCCCGGCGTGCGCCCCGGCCAGATCCTCGGCATCCGCCCCGAGCACCTCACGCTCGACGAAAGCGGCTGGACCGTGCAGGTCGAGTCGGTCGAGCTGCTCGGCGCCGAGCGCCTGGTGTATGGCCGCATCGGCGACGAGCAGATCATCATGCGCACCGACGAGGCCGACCATCCGCCGCGCGCGGGCGACACGGTCCGGATCGCGGCGCAGCAGGACAAGCTCCACTGGTTCGACGCCGGTTCCGGCAAGCGCGCAGAGTAAGGACGCCCCCCGAAGCGCCTGCGGCGCCTCCCCCCACTGGGGGGCGCACCCGGTGGCCCGGCGGAGCCGGTTCCACGGGTGCACTGGACTGCGCCGCGACACATACGACGGACGGTTGAAAAATGAACGCTACGCCCTGGCCCTATCCCCGCTGGATCGCCCACCGCGGCGCCGGCAAGCTCGCACCTGAGAACACGCTGGCCGCGTTCCGGCTCGGCGCTGCGCATGGCTGGCGCATGTTCGAGTGCGACGCCAAGCTCAGCGCCGACGGCGTGCCATTCCTCATGCACGACGCCACGCTCGAACGCACCACCAGCGGCCACGGCATCGGCGGCGACCTCTCTTGGAGCGCGCTGTCGCAGCTCGACGCGGGTGGCTGGCATTCGCGCGCCTACGCGGGCGAGCCGCTCGCCACGCTCGAAAACCTCGCGCGCTTCTGCCTCGCCAACGGCTACCTGCTCAACATCGAGATCAAGCCCACGCCGGGCACCGAGCATGAGACCGGCGCGGTGGTCGCGCGCGAGGCCGCACGGCTCTGGCAGGGCGCGGCCGTCGCGCCGCTCCTGACCTCGTTCCAGGCCGAATCGCTGCGCGCGGCGCGCGAAGCGGCGCCCGAGCTGCCGCGTGGCCTGCTGCTCGACACGCTGCAGGACGGCTGGTTCGACACCGCCGTCGGCCTCGGCTGCGCCGCGGTGGTCTGCAACCATGCGCGCTGGGATGCGGCCACCGTGGGCCGGGTGCAGGCGGCCGGCCTGCGCACGCTGAGCTACACCGTCAACGACGAATGGGCCGCCCAGCGGCTCATCGACCTCGGCACCGACGGCATCATCACCGACCGGGTCGACCTGTTCAGCCCGGCGGGCTGACCCCCGCCGCGGGGCCGGCGGCCGCCCTTCTATGATGGCTGCCATGCGCGTGATCTCCCGTCTGCTCGCCCTGTGCCTGGCCGCCCCGCTGCTGCTGTGCGGCGGCGCCGCGCTGGCGCAGCCCGAGGAAAAGGCCGGCAGCGCCGCCACCGCTGCGATCGCGCCCGCCGCGCCCGAACTGAGCGTGCCCGAGCTGCGCGCGCAGCTCACCCGCATCACCGAGGCGGCGCCCGAATCGCATGAAAGCCTGCGCGAGCAGATGGCGCAGATCAACGCGATCGGCGCGCAGGCCGAAAAGTTCGTGGCCGCGCGCACCGCCGAGCTGGCCGACCTGAACGCCCGCCTCGGCGAACTCGGCAACCCGCCCGCGGCCGGCGCCACCGAAGACCCCGACATCACGCGCCAGCGCGCCACCCTGACCAAGGAACGCAACACGCTCGACGCCGACATCCGGCTGGCGCGCCTGCTGGCCATCGACGTACGGCAGCGCGGCGCCGAACTCGTGGGCCAGCGCCGCGCGCTGTTCGAGGCGCAGGTCACCGAGCGTGCGCCCTCACCGCTGGGCGGCGAATTCTGGCGCGATCTGCGCGACGCCTGGCCCGGTGACATTGCCCGCCTGCGGACGTTGGCCGCGGGTCTGGGCGAGGGCTTCGAAAAGGCGACCGGACAGGGCACGCGCGCCGGCGTGATCGCCGCGCTGGTGCTGGCACTCGCGCTGGCCGTGCTCGGCACCTGGGGCGCCGAGCACCTGCTCGCGCGGCTCGCTGCGCGGGTCTTGCCGCCCGGGCGGCTGCGGCGCTCGCTGCTGGTGATCGCCATCGTGGCGAGCCACGTGCTGCTCGTCGCGCTGGCGACGCACGGCTTCGTGCGGGTGCTCGAGGAATACGCGACCTGGGAGCCGCAGGCGCGCAAGGCGCTGCATTCGATCGCGCAGGCGCTGGTGTTCATGGCCTTCGTCGTCGGTTTGGGCCGTTCGCTGCTGGCCATCGGCCGGCCGAGCTGGCGCCTGCCACCGATGCCCGACGCGGTGGCCGGCCGCCTCGCCGCGCTGCCGTGGCTCGTGGCCCTCGTCGCCGCGCTGGCATGGACGCCGGCCGAGATCAACGCGCTCGTGGATGCGAGCTTCGCAGCCGTGGTGGCCACGCACGTGGTCACCGCGCTGGTGCTCACCGCGCTGATCGGGGCGGTGCTGCTTCGCCTGCGAACGCTGCGCGCCGCGCCGCCCGAGGCCGGCCTGCCCGAGCGACCGATCTGGGTCGGGCTGCTGGTGGCCTTCATCGGCGCGGTCATGGTCACGATCTGGGTCCTGCTTGCCGTGGGGTACGTGGCGCTCGCCAGCCTGCTCGCCTCGCAGCTGACCTGGACCGGCATCGTCGCCGCTTCGTTCTACGTGCTGTTCAAGTTTGCCGACGACGTGTTCATGGCCAGCGTGTCGTCGCGCAGCGTCTTCGGCCAGCGGCTGCAGAAGAGCTTCGGCCTCGCGCCGCAGACGCTGGACCAGGCCGCCACCGTGCTCTCCGGGCTGAGCCGGGTGGGCCTGTTCTTCTACATGCTGATCGCGCTGGCGGCGCCGCTGGGCACCGGCCCCGACGAGGTGTTCCAGCGCAGCGGCAAGTTCGGCACCGGCGTGAAGGTGGGCGAGTTCGAACTCGTGCCCGGCGCCATCCTGAGCGCGGTCGGCGTGGCGATCCTGGGCTTCATCGTGCTGCGCATCTTCAAGCGCTGGCTCGCGGGCAGCTACCTGCCGAGCACCCGCTTCGAGCCCGGCATGCAGAGCTCGATCGCCACGCTGCTGGGCTACGTGGGCGGCATCCTCGTGGTCGCGTTCTCGCTGTCGGCGCTCGGCATCAGCATCGAGCGCATTGCCTGGGTCGCGAGCGCGCTCTCGGTCGGCATCGGCTTCGGGCTGCAGGCGATCGTGCAGAACTTCATCTCGGGCCTGATCCTGCTCGCCGAGCAGCCCGTGAAGGTCGGCGACTGGGTGGTGCTGGGCACGACCGAGGGCGACGTGCGTCGCATCAACGTGCGCGCCACCGAGATCCAGCTCGGCGACCGCTCGACCTTGATCGTGCCGAACTCGGAGTTCATCACCAAGACCGTACGCAACATGACGCTGGCCAATGCGGAAGGCCGCGTGCTGATCCGCCTGCCGCTGCCGCTCACCACCGACGCGGCGCAGGTGCGCGAACTGATCCTCACGGCCTGCCGCGAGCACGAAGGCGTGCTGGAGACGCCCGCGCCGTCGCTCACGCTCGAAGGCATCGAAGGCGGCCTGCTGGTGTTCCAGGCCATCGCCTATGTCTCGAGCCCGCGCCTTGCGGGCGGCGTGCGCAGCGACCTGCTGTTCACCATCCTCGAGCGGTTGCGCGCGGCGCAGATTCCGCTGGTGCCGTATGCGGCGATGCCGGCGCCGGTGCCGGCCGCCGCCCCCGCCGAACCGGCCGCCCCGGCCGACCCGGTGCCCCCCGCTGCCTAGGCGCACGCCGCGCCGATCAACCAAGCAGCGGGCAAATGCCCGCGCTGATCGACCGATTGTCCGGAGGCGCCCGCACGAACAATCAGCCATGAGCAGGCGCCGTGCCGCCAACGCTCGCCCGGAGCACCCATGGCTGAAGAAAGCGACCTCGAAAAAACCGAACCTGCCTCATCGCAGCGCCTGGAGAAGGCGCGCGAGGACGGCAACGTGCCCCGGTCGCGCGAGCTCGCCACCTTCGTGCTGCTGGGGGCCGCCGGCGCGGGGCTCTGGCTGACCTCGGACTCGCTCGGCAACACCATGCGCGCCGCCCTGGCGCAGGGGCTGCAGTTCGACCGGGCCACGGCCTTCGACCCCGCCCACATGCTCTCGCGCGCGGGGCTGATGGTGGTCGAGTCGCTGTTCGCGCTGGCGCCGCTGTTCGGCGTGATGCTGATCGCGGCGGTGGCCGGCCCGCTGATGCTCGGCGGCTGGCTGCTCTCGACCAAGGCGGTGGCGCCCAAGTTCAGCAAGCTCGACCCCATCGCGGGCATCGGGCGCATGTTCTCGTTCCAGTCGCTGTCCGAGCTGGTCAAGGCGCTGGCCAAGTCGCTGCTGATCGGCGGCGTGGCCTGGCTCGTGATCATGGGCAGCATGGACGAGGTCTCGTCGCTGATGGCGCAGTCGGAACGCACCGCACTGCCCAAGATGGTGAGCCTGGTGGCGCACAACTGCCTGCTGATCGCAGCCACGCTGCTGCTGGTGGCGCTGATCGACGTGCCGTTCCAGCTCTGGAGCTACCACCGCAAGCTGCGCATGTCGCGCGAGGACCTGCGCCAGGAGCACAAGGAAAGCGAAGGCGATCCGCACATCAAGGCGCAGATCCGTCGCCAGCAGCAGCAGATGGCGCGCCGCCGGATGATGGCCGAGGTGCCCAAGGCCGACATCGTCGTCACCAACCCGACGCACTTCGCGGTCGCGCTGAAGTATGTCGACAGCGACATGCGCGCGCCGCGCGTCGTGGCCAAGGGCTCCGACCTCGTGGCCGCGCGCATCCGCGAGCTCGCGCGCGAGCACAAGGTCGCGGTCCTCGAGGCGCCGCCGCTCACGCGCGCGCTGTTCAAGCACACCAAGCTCGGCGACGAAATTCCGGCCGGGCTCTACACCGCGGTGGCCGAGGTGCTGGCCTGGGTCTACCAGCTCAAGCGCTGGCAGGCCGAAGGCGGCGACGCACCGCGCACGCCGGCCGACCTGCCGATTCCGAAATCGCTCGAATACACACCCCACGCCCCATGAACGCGATGGCGAACCTCACGCGCCTGCCGGCGCAGCTCTTCTCCGGCGCCCAGTGGAAGGGCCTTGCCGGCCCGATCCTGATCGTGCTCATCATGAGCATGATGGTGCTGCCGCTGCCGCCCTTCCTGCTCGACCTGCTGTTCACCTTCAACATCGCGATGTCGGTGATGGTGCTGCTGGTGAGCATGTACACGATGAAGGCGCTCGATTTCGCGGCCTTCCCTGCCGTGCTGCTGTTCTCCACGCTGCTGCGGCTGTCGCTCAACGTGGCTTCGACGCGCGTGGTGCTGATGCACGGCCACACCGGCCCCGACGCCGCGGGCAAGGTGATCGAGGCCTTCGGCCACTTCCTGGTGGGCGGCAATTTCGCGGTCGGCGTGATGGTGTTCATCATCCTGGTGATCATCAATTTCATGGTGATCACCAAGGGCGCGGGGCGCATCGCCGAGGTCGGCGCGCGCTTCATGCTCGACGCGATGCCCGGCAAGCAGATGGCGATCGACGCCGACCTCAACGCCGGCCTGATCGGCGAGGACGTGGCCCGCAAGCGCCGCACCGAGGTGGCGCAGGAAGCCGACTTCTACGGCTCGATGGACGGCGCAAGCAAGTTCGTGCGCGGCGACGCGGTGGCGGGCCTGCTGATCCTGGTGATCAACATCATCGGCGGGCTGGTGGTGGGCATGCTCCAGCACGACCTCGACTTCGCCACTGCGGGCACGACCTACACGCTGCTGGCCATCGGCGACGGCCTGGTGGCGCAGATCCCGGCGCTGGTGATCTCGACCGCGGCCGGCGTGATCGTCTCGCGCGTGACCACCGACGAGGACGTCGGCGGCCAGCTCACGGGCCAGTTGTTCTCCAATCCGCAGGTGCTGTTTCTCACGGCCGGCCTGGTCGGCCTGATGGGCCTGATCCCCGGCATGCCGAACCTCGCGTTCCTGCTGATCGCGGGCGGCCTGGCCTGGCTGGGCCGGCGCCTGCTGCAGCGCGCACCGCGCGTGGCCGCCGAGCAGGCCGCAGCCGCGGCGGCCGCGGTGCAGGCGGCGCCCGCGGCCGAAACGCCCGAAGCCACCTGGGACGACGTGGCACTGGTCGATCCGCTCGGCATGGAAGTGGGCTACCGGCTGATACCGCTGGTCGACCAGACGCAGAACGGCGAGTTGCTGGGCCGCATCAAGAGCATCCGCAAGAAGATCGCGCAGGAGCTCGGCTTTCTCGCGCCGGTGGTGCACATCCGCGACAACCTCGAGATCCCGCCCAACACCTACGTCATCAGCCTCAAGGGCGTGGAGATCGGCCGCGGCGAGGCCTTTCCCAACCAGTGGATGGCGATCAACCCCGGCCAGGTGGCCGGCACCCTGCCCGGCACGCCGACGCAGGATCCGGCCTTCCAGCTGCCCGCGGTGTGGATCGACGCGGCGCTGCGCCAGGAGGCGCAGGTCATGGGCTACACGGTGGTCGACGCCTGCACGGTGATGGCCACGCACCTGAACCACCTGATCCAGATGCACGCGGCCGAACTGCTCGGCCGCCAGGAAGTGCAGCAGCTGCTCGACCAGATCGGCAAGACCGAGCCCAAGCTGACCGAGGACCTCGTGCCCAAGGTCATGTCGCTGAGCACGCTGCACAAGGTGCTGCAGAACCTGCTCGACGAAGAGGTGCCGATCCGCGACATGCGCACCATCCTCGACGTGATGGCCGAACATGCGCCCACGGTCAAGGACGCGGCCGAGCTGACTTCGCTCGCGCGCCTGGCGCTCGGCCGCGCGATCGTGCAGCAGCTGTTTCCGGGCGACTCGGAACTGCAGGTGATCGGCCTGGACGGCGCACTCGACGGCGTGCTGCACCAGGCGCTCGCCAACAACAACGGCATCGAGCCCGGCCTTGCCAACAGCCTCATGCAGCAGACCCGCGCCGCCATCGCGCGGCAGGAGCAGCTGGGCCTGGCGCCGGTGCTCGTGGTCCAGCATTCGCTGCGCGTGCTGCTTGCGCGCTTCCTGCGGCGCAGCTTCCGCCAGCTCAAGGTCCTCTCCCATGCGGAGATTCCTGACACCCGAAACATCAAGATCACCGCCACCCTCGGAGGAAGAGTTTGAACACGCACACAGACGTCCGGACCAGCGCGCGCAAGTTCGTCGCGCCCACCAGCCGGGAGGCCCTGCGCATGGCGCGCGAAGCGCTCGGCGACGAAGCCATCGTGCTGACCAACCGCGTGGTTGCCGAAGGCGTCGAGATCGTCGCCATGGTGCAGCAGGACGTGGAAGCGATGCAGGCGAAGGCACCTGCCGCATCCGCAGCACCCGCCGCACCCGCCTTTGCGCTCACCCCGCCGCCGACCGCCGCCGCTGTGCCGGCACCGGCGCCCGCCGTGGTCGCGGCCGACAGCGTGCTCGGCGAGCTCCACTCGATGCGCTGCATGATCGAAGAGCAGCTCGCCGGCGTGGCCTGGAGCGAGAAGCAGCGCCGCGACCCGATGCGCGGGCGCCTGCTGCGCACGCTGCTCGGTGCCGGCTTCAGCGCGCGCCTGTCGAAGGCGATGCTCGAACACCTGCCCACCGGCCAGAGCCACGCCGAGGGCATGGCCTTCGTGCGCTCCGAGCTGATCCGCACCTTGCCCGTGCTCGGCGACGAGGACGCGCTGCTCGCGCAGGGCGGCGTCTATGCGCTGATGGGCCCCACCGGCGTCGGCAAGACCACCACCACCGCCAAGCTCGCGGCGCGATGCGTGATGCGCTTCGGTGCCGACAAGCTCGCGCTGGTCACCACCGACAGCTACCGCATCGGCGCCTACGAACAGCTGCGCATCTACGGCCAGATCCTCAACGTGCCGGTCTATGCGGTGAAGGACGCGGCCGACCTGCACCTGGTGCTGCAGGACCTGCGCGACAAGCACATGGTGCTGATCGACACCGTCGGCATGAGCCAGCGCGACCGCGCCGTGTCCGACCAGATCGCGATGCTCTGCAACAGCCACCGCCCCGTGAAGCGGTTGCTGCTGCTCAACGCCACCAGCCACGGCGACACGCTCAACGAGGTGGTGCACGCCTACCGCCACGGCAGCGACAGCGAACTGGCCGGCTGCATCTTCACCAAGGTCGACGAGGCGACCCACCCCGGCGCGCTGATCGACACCGCGATCCGCCACCGCCTGCCGGTGCACTACGTCTCGTGCGGCCAGAAGGTGCCCGAGAACCTGATGCGCGCCGACCGCGCCCAGCTCGTGGACAGCGTGTTCCAGGCCCACAGCGCGAGCGCGCTGTTCGTGCCGGGCGAAGGCGACCTCAACGACGCCGCGGCCGCCGCGAGCGCCGCGGCTGCGTCGGCGCAGGCCGAAGCCGAACGCCAGCGCCTGCAGTACCGCCGCCTGATCAGCGCCATGGCGCACGACGCGCAGGAAGTGGCGGCCGCGGCCCAGGCGCTCGCCGCCGCGCCGCTCGGCTTCGCGCAGGCGCGTGCGCTCTGGCGCCAGGCCGCCGACGACGACGTCGGCCACAAGGCGGTGCTGCAGGCCTTGATGACGCATGCCGCAAGCGAGATCGCCAGCGGCTGCGACACCCACCTGCTCGCGCTCGGCGGCCAGGTCGGCCTCAAGTCCGACCAGGGCAGCGACGCCTACCACTGCCAGGGCAGCCTGCTGCTGTCCGACCGCACCGGCATGCCGCTCGCGGCGCCCAACCAGTGGCTCTCCACCGCCGCCACGCGCCATGCGGCCGACCCGGCGCGCAGGCCCGGCGTGCGGCAGGTGCAGTGGCTGCGCCAGCAGGACTTCGGCGCCAAGACCGTGGTGCACATGCTGCCGCGGCTGCCCTCGGCCGAGCTGATGCTGCAGTGGCAGGTCCAGCGCCAGCAGTGGCTCGCGCGCGTGCCCGGCGCCACCGCGGTGACCGATCCGCGCACCGGCGAATACGCCACGCTCAACGGCCTCGACTTCGCCTATGGCGAGCCGCGCCCCGTGCTCTTCAAGGGCCGGCCCGCGCTGCGGATGGAAGCGCAGGCCCGCGTCACGCTGCGCACCGACGGCGGCCTGCCGGGCCTGCGCTGCATCGCCACCCGCGTGATCGATGCGCGCAGCCGCAAGGTGCTGGCGCAGGGCCATGCGCTCTGCAACATCGGCGCCGAGGTTTCGCTCGGCCAGCTCGCGCAGTGGCAGGCCTGGGCCGCCGAGGCCGAGCCCTGCTTCCGGCTGCTGCGCCAGGGCCTCTCGGCGCTCGGCGGACTCGGCGAGGCCGGCGATCCGCACATGATGAAGCGCCTGCTCGTGGCCGGCCAGGTCACGACCACCGTCTGGCGCCTGCTGCAGGCCGAGGGCGACTGGGCCGCGCGCACGCGCGCGCTGCTGGTGCAGCTCACCGGCCGCGCGGCACGCGTGGGGCGCCCGGTCTCGGGCAACGTGCTGTACGCCGGCGTGGGCAAGCTGTTCCTGCTGCTGGAGGCGCTGGACACGTGAGCAAGCGGGTTCTCGATCAAGCCGACGGGCTGCGGCGGCTGCTGGCGCAGTCGTCCGCGCGGCTCATCGCCATCGCAAGCATGGGCCGCCGCACAGGCACCACCACCGTGGCCATGAACCTCGGTGCGGCGCTCGCCCACATGGGCAAGGACGTGCTGCTGCTCGACGAGCACGGCATCGGCGAGAACTCGGTCGCGGCCGAATGGGTCGTCGAGCCGCTCGGCACGCTGGCCGACGTGGCGGCCCGGCGGCTGACCTGCGAAGGCGCCGTCGCGCGCACGCCCAGCGGCGTCGGCGTGCTGCCGGCGCTGCCCGGCGCGCAGCCTGGCCACACCGACCCGCGCCTGCTGTGGCGCGGCGACGTGATTTTGGTCGATGCGGCGCTCGACAGCGACGGCAACCTGTCGCCGCTCGCGCGCATGGCCGACGAACTGGTGATCGTCCTGCAGCCGCAACCGGCCTCGATCACCGCCACCTATTCGGGCATCAAGCGGCTGCACTATGCGCACGCCGTGCGTCAGCTCCGGCTGCTGATCAACCATGTCGCCGAACCCGAGGCCGCGCGCCAGGGCATGGCCAACCTGGTCGACACGGGCAGCCGCTATCTCGCGGTGTCGATGCAGCCTGCCGGCTGGGTCCGCACCGATCCGCACATGCCCACCGCGCGCCGGCTCGGACAGACCGTCGTGGAGGCTTTCCCCACGAGCCCCGCGGCCGTGGACTTCCGCGTCATTGCCGCCGCCGTCACGCAGTGGCCATGGCGCCCGGCCGTGCGGCCGCAGGACGCCGGCACGGCGCTCTGGCGGCCCGAGGCCCTGATGCAGGAACCCGCCAACGAGGAAGAGGACGACCGTGTATACCGCACAGGGAACGTTTGAGAAATCGCATCTGCTGAAGCAGCACCAGCCGATGGTGCGCCGCATGGCGCTGCAGATGCTGGCCAAGCTGCCGGCCAGCGTGGAGCTCGACGACCTGATCCAGGCCGGCATGATCGGCCTGCTCGATGCCTCCACCCGCTACCAAGACAACCGCGGCGCGCAGTTCGAGACCTTCGCGAGCCAGCGCATCCGCGGCGCCATGCTCGACGAACTGCGTGCCAGCGACTGGGGCTCGCGCGGCCTGCGGCAGTCGTCGCGCAAGGTCGAGCAGGCCATCCAGGCGCTCGAGCACCAGCTCGGGCGCGCGGCCACCGAGGGCGAGATCGCCAAGTCACTCGACATGGAACTCGACGACTACCAGTCGCTGCTGCAGGAGATCCAGGGCTGCCAGCTGCTCTACGTGGAAGACTTCGCGCACGACGGCGACTCCGACACCGCCTGGCTCGACCGCCAGGCGCGCAACGACGGCGCCGGCAACGACGATCCGCTCGCGCAGCTCATGGCCTCGGGCTTCCGGCACCAACTCGTGGACGCGATCGCCGCATTGCCCGAACGCGACCAGCTGCTGTTGAACCTGTACTACGAGGAAGAGCTGAACCTGCGCGAGATCGGCGCCATCCTCGAGGTGAGCCAGTCGCGCGTGTGCCAGCTGCACAGCCAGGCGATCAGCCGGCTGCGGGCACACCTGAAGGACGTGCTCTAGGGGCGGTGCATCGGCGCGCTCAAACCGCAGGCGCCCCCGCGCTCCCGGCATCGCGCTTGCCGCCATTTCGCAGGCCGGCCTGCAGCAAGGCGCGGCCGGCGAATGCGTCGCCTGCCACCTCCAGGTCGAAGCGATCCTCGTCGAGCCGGCGCAGGTCCGAGATCACGGCGGCGGCTTCGTCCTCGGTCGCGCCGGTGGCCAGCATCGCCTCGTAGCCCATCTTCATGGCCGATTCGAAAGTCTCGCGAACCACGGTGGCCGTCGGATCGGTTTTGACCAACTCCACCGCATGCTCGCGGTCGTAGGCCCGCACCAGCACGCGCGAATGCGGACATTGGGCCCGGACGGTTTCGGCGATGCGCGTCGCAGCGGCCTTGTCGTTCACGCAGACCAGGATGGCGGTGGCGGTATGGGCACCGGCGGCGTGCAGCACATCGGGCCGGCCACCATCGCCGTAGTAGACCTTGAAACCCAGGTAGGACTGCGCGTCGCGGATGACCTGCGTGTCGTTGTCGATCACCGTGAGCGAGGCGCCGCGTGCCAGCACGCCCTGGCTGGCGATCTGGCCGACGCGGCCGAAGCCGATCACCAGCACCTTCGCATGCTGGCCGCCGGCCGCTTCCACGCCGTCCATCGACATCGCGGTGCGCGGCCCGAAGCGCTGGTGCAGCAGCACGACCAGCGGCGTGAGCGCCATCGACAGCACGACGATCGCCGTCATGTTGGCATTGACGGTGGCATCGATCACGCGCGCACCCAGCGCTGCCGAGAACAGCACGAACGCGAACTCGCCGCCCTGCGCCATGAGCACCGCGCGGTCGAGCGCGTCGGCATGCGAACTTTTGGCAAGGCGCGCCACGGCATAGATGCAGGCGGCCTTGGTCGCCATCAGCGCCACCACGCCGGCCACGATCAACTGCCAGTTGCGGCCCACCACGGCCAGGTCCAGCGACATGCCCACGCCGAGGAAGAAGAGCCCCAGCAACAACCCGCGGAAGGGCTCGATGTCGGCTTCGAGCTGGTGCCGGAAGGTGGACTCCGACAGCAGGACGCCGGCCAGGAACGCACCCATGGCCATCGACAGGCCCCCGAGCTGCATCAGCAGCGCCGCGCCGAGCACCACGAGCAGCGCGGCGGCAGTCATGACCTCGCGCGCCTTCGCGTTGGCAAGGATGCGGAAGAACGGGTTCAGCAACCAGATGCCTGCGGCCACCAGCGCGGCCAATGCACCCAGCGCCAGCCCGATCACGCCCCAGCGCGAGGGCACCACGGCCGCGGCATCGAGCGCGGGCGGTGCAATGAAGGCCACCATGGCCAGCAGCGGCACGATCAGCAGGTCTTCGAACAGCAGGATCGAGACCATGCGCTGTCCGCGCGGCGCGGCGATGTCGCCTCGCTCGCCGAGCAGTTGCATGACGATGGCGGTCGACGTGAGCACGAAACCCATCGCGCTGATGAAGGACACCGCCAGCGGAAAGCCGAATGCCATGCCCACCAGCGTCAACAGGCAGCCGCACACCAGGCACTGCAGGCTGCCGAGGCCGAAGATCTGCTTGCGCAGGCTCCACAGGTGCGAAGGCTGCATCTCCAGCCCGATCACGAACAGGAACATCACCACGCCCAGCTCGGCCACGTGCAGGATGGCCTGCGGATCGTTGAACAGCTTGAAGCCAAAAGGCCCGATGGCCAGGCCCGCGGCCAGGTAGCCCAGCACCGACCCGAGGCCGAGCTTCTTGAACAGCGGCACCGCCACCACGGCGGCGCCGAGCAAGCTCACGACATTGACCAGGTCGCCCGCGCTTCCTTCGACAGCCATGCAGATTCCTTCGTATTGAGATCCAAGAAGGCACAAAGGGGCCCCCGAGGCCCCTTGTGCGCCCGCCATTGTCTCAGCGTCTTCAGTGCCCGAGCGCGCGCAGCAGCGCGCCACGCAGCCAAGCCTCGGCCGGGTCCCGGTCCGCGGGCGCACGCCAGCACATCGTGATCTCGTAGGTCGGGCTCTCGAACGGCAGCGGCTCGCAACGCAGACCGCCCGCCGCGCACAGCGCGTTCGCAAGGTAGGCCGGCACCGTGGCCAGCAGGTCGGTGCCGGCCAGCAGCGCCGGCAGGCTGCCGAACTGCGGCAGCGACACCGCCACGCGCCGCACTCGGCCGAGCGCGTCCAGCGCATCGTCGACGAAGCCGCGCAGGTCTTCGGCGAAGGTCACGAGCGCATGCGGGCGCGCGCAGAAGTCGTCGAGGGTCAATGGCTTCGCATCGGCATCGGCGCGCAGCACTGCATAGCGCGCGGTGGTGGCGCGCCGCACCTTCGCGCCGGCCGGCAGGTCGCGCAGGTAGGCCAGCACGGTGCTCACGCGGCCGTCCTGCAGCTGTTGCATCGCATCGCGGTGGCTCACCGTGGTCGCGACCAGCCTGGCATGCGGCAGCTCGGCGCGCAGCAGGCCCAGCAGCCGCGGCAGCACCGCGATCTGCAGGTCGTCGGTCAGGCCGACGCGAAACACCGGCGCGGCCTGCGCCGGATCGAACGCTACCTCCGAACGCAGCGCCGCCTCGATCTGCTCGAGCGCGGGCCCGAGGCTCTGCATCAGTGCCTCGGCGCGCGGCGTCGGCACCATCTCGCGCCCCTGCCGCACGAACAGCGCGTCGCCCGTGAGTACGCGCAGCCTGGCGAGCGCATGGCTGACGGCGGGCTGGCCGATATGCAGCCGATCGGCCGCACGGCTGACATGGCGCTCGCGCATCAGCGCCGCGAGCACGGTCAGCAGGTTGAGGTCGATGCGGTTCAGTTCAGCAAGGTTCACCAGGGGTACATCCACGATCGATGGGGTGCATGGTGATTATGTGATCTGTCGATTTCCCCGCAGCCGATGTGATGCCTACATTCACCGCAAAGGAGATCTGTATGGCAAGGATGGTTCGTTTTCACGCCTTCGGCGGCCCCGAGGTGCTCGCGCTCGAAGACAGGCCGGTGCCCGAACCCGGCACCGGCGAGGTCCGCATCGCGGTGCAGGCCATCGGCCTGAACCAGGCCGACGTGCTGTGGCGGCGCGGGCTCTACATCGAGGATGCGCAACTGCCGAGCGGGCTCGGCAACGAGGCCGCGGGGGTCATCGAGGCCGTCGGGCCCGGCGTGCAGGGCCTCGCGGTGGGCGACCGCGTGGCCCTGCTGCCGGGCGCGCACCAGGGCCGCTACCCGACCTATGGCGAGCGCATCGTCTTTCCGGCCACGCACGTCGTGCGGCATCCCGCCAACCTCTCGGCCGCGCAGGCGTCCGCGGCGTACATGGCCTATCTGACAGGCTACTTCGCAATGTTCGAGATCGCGCGGCTGCGCCGGGGCGGCACGCTGCTCGTCACGGGCGCCTCGTCGGGCACGGGCTTCGCCGCGCTGCAGATGGCGCGCGCCGAAGGCCTCACGGCCATCGCCACCACGCGCAGCGCCGCCAAGCGCCAGGCGCTGCGCGACGCGGGCGCTTCCCACGTTGTGGTGACGGAGGAAGAAGACGTGGTTCGCAGCGTGCACGAGCACACCGGCGGCCGCGGCGTGGACCTGGTGTACGACGGCGTGGGCGGGCCGATGTTCGCGCAGCTCGGCGACGCGGTCGCTGCGCGCGGCTGGTACCTGCTCTATGGGTTGTCGGGCGGTGCCGAACTCGGCTACCCGGTGACGGCGCAGTTCCGCCGCAGCTGGCGCTTCCATGTCTACAAGGTGCTCGAGTTCACCGGCTCGGCCAGCCTCGGGCTGCCGCGCAACGAGGCAGCGCTGCGGCGCGGGCTGCAGTTCATCGACGCAGGCCTCGCCGACGGCCGCTTCGGCGTGCACATCGACCGCAGCTTCGCGTTGGGCGACGCGGCCCAGGCGCATGCGTACCTCGAGCGCGCGGCGCACACCGGCAAGGTCGTGCTCACGGTCTGAGCACGGCCGAGCTCAGAACCCGAGGCTCTCCAGCAGGTCGTCGACCTGCGCCTGGCCCGTCACGGCCTCGGGGTTGTCCGCGTGGATCTGCGGGCCGTTCTGCAGGCTGCTGGTTTCGGGCTCGTGGCGCTTGTCGCCGTGCGAGTTGTCGATCAGCACCTGCAGCAGCTGCGTCTCGACGTCGTTGACCACTTCCATCATCTTCTTGATGACCTGGCCCGTGAGGTCCTGGAAGTCCTGCGCCATCAGGATCTCGATCAGCTGCGTGTTGATCGCGCCGGCCTTCTGCGGCACATCGTTCAGGTAGCCGCGCGTGTCCATCACGAGCTGGCGCGCATGGTCGAGCTCGACCGGGTTGGCGAACCATTCGTCCCAGCGCTGCGTCAGGCCCTTGGCATTGCTCGCGAGGTCTTCCTGCAGCGGCTGCGCAAGGTCGATCGCGTTGAGCGCGCGGTGCGCGGCGCGCTCGGTCATGGTGGCGATGTAGCCCAGGCGGTCGCGCGCGTCGGGGATGGCCTGCGCAGCCTTGGCGACCTGCTTGTCGAGGCCGAGCTCGCGCAGGCCCTCGCGCAGCTGGCGCGTCAGCTGCCCGATGCGCCCGAGCAGCTCCTCGGCCGTGTTCCCGTGCTCCGCTTGTTCGAACGCATGCTGGCTCATCTCACACCGCCTCTTTCTGCAGCTTCTCGAAGATCTTGTTGATCTTTTCCTCGAGCGTGGCGGCCGTGAAGGGCTTGACCACGTAGCCGTTGGCGCCCGCCTGCGCCGCCGCGATGATGTTCTCCTTCTTGGCCTCGGCCGTCACCATCAGCACCGGCAACTTGCCGAGCTCGGGGTCGGCGCGGATCGTCTGCAGCATGGTCAGGCCGTCCATGTTGGGCATGTTCCAGTCCGACACCACGAAGCCGAAGTTGCCGCCGCGCAGCTTCTCGATGCCGGCTGCGCCGTCCTCGGCTTCGTCGACGTTGAGGAACTCGAGTTCCTTCAGCAGGTTGCGCACGATGCGCCGCATGGTCGGGAAGTCGTCCACGACCAGGATCTTGATGCTCTTGTCAATCACGATGCTTCAACTCCAAAAAATCAGTTCGTTCCGTCACTCACTCAAACCCGGTTCGCGCGCTCGCCGAAGGTGCGCAGGTGGGCCAGCACGCGCCGCCCCATCTCGTCGAGCGACACCACCTCGTCCACCGCGCCGAGCGCGATCGCCTCGCGCGGCATGCCGAACACCACGCAGCTCGCCTCGTCCTGCCCGAAGGTGCGGGCGCCGGCCTGCTTCATGCGCAGCAGGCCCTCGGCCCCGTCCTTGCCCATGCCGGTCAGGATCATTCCGATCGCGTTCTTTCCCGCATGCCGCGCCGCCGAATCGAACAGCACGTCGATGGAGGGCCGGTGGCGGTTCACCGGCGGCGACTGGTCGAGCTGGGCCACGTAGTTGGCGCCGCTGCGCGCGAGCGACAGGTGGAAGCCGCCCGGCGCGATGTAGGCATGGCCCGGCAGCACGCGTTCGCCCTGCTCGGCTTCCTTCACCGTGATGCGGCACAGTCCGTCGAGCCGCTGCGCGAACGAACGCGTGAAGCCCGGCGGCATGTGTTGCGCGATCAGCACCGCCGGTGCGTCGGGCGGCAGCGGCAGCAGCACCTCGCGGATGGCTTCGGTGCCGCCGGTGGAGGCGCCGATGATGAGCAGCTTCTCGGTGCTCAGCAGCGGGCTGCGCAGCATCGGCTCCTGCGCGGCTTCCGGCGCGGCTTTGTTCGCGGCCCCGTGGCGCCCGGGCAGCAGCCGCGCCGCGGCGGCGGTTCGGATCTTGCCGGTGATGAGCTCGGTGTAGTTGAGCAGCCCGTCGCGCACGCCGAGCTTCGGCTTGGTCACGAAGTCGATGGCGCCGAGCTCCAGCGCGCGCAGCGCGATCTCGGAGCCGCGCTCGGTCAGCGACGACACCATCACCACCGGCATCGGCCGCAGGCGCATGAGCTTCTCCAGAAACTCGAGCCCGTCCATGCGCGGCATCTCGACGTCGAGCGTGAGCACGTCGGGGTTCGTGGCCTTGATGAGGTCGCGCGCCTGCAGCGGGTCGGCCGCGGTGCCGACCACGGTCATGTCGCTCTGGGCGTTGATGATCTCGGTCATCACGCTGCGGATCAGCGCCGAATCGTCGACGCACACCACCTTGATCTTCTTCATGCGATGCACTTTCCCTTGCCGTAGGTGGCGGACCATCGGCGCAGGAGCTCTCCCTCGTCGCGCTGGACCGCCTGGATGTCGTCCTTGGCGCGCAGCTTGCGCACCACGGCCTTGCCGGTGGCCGGCTGCAGGCACACGCGGCGCGCATGCAGCCCGCGCAGGTCCTGCGCGGCCACCGCGATGCGCTGCTTCTCGAGGTAGCGCAGCACGAAGTCGGCATTGCGCCCGCCGATGTTGAGCATGGTCATGTTGGCCAGCACCGCGGCGCCGCCGAAGACCTTGGCCCTGAGCCGCTCGCGCCGCGCGCCCGCGCGCAGCACCTCGGCCACCAGCACGTCCATCGCGTAGCCGCCGTAGCGCATCGACTCGACCTGGCTGCGCGGATCGGCCGCGGCATCGTCGGGCAGCATGAAATGGTTCATGCCCGCGACGCCGGCCTCCACGTCGGTGATGCAGGCCGCCACGCAGGAGCCGAGCACGGTCGTCAGCAGCACGCCGGCGTCGGTCACGAAGTACTCGGCCGGCAGCAGCTTCACGGCCTGGCAATCGAAGTCGCGGTCGAAGTAGTGGTGCGTGGCGAGCGAGGCGGACACGGCCGCGGCGGCGGCGCTCACGCCCGGGCCTTTCCGAGCGCGTAGACGGTCTGCCCGACGGTCTTGAACGCCTGGTTGACGAGCGACGCGTTCTCCGAGTGGCCCGCGAACAGCAGGCCGTGCGGCTTGAGCAGCGGCGCGAAGCGCTCGAGTATCTTCTTCTGCGTCGGCTTGTCGAAATAGATCATCACGTTGCGGCAGAAGATCGCGTCGACCGGCTCCTTCACGGGCCACGACGCGTCGAGCAGGTTGAGCCGCGAGAACTTGACCATGGCCGCCACCTCGGGCCGCACGCGCACCTTGCCGGCGTTCGCGCCCGTGCCCTTGTTGAAGAAGCGCCGCAGGCGCTCGGGCGGCATGCGGCTGGCCTGCTCCATCGTGAAGACGCCGGCCGCGGCGCGCTCGAGCACCGAGGTGTCGATGTCGGTCGCGATGATGCGCGCCGTGGCGGCGCGTTCGCCGAGCGCCTCCATCAGCGTGATCGCGATCGAATAGGGCTCCTCGCCCGTCGAGGCCGCCGCGCACCACACGGTGACGGGCTGGCTGCACTTGCGCGCCAGGTCGGCGAGCACCGGGAAGTGGTGCGCCTCGCGGAAGAACGAGGTGAGATTGGTGGTCAGCGAATTGATGAAAAGCTGCCACTCGTCGCCGTCGCGGCTGTCCTCCAGCCGGGCCAGGTAGGTCGAGAACTCCGGCAGCCCGAGCTCGCGCAGCCGGCGCGAGAGCCGGCTGTAGACCATCTGGCGCTTGTGCTCGCCCAGCGCGATGCCCGCACGGCGGTGGATGAGCGTGCGCACGCGCGAGAAATCGCTGTCGGTGAAGACGAATTCGGATGAGGTCGGTGTCATGCGGTGCCCGCTCAGCGGGCCTCGGTCAGGGTCAGGTCGTGCGACCACGCCAGCGCGCGCAGATGGGCCGCGTTGACCTGGTCGGCGCCGAGCAGCAGCGCCTCGGCCAGGTGCGCGGCCTCGCCGGTGTCCAGCTCGCAGGCCTCGGCCAGCGCCAGGAAGGGGCCGTACACGCCCTCGCGCGAAAGGATCGCCTGCTGCACCGCGCCGGGCAGTTGCACCTTCGAGAGCGCCTCCTGCATCGAGACGCCCAGCAGCCGGTCGATGAGCGAGAACATGCCCACGACGAACAGGTTGTCCGCCTCGCCGGGCGGCAGCATGAGCTCGCCCATCAGTTCGACGAAGCGTCCCCGCAGGATCGCCTTCTTCATCATGAACGGCGGGCTGCCCGCGGCGTTGCTCGTCGCCAGCAGCAGCGACAGCCAGCGGAACAGCGGCGAGTAGCCGAGCATGGTCACCGCATGGTGCAGCGAATGGATCTCGACACCGGCGCCCACCGCGGGCGAGTTCATGTGGCGAAGCAGCCGGTAGGTCAGCGCGGCGTCGCGCTTGAGCGCAGCCTCGACTTCGCGCAGGTCCTCGTTGCGCTGGATCATTTGCAGCAGCCGCACGATCAGCATCGATTCGGGCTGCAGCGCGTGGGCCTGGCCGCGGGGCCGCGGCGCGGGCGGCGGAAAGCCGCAGCGCGGGTCGAGGAAGACATCGACGCGGTCGGGCGCGCAGGCCTCGAAGGCCGCCCACGACGCCATGCGCGTGGCGATCGGCTGGATCGGCGCATGGCCCGGCGGCTCGGCGCCGCGGATGGCCGCGATCCGCGCCGCATCGCCGTCGCCCACGTCGAAGTGGGTGACCAGGCCGCGCAGCTCGGGGTCGGCGGGCAGCGCCTCGGCGCCGCAGAGCATGAAGCCGAAACCCTGCTCGCGCAGGAACATCAGCACCGGCCGGAGCTCTTCGTTGGCCAGGTCGGCGAGACCGAGGCAGAACACCGTGTACTCGGGCGCGAGCGACTGCAGCGCGCCCAGCGCGAGCGTGCGCGCGTCGACGTCGAAGAACAATTCGCTGTGGCCGAGCTTCCAGGGCGCGGCCGGCCCGCCGAGGTGCTCGGTGACGCAGGCCAGCAGCGACTTGAACTGCGTGACCGCATCGGGCGCCAGCGCGGGCACGGCCGGCCGCCAGGCGAGCCGGTAGCCGCCGACGCGCTTCTGCGCGTCGAGCAGCAGCGTGTAGGCGACGTAGCCGTCGGCGCGGGGGCGCTGGAAAAAATCGAGGCGCATGGCGCTCGTCGCTTCCGGTGGGATCAAGCGGCCACCGTCTCTTGCCTTGCCGCATGCGCGAGCGCCGAACTCCGCACCGCATGCGCGCGCTGGATGCGCGGCATGGCGCCCACGTCGACGATGAAGGCCACGCTGCCGTCGCCCAGGATGGTGGCAGCGGAAATTCCGGGCACCTTGCGGTAGTTGGTCTCGAGGTTCTTCACCACGACCTGGTGCTGGCCCAGCAGCTCGTCCACCAGCAGCGCGAAGCGCGACTCGTCGGCCTGCACGATCACCAGGATGCCGGCGGTCGGGTCGGTCTGCGCGCCGGCCACGTCGAACACGCGGTGCAGCTCGATCAGCGGCAGGTATTCGCCGCGCACCTTGATCACGTGGCCGTCGCTGGTGATCGAATGCAGGTGCTCGCCGAGCGGCTGCAGCGACTCGATCACGTAGCTCAGCGGCAGGATGTAGGCCTCGCTGCCGACCTTGACCGACATGCCGTTGAGGATGGCCAGCGTGAGCGGCAGCACGATGCGCGTGGTGGTGCCCCGGCCCTCGCGCGAGCTGATCTCGACGTGGCCGCCCATCTCCTGGATGTTGCGCTTGACCACGTCCATGCCCACGCCGCGGCCCGAGATGTCTGTGACCTGCTCGGCCGTGGAGAAGCCCGGCGCGAAGATCAGCTGCCACACCTCGTCGTCGGGCATGGCCTCGCTCACCGCGAGCCCCTGCTGCAGGGCCTTGGCGAGGATCTTCTCGCGGTTGAGGCCGGCGCCGTCGTCGCTGACCTCGATCACGATGTTGCCGCCGTGGTGCTGCGCCGACAGCAGCAGCTGCCCTTCGGCCTCCTTGCCCTTCGCGAGGCGCTGCGCCGGCGTCTCGATGCCGTGGTCGAGGCTGTTGCGGACCAGGTGCGTGAGCGGATCGATGATGCGCTCGATCAGGCCCTTGTCGAGCTCCGTTTCCTTGCCGAAGGTGTCGAGGCGCACCTGCTTGCCGAGCTTGGCGCTCACGTCGCGGATCACGCGCGGGAAGCGGCTGAACACGTAGTCCATCGGCATCATGCGGATCGACATCACCGATTCCTGCAGGTCGCGCGCATTGCGCTCGAGGTGGCCCAGGCCGTTGAGGAAGCGTTCGCATTCCACCGGGTCGAGCAAGGTGGCCGCCTGCGTGAGCATCGACTGCGTGATCACCAGTTCGCCCACCAGGTTGATGAGCTGGTCGACCTTCTCCACATCGACGCGGATCGAGCCCGAGTCCTTGGCGGCGGCCGCTGCCGGCGCGCCTGCGGCGGGCGCGGCCCTGGGCGATGCGGGCACGGGCGATCCCGCCGGCGTCGCGGCCGGCGCCGCTGCGGCGGGCGCCTCGGCCGGTGCCGCGGCCTCGGTCGTGATCGCGATCTGCGACTCGTCGATCACGAAGCAGCAGACGGCGGTGATGTCGTCCGGCGCGCAGCCGGTCTCGAGCACCACCGTGAGCTGGTCGGCGCTGCGCGTGCGCGACAGCAGCTTGCCGAGGTTCGCGAGTTCTTCGGCGAGCAGTTCGCATTCGCTGTCGGACAGGCCCGTGAAGCGGATGCGCAGCGCGCCCTGCGCCGCGCCCGCCGCTGCGGCAGCGGGTGCCGGAACGGGCGCCGCCACGGGTGCCGGTGCCGGCGCCGCTGCGGCGCGGCCGCCCTCGGTCTCGAGCGCGAGCTGGCGCAGCACCTCGCAGATGTGGGCCACCCGCTCGGGGTCGGGTTCGGTCTCGGCCTGGTAGGCGGTCAGTTGGTCTTGCAAGGCGTCCTTCGTTTCCAGGAATGAATCGATCATCGAGCGGCTCAGGTCGAGCTGGCCGTGGCGCGCACGGTCGAGCAGGGTCTCCAGCAGGTGCGTGGTGTCGGTGAGCGCCACGAAGCCGAAGGTGGCCGCGCCGCCCTTGATCGAGTGCGCGGCGCGGAAGATGGCGTTGAGCTGCTCGCTGTCGGGCGCTTCGGCGTCGAGCTCGAGCAGCAATTGCTCCATCTGCGCCAGAAGCTCGACGGCTTCGACGAAAAATGCCTGGGTGAACTGACTGAGATCCATCGTTGCTCCGGACCGGCTGCGGTGCGCGCCGGCATCGTTTCTAGGGGTGTTTGGCCGGCGCCGACGCCTGCGAGGTCAGCGTGGCGTTGTCTGTGGGCGGCAGCGATGCGGCCACGCTGCCGCCGCCGCTGTTCTCGTGTTCGATCTGCTGCTGCGTGCGGCGGTTCAGCAGGATGATGCTGATGCGCCGGTTGATCGGGTTGCGCGGATCGGCGCGGTCGATGTGCATGCTGTCGGCCAGGCCCACCACGCGCAGCACCTTGCCTTCCTCCATGCCGCCGATGACCAGTTCGCGGCGCGACGCGTTGGCGCGGTCGGCCGACAGCTCCCAGTTGCCGTAGGCGCGGTCGCCGTTGCTGTAGACGATGGCGTCGGTGTGGCCCGACAGCGTGATGCGGTTCGGCAGCTCGTTGAGCGTGGGCGCAAGTTCGCGCAGGATCGCGCGCATGTGCGGCACCAGCCGCGCGCTCGCCAGGTCGAACATCGGGCGGTTCTCGCTGTCCACGATCTGCAGCCGCAGCCCTTCGGTCGTGATGTCGATCAGGATCTGCGAGCGGAACTGCTTGAACACCGGGCTCGACTCGATGAGCTTGTCGAGCCGCTCCTTCATGCTCGCGAGGCGGTCCGCGTCGGCTTCCTCCTCTGCATCGGCCTGGCGGACCTCGCCCGCGGCTTTCGTGCTCGGGTCCATGCCGCCGCCCGGGATCACGCTCACGCTGGTGCTGCTCTTCTCGCCGCCGCTGAGGGCCACCATGAGCGGCATCCTGAAGTGCTCGGCAATGCCTTCGCGCTGCTTGGGCGAGGCACTGGAGAGCAGCCACATCACGAGGAAGAACGCCATCATGGCGGTCATGAAGTCGGCATAGGCGATCTTCCAGCCGCCGCCGTGATGGCCGCCGCCGTGCCCGGCCACGCGCCGGACGACGATCCTGTGCTTTTCCGCGCTCACTGGTGCACTCCGTCCGCCTCAGCGTGCCTTGACTTCGCGCACGTGGCTGTCCAGCTCGGTGAAGCTGGGGCGCTCGGTCGAGAACAGCACCTTGCGGCCGAACTCCACCGCGAGCTGCGGCGCATAGCCGTTGAGGCTCGCGAGCAGCGTCACCTTGGCGCACTGGTACATCTTCATGCCCTCGGCCACCTTCTGCTCGATGAGCGACGCGAGCGGCGCCACGAAGCCATAGGCCAGCAGCACGCCCAGGAAGGTGCCGACCATCGCGTGGGCGATCAGCGCGCCCATCTCCGACGGCGGCAGGTCGGCCGATGCGAGCGCGTGCACCACGCCCATCACGGCCGCCACGATGCCGAGCGCGGGCAGCGCGTCGCTCACGCGCGCGAGGCTGTGCATCGGGATCTCGGCCTCATGCTTCAGGGTCTCGATCTCGTGGTCCATCAGCGCCTCGATCTCGAAGGCATCGGTATTGCCGCTGATGACGAGGCGCAGGTAGTCGCAAAGGAATTCCATCACGCCCGCGTCGGCCAGGATCTTGGGATAGCGTGCGAAGATCTCGCTTTGCGACGGGTCTTCCACGTCGGCCTCGAGCTTCATCATTCCTTCCTTGCGCGCCTTGGCGAGCAGCTCGTAGAGCAGCGCGAGCAGGTCGAGGTAGAGCTGGCGGTTGTGCTTGGACGAGCGCAGCAGCAGCGGCAATTCCTTCAACGTGGCCCGGATCGTCTTGCCGTTGTTGCCCGCAATGAAGGCACCCAGCGCGGCGCCGCCGATCATCAGCAGCTCCACGGGCTGGAACAGCACGCCGAAGTGCCCGCCCATCAATGCGTAGCCGCCGAACACGGCGCCGATCACCACCAGATAACCAACCAAAAGGAGCACACGCTTCCCCTACTGCCCTTGAGGCGTCGATTCAAAAAAAGTCCCACCCACCGGGCAGGCGTTCATGTCAATGGAATGCACCCTCGAGGGCCTGCACCGCGCCCAGGCCGATGGCGTCGCTGCTGCGCGGTGGCATCGCCGCGTCGCCGCTGCGCTTTGCGCCACGCGCCTTGCCCGCGCGCGAGGGCGGACGGCACAGCACGCACACGTATCCATGCTTGTGGTCGTGCGCATGCGCGACGAATTGCCCCTCGCAACGGGTGCAGGTGCTCAGCTGCAGCATGTCGCTGTCGAAAAAACGCACCATCGTGCAGGCGCGCGTGAAATCCAGAATTGGCTCGCTGTCCTGCGCGGCAATTTGCTGCAAATACAATTTGTAGCTTTTAATCAGGATCCAGACCTTTTCTTCATCGGAATGGATTTTCATGAATTGATAAATGTTGTAGAACATCGACGAATGGATATTCGCGAGCCAGGTCATATACCAATCGGTGGAAAAAGGCAGCAATCCCTTGGGCGGTGAAACGCCCTTTATTTCCTTGTAGAGCCGGATCAGCCGTTCGCGGCTCAGTCCGACCTCGGCCTCCAGGAACTGCAGCCGGGCGCCGAGCCCGATCAGTTCGATGGCGAGCTGGACTTCCCGCACTTCGCCGAGGACGGTCTTGCGACTCATTGGGTAACCTCCGTGCTTCGCACTGCGGTGCGAGCCCCCTTCGGAACGGCCGTGCGGGAGCTCATGCCGCCACCGCTTCCTTGTGCATCTGCAGCGTGCGCGCCGACATCAGGATCGACATGTGCGCCTGCTGCAGGTTGCTGTCCTTGCCCTCTCCCACCACCGCCGACATCGAGGCGTGCTCGTTCAGCCGGAAGCTGCAGAGCAGGAAGTTCGACGCCGCGAGCTTCAGGATCTGCGCGAGCGACATGCCCGCGAGCATGTCGGCGAGTTCGCTGCTGATGCCGAGGCGGAACATCGCCGCCACGCGGTCCTGCTTGACGAGCTTCTGGGCCAGCAGCATGTAGGCCAGGTTGACGTCGCCGATCTCGCGCGAGATCTCGCCGTTGGCCGCGTTCATTACGTTATCCGTTTGCAAGATGCACTCCGTTGGTCATGTCGTGTGTGAATTATTCCCAACTAGTTAAACTTTGCAACTTCCTTGGCCGCCCAAACTGTAAACGGGGCTACAACTACCTGTAATCTTTTGTTGCATCCCCGTGACGGCCTCTCGGTGCAATGCGACTGGTTCTCAGTAACAGAAGGTTTCAATGAAAAGGCATTGATCATTGGCGCTCCTCCGCGGACCGTTCGATGCCGTGCAGCCAGGCCAGCACCTCGGCGACCGCGAGGTAGAGCTGCGGCGGGATCTGCCGGTCGAGGTCGACCTGGACCAGCAGCCGGACCAGGTCGGGCGAGGCATGCACATAGACGCCGTTCTCACGCGCCTGCCGCACGATCGATTCGGCCGTGACGCCGTAGCCCCTGGCCACGACCACGGGTGCCTTGGCCGGGTCCGCATGCGACAGCGCGACCGCGGTCTGGCGCGGGATCTCGGAGCCTGCAGTCATGCGCGCCGCTCCCCCGCGGCCGGTGCCGCATCCGGGGCCTGCTTCGCGGTGATCTGCAGGTCGCGCAGGCGCAGGCCCGCGGCGTCGAGGCGCGCGCCGAGTTCGCCGCCGTGGCCCTGCAGCCGCGCGAGCGTGCCGGCCTCGCCGGCCGTGAGCTGCGCCTGCACCTGTTCGCCCATGAGGCTGAGCCGCAAGTCGACGGCACCGAGCCTCGGCAGCGCGAGCGACACCGTGGTGACCCAGCGCCGCTGCGCCTGCACTTCGTCGGCGTCGCGGCCCGCGCCGCGGGCTTCGGCCTCGTCGGCGGGCGGTGGGTCCTCGGGTGCGACCGACCAGGCCATCGGCACGCCGGGCCAGGCATGGCCGGTCCAGCGGAACACGGTCGTGGCGAGCAGGTCGAGCTGCTGGTGCACGAGCGTGGTGGTCTGCGGATGGATCACTTCGGGCATGGGCGCCGCGGCCGCGCGCAGGGACGATGCGCCGGTGTCGGCGGCGGCATGCACGCCGGGCCCCGGCGGCAACGCGCGCGCATCGCCGGCCGGCAGCGCGGCATGGTGCGACGGTACGCCGGGCGCGTGATCGCGCAGCGGCGCCGGCGGGGCGGCGGCGGGCTGCGGCTGCGCCGACTGAAGCTGCGGCTTCGCGGCAGCGCCGTCGGCCTGCTGCGGATGCGGCTGCGCGAGCCGCATCTGCGGCTCGTCGGCGAGCTGCGCCACGCTGCGCAGGCCCATCGCGAATTCGGCCAGGTGCGATTCGTAGAACATGCCGCTCGCGCTCAGTGCCTTGTCCAGCGCGGCCGCGAGCACGGCGGCGGGCGGAGCCTTCTGCGGCGACGTCCACAGGGGCGCGCTGCCGCGCACCGGTCCGGGGTCGGCCTCGAGGTCGGCCAGCACCGCGCCGATGGCGCGCGCCGCCACCGACCATTGCGTCTCGATGGAACGCGGCCCGCCCGCAGCGGGCGGAGCGGACGCGGCAGCCGGCGCATCCGCCGACAGCAGCGCCGCATGCAGGGCCTGGGACGGCAGCCGCACGTCGTTCTTGACCTTCTGCACCTCGGCCACGGCGCCCGCGGGCAGGCTGGTGCCGACCTCGGCCTGCAGCGCAGCGAGGTCCGGCCGCAAGGCGGCGGCGAGCTTCGTTGCGTGCGCAGCATCGGGGTGTCCAACCGGCCTGTTCATGGTCATGGGTGCGGTCGCGCTCAGTGCGGCAGGCCGTAGGCGCGGTCGAGACCGCTGCGCTTGTGCAGCTGCGCCATGCGGGCCATCAGCATCTCGAGCTGCGGTTCGACGAGGCTGCACACCTCGGTCTTGTCGGCGTCGATGCGCTCGATCAGCGTGCGCACGTGCGCGAGCTCTCCGGCCGCGAGCGGCACCGCGCCGACGGCCTTGAGCCGTTCGACCAGCACCGTGCAGCGGCCTTCGAGCTCGGGCAGCCGCGTCCAGTCCTTGGCGCGGGTCAGCGCCGCCATCAGCGACATCGTCGAGGCCAGCTCGCGGTAGCAGCGGATGAGCTCCTCGCGCGCGGGCACCGCTTGCTGCGGCTCGCCCGTATCAGTTGCCTCCATGGCCGCCCCCGATCTCGCGCCAGGCGGAGGCGATGTTCCCGAGCAGCGCCTCGGCCTCGTCGAGCGCCTTCGGTTCGTTGTGCAGGTTGGCGTAGAGAAGGCGGCGAACCACGTAGTCGTACAGCGCCGACAGGTTGCCCACCAGCTCGGCGCCCGCGGGGCCCGCGGCCTTGGCGTCGAGGCCGGCCTTGAGGCCGTTGTCGACGATGTCGATGGCCTTGGAGATCGCCTGCCCCTTGGCCGCCATCTCGCCGGCCGCAAGATGGTGGCGGGCCATGCCGATGCTGGTTGCCGCGCCGTCGAACAGCATGGCGATGAGCTGGTGCGGCGACGCGCTCATCGCGCGCGATTCCACGCCGACGCGCGCGTAGGCGCTGGCACCGGTTCTGAAGGTGTGGGGGGTGTACATCGGCGGCTTCCTGGTTTTCGTGTCTTCGTGTTTTCGTCTTTACTTGCTCATCGCGTTCATCGCGTCGAACTGCTGCGTGAGGTAGCTCATCGTGTTGTTCAGGCTGCTCATCAGCACGTCGAGCTGGGTGAACTGCGCGCGGTAGCGCGACATGGTCGCGTCGATGCGCGCCTGCACCGCGTCGTATTGCTCGTCGAGCTCCTTGATCGTGGAGGTCACGCCGTCGGACGCCACGCGCAGGCTGCCGCCGGTCTTGGTGAGGTCTTCGACCAGCGCGTCGATCTGCTTGCCATAGCCGGCGGTGCTGCCCGTCTTGCTGGCGAACAGCTTCGAGACGCCCGCGAGGTCGTTGTCGAGCGCCTTGGCCAGCTTGGTCGCATCCACGGCCAGCGTGCCGTCCTTCTGGAACGCCACGCCGATCTCCGACAGCACCTTCATCTCGTTGGCACCGCCGCCCTGCGGCGCCGTGAGCGCCTGCCGGAGGCGCGTCTGGATGCCGCGCAGCGTCGAATCGCCCACCAGCGCGGCCGACGTCTTGGTGTCGGCGTCGTAGGTGGTCAGGCTCTTGGCCGTGCTCTGCAGCGCGTTGTAGGCCTTGACGAAGTCGTTGATCGCCGTCGTCATGGCGGCGGTGTTGGCCTTCATCGACAGGCCCGTGGTGCCGGTCTGCACCAGCGTCAGCGTGGTGCCCTGGATCGCTTCCTCGACCTTGTTGCTGGCGCTCGTGATCGCGATGCCGTTGACCTCGAGCTTGGCGTTCTGCGCCGCCACGGTCTGCTTCAGGTTCTGCGTGCCCGCCGGGTCGTGTGCCAGCAGGCCCTGCAGCGCGGCGTCGCCGTCGACCGCAATGCGCATGCTCGACGGCTCGCCGGTGGCGGTGGAGACCAGCACCAGGCGGTGCGGCGTGCCGCTGCCGTCGTTGACGATGCTGGCCGTCACGCCGGCGCCGGCCGCGTTGATCGCATCGCGGATGCCCGCGAGCGTGTTGTTGCCGTCGGTGATGGTGATCGACTTCGGCTGGCGCGCGGCGTCCGCCGTGAAGCTCGCGCCGCTGTAGGTGCCGGTGGCGCCGTCGAGCGTACCGCCGGTGATGGTGCCGAAATCGATGGTGATCTTGCCGTTGCCGATGGCGGCCGTGGTGCTGGCCTGCCCGGCCGCGATCACCGATTGCGCCTGCGCGAGCTGCGAGACCGTGATGCTGTAGTTGCCGGCCGCGCTCGCGTCGGTGGACGAGGCGGCCAGGATGCCGCTGACCGTGGGCGTGCCGGTCACGGCCTGGAACATGGCGGGGTCGCCGAGCTTGCGCGCAATGCCCTGCAGCGACTCCAGCGCGCTCTGCACCGTGCCGTAGGCCGACAGCTTGCTCGTGTAGCTCTTCGCCTTGGTCTCGAGCGCGGCGAGCGGCAGGTTTTCCGCCGACTCGAGCTCCTTGAGCAGGCTGCTCAGGTCGAGGTTGGAGCCCACGCCCACGCTGCTGATGATTGCCATGTCGTCGATGTCCTCGAATGCGTATGAATGCGGCCCGAAACAAGTTCGGTGCGCTGTCCTCTGCGGCCGCGCAGTGCGCCGTGGCCGCAGGGGACAGCGCAGGCACGTCCGGATGGAGATCCGGCGGCCTGCGGCGATGCTCAGGCCCCGCTCTTGCGGGCGGGGTCTTTTCTTTCTTTCTCGATCAGCGCAGCAGCGACAGGACGCCTTGCGTGGTCTGGTTGGCCTGCGACAGCACCGAGGTACCGGCTTGCTGCAGGATCTGGGCGCGCGTCATGTTCGACACTTCCACTGCGTAGTCGGCGTCTTCGATGCGCGAGCGCGACGAAGCCAGGTTGGTCACCGTGGTGCCGAGATTGGCGATGGTCGAGTCGAACCGGTTCTGCACCGCACCGAGCGAAGAGCGCAGCTTGTCGACCTTCGACAGCGCGGCGTCGATCGCGGCCAGCGGGTCGGCGGTGGCTTCCGAGGCCGTGGTGGCTTCGAGCGTGAAGTCGCCGTCTTCGGTCTTGTAGAGCTGGGCGCCCGTGTCGTCGGTCACCTTGCCGTTGGCTTGCGCGTAGTAGGTGGCGGTGGAGGTCTCGGAGGCGTCCACCGTCAGGGCGCCGTCGGCGTCCGTGTAGGCGGCAGCGCCACCGGCCGTGACCGTCACCGCGCCGCCCGCTGCGGCCGTACCGGCTGCCACGGTGTGGGTGGCGGTGCTGTAGCCGCCGACGTTGGCCAGGCCCTTCAGCGCGCTGGCGCTGATGCTGGCGCCGGCCACGTCGAAGGCATTGCCCGTGACCGTGTCGGCCGTCAGCACCGTGTCGCCGACCGTGATCGTGCCGCCGGTGCCGGCTGCAGCGCTCATGCTCGCGGTCAGCGAAGCCATCGTGGCTTGCGCGTCGCCGCCGGCGTTGGTCTTGCTCAGGTTGCCGTCGCCGTCCAGGTACAGCGCCGCGCCGTCGTCGGCCGCGGTGATGTTGCCGGTGCTGTCGATCAGCACGTCCTGCGATTCGCCGCCGATCTCGACCGTGGCGGCCTTCGTCTGGCCGGCCGCGGGTGCAAGGAAGCTGGCCACGGCGGCGTTGGAGACGTCGGCCGAGCTGAACGAGAACGAGTCGGTTTCCTTGTCGTAGGTGTAGGTGCCGCCCGTGGCAGCCTGGCCCAGGCCGGTGTCGGTGCCGGCGTAGGTGACCGTGGCGCCGTCAGCCAGGTTGGAGAACACGGCGGCCGAGGTGGCGGCGGCGTTGTTCGTGGTCGTGGTCTTGCTGAAGGCGTAGGAGCCGTTGGCCGCGGGCGAGCCGGCCTTCGTGAAGCCGGCCAGCACCAGGTCGTCCGCCGAGGCGGCGGCGTTGGCGACTTCGCCCTTGCCGTTGACGTTGAAGCCTTCGAGGCCGAGCGTCTTGGCGCTGATTTCCTGCAGGTCGATGTCGATCGTCTCGCCGTCGTTCGCACCCACTTGCACCGTCAGCTTGCCGGCGTCGGCCGACAGGACCTTCACGCCGTTGAACTGGGTCTGCTCCGAGACGCGGTTGATTTCGTCGAGGCGCTGGGTGATTTCAGCCTGGATCGAGTCGAGGTCGCTGGCCGAGTTGGTGCCGTTGGCGGCCTGCACCGACAGTTCGCGAACGCGCTGCAGGTTGTTGTTGACTTCGGTCAGCGCGCCTTCGGTGGTCTGCGCGATCGAGATGCCGTCGTTGGCGTTGCGCGTGGCCTGGGTCAGGCCCTTGATGTTGGCCGTGAAGCGGTTGGCAATGGCCTGGCCGGCGGCGTCGTCCTTGGCGCTGTTGATGCGCATGCCGGACGACAGGCGCTCGATCGCCGAATTGAGCGAGCTTTGCGACTTGTTGAGGTTGTTCTGGGCAACCAGCGAGAGGCTGTTGGTGTTGATGACTTGCGCCATGTTCGACTCCTGATAAACAAAAGGTTGTGGACTCCGGCCGTCGGCCGTAACGCTGGACCCGCTTCCACTGTGAGACTCAAGCCATCGTTGGGTTAGTTATCGGCACGGTCCGCCGAACATTTAGGGCGGCTCCGAAAAAAGATCCACAACACCGTTGGGTCAGGGGTGGCCTCAAGCCGGGAGGCTCATGATTTCCTGGTATGCGGCCACCAGGCGGTTGCGCACCTGCAGCCCGGTCTGGAACGCCACGCTGGCCTTCTGCAGGTCGACCATGACGTCGTTGAGCGCGACGCCGGGCTTGCCCATCTCGAAGTCCTCGGCCTGTCCGTAGGCGCGGGTCTGCGCGCTGCTGATGTTCTCGAGCGAGCGGCGCAGCTCGGCGGCAAAACCGCCGGACTCGGCGGGCTCGGTCTTCGGGGGCTGGGCGATGCCGGTCTGGAGCGCGGTGACCCGCATCTGCTGCAGCACCGATTCGATGGCGGAAATCGACATGGAACTCTCTTTCTCTGGGGGTACGACTGGGGTGGACAGAGGAAGCATCGAAGCGCCTCCGCGTGTTTTCAGCGTATCAGCGCAAGCCCTTGGCACATGCCCCCAACTGACGGCGAAAACCCCGGCTGTTCGACCAATCGAATATGGCGCGGCTGCCGAGAATCGACGCCGAACCCCACACGGCCCCTCGGCATGACCCCAGACCATTCCCGCTTCCCGTTCCTTCCAGACACCCCGCGCCGGCCGGAGGTCGCCCGATGAATCCGGCGGCGCCCGCGGGCGCCGGCATGGCGCCTCCCGCGGCCCCGGCCCTGGCCGAGCGCCTGCGTGCCCAGCCGAAGCTGCCGCTGATCGTCGGCGGCGCCGCGCTCGTCGCGGCCGCGGCGGCGTTCCTGCTCTGGAGCCGCGCGCCGGACTACGGCGTGCTCTATACCAACGTGTCGGACCGCGACGGCGGCGCGATCATCGCGTCGCTGCAGCAGATGAACGTGCCCTACAAGTTCACCGAGGGCGGCAGCGCGATCCTGGTCGCGAGCGACAAGGTCCCCGAGCTGCGGCTCAAGCTCGCGGCCCAGGGCCTGCCCAAGGGCGGCGGGGTCGGCTTCGAACTGCTCGACAACCAGAAGTTCGGCACCAGCCATTTCGCCGAACAGGTCAACTACCAGCGCGGCCTCGAGGGCGAGCTCGCGCGCTCCATCGAGTCGATCGGCTCGGTCGAGGTGGCGCGCGTGCACCTGGCGCTGCCCAAGCCGTCGCTCTTCGTGCGCGACCAGAAGAAGCCCTCGGCTTCGGTGGTGCTGACGCTGCACCGCAACCGCAGCATCGACGAAGGCCAGGTCAGCGCGATCGTGCACATGGTGTCGAGCAGCGTGCCCGAGCTCAACGCCAAGAGCGTGACCGTGGTCGACCAGCACGGCAACCTGCTGTCGGCCGCCAATGCGGGCGCGCGCGGGCTCGACGTGAGCCAGCTCAAATATGCGCAGGAGATCGAGCAGGGCTACATCCGCCGCATCGAGGCGATCCTGCAGCCGATCCTCGGCGCGAGCAACGTGCGTGCGCAGGTCGCGGCCGAGATCGACTTCTCGGTGGTCGAGCGCACCGAGGAAAGCTACAGCCCCAACCAGGCGCCGCGCGCCGCAGCCATCCGCAGCCAGACTTCGAGCGAATCGCTGCAGCAGGGCGTGACGCCGCCGGGCGGCGTGCCCGGTGCGCTGTCGAACCAGCCGCCGCCGTCGCCGAGCGCACCGATCACCGCGCCGGGCACTGCGCCCGGCACCCCGCCGCAGAACGCTGCCGCCACGACGCAGGCCGCGGCCACGGCCCTCACCGGCCCCGGCAGCTCGCGCAAGGACGTGACGACCAACTACGAGCTCGACCGCGCGATCCGCCACGTCCAGCAGGCGGCGGGCGGCGTCAAGCGGCTGTCGGTGGCAGTGGTGGTGAACCACCGCGACGCACCCGCCGCCGACGGCAAGCGCGTGCAGCGCGCGCTCACGCCGGCCGAGGTCGAGCAGATCCGCAACCTGGTGAAGGAGGCCATGGGCTTCAGCCAGGAGCGCGGCGACTCGCTCAACGTGGTCAACAGCGCCTTCGCGCGCGAGCCCGGCGAAGAGGCCGGCCCCGAGCTGCCCTTCTGGCGCGACCCCGCCAACCTCGGGCTCGCGATGACGGCCACCCAATACCTGCTGTTCGCGGTGCTCGCGCTCTTCGTCTGGTTCGCGGTGGCGCGGCCGCTGCTGCGCAAGCACCTCGGCCCGCCCGTGGCCGCGGCGCCCGCGGTGCCCGGCCCGATCCCGACCGGCGACCCGGTCGAGGACGAGGCGCAGGCCACCCAGCACAACGCCCGGCTGCGCGAGGCCGAGCGCCAGAAGGCCGACCTCGACTACGCGCACCAGACCGCCGACCAGGACCCGCGCCTGGTGGCCACCTTGATCAAGCACTGGATGAACTCATGAGCGATGCAGGCACCCGAAAGGCCGCGATCCTGCTGATGTCCCTCGGCGAGGACCGCGCCGCGGCCACGCTGCACCACATGCCCGCCACCGAAGTGCAGGCGCTGGGCGCCGCGATGGCCCGGCTGAGCCAGGTCTCGAAGGACGAACTGGCGGCCGTGCTGGCCGAGTTCCGGCTCGAGACCGAGCAGCTCTCCGCGCTGCACCTGGGCTCGGGCAGCTACATCCGCGCGGTGCTGCGCAAGGCGCTCGGCGACGACCGCGCGAGCAACCTGCTCGAGGACATCCTGCAACCCGACGAGCCGCACGGCGGCATCGAGCGGCTCAACGACCTCGAGGCCGGCGAAGTGGTCGAGCTTGTGCGCGACGAGCATCCGCAGATCCTCGCGACGCTCCTGGTCCACCTCGAACGCAAGAAGGCCTCGGAAGTGCTCGAGAAGCTGCCCGAGCGCCTGCGCCACGACGTGATCCTGCGCGTGGCCACCTTCGGCGGCGTGCAGCCCGCGGCGCTGGCCGAACTGACCGACGTGCTCACCGAGATGCTCTCGGGCGAAGGCCTGAAGCGCAGCCGCCTGGGCGGTGCGCGCACCGCGGCCGAGATCGTCAACCTGATGAACAGCGCGCAGGAAGAAGAAGCCATCGCCCACGTGCGCGCCCACGACGAGGCGCTGGCCCAGCGCATCGTCGAGGAGATGTTCGTGTTCGAGAACCTGCTCGACCTCGAGGACCGCTACATCCAGCGCCTGCTCAAGGAGATCGAGTCCGACGCGCTCATCGTCGCGCTCAAGGGCTCGGCGCCCGAGCTGCGCGACAAGTTCCTCAAGAACATGTCGCAGCGCGCGGCCGAGACGCTGCGCGAAGACATCGAGCTGCGCGGCCCGGTGCGCGTCTCGCAGGTCGAGACCGAGCAGAAGGCCATCCTGCAGGTGGTGCGCCGCCTGGCCGACGCGGGCGAGATCGTCGTTTCAACGCCGGGCACCGATGAATTCGTCTGACACCTTCGCCGCGGGCGCCGCCGCCACGCGCCCGCGCCTGTCGGCCTGGCAGCGCTGGGAGATGGGCTCGCTCGATGCCGACGCGCGCAACGTGCCGGCGCCGGCGCCGGCACCTGCGGCACCGCGCCGCGACCCGGCGGCGCTGGCCCGCGAAGCCGAACTCCAGCGCCTGCGGCAGGAGGCGCGCGCCGCCGGCGAGGCCGAGGGGCGCCGCGAGGGCTGGGCCCAGGGCCATGCCGAAGGCCGCGCCGAAGGGCTGGCCGCGGGCCTGGCGGGCGCGAGCGCCCATGCCGAGCAATTGCGCGCGCTGGCCGCCGCGCTGCCGGCGGCGCTGCGCGCGGCAGAGAGCGAGCTTTCCGAGTCGATCCTCGCGCTCGCGCTCGACGTGGCGCGGCAGGTGGTGCACCGCACCTTGCGCGTCGAGCCCGAATGGGTGCTCGCGCTGGTGCAGGACCTGCTGCATGCCGAGCCCGCGCTGCAGGGCGAGCCGCGGCTGCTGCTGCACCCCGACGACCTGGCGCTGGTGAAGAACAGCCTCGGCGGCGAACTGCAGGCCGCCGGCTGGCAGCTGCGCCCCGACGACACCCTCGCGCGCGGCAGCTGCCGCGTGCGCTCGGCCTGCGGCGAGATGGACGCCACGCTCGAAACCCGCTGGAAGCGCGTGGTCGGCGCCTTCTCGCCGCATGCCGACGCCGAGGGCGCCTGAGGCCATGGCGTCCAACCCGCATCTGCAGTCGTGGCAGGCCACGCTCACGCAGGCCCGCACCGAAGTCGGCCGCTGCCAGACCATCGCGAACTCCGGGCGCCTGACCCGCGCCGTGGGCCTGGTGCTCGAGGCCGTGGGCCTGCAATTGCCGGTCGGCAGCGACTGCCTGATCGAACTGCCGCCCGGCCATTCGCAGCGCCATGCCGAGGCCGAAGTGGTCGGCTTCGCGGGCGACCGCCTGTTTTTGATGCCGCAAAGCGAAGTGGCCGGCCTCCTGCCCGGCGCGCGCGTGATCGCACGCCCCGGCGCGGCGCGGCCCGCCGCGGGCGCGGCCCCGGGCGAGGCGCATGCCAAGCGGCTGCCGGTGGGCGAAGGCATGCTCGGCCGCGTGGTCGACGCGGTCGGCCGCCCGCTCGACGGGCTCGGGCCGCTCGACATCGCGCGCAAGGTGCCGCTGTCGTCGCCGCCGATCAATCCGCTGACGCGCGCGCCGATCGATTCGGTGCTCGACGTGGGCGTGCGCGCGATCAACGCGATGCTCACCGTGGGCCGCGGCCAGCGCATGGGCCTGTTCGCGGGCTCGGGCGTGGGCAAGAGCGTGCTGCTCGGCATGATGGCGCGCTACACCAGCGCCGAGGTCATCGTGGTCGGCCTGATCGGCGAGCGCGGGCGCGAGGTGAAGGAATTCATCGAACACACGCTCGGCGAGGAAGGCCTGGCCCGTTCGGTGGTGGTGGCCGCGCCGGCCGACAACTCGCCGCTCCTGCGGCTGCAGGGCGCAGCCTACGCCACCTGCCTGGCCGAGTACTTCCGCGACCAGGGGCGCGACGTGCTGCTGATCATGGATTCGCTCACCCGCTATGCGATGGCGCAGCGCGAGATCGCGCTCGCGGTCGGCGAGCCGCCGGCCACCAAGGGGTATCCGCCGTCGGTGTTCGCCAAGCTGCCGGCGCTCGTGGAGCGCGCGGGCAACGGCGCGCGCGACGCCGAGGGCCGCGGCGGCTCGATCACCGCCTTCTACACCGTGCTGTCGGAAGGCGACGACCAGCAGGACCCGATCGCCGATTCGGCGCGCGCCATCCTCGACGGCCACGTGGTGCTCTCGCGCACGCTGGCCGAGGCCGGCCACTATCCGGCCATCGACATCGAAGCGTCGATCAGCCGCGCGATGACCTCGCTGATCCCGCCGTCGCAGTTCGACACCGTGCGCCGCTTCAAGCAGGCGCTGTCGCGCTACCAGCGCAACCGCGACCTGATCAGCGTCGGCGCCTATGCGGCCGGCCACGATCCGCAGCTCGACCAGGCGATCGCGCTCTATCCGCGCATCGAGGCCTTCCTGCAGCAGCCGATGCACGAGCGCTGCGGCTATGCCGACGCGATCGCGCGCATGGCCGGCATCTTCCAGGCCCCCTGAACCCCCACCCACAGGAACCACCATGGCGCACAAACTTCCGCTCGACACGCTCACCGACCTGGCGCGCACCAAGGCCGACGATGCCGCCCGCCAGCTCGGCGTGCTGCAGAACGCGCAGGTCAGCGCGCGCGAGAAGCTCGACCTGCTGCTGCAGTACCGCCAGGACTACAGCGAACAGCTCGACCTGCTGATGCAGGGCGGCCTGCCGTCGGCGCAGTGGCACAACTACCGCAACTTCCTGGCCACGCTCGAGGGCGCGATCCAGCAGCAGCGCGCCATCGTGGCGCAGGCCGCGAGCCGGCTCGACCTGGGCCGCAACGAATGGCAGCACCACAAGCGGCGCCTCAACTCCTTCGATGCGCTGGCCGAGCGGCTGCGCCGGCAGGAGCAGGCGGCCGGTGCGCGCCGCGAGCAGCGCGACAGCGACGAGCGCGCAGCGCGCAAGTTCTTCGACCGCGCGGTCCAACCGACATCCTGAGTCTTTTTTTCTCGCCATGCCCCCTTCCATCGCTCCTTCCTTCGGCCCCGGCGCGGCCGCCTCGGCAGCCTCGTCCCACAGTGCCTCGGGTGCGCGCGGCCGCAGCGCCGACGAACCCGACGGCAGCAATTTCCATGCGGTGCTGAACCGCTCGCGCGGCGGCGGCAGCAGCAGCGCGTCGACGGCCGAGGATGCCTCCGCGCTCGAAGGCGCGGTGCGCCGCAAGCCTGGACGCGGTGCCAACCGTGGTGAGGAACTTTCGGCCGAACCACTGCCGCTGGCCTTCTTCGCACCGCTGCCCGGAAGCCTGCCGGCCGCGCGGTTGCCGGCCGATGCGCCGGCTGCCGCACGCGGCGCGCAGGCCGGCGCACCCGGGCTGGTGGCCGATGCCGCAGCAGCCGATCTGCCAGCGGCAGAAGCCGGCGCGGCCGTGACAGCGGTCGTTGAAGCAGCGAGCAGCACCCCGGCGCCCTCTGCCGACGAACCCGCTCGAGCCATGCCGCAGGCGAACGGCGACGAGGCCCAACCCGTTGCACAGGCATCCGCTGGCCTGCCTGCGGATGCCATCGCGCCGCCGACGGCGACCGACGCCGAAGCGGCCGTCCCGGCGCCGACCGCCGACGCCACGCGCACTGCGGCACGGAGCGATGCCGCGGACGAGCTGCCCGTTGCGGCGCCGGACGACATCGCGGCGACGTCGACCGCCGCCGACCTCGCGCTGCGCGCCACCGAGCCGCCGGCACAGGGCCCCTCGACGCCCGCCGCCTCCTTGACGCTCGGCCTCCCGCCAGCGATGCCGGCCGAGGGCATGCGCACCACCCCGCCGCCGGCCTCGGTCCACACGCCCACGCTCATGGTCGAGCCTTCGGTCGGCAGCGAGGCATGGGGCCGTGCCATCGGCCAGCAGATGTTGCGCATGAGCGCCGCGGGCTACCAGGTGGCCGAGCTGAACCTCAACCCGGCCGGCCTCGGCCCGCTCAAGGTGACGCTCTCGATGGCCGACAACCAGGCGCAGGCGATGTTCTTCTCGGCCCACGAGAGCGTGCGCCGCGCGGTCGAGGCGGCGCTGCCGCAGCTGCGCGCGAGCATGGCCGACAACGGCATCAGCCTGGGCCAGGCCTCGGTCGGTGCCGAGGCGCATCCCTCGCCCGGACAGGGCGGCGCCTTCGGCCAGGACGCGCAGCAGCAGCAACAGCAGCAGGCGTTGGCGCGCCGCGCGAACCTCCCGGCCTTCGGTGCCGAACCCGGCGCTGCCGCGGCACAGCCCACGGCGCCCGCCGCCGCGCCGCGCAGGCCCGACGCCGCCGTCGACACCTTCGCCTGAACACCCTCGCCTGAAGCGAACGCGGGATCTGAGGCCTTTTTCCGCGCTTGATCAGCCCTTCGCTTGCCGCTCGCCTGGCAAAAAATAGCCCGAACCCGATTCGCTCCGCAGCTAGCTCCCAACATGGCCACCAGTCCTACCGCCGCAATCCCGACCGTTCCCCCCGCCACCGGCCGTTCATCGAAGCTGGTGATCGTGCTCCTGAGCGTTGCGCTGGCCACCGTGCTGACCGGCGGCGGCGTGTACTACCTGATGAACCAGCGCGAGGCTGCGCCGGACGCGGCCGCCGCACCGGCGGTCGTCGTGCCCGAGAAGCCGATCTTCGTCACGCTCGAGCCGCTCACGGTGAACGTGCGCGGCGACGGCCGCCCGCGCTTCCTGCATGTGGGCATCGCGCTCAAGGTGCGTGACGAGCCGACCAAGACGCGCGTCGTCGAGTTCATGCCCGAGGTGCGCAGCCGGCTCCTGCTGCTGCTGTCGAACCGCCCGCCCGAGTCGCTCGTCACCACGGACGACAAGGCCCGGCTCGCCGAGGAGATCCGCTTCGAACTGAGCCGCCCCCTCGGCGCCGGCAGCCCGCCGCAGGACATCGCCAGCGTCTCCTTCAACACCTTCATGGTGCAGTAACCCCTCTCACGAACCCGCGATCCATGGCCTATGAACAAGTGCTCTCCCAGGACGAGGTCGACGCGCTGCTGCAGGGCGTCACCGGCGGCGGGAGCGAGCAGAACGACGGCGCGGCGAACAGCGCGGACGGCCTGCCGGTCTACAACCTCGGCGCGCCCGACCGCGTGGTGCGCGGGCGCATGCACACGCTCGAGGTCATCAACGAGCGCTTCGCGCGCCACCTGCGCAGCTCGCTCTTGAACTTCATGCGCCGCAGCCCCGACATCTCCGTCGGGCCGGTCCACATCCAGCAGTACGGCGAGTTCGTGCGGCACCTGCCGGTGCCCGCCAACATCAACATGCTGCACCTGAAGCCGCTGCGCGGCACGGCGCTGTTCGTGTTCGACCCGAAGCTGGTGTTCCTGGTGGTCGACAACCTGTTCGGCAGCGACGGCCGCTACCACGTGCGCGTGGAAGGCCGTGACTTCACGCGCACCGAGCAGCGCATCATCAAGCGCCTGCTGAACCTCACGCTGCAGTGCTATGGCGACGCCTGGCAGCCGGTGTACCCGCTCGCCTTCGACTACGTGCGCGCCGAGATGCACGGCAAGCTCGCGAACATCGTCGCGCCCAACGAGGTGGTGATCAACACCACGCTGCAGATCGAGTTCGGCCCGGTCGGCGGCTTCCTGCACGTGTGCATTCCCTATTCGATGATCGAGCCGATCCGCGACCTGCTTTCCAACCCGGTGCAGGACGAGATCGAGGTCGACAAGCGCTGGGTGCGCCAGATGTCGCAGCAGATGCAAAGCGCCGACGTCGAGCTCACCGCCGAATTCATCAAGCTGCCCTCGACCATCGGCGAAGTGCTCGCGCTGCAGGCCGGCGACGTGCTGCCGATCGAGCTGCCCGCGTCGATCACCGCGCGCGTGGACGGCATTCCGGTCATGGAATGCGGCTACGGCGTGTCGAACGAACGCTATGCGCTGCGCGTGCTGCAGATGATCTCCCACCAAGACAGCGATCCGAAGAACGACCATGACTGACAACACTTCATCCACCAGCGACGCGGACGATTGGGCCAGCGCGCTGGCCGAGCAGACCGCCGCGTCTGCACCGGCACCGGCGCCGGCGCCGGCTCCTGCGGCCGCTCCCCCACCTGCACCGGCCCGCGCACCCGCCCCTGCGGCCGCGCCGGCGGGCAGCCGCGTCTTCCAGCCGCTGCACGCCACGCCGCCCGGCGCGGGCAATCCGGTCGACGTCGAACGCATCCTCGACGTGCCGGTGCAGCTCACGGCCGAGCTCGGCCGCACGCGCATCACCATCAAGAGCCTGCTGCAGCTGTCGCAGGGTTCGGTGGTGGAGCTCGACGGCCTGGCCGGCCAGCCGCTCGACGTGCTGATCAACGGCTACCTGATCGCGCAGGGCGAGGTGGTGGTGGTGAACGAGAAGTACGGCATCCGGCTGACCGACATCGTCACGCCCTCCGAACGCATGCAGAAGCTCGGCCGGTCATGAAGCCTTTCGTGCGATGGTTCCGGCACGCGGCAATGGCCGCAACGGCCGGCGCCTGGAGCCTGGCTGCGCGCGCCGCACAGGCCGCGCTCCCCACGGTGCCCACGCCGGTCGACAGCGCCGCGGCGCCCGCGGTCGGCGCCGCGGGCCTGCTGCAGGCCGGCTTCGGCATGTTCGCGGTGCTGGGCCTGATCTTTCTCTGCGCCTGGGCGGCCCGCCGCTTCGGGCTGCAGCGCCTCGGCAGCGGCCACCTGGTGAAGGTGGTCGCGAGCACCATGGTCGGCCAGCGCGAGCGCGTGGTCGTGGTGGAGGTCGGCGGCCAGTGGCTGGTGCTCGGCGTCACGTCGAACCAGGTCAACACGCTGCATTCGCTGCCCGCGCAGGCCGGCGGCACCGCCCTGCCGGCTTCGCCCGATGCGCGTGACCTGCGCGTTGCGGGCGCGGCCAACCTGTTCGCACAGAAGCTGCGCGAATCGCTCGGCCTCAAGCCGCAGCAACCGGGCCGATGATGCGCGTCGCCTCTTTCCGGCGTCTGCGCGGCGCCGCGCTGATGTTGCTGCTCGCGCTGGCGCTGCCCGCGGCCGCCATCGCGCAGGGCCTGCCCGGCGTCACCAGCACGCCCGGCCCGGGCGGCAGCCAGACCTGGTCGCTCAGCGTGCAGACGCTGGTGCTGCTGACCTCGCTCTCCTTCCTGCCCGCGCTGCTGCTGAGCATGACCAGCTTCACGCGCATCCTGATCGTGATGGGCCTGCTGCGCACCGCGATCGGCACGCAGTCGTCGCCGCCGAACCAGGTGCTGGTCGGACTTTCGCTCTTCCTGACCTTCTTCGTCATGTCGCCGGTGTTCGACAAGGCCTACGACGAAGCCTACCTGCCGTTCTCGCAGAACAAGCTCAGCGCCGAGCAGGCGCTCGAGAAAGGCATTGCGCCCTTCAAGTCGTTCATGCTCAAGCAGACGCGCGAGAACGACCTCGCGCTGTTCGCCCGGCTCGCGAAGACGCCCGAGATGCAGGGCCCCGAGGACGTGCCGCTGCGCATCCTGCTGCCCTCGTTCGTGATCAGCGAACTCAAGACCGCGTTCCAGATCGGCTTCACCATCTTCATCCCGTTCCTGATCATCGACCTCGTGGTGGCGAGCGTGCTGATGTCGATGGGCATGATGATGGTGCCGCCCGCCTCCATCGCGCTGCCGTTCAAGCTCATGCTGTTCGTGATGGCCGACGGCTGGCAGCTGCTGATCGGCGCACTGGCCCAGAGCTTCTACGTCTAGAAAGAGATTTTTTCGAATGACGCCCGAATCCGTCATGACCCTGGGCAGCCAGGCGATCCACGTCTCGCTGCTGCTCGGCGCGCCGCTGCTGATCGTCGCGCTGGTGGTGGGCCTGGTCATCAGCATCTTCCAGGCCGCCACGCAGATCAACGAGGCCACGCTGTCCTTCATTCCGAAGCTGCTCGCGGTGTTCGCGGTGCTGGTGATCGCCGGACCCTGGATGCTCGGGCAGATGCTCGACTACATGCGTGTGCTGTTCTCGAGCATTCCCCAGCTGGTCGCCTGAATGCCTTCGATTCTCTCCGTCACCTCGGCGGAGCTGAGCGCCTGGCTCACGGCCTTTCTCTGGCCCTTCATCCGCATGCTGGCGCTCGTGAGCACCGCGCCGGTGTTCGGCGAGCCGGGCGTCTCGCGCAACCTCAAGGTGGCGATCGCGGCGTTGCTCGCGGTGGCGATCGCGCCCACGCTGGCGCCGATGCCGCCGGTGCCGGTCGTCTCTGCCGGCGGGCTCTGGATCATCGTCCAGCAGGTGCTCATCGGCGCGGCCATCGGCTTCACCATGCGCATGGTGTTCGCGGCCGTGCTGGCCGCGGGCGAATACATCGGCCTGCAGATGGGGCTTTCGTTCGCGTCGTTCTTCGACCCCATGGCCGGCGGTGCCACGACGGTGATCGCGCGCTTCCTGCACATGCTCGCGATCCTGATCTTCCTGGCTTTCGACGGCCACCTGCTCATGGTCGCCGCGCTGGCCGAGAGCTTCCACACGCTGCCGATCGCCGATGCGCCGCTGGCGGCGCAAGGCTGGATCTTCCTGGTGTCGGCCGGCGCGCAGATCTTTGCCAACGGGCTCATGCTGTCGCTGCCGCTGGTGACCGCGCTGCTCACGCTGAACCTCGCGATGGGCATCCTGAACCGCGCCTCGCCGCAGTTCAGCATCTTCGCGGTCGGCTTCCCGCTCACGCTGCTCGCGGGCATCGGGATGATGCAGCTGCTGATCCCGCAGCTCGGCGCGTTCCTGGCGCCGCGCTTTGCCGAGGCGCTGGACAACGTGCTGCGGCTCACGCAGGCGCTCGCGCCCTGAAGGGCCGCAGCCTCTCCCTCACAGATAGTTGAACAGCGCAATGCTGTGCAGCCGCGCGAAGGTCTGCTGCGTGGCCTTGAGCGAGGTCTCGCGCTGCAGGTATTCGGAGATGGCGGCGGCCGGGTCGAGGTCTTCGATCTCCGACAGATAGGCCTTGTCGACCAGCGCCCGCGCGGCGGCGCCGTTGTCGAGCGCATCGAGTTCGTTCATGCGCGAGCCCACCGACGAGATCACCGTGAGCACGTTGTCGTGCGCATTGGTGACCTTGACGTTGAAGGTGCTCAACGCATTGAGCAGCCTGGCCTGCGCCACTTCGCCGCCGCCGGCGAGCGGCTGCTTCAGCGCCGCGACCATGTCGCCGATGGCCGCGAAGATGTCGGTGCCGGCGTTGCGCGCGGCCGCGACCTGGAAGGTGTCGCCGTCGGCGGGCGTGCCGCTCATCTTGATCTGCATGCCGCCGAACGAGATCGGCGCGTCGGGCACGTAGGGTCCGCTGGCGGCCACCACGGGGGGCGTGTCGCCGGTCGAGACGGTGTAGTTGCCGCCCGCAAAGCTGATCGTGAAGTCCTTGCCGTAGTGCGGGGCGGCGGCATCGGTGAGCCCGACCGAACCGAACACGCCCGAGCCCGTGTTGCCGGCCGCGGCCGAGGCCACATAGCCCGCGCCGCCCTGCACCGACTGGAACACGCTGCGGCCGTCGTCGGTGGCGGCCATCTGGCGCGAGACGTCGATCTGCATCAGGCGCTGGCCCTGGTCGCCGGTGTACCGGATGCCGCCGGCGTCGCTCACGAACGGCGGGCTGGCGCTCTTGAAGCCCGCGAACAGGAACTGGCCGTTGCCGTCGTCGGCATTGGCCACGTTCACGAGCTGGTCGAGGCTGCTCTGCAGCGTGGTCGCGAGCGAGGCGCGGTCGGCGTCGGACAGCGTGCCGTTGCCCGCCTGCACCGCGAGCGTCTTCATGCTCTGCATGATCGAGGTGGCCGACTTCAGCGCCGTCTCTTCCTGCGACAGCGAGAGCATCGCGCGGCTGCGGCTGGTGGCGAACTGCGCCGATTCGGCCATCGACTGGCTCACGCCCAGCGCGCGTGCAGCGGCCACGGGATCGTCGGCCGGCGTGAGGAACTTGGTGCCCGCGGCGAGCTGCTGCTGGATGCGGAACAGCTTCTGCTGCTGGGTTCCCATCGCGCTCTGGCTCTGGGCGTAGAAGGAATGGGTGCTGATGCGCATCGCGGCTCCTGGATGTGTGTGTGGGGGGCGCTCAGCCGTGGATGCCGAGGATCGCGTCGAACATGGTCGATGCGGTCTGGATCACCTTGGCGTTGGCCTGGTACATCTGCTGGTACATCAGCAGGTTGGCGGTTTCCTCGTCCTGGTTCACGCCCGAGATCGCGTCGCGGCTGGCGCGGATCTGGTCCGTCACGCTCGCCTGCGTCTGCTCGGCCACGCGGACTTCCATCGCCCGGTTGCCGACCTCGCTGACGAGCTTGGCGTAGCCGCCGTTGAAGGTCGAGGTGCCGCCGTCCATCGCGTTCTTGCGCTGCAGCGCGCCGAGGCGCAGCGCGTTGCTGCCGTCGGAGACGCCGCCGGTGTTCCTGCCGATGGTGAAGGTGTCGCCCTGGGCGGGCGCGCCCGAGAGCTTCACCTCGATGCCGTCGAAGCGCATGGTGGCGCCCGCGGTGTAGGGCACGGCGGTACCGGCCGGGTAGGTGCTGGCGCTGCCGTCGGCGAGCGTCACCGTGACCGCGGCGCCCGCGGGAAAGCCCGAGAGCGTGTTGGCCGCCGCGTCGTAGGCCAGCGTGACGCCCGCCGCCAGCGGCGCGGCGAGGTAGGCGGCGTCGACCACGGCCGGGCTCATTGCGCCGCTGCCCTTGTTGCCGGCCGCGTTGCCGGTGACCAGCGGCGAGCCGGCCGCGACCTTGGCGGTTTCGCGCACCAGCACGTCCATGTCGCGCGCGCCGGTGCGCGTGGGCTGCACCAGGAACGAATCGCCCGGCTGCGCGCTGCCGCTCTCGATCGACAGGCTCACGCCGTCGAAGCTGGCCGGGAACGCGGTGTAGTCGCCGAGCACCTGCTTGTCGGACAGGCGGGTGACGGTGTAGGTCAGCGTGCCGGCCACGTCCTTCACCTGCACCGAGTAGTCGCTGGTGGTGAGCTTCGAGGTGTCGTTCACGCTGGCGCCGAGCACCATGTCGCCGCCGTTGCGCGCGTTGGAGAACACACCGGCCTTGGCCATCGAGAAGAAGTCGCCGCCGAGCGCGCCGTTGAGGTCGACGCCGAGCCGGTGCTGGTTGTTGAACTCGGCACCGAGCGACATGGCGAGGCGGCCGATGGCGTTCTGCGAGGCGGTGAGCGTCTCGGCGCGGAACGCCATCAGGCCGCCGAGCGAGCCGCCCGTGAACACGTTGTCGTTGAGCTCGGACACGGTGCCCGTGAGCCCGACCAGCGCCATCGAGGTGCGCGTGGGGTCGGCCGCCGAAGGCACGGCCTGCATCTGGGCGGCACGGTCGCCGAGCACCAGCGTCTGGCCGTTGCCGATGAAGACGTTGTATTGGCCGCTGTGCTGCTCGAGCACCTTGACGTCGACGATCTTGCCGAGCTCGGCCACCAGCTGGTCGCGCTGGTCCATCAGGTCGTTCGGCGGCTGGCCGCCGGCCATGGCGCCGAGCTGGCTGATCTGCTGATTGAGGCTCGCGATCTGCGTGGCGTAGGTGTTGATCTGGCCGGCGCTGCCCTGGATCTGCTCGTTGACCGCGCCGTTCAGGTCCGTGAGGTACTGATCGGTGGCGCGGAACTTGTTGGCCAGCGTCTGCGCGGCGCTGATGAGCTGCTGGCGCGCCGCCGGGTCGGCCGGCGTGTTGGCCACGTCCTGCACGCTCGCGAAGAAGCTCTGCATCAGCGGCGTGAGGCCGGCCGTCTTGTCGGCCAGCAGCGAGTCGATGCGGTTGATCTGCGAGCCGTAGCTCGCGAGCGCGGCGCTTTTCGATTCGGCGCCGTTGAGCTGGGCCGTGAGGTACTGGTCATAGCTGCGCTGCACCGTGGTGACGCGCGCGCCGCCGCCGATGAAGCCCGCGCCGCTCGCGGTGCCGGGGTTGGACGACACGATCGCCGTTTGCCGGTTGTAGCCGACGGTGTACACGTTGGCCGTGTTGTGGGCCGTGGTCACGAGCGCGGCACGCGCGACGCCGAGACCGGACAGGCCCGTTTGGAACATCGACATGGTGATACCTGTGGAACGTTGCTTTTGTTGAATGCGGGGCAGCCCCGGGACTGCCCTTGTGCCCTGTTTATCGGCAGGCCGCGTGGAAGTTGAAGGCTGCCTTTCGCGGGTTTGCGTTCAGGCGGTGCGGCGAAACACGCTGACCGACGCGACCAGGCTCTCGGCCTGTTCCTGCATCGACTGCGCCGCGGCGGCGGCCTCTTCGACCAGCGCCGCGTTCTGCTGCGTCACCTGGTCCATCTGCGCGATCGCCTGGTTCACCTGCTCGATGCCCGTGCTCTGCTCCTGGCTCGCCGCGGTGATCTCGCCGATGATGTCGGTCACGCGCCGGACGCTGCCCACGATCTCTTCCATCGTCTTGCCCGCCTCGCCCACGAGCGCGCTGCCCCGGTCGACCTTGCCGACCGAGTCGTCGATCAGGCCCTTGATCTCCTTCGCAGCCGCGCCCGAGCGCTGCGCGAGGCTGCGCACTTCGGAGGCCACCACCGCGAAGCCGCGGCCCTGTTCGCCCGCGCGGGCCGCTTCGACGGCCGCATTGAGCGCAAGGATGTTGGTCTGGAACGCGATGCCGTCGATCACGCCGATGATGTCGACGATCTTGCGCGACGAGGCATTGATCGAGGCCATGGTGTCGACCACCTGGCCGACCACGTCGCCACCCTTCACGGCCACTTCGGATGCCGAGAGCGCCAGCTGGTTCGCCTGGCGCGCGTTGTCGGCGTTCTGCTTGACCGTGGAGGTCAGCTCTTCCATCGACGCCGCCGTCTGCTCGAGCGAGCTGGCCTGTTCTTCGGTGCGCGATGACAGATCCTGGTTGCCCGCGGCGATCTGTGTCGACGCCGTCATCACGTGCGAGACGTTGGTGTCGACGTCGAGCACGATGGCCGAGAAGTTCGCGCTCATCTGGTTCAGCGCGCGCAGCAGGTGGCGCATCTCGTCCTCGGGGCGGACCTCGAACTTCGCGATGCCGCCCGAGGCGATGGCTTGCGCCACGCGCACCGCCTGGTCCATCGGACGGAACACGGTGCGGTCGAGAAACAAGCCGAAGCCGATCCACGCCAACGCACAGAGTGCGGCGCCGGCGGCCCATGCCTGCGGCCCCGCAAGGCCCAGCCACGCGGCCGCGCCGAGCGCGAGCATCAGCACGGCGGCGGCCGCGGCGCTGGCAAACACGCGCACCCGGATCGGCAGCCGGCGCAGGTGCGCGAGCAGGTTCGTCCATCCACGCCGGACCACTTCGCCCTGCTCGATCGCCAGCCCCTTGGCGTGGCCCTCGCGAAAGCGCCGGTAGACCTGATCGGCCTGCGCAACGGCGGCGCGGTCGGGCTTGCTGCGCACCGACATGTAGCCTTCGATCCGGCCATCGCGGCGCACGGGCGTTACGTTCGCGAGCACCCAGTAGAAGTCGCCGTTCTCGCGCCGGTTCTTCACCATGCCGGTCCACGGCAGGCCCTGCTTCAGGGTCTCCCACATGTCGGCGAAGGCCTCGGGCGGCATGTCCGGATGGCGGATCATGTTGTGCGCCTTGCCGATGAGCTGCGGCACCGTGTAGCCGCTGGCGGTCACGAAGGCGGGATTGACGTAGGTGATGCGGCCCTTGAGGTCGGTGCGCGACACCAGCGCCGCATCGTCGTCGAGCAGGTACTCGTGGGTGGTGACGGGAAGGTTGAGTCTCATGGTCCTGCTGCGGCGGTCAGGCGAATGCCGGCTCGGCGGCGCCGAGTGCGCGGATGTCGCGCGGCGACACGCTCGCGGCCGACGGCAGCGCGCGGCCTTCGCTCGCACCGGCCTCGAGCCGGAACACGCTCACGGCCTGCACCAGGCTCGCGGCCTGCTCCTGCATCGACTGCGCCGCGGCCGCGGCCTCTTCGACCAGCGCCGCGTTCTGCTGCGTGACCTGGTCCATCTGCGCGATCG